>ERZ506950.187-NODE-187-length-56828-cov-6.434414_pt1 | contig 56828 bp, 49 predicted proteins | sample MGYA00512897_ERZ506950 | MGnify/ENA metagenome assembly ERZ506950
CGAGGAAAGGAGAATTAATAAAACCACCCCTTTCGAGATGGTTTTATTATACGTGAGTTTATGTCAGACGTTAGGTTGTCATCTTTTCCTCAAAACTCCATTGAGGCTCTGGCTTTGCTTTGGGTGCGCAGCCAAAACCTAAACGGGAAAACGCCTGAACAAATCTGCGATATGTTCTGGGATGCTTACTTCCGAATTGCAAACCAGACAGGAACTTCCCAGGATGCTGCTCAGTCTATGCATCCATAAGCAATCTTGCAATTTCGACCATCTGATGGCTCAACTCTATCAGCAGAGGGTCGGGCGCTGTCTTGGCACGCTCGGAGAGCAGCTGCAGCTGCTTTTCGAGCGTTTCTTTGATTTCTTCATTCGTCATGGTGTTATCTCCTTTCCGCCCCGGCCCGCCGGGGCTTTCTTGTTGTACCGTTTATCGTGCTGTCCGTGTGTTATTCTGTGGGTGCGGGGATGTCCAGGATTCGGCAGATGCTGGATACGATTTTCTCAGGGCTTCTCTGTCCAGTGAGAATTTTGTACATATATCCACTGTCAACAAAAAGGCCCGTATCTTCTGACACGCTTTTTTCAAGCTCAGCCTGACTCATTCCTTGGCGCAAAAGTTCCGTTTTTACGCACAAACCAAAATCGGTCAATTTGCTCTTTTGCACAAATCATCACCTCCTTGTTGCAAGCCGTATTGACAAGTACTTAATTACGTACTAATATAGAATTGCCATTTAAAATCAGCACGTAATCATGTACTTGTCATGGTCACATTATAGTACCTGTTCAAGTACAAGTCAACGCTTTTTGTTCTTTTACGTGTACATTCAGCGTTATGCACATGAGAGGTACTTGAAGATGTACAATTTGTATGAAACAATATCCAGCCTTTGCGAGGAAAAAGGAATAAAGCCTGGTCGTATGTGCAACGAGTTGGGAATCAGCCGTGGAGCAATCACTGACCTAAAGGCGGGCCGCAAGCAGTCCCTTTCTGCTGAAACGCTCTCCAAAATCGCCTCCTACTTCGGCGTCTCTGTGGACTACCTTCTCGGCAATGGACAAAAAGAAAAGCCCGCCACTGATAGTGACGGGCTTACAGAATCCGACCGGCGCGATATTGCCATAGAGCTGGAACAATTGATGAACGAGATGACTCGGAGCGGCAACTTGATGTTTAACGGAGATCCTGCCACTCCGGAGGCCATGGAGAGTCTGCGGAACGCCATGGAGATGGGCCTGATTTACGCGAAGAAGATAAACAAGGATAAACTCGGCAGATAAGCAAGAAGGAGGCGCGGGCATGAATATGTTCGAGACCGTCCGCGCTGTCATTAAGGCGAACGGCACGAACGCCCCCGATGAAATTTTGTTGGCGGATGGGGTAAAGATTTTCCTTCTACCAATGTCCGGGCTACGGGGTATTTATAAGACTCTGCATGATATCCCGATGGTGTTTGTGGATTCCGGCCTTGATGAGCGACAAAGGCGGTTTGTCCTTGCTCACGAGCTGGCCCACCACCTATTCCATAGGGGTCTGAACCGGGTATTTCTTGAACGCTGCACGTTTATGAAAACTGACTGCTACGAACGTGAGGCCGAGCTGTTCGCCGCCTGTCTGCTGTGTCCATTTCCAGAAGAATACATCTTTGAAGGCGAAACTGTTTCAGACCTTGCCCACCGCACCGGTTTTTCGGAAGATGTGGCTAAGCTGTATTTAAGTGAATATTGCAAATTCAACAAACTGGGGGTAACGTGATGACAAACGATGAGATTTTTGATTTGCTGGTTCTGAACATCCCTAAGAATTTTTTAGAGCCGCTTCAATATATTAAAACAGTCGATTTGAAGGGCAGCTACTCTGACAGCATTTTTCATTCATCCAAATGCACCAATGTGAACCTTTCTTTGGAAGTGTCTGCTTATTATTTAAACCCCGCTGAGGCCACCCTGTGCAAACTGATTGACGGTAAAATTTACTTTCCATCTCTTGGCGAAAAGGGGGTCTTTGACCCTAACTCGCTGCCGACAGACTTCCAAACCGTTTTGGTCTCCCAGCTTCAAACGCTCTTTCCGAGTGATACGTTTGGCTGCTGCTCCTCCTATGTTGAATGCAGCGATAATAGAGAATGCGTTCATCCAAATCCATATTATGCTTCCGGATGCATGTATAAAAAGAATTTAGACGCCGGAAGGATTTTTTATGGTGTGAACAAAATAAGCGAACGTATTGAATATGCTGTCGTAGATCTCGAAACCCCTAACCAGAATAATGACCGCATCAGTGCCATTTCCATAACCTTAGTACATGGTTCGGCCATTCTTGAGACCAAATCGAACTTGGTGAACCCGGAAGTTCCTTTTTCCCACTACAACAGTTCCCTTACCGGCATCACATCGGACATAGTGTGCAACGCGCCAACTTTTGCGCAGATTTGGGGCTTGATAAAAACAAATCTTCAGCAGCGAATTTTCGTCGCCCACAATGCTGTTTTTGATTTGACCGTCCTGTTCAAGTGCTGCCGTGGTTACCGTTTTGATGTTCCCCCTATTCGCTACATAGATACGCTTGAGATTGCTCATAATGTGTTTCCAGATCTTGGTCATTACAGCCTGGATTCGCTATGCAGCCATCTTGGTATTCCTTTGGATCATCACAAAGCAGACAGCGACAGCCGCGCATGTGCGTCGCTTCTCATTCACTTCCTTAACGAGGGTGTGAATGTCGGCTCTTACGTCCGTACATTCGACGGGGCAAAAATCGGCATTCCTCGTGAAAAATCCCTCTCCACCTCGGCCACGCACACTACCCGCACAACAAAGCTTTCCGCAAACACCCAGCAGATGAATACACTTCTTTCCATTGTGGAGTCGGTCTGCGAGGATGGACAGGTAACAGAGGACGAGGTGGCCCAGCTCCTTTCCTGGATCAAAGCCCACCCGGAGCTTTCCAAAGAGTTTCCTTATGCCGTTATTCATGCATCTATTCAAGAAGCTCTACAGGACGGAATTTTGGAGCGCCAGGAACTTCAGCAGCTTTTTAAAAACTTTTTGTTCCTTCTGGATCCGCTCAGCTACACCCCTTCTTGCAAAGATGCAGATTTGACAGGCAAGCTGGTCTGTCTATCCGGTGATTTTGATTTCGGCACCAAGGCCGATGTTACTGCATTTCTGGAAAAGATGGGCGCAACTGTCCACCCCTCCGTGGTGGCCAAATTAGATTACCTCATCGTAGGCAACTGTGCATCCAACGAGTGGAGCTCCGGCAAATACGGCAACAAAATCAAACAGGCTATCCAGCTTCAGATGAAAGGGAAACCCGTGCAAATCATCAGAGAATCTGACCTAATAGACGCTCTGGAGAATTGCCCCGTTAGTCTCTAAACATAAAAATCCCCCCACCGGCGGCAACCGGCAGGGGATAAAAGACAAGGCTCACCAAATGGGTGGTCTCGCCCGCATCGAGATTATACCACCCTCCGGCGGGTCTTGGCAAGTGCACCCAAAGGAGGGTATTTTTATGCCAAAATCGAAACGCCGGGCGGATGGGCGGTATTGCCGCCAGATTTACATTGGCAAGAGCCCAGACGGCAAGCGAAAGTATCACACCATCTACGCTACCACCGCAAAAGAGGCAGACCGCCTCGCTGCCGAGTACCGTGCGGCTCTGGGGCGCGGCCTGGATCCGCACAGTAAGGCTCGCACCGTCAAGGACCTGCTGGACGCTTTGATTGCCTCCAAGGCGGCGCAGGGGGTTGGGATATCATGGCAACGCTGCCTGGCGAATCACATTGGCCATCTGCGCCCGATCTGGGCCATTCCCGCCGATAAGGTGCGTACTGCAGATGTGCAGGCCGTGCTCAATAAATTGGCTCAGGAGGGGCTGTCTCACAAAACCATCTCTCAAATCGCCGGTACCCTCTCAGCAGCGTTTCGGCTTGCTATCCCGGAGGTGGTACAGTACAATCCCTGTGACAAGGCCGTGGTGCCCGCCGGGAAGCCTGCGAAGCGCCGTGAGTGGCTAGACGAGGAACGGCAGGCATGGGTTCTAAGCACGCCGCACCGGGCCCAGCGGGCGGCCATGGTAATGATGCTCGCGGGCCTGCGCCGGGGCGAAGCGACTGCCTTGACCTGGGCAGACGTTGACCTGGATTCGCGCACCATCACCGTGAACAAAAGCTGGGATTTCGCTGCTGGGCGAGTGAAGGGCCCCAAGACCGCCGCCGGCGAGCGGGTGGTGCATATCCCCCGACTGCTGGCGGACTATCTCCGGGCTGAGCGCGAGGCCGATCCGTCCACGCTCTACGTCGTGCACACGTCCACCGGTGGGCGCATGACTGATATTGCATGGCGCAGGATGTGGGATAGCTACATGTCAGATCTCAACGTGAAATACGGTTATCATGGAGCTGTGAACAAATACGCTACCCGCAAGAAAGACAAGAGCGGTAAAGAACAGGGTGCATTGCCGATGGTCATCCGCACCTTCACCCCGCATGAGCTGCGCCATACGTTCTGCACCCTCCTTTACATGGCCGGGGTTGATGTGCTCACCGCTCGGGATCAGATGGGCCACGCCAGTGTTCAGGTCACGCAGGAGATCTACACCCACCTTGACGCCAAACACAAAGCCCGAAAAATGGAGGCGCTGGACGGGTATCTTAGCGCCTCTGGGAAATGAGCCAAATCCCACATGCAAGTCAAATGCAAGTCAATGATTCCGTAAAATCGCCTATCCATGCGGTTTAACGGCATTTTTGTGTTGGGCTACGAACCAATAGGTCGGGGGTTCGAGCCCCTCCAACCGCACCAATGCCGGAGCAAAGCACGCTTTGCTCCGGCATTTTTTATTTTCTGCGGACACCGGGCGCGGCACGGCTCCCGCCTTCCGCAGCAAAAAAACAAAGGCCCCCGGAAAAATATTTCCCGGGGGCTTATTTCTTTTTCTGCAAAGAGGCCGGGCGGTGCATCCCCTTTTGGGGGACACACCGCCCGGCTTTATCGCTTAGAGTTTTTCAGGACCTGCGCGCAGCATCAGTACTGCTCACGGGGCTGGTCGTCCTCCTGGGCGCCGTTGCGGCCCAGCACGAGCAGCACCACCTGCACCACGGCGATCAGCGCCATGATGAGGGTCCACTTATCGGTCATGGCCATGGGCAGGCTCATGTCCTCGGTCACGAAGAAGGCGACCAGGGCGACGATCGCGGGAACGATGCCCAGCAGATGCGCCATACCGGTCTTGCGCGCGAAGCGCAGCGCCAGCATGACCAGACCAGCCACAACGGTGAGCGCCATCAGGATCAGGTTGAGCAGAGCCCAGTTGCCTTCACCAGGAGCGCCCGCCTGCGCGGTCTCCTCGTCCTCGATGTTTTCGGTCTTATCCTCTTCCTTGTCGGCATCGGTGTCGGGAGAAGCCTGAGGAGTCTCCTCCTCTTCGATATCCTCGGCCTCCGCGGGCTCCTCTTCCTCCTCATCCGGAGTCACAGGGGCAACAGGGGTCACCGGGGTCTCGGGCTCCACCGGCACGGGCACAGGGGTGGGATTCGGGTTCGGATTCGGGGTCGGGGTGGTGCCGCCGCCGCCACCAGAGGTGCCGATGGTGAACACGCCCGGAAGCAGAGTCACGTCGTAGTTGCCGGTCACATCGGTGCCGCCGGCAACGATCTTGAAGGTCTTGATGGTGACATCGTAGATGCCCAGCTCATCGGTGTAACCGCCATAGGTCACGCCGGTGATGCTCTGGCCGCTGACCACACTGCCGGCGATGATGGCATAGGTGAAAGAGGGGATGGGCTCGCCGTCGGTGATCTTGTCGTCGTTGACCTTCAGGGTCAGGGGCCGCTTGGTGACCTCCACACTGTAAACGCCGGGGGCTTCATAGGTGGCGTAATTGCCGTAGGTGAAACGCACCTTGACGTTCTCCACCTTATCCACGTTGGTCAGGCTGGGAGCGGTCTCGCTCCAGGCGCCGCCCGCGATCTGGTATTCCACCTTGTAGTCGCTGGCGGAGGTGCCGTCGGGGTAGCTGATGTACAGGCCGTGGGCCTGGCCGTCATAGGTGGAGGAGGTGTTGCCCACAGTGGGCTGCAGAGCGGTGGGCAGCAGCGCCTTCACAGTGAGCGTGCCGGCAACAAGTTTGAAGGAATAGTTCTTGGTAACGTCGTTCCCATCCTTGTCCACGATTTTCAAGGAACTAAGATCCAGGGTGATGCTGTACTCGCCGGCCACGTCCTTGTTGTAGTTCTCGTCGACCTTCCAATCAGTCAGGGTATGGCCCAGGCTGGTCAGCAGACCGATGTCCTTGCCTTCCTCAGAAGGAATGACGGTGAAGGTGGGAGTCTCGCCTTCCAGGATGGTGACATCCTGCACCGTCAGGGTCAGCGGGCGAGGCATGACGACGATGGACGTCTCAACAGTCAGGGGAAGATGCGGGTCCTCGGGGAAGCGGTATTCAAAGGTCACCCGCACATCCATTCTGCCAGCCTCGGTCTGCGTGGGCACCTGCCCAAGGGGAAGCTCGTTCCAGGTCTCGGTGTCCTTGTTCCAGACTTCGTAGGTCACCTTGAAGTACCTTTCGGGGTAGTTTTCCTTGTAATTGATGGTCAGGCGGTGGGCGTTTCCGTTGTAGACAGCGGTGGTGCCCACCACTTCGGGCTTCATGTCATCAGAAAGCTCCGGCAGGGGGTTCACCACGATGATGCCGTCCACATGCCATTCCAGCTTGGTCTCGGTGTCATCGGTCCAGGCCGCCTTGGCCACATCCCAGCCCTTAAAGTTGTAGGTGCCAGGGGCAGTGGAGTCGGCGCTGTAGGTGTACTTGACGCCATCCACTTCGATGTCGGGGAAGGTGAGCTTAGAAGGCTCGGTCACCTTGTCCAGGTTGGTGCTGTCCAGCTCGATGGGGTCGTCGGCATAATCCCACACGGGGGCGCCGAAGGTCACGGAGCCAGTGCCCACGAAGGTGTAGTCAGAGACCTCGGTCTTGCCCTCTTCATGGATGTAGAACTTGGCTTCGTAGGAAGTTTTGGGCTGAGCAGTCAGCCGCATATCCACCTGATAGGTGTCGTCGCCGAACCAGACCAGGATGTCATCGCCGGTCCATTTCGCGCCAATGGTGATGTTGAAGTTGTACCAGCCGTCGGCGTCGGGCTTCAGTTCGCCCTTGTCGATCGTGCCGTTTTTCTTGGTGAGCTCAAGCTGAGGATTCTCATAGCCATCCTGCAGTTTGAAGCGGAAGTTCACGACCTGATAGTGGCCCTCGATGAAGTCCAGAGCGTTGCAGGTGAAGAACGGCACCTGATCGGGCAAGCTGTTCACGTCAAAGGACTGCCATTCTCCGTCGGGACCGCAGTATTCCAGAGCCGCGATGCCCTCCAGCTCGTTGACATTGACAGCTTTGTCCACCCACTTGCGGCAGTCAACGCTGTTAAAGGTGATGTCGCCCTGAACATTGGTCACATCAATGGTGTACTTGGTGCGCAGCAGGCCGTTCACCATCACGACATCGTGATACGTGACGGTCACCGTGCCGCCGTTCAGCTGGGTAACCGCCGGGGTGTCGTCCGCGTTCAGCGGAAGCTGCAAAGCCTTTTCCTCGGTGCCGTCCAGAACGGTGAGGGACTGGATCAGCTTGGTCACGCCAAGGTCGTTGGGGCCGTGGACGGTCAGCTGCAGGGATTCACCCTCCTTGACCTCGACAGGAAGCTCCTCAACGATATCCACGCCGGTGGACTCGAAGTCCTGGCTCTTGTCCACGGTGTAAATGTTGGTGATGGGTTTGGTGGTGACGGTGATCTCGGTGTTCTTCAGATTGCCGGTCCCGGAGAAATAGAAGCCGTAGGTGCAGCCTTTGGCCATGGCTTCCGCCTGACGGCCCTCAAACTCTTCCAGTTTGTAGCCATCGGTCAGAGGCAGCGTTTCGTAGGCATTCAGGCTCTCGGAGATCTGCAGTTCGTCCAGCTCATAGCCCTCAGGGATGTAGACGAAGAAGTAAGCCGCACGTCCCTCCAGCATGGCGAAGTCCAGAGAATCGCCGCGAGTCAGCTCTTTCAGTTCGCTGACTTCAAAGTGGACGCCAAGCGCGTCATACTCGCGGGTGGCGTACCACAGCCGCACGCCGTCGCTGGAGTCGTTGCTGAAAATGAACGAGATGCCGTAGTCGCCTCTGGGCGACGCACTGCCCAAGGCCGCCGGCGCGGGAGCCGCGACCTTTGCGGGCTTCAAAGCATCCTGCTCCACGGCAGGCTCTTCGGCGGGCTCGGTGCTGTCCGCCACGGGCTCGCTGTCATCCACAACAGGCTCGGTGCCGTCCACAGCGGGCTCAGTGTTGTCCACCACGGGCTCGGTGGTATCCACAACAGGCTCTTCATCCGCGATGGCCGTGACAGTGCTGCTCGCAGGGACTTCGTCGCCCGCGAACACACTGGCCGGGGCCAGCGTGAAGATCAGCCCAAGCGCGAGCACTAGGCTGACAAGCCGCTGAGCCGCTCCTGACTTTTTCTTCATAAAGAATCCTCCTTTTCCAACGCGCCCTTCGGCGGACGCGGTGACACAATGCGCGGTGCCGGCTCCCCAAAAAAGGGGAGCACAACAAGCGGGTACTGCCCGCTACGGTATCATCATATCAGCCGCCGGTCACAAACCGGTCACAAAAAAATCCCGCGCAGCTGCGCGGGATGTGAAAAAATCGGCTTTAAAGGGAAAAATCGGAACAAATCTTATTTAGAAGCAAAAAAACCGGTGGTTTTTTATAATTTCTGTCAAATTGCTAACCAAAAAATCAGCAGTTTGCCGACCCTTTGATTCCGCCCCAGCATGCCTCTGCGGCGGCGCCTGTTTTTTGTGACCGGGGCCCGGCCCGGCGCCCGGTCACACGATGGGCTCGGGCAGGCCGGTAGAGATGTCGATGCGCATGCTGGAGCTGAGGCCGGAAGCCTTCCACCCCTTGAGCAGACGCTCCGCCACCACGCCGCTGTCGCCCGGCTGACGCACCGAAAGCATCAGCACATACTGGTTGCGGCTGTAACGGCTGAACACGTCGCCCTTGCGCAGGGTGTTCTTGATGATCTCACGCAGCTGCAGCATCACACGGGCGGTCTCCTGCTTGCTCATGGCCTGCCCGCCGGTGCTCTGCAGCCCCACCAGCAGCAGGACCACCGTGTTGTCCACCCGCACGGCGCTGCGCACTACCATATGATACATGTGCTTGAACACTTCATAGGGGCAGAAATAGGCGCCGCGGATGGGCCGGTCGTCCCGGGTGACCTCGTCCAGGTCCTTCTGGATCTGGTGGATGTCGTCCACCGTGTTGGTGCCTTCGCTGGCCCAGCGGAAAATGCTTTGCAGTTCCGGGCCCAGCACCTCGCCGGTCTCGTCCAGGAACATGTTGGAAATGATGGGGTAATGGTTCAGGATGGCGTTTTTCATGTTCAGCTGCTTGAGGGCGGTGAAATGCCGCAGATACAGCTCCTCACTGAGGGGCTCCAGCAGCAGGGCCCGGCTGCAGATGTCCAGCACTTCCTGGGCGCTGCTCCGCTCGCCGCCTGCCAGCAGCAGGTCGCAGGCACGCAGCACCACCGACAGGTACTTCTGGCTCAGCGCGCTGGCCTTGGGCAGCACCCAGCGCCGCCCTGAAAGGCTGGGCAAAAAGTCGCCGGTGTACTGATCCAGAAAATCGCGGCAAAGCTCCAGCTGGCGCGCGGGGTCTTTTTCCGACCGGCCCTGGCGGAACAGGGCATTGAGGGTCTGCACATCCAGCTGCACCGGCGTGGCCGGATTCCAGCAGTATTCCCGGTCCCGGGTCATGACACAGTCGGCGGGCAGGCCCGCCGCCGTCAGGTGCTTGCGCAGGGAATAAGCGGCGTTTTTCAGCGCGCCGGCGGGGTTCGCCACCTCGTCGTCTTCCCAGAGAGCCTCGCAGATCTGCTCGTTGGTGAGCGGCTCGTCCATGTTCAAAAGAAGGAAGATCAGCAGTTCCCAAGGCTTGTTGATCCGGGCGCCCTGCTCCAGCAGGACCTTGTCCCCTGCTTTGATGCGCAGTCCGCCCAGAGTTTCCACTTGAAGAAGCACGTTATTCATCGTTGTTTCCTCCTTCGTGCCCGGTCAAAGCGCGGCCAGGGCGGCCAGGCGTTTTTCCATGGCTTCGTAATGGATGCTGTAGGTGAGCGCGGTCTCTTTTGTGATGCGCTGCTGCTGCACCAGCCGCAGAAGGCTGGCGTCCATGGTGCACATGCCCTCCGCCGCGCCGGCCTGGATGGCCGCGTCGATCTGGTGGGACTTGGCCTCCCGGATGAGGGTGCGGATGGCGGTGTTGGAATACATCACCTCAAAGGCAACTGTCTGGCCGCCGTCCACGGTGGGCACCAGCTGCTGGCTGATGACCGCCTGCAGCACCATGCTCAGCTGGATGCGCACCTGATTCTGCTGGCTGGCGGGGAACACGTCCACGATGCGGTCCACCGTGCTGGCGGCGCCGGTGGTGTGCAGGGTACTGAACAGCAGCTGGCCGGTCTCGGCAGCGGTCATGGCCACCTCGATGGTCTCCCGGTCCCGCATCTCGCCCAAAAGGATGATGTCCGGGCTTTCCCGCAGGGCGCTGCGCAGCGCCGCCAGATAGCTGGGGGAATCGCTGCCGATCTCCCGCTGGGTCACGATGCTCTTGCCGTGGCGGTGGATGTATTCGATGGGGTCCTCCATGGTGATGATGTGGCCCTCGCGCCGGTGGTTGATGCGGTCGATCATGCAGGCCAGCGTGGTGGATTTGCCGCTGCCCGCCGGGCCGGTGACCAGCACAAGCCCCTTCATCCGGTCGGCGGCGGTCAGCACTTCTTCAGGGATGGACAGCGCCGCCGGGTCGGGCAGGCCAAAGCGGATGACCCGCAGCACCACCGCCAGCGACCCGCGCTGGTGGAGCACACTGGCCCGGAAACGGCCCATCTCACGGATGGCAAAGGAGAAGTCATCGTCCGCGTCGCCGGCTGCCACCCGGGCCATATTCCGGCCGCAGAGGGCATAAATGGCCTCCACAACGGCCCCGGTGTCATCAGGCATGAGCGGCTCGCCCTCCCGGCGCTGCCGCCCGCTGATCTTATAGGTCAGCGGCAGGCCGGCGACCACGAAAATGTCCGAAGCGCCCAGGTCCAGCGCCCGCTTGAGAATGTCGGTGATCTCCATGTTCCCTCTCCTCCCCTTCTGTCAAAAACTGCCGTCCCACAGATCCAGGCTCTCATCCGCCTGCCATTCCTGGCTCAGCTGCCAGGAATCGATGCGCCAGCCGCCGTCCTCCGCAAGGACGAGGCGCACCGTCAGGCGGCGGCCTTCCTCTCCTTCTATCACGGTCTCCAGAACGCCCTGTTCGTCTGCTGCAAGGCCGCCGGGCAGGCTCGCGCCCTCCGCCAGGGCTGCGTCCACCTGGGCAAGCCAGCGCCAGGCCTCATTCTCACATTCCGCGTCCAGCTCAAAGCGCTCCATCGCCCGCTCCGCCAGGGCCAGGTCCGCCCGGGCGGTGGAGAAAGCCAGCACCGCCAGCACCGCCAGACACACCGCCACCACTGCAATGAGCAGCGTCAGCGCGCCGGAGCGCACCGGCATATGGGCATGTTCTTTATACCGCATGGGTGCTTCCTCCCTTCCGACCGGTCAGTCCGGCCAGTAGCGCACGAAATCAAAGCTGCAGAGCTCCTCGCCCGCAGTGGTGCGCACCGCGAGACGCAGGGTGACGGTGCGGCCCGCCGTCTGGGGCTGCTCCGTCAGCTCCATGGAAAGGCGGTAGGACTCGCCGCCGGGGCCGGTGCGCTCCACCTCGCCCCCTGCGGCGTCCGCTTCTTCCAGCCCTGCCAGGCGCAGGAAGTCCGCCTCGTCCGCAGCGGCATAGAATTCTTCGCTCACATTCTGAGCCAGGCGCTGGGCGTCGGTGAGGCGGCGGGCCTCCAGCGCCTGCGTGCGGGCCGCGCTGAACAGCTGGGCCAGCACTGCGGTCAGCCCCAGCAGGAACACCGTGAGCAGCAGGCATTCCACATAAAAAGCCATGGATCTGTGCCGGTTCATGCCGCACCTCCCCCGGCGCTGCGCAGCGCCGCGTCAGCGGTGTTTCCGTCCACCGTGAGGCGCAGCAGCGCAGGGCTTGCCCACTGGGCGGTGAACTCCTGTGCCGGGGCCAGCGGCTGGGCGGCCTCCGGGTCGGTGGCGGCGTCGGCGGCGCAGAACTGCTCCATCAGCCAGCCGTCCGCCAGATAGATGCGGAACTCATAGCCGCTTTCCTGTTCGGTCAAAACCAGCATATCCCCTTCGGGGCCGCTGTCCAGCCGCACCGCGCCGGCGGCGTCGCCCGAGCGCACCCGGGCCACAAGGCTGCCCAGCGCCGCCCGCGTCTGCTCGTTGGCGGTCCGGCTGGCTTCCAGGCTGCCGTAGAGCCCGGCGCCCAGGGCGGTGAGCCAGAGGATGCAGCCCAGCATCAGCACGAACAGCGCCAGGGAAAACGCCGGTGTTGCCCGGCCGGACGAACGATGCATGGGATGCCCTCCTTTCACTCAGCGGCCTGTGAGGCCGGTCATTTTTGCAGCACGGTGACCTCCGGCGGCAGGTTGGAGGCGAACGCCTCATAGACCACGATGTAGCGGTCGTGGTTGATCTGCAAGCCGTAATGGTCGGTGAGATAATCCATGTCCTGGGGGTAATAGCCCTCCACCGCGTAGCACTGGACGGCGCTGCGCAGCACGGCGTTTCGCAGCGCCGCAGCGCCCTGGCCGTCCATGTCGGCGCCCACGCGGCCCAGGCCCCAGGCACAGCCCAGAGCCAGCGCCGCCGCCAGCACCAGCGCCAGCAGCACACGCAGCAGCAGCCTGCCGCGGGCAAGAGGCGTTCGGTCGTGATACATGGAAGCGCCTCCTTATCCCACCGTGCCGAGGATGCCGATGAGCGGCAGCATCACCGACAGCAGGGTGATGCCCACCGCCACGGTGAGGAAGGCCGAGATCGCCGGCTCCACCATGTCCACCACCCGGTCCAGCTCGTCGTCCGCGTCCTGGGTGAACAGGCTGGTGAGGCGGGCGAGCACCTGCTCGGTCTTGCCGCTGCGCTCGCCGCTGAGCAGCATCCGGGCATACAGGGGCTCGAAAAGCTTCTGGTCGTGCACCGCCGTGGCAAGGCCGGAGCCCTGGGCCATCTGGCCCCGGGCAGCAGTGATGGCCGCGTGCAGGCCGGTGTGGTCCACCATTCCCTCGGCGGCCTCCATGGCGGTGTCGGCGTCCAGGCCGCTGGCGATGAAGATGTCCAGCGCGCCCGCAAGGCGTGCCACCGCCAGCTTGCGGCTGGCCGCGGCGGTGAGGGGCAGCCGCTGGAACACATGGCTCAGCCTGGCGCGGCCTGCGGCGGTGCGGCCCAGGACGGCCCCCGCCGCCACCAGGACGGCCAGCACCAGCGTGACCGCCAGAGCCACGCCGCCCACCCAGTAGGCCAGACGGATGTAGCCGTAGCTGCTGGTGGCGATGTCGCCCACAAGGCCCTCGTACACGCCGGTGAACACCGGCAGCACCCAGGCCAGCAGCACCGCCAGGATGGCGGCCATCAGGCCCAGCAGCACCGCGGGATAGACCACGGCGCTGCGCAGTTTCTTTTGCAGGCGCGCCTGAGACGCATAATACCGGGCGAGGCTGTTCAGCACCGCCTCGGTGCGGCCCGCCTTTTCGCCGGCTGCGATCATGCGCACGGCGTAGCCGGGCAGCGCGCCGGTCTGTTCCACCGCAGAGGACAGGCTCTCGCCCAGCATCAGCGCCTTCTGCATGGTGCGGGCGGCCTCCCTGAAGGGGCCCGCCGCGCTGTCCTCGCTGAGCAGGCCAGCGGCCTCGTCCAGCTGGATGCCCGCGCCCAGCAGCAGTGCCAGATTCTCGCACAGGGCGCTCACCGCCAGCGCGTCAAGTTCCCGTTTTGCCATGATGCCTCTTCCTTTCCCATACGATGCGCGCCGGCCACGGGGCCCGCGGTCAATAGGTCTTGTACTCCCGGTAGTTGCTGCCGTCGCCGATGAATTCCGCGTCAGCGCCGCCCGCGGCGAAGGTCAGGTCCACCCGGGTCCAGGTCTTGCGGTCCACCTCGATCTTGACGGTGATCCAGCCGGTCTCCTCCAGCCAGATCATGTTCCAGGCATGATAGAGGTCGTTGGGGGCCACATAGCCGGTGATGACCTTGGTGGGCACGCCCTGGCTGCGGAGCATGGCCGCGGCCAGCACCGCGTAGTCGATGCAGATGCCCTTGCCGGTGGCCAGGGTCTCATCCGCGTCGGAAAGATAGCCCGTGCCGATGGTCTCGGCCTTGGGGGTGTCGTAGGCGATGTGGTCCACGATGTAGGCATAGACGGCGGACACCATGCCCGCCTCGTCCGCCGCGCCCGCCGCAAGCTGCCCGGCCAGCGCCACGCAATCGTCGCCGGCGGCGTAGTTCACATAACAGCTGGGCCGCAGGAACGGCTCCAGTTCGCTGGCCAGCTGCACCTGCTCGGTGCGGGCGTACTTTTCGCTGTATTGGGTGTCGGCCACGTTCTCCATCACCCGGAAGGTGTATTCCCCGTCGCCGCTTTGCAGCGGGCAGACGATGGGAGTGCCGTCGCCGGGCAGGTCGTAGTTGTATTTCACGTCGCCGAACACCACCTGGAATTTCAGGCGCTTTTCGCTCACGGCGCTCACTGCCACATAGCCCTGGGCCAGATGGCTGGTGTCCAGCAGGCAGTCGTTTTCGCCGGTGGCGGCAGCCGCGTCAAAGGCCGCCTCGGCCATGGGCGGGGCCTGATAGCCTCCGCCGGCCTGTTCTTCCGACACCGCCGTGCTCTGGGCCGGGGTGGACGGGGCCGGGGCGCTGCCTTCGCCCGCGCCGCAGGCGGAAAACAGCACGCAGACCGCCAGCAGCGCGCAGAGCCATCGACGCTGCATCCCCTTCCCCCCTTTTTCTGCGGGGCACATCCCGCCCCGCGCGCGCACTCTAATGTTAATTATATCGGCCCTGTGTGAAAAGTAAAGTAAAGTATATGTAAGCAGGCCCGCCGCGCTGCGGCGAGCCTGCTCCGCCCGGCAGAGCCAAAACACATCACGTATGGGACGTTGCTCCCGGACCTTCTCCGTGGAAAATGCGGTACTGATTTTTGCCCCGGCGCTTGGCCTCATAGAGGGCCGCGTCCGCGTTGGCCAGCAGAGCGTCATAGTCGCTGCCGTGCTCCGGGAAGAGGGATGCGCCGATGCTGCCCATGATCTGGTAATGGATGTCCCCGTTGCGGTAGGGGTTGCGGAACATGTTGCAAAGGCGCTCCAGGCGGTTTTCCAGCACTTCGCGGGTCACGTTGGAGACGAACACCACGAACTCGTCGCCGCCGAAGCGGGCCACCACGTCGGAGTGGCGGAACACGCTCTGGATGCGCTGGGCAATGCAGCGCAGGATGTCGTCGCCCACCATGTGGCCCAAAGCGTCGTTGGCCTTTTTGAAGTCGTCCACGTCGATGAAGATCAGCGCTCCGCAGGTGAGTTTGCCCTTTGTGAGCCTCTCGTGGACATTGTGCTCGAAGTAGGTGCGGTTGTACAGGCCGGTCAGGCCGTCCCGGTTGGCCTGCTCCTTCCAGCGGTCCAGCTCGTTGCGCCAGTTCGCGGTGTTCACCAGAACGCCTTCGATCACCGCGCCGTTCTTGCTTTCCTCCCGCTGCAGGTGCAGCTCCATCCACTCGTATCCGCCTTCGGACACGCAGATGCGCACCGTGCCCTCCACCCAGGGGATCTCGTCCCGGGCGCAGCGGCCCACCATGTCCAGGAAGTCCTCTTCGTCGTTTTCGTTCAGGAGGCCCGAACTGCGCAAAAAGGCAATGGCGTCGGGGAATTCCGTTCTTCCCTCCATCACCGGCGAGAAAGCCGCTGAGAAGCGGATACTGCCCGTGTCCGGGCGGTACTGGAACGTAACGATGCTGCCCCGTTTCTTGTCCTCGGCCCACTCGGCCGCCTGGGGGGAGAGCAGCGCGCCCTCGGGGTCCACGCAGCTCAGCCGCCCGTTTTCCCAGCCGGCGTTCTCAAACTCCTCCACCGGCATGGGCCGGAAGAACACGTATCCCTGCACGGTGTCGCAGGCGGCATGGCGCAGGTGACGCACCTGTTCCATGTTCTCCACGCCTTCGGCCACGGTGTTGATGTGCAATTTGCCGGCCATCTTCATGATGGATTCCACCACGCGGCGGCCGCGGCGGGAGTCGTTGTCCCCCACGAAGAAGCTGCGGTCCAGCTTGATGGCGTCCACATTCAGCTGATTGAGCAGGCCCAGCGACGAGTAGCCGGAGCCGAAGTCGTCCAGCGAGCAGCCAAAGCCCGCCTCATGCATCCGGTCGATGAGATGGCGCACGCCCTGGGGGTCGTCCAGCAGGATGGTCTCGGTGAGCTCGAACTCGATGAGGCCCCGGTCCACCTTGTATTTGTCGCGGATGGTCTGATATTTTTCTAAAAAGTTCGGGGAGTCCAGGTTCTGGCGGGAGAGGTTCACCGACACCACGCACAGTTCCCTGCCCTCCTGCTTCCAGCGGGCCAGATCGCGGCAGACCTGTTCGAAAACGAACTGGTCGATGCGGGTGATGAAGCGGTATTTCTCCAGCACGGGAACGAACACCGCCGGCGAGATCATGCCCCGCTTGGGATGCTGCCAGCGGATGAGCGCCTCGGCGCCGGAGACCCGCCGGTCCTCCAGACGGACCTTGGGCTGGTAGTACACCTTGAAGTCGCCGGCGCGCAGCGAGGTGTCCAGCCAGTTGATCATCTCTTTTTCTTCCAGCTGCACCCGCTGCCACTCGGCGTCGTAGAAGGTGCACTCTCCGTACATCTTCTCGCCGATCTTGCGGGCGGTGCTGCTGCGCTCTTCCATGACGGTCACATCGTTTTCGCCGGGCTGCGCCATGTCCGCGCCGAAACGAAGTTCCAGATAGTAGGGGTTTTCCAGGTCCACGTTGAAGGCGTTGACCTTCTTGTACATATCCTGCAGCCGCTGCACGATCTCCTGCTTGTCCTGCCCTTCCAGCAGCAGATAGAACAGGTCGGCGGAAGCGCGGGTGATGAGCTCGCCCGGGCGCAGGCAGCTTTCCAGTGTGTTGTAAAGGTAGCGAAGGGTGCGGTTGCCCTCTTCGATGCCGTAGATGCTGTTCACCAGCTTGAAGCCCTGCATATCGGCGGAGACGAGGGTGTAGTTGCTGCTCTTTTCCAGAAGGAGCGAAGCGTCGTGGCGGAAACGGGCGTCGCTCTTGCCGCCGGTGAGGGGGTCCACGAAGGCCATGTACTCCAGGCTGGACTGATAGCGGCGGCGCAGGATGGTCATGGCGATGAGCACGCCGCCAAAAACGACGCCCAGCAGCAGGGTGAGCCACAGGTTCTCGGTCACCAGCGGGTCGATGGTCTTGCCCAGCAGGTCAGCGGGAATGATGGTGAGCACATACCAGTCGTTGGCCACCAGCGGGATGTAGCTCAACAGAACTCCCGTGCCATCCTTTTCGATCTTGGTCACGCCGGCCTGACCCGCGTGGATGTCATCATACATCTGGCTGAACTGGGCGCGCTCCTCTTCCGTTCCGTTCAGCCAGATGTCCCGAAGAAGGGTGGACAGTTCATTGCTTTCGCCGGCGGCCAACAGTTCGCCGTCCCGGGTGATGACCCTGGACGTGCCCTCGCCGTTGAAGCTCTGGGTGGAGAGCATGCTGGTGAGCAGGCTGGCGTTCTTGACGCCCAGCAGCACCGGCTCCTCCGCGGTCTCGCCGGAGGAGTAGTAGATGCCAAGAGCCGGCTCGCGGGACATGATCAGCTGGGTGGTGCCGGCATGCACCATGTCGTCGCCCGCCAGCGAGGAGCAGCGCTCCCTGATCCAGTTCTCGGCTTCTGTTGTGTTCGCCGCCAGATACAGCTCGTCAAACCCGGACACCGACGCCTTGCGGGCCAAAAATTCCGGAAAAGCCTCCTCGTCCAGGAGCACCGCGCTGTCCCGAATGATGTTCATGCTTTCCATCGACTGGGAAAGGCGGCTGTCCACCAGGGTCGCGATCTGGTCCGAAACATCCAGCAGCCAGTTCTGGGTGCGCTGCTCGGTGGCGTTCTGGATCGCGAAGCCGTTCATCAGGAACAGCGTGCCGGTCACCAGGATCGCAATGCTCAGACCCAGCATCGTCAGGAGCATGCCCCTGCGGTACTGATTGATGGTCTGTTCGTGTTTCATCCTCTTCACCATCCCGCGGTGCGGGCAATGCCGCCCGCGTCAATTCTGCAATTATTTCTTATTTTAGCACACAAAGCCTTTTATGACAATATCTCTCCCCGCCCGCGGCACAGCGAGAACGGCGATGACGCATGAGAAAAGCCCAGCCGGCCGGCTGAGCTTTTTGAACGGAACAGCACCCGGCCCCCCGCCCGCCGCCCCCGCACGAGCAGGGGCAGACCGCGGCGGAACAGGCATGTCCGCGGCTTTTCACAAAAAGGTCGCCGCAAGCGATTCACAAGCTTGCGGCGACCTTGGTGCGCCCGACTGGATTCGAACCAGCGGCCTTCCGGGTCGGAGCCGAACGCTCTATCCAACTGAGCTACGGACGCATGAAAAAGGCGCTCCGCTCCTCGGCGGAGCGCCTTTTTTGATCATTACATGGACTGGGGAGCATCGACGCCCAGCAGATCCAGAGCGTTGCGCAGGGTGGTCTTCAGGGCGAGGACCAGGCCCAGGCGCTGGTTGGTCAGCTCGGGGTCGTCGGGGTTGTTCACATGCACCACGTTGTAGTAGCTGTGGTACAGCTTCACCAGAGACAGGATGTACTCCGCAATGGTGTTGGGCTTGCGGGTCTTGGCAGCCTTGGCCACGGTACCGGGGAACTCGCCGATCATCTTCAGCAGCTGCAGCTCCTTCTCGTTGGTGAGCCGGTCATAGCTGTCCTCGCGATGGAACTCGGGGATCTCCGGGTTGCGCAGGATGGAGCACATACGGGAGTGAGCGTACTGCGCGTAGTAGACGGGGTTGTCGTAGTTCTTGGCGGAAGCCTGCTTGATGTCGAAGTCCATCTGGGTGGTGATGTCCTTGGAGACGAAGAACCAGCGGGCGGCATCCACGCCCACGTCCTCGCACAGCTCGCGCAGGGTGATGGCGTTGCCGGTACGCTTGCTCATCTTGACCTCGACGCCGTTCTCCACCATGCGGACCATCTGGATGAGCTCCACAGACAGGGTGCCCTTGGGATAGCCCAGAGCGGTGAGGGCCGCCTGCATACGGGTCACGTAGGAGTGGTGGTCAGCGCCCCACAGGTCGACCATGACGGGGTAGCCGCGCTCCATCTTGTAGACGTGGTTGGCGATGTCCGGGGTGAGGTAGGACAGGGTGCCGTCGCTCTTGCGCAGCACGCGGTCCTTGTCGTCGCCGTAGTCGGTGCTCTTGAACCACAGAGCGCCGTCCTTCTCGTACAGCAGGCCCTTGTCGTCCATCATCTTCAGGCAGTCCTTGATGCGCTTCATATCGTTCTGATAGAAGAAGGTCTCGTGCATCCAGGAGGTGATGTTCACGCGGTAGAGCTTCAGGTCGCGGTCGATCTTGGCCAGCTCGCGGTCGATGCCCTGCTGCATGAAGTAGTGCAGGCGCTCGTTGGCGTCGGCGGTCAGCCACTTGTCGCCGTCTTCCTTGGCGATGTCCTGGGCGATCTGCTTCACGTCGTCGGCGTGGTAGCCGTTCTCGGGCAGGGGGTACTCCTTGCCGAAGTACTCGAAGTAACGGGACACCAGGGACTCGCCCAGCATGACGATCTGGTTGCCGGCGTCGTTCACATAGAACTCACGCAGCACGTCGTAGCCGCTCTTTTCCAGCAGGCGGCAGATGGAGTCGCCCCAGGCGGCGTTGCGGGCATGGCCGCAGTGCAGGTCGCCGGTGGGGTTGGCGGACACCCATTCCACCAGGATGCGCACGCCCTTGCCGGACTCATTCTGGCCGTAGTTGTCGCCCTGGTCCAGGACCTGGTTGATCAGGCTGGTCAGCGCCTCGCTGCTCAGCTTGAAGTTGATGAAGCCGGGCTTCGCCACCATGACGGACTCGGCCTCGGGCAGCAGCTCGCGCAGCTTTGCCGCAATGGCCTCGGCGATCTCCACAGGGTTCTTGTGCAGCTCGCGGGCCAGCTTCATGGCAACGCCGGTGGCGTAGTCGCCGTTGTCCTTGTTGCGGGGAACTTCCACCACCAGGGTGTCGGGACCCACGTCCAGGCCGTAGACTTCCTTCACGGCCTGTTTGGTAACGTCATAGATTTTTCCTTCGAAATTGCTCATACAGGTACTTTCCTCCCAAATGAACGAGTTTGCGATATCCGGGGCGGGAAAGGCTCAGGCCTTTCTTGCCACCAGTTCTTCCAGCGTTTTGCACATGTCGTCCGCTTCCTGCGGACCTCGCATGACCACCAGCACCGTGTTGTTGCCGGGCACGCGGCCCACCAGGCGCTCGCTGTCGTCCAGCACATCCACACAGGTGCAGATCGCTTTGGCCATGCCCGGAAGGGTCTTGATCACGATGAAATTGTCGACCTTGTCAAAGGAACAGATGCCCAGACGGGCGATGCTCGTCAGCTTGTCTTTGTTCTCGCTGACGGCGTCCAGCGCATTGACCGCATAGCGGGACGCGCCGCCCGGTACGCTGGATTTATACAAATGCAGAGCCCGGATGTCCCGGGACAGGGTGGCCTGGGTACAGTGGAACCCCCGCTGCCGCAGGAGCTCCATCAGCTGCTGCTGAGTCTCCACGGGCTGCGTGAGGATCAGTTCCAGTATCATTTTCTGGCGTTCTTCCCTCATGGGGTACCTCCACGGCCTTCTCTCGCGGCCAGGTCAACGATGGACCATTGCAAGAAATGCACTCGTTCGATATAGATTATCACAGAAAACGAGGAATGTCCATGCACAATAGATTCAAAAAATTGCATATTGTTGCATCCCAGTCCCAAAAAGGGACGTTTTACTCCTCTTCTTCGGGCTTGCGGGTGGTTTTTTTCTTGGTTTTGCCTGTTTCGCTGCCGTCGGATTTTTGCAGCGTGATGCGGTTTCGGAAGTCCGAGGGGGTCATCCCCTTGTACTTGAAGAAGTTGATATTGAAGGTCTTGATGTTGTTGTAGCCCACCTCGAAGGCCACGTCGATGACGTAGTAATCGGTGGAGGCCAGCAGCTCGCAGGCGCGGTTGATGCGCACGAAGTTGAGCAGCGCCTCGAAGTTCATGGTGGAGTAATAGAGCATCAGGCGGTTCATCTCGGCCACCGAGATGCCGAACTTGGACGCCACCTCGCCGGCGCTCAGTTTTTCCTGGGCGTAGTTCTGGTGGATGTAGTCCGCGATTTCGAAGGCGATGTTCTTGTTGGTGCGGTTGAACTTGGTCTTGGACTTGCCGTAGATCTTGCGGAACTTGATGGGGGTCACGCCCACCTTGGAGGTGAAGTGCTTGGACAGATGGGAGGCATCCACAAAGCCGGTGAGGGCGGCGATCTCGTCCAGGGTCAGGTCGGTGTAGACCAAAAAGTCAGAGACCTTTTCGATGCGGATGCTGGTGAGAAGTTTGGTGAAGGTGGTGCCGGTGATGTCGGAGATGCGCTTGGAGAGCGTGGACTCAGAGATGAAGAAGGCCCCGGCCACGCTGCTGAGGGTGAGCTTTTCGGTGGCGTGGGCATAGATGTAGCTGAGGATGGCGTTTTCCTGGGAAATGCCCTTTTCGTAGTCCTTTTCGCCCCGGACGGCCATCACGTACCGCCGGTACAAAATCATCAGTTCGATGAGTTTGTTGGTGACATACAGCTGAGAGAGAGGCTGGGCGGTGGGGGCGCTGTGGGTGGATTCCACGCCCAGTTCGGCGCGCAGCTGCTCCGCCAGAAGGTCGATGTAGTCTGTCTGGATGGAGTCCAGATAGGCCACCGGCTCCATGGACAAAAACTGCAGCAGCTCGGAGCTGTCTTCTTCCAGACCGGATACACCCTTCAGAACGGAGTTTATGTACTGGTAGTCGTAGACGATCCGCATCAGCTGGATGGGCGCGGTCACCTCGGTGATCTCCGAGATGGTCCAGGGGGTGATGGCCACCAGCATGTTGGGCCGGATGTCGTAGCGCACGCCGCTGATCTCGATGACGCCCTTGCCCTTTTTGATGTACAAAAAGCGGGCGGACTGGTGGATCAGGGGCTTTGTGGCCGCCTGGATGGCCTCGTAGTCAAAGGAGCAGATCGTGACCGGATCGTATGCGTCGGAAAGATTCTCCTGAAGGGTTATCAGTCTGTTCAAATTGCATCACCTAAGCCTTTTATGAGAGTTGCAGAAAGAAACAGGAAAGACCGGCCGTATACGCGGGATATACGGCCGGTTTTCCTATGAAATGAGGGAGTAAGATTTACTTGCTCAGAGCGTCATCAGCTCAGCACGAGCATAGCCACGGTGAGGACCACGCCGGCGACCACAGCGATGATGGCCAGGAGCTTGCCAGCCCACTTCAGCCAGGTCTCGTAGGGCACGCGGGCCAGAGCCAGACCGCCCATGATGAAGCCGCAGGTGGGGGTGAACAGGTTGACCAGGCCGTTGGCAGCGACGTTGATCATGATGGAAGTCTCCACGGACCAGCCCATGCCGGCAACGATCGGCGAAACGATCGGGGCGGACAGGCTCGCCAGGCCGGTGGAAGAAGGAACCAGGAAGCTCAGGCCGATGTGGAGCAGGTAGTCCAGAGCGCCGAACACAGGAGCCGGCAGGCCGGAAGCGGACAGCGCGGTGACGGAAGCCTCGACCAGCCAGGTGCCCAGGCCGGTGGTGCTCATGATAACGGTGGTGGCGCGAGCCAGCGCGATGACCAGGTTGACGGAGATCATATCCGCGAAGCCGGCCACGATGCAGGGCATCAGCTTGCTCTTGTCTTCCAGACCGATGAGACCGATCAGCAGGCCCATGAGCAGGAACCAGGTAGCAGCGTCATCGAACCACCAGTCGCCGAAGCCGTTGCCGGTCAGCACACTGGAGAAGCCCAGGCTGTTGTAGATGCCCTCGTTCAGAGAACCCCAGGGGATGAAGCCCAGGATCATGACCACGAAGGAGAGACCGAAGATCACGAGCACGCCCTTCTGGCGGCCGGTGAGTTTGACGTTGGCGTCAATCTCAGAGGAAGAGCCGTAAGCCTTTTTGCACTCGTCCAGCTGGTCGGCGGTCAGGATGGAGCCTTTGCCCTCCTTGACCTTCTTGGCGTAACGAGTCACGAACAGTGCGGAGATGAAGTAGGTGGCCAGCCACAGGATGATGGCCTCGACGTAAACGATGACCATGTTCACGTCCACGCCGGCAGCGGCAACAGCAGCGCCGGTGGCGAAGGGGTTGATGGTGGAGCCGAGAACACCGGAGCCGGCGCCCAGCAGAACCGTCGCGGCGCCGACCAGCGGGTCGAAGCCGGCAGCCATCATGGTGGCAGCGAGCAGGATGTAGAAACCAACGGTCTCCTCACCCATGCCGTATGTAGTGCCGCCCACGGAGAACAGGAACATCAGGATCCAAACAAGGGCCAGCTCTTTGCCGTGGAGCTTTTTCACCAGCACATGGATGCCGGTCTCCAGAGCGCCGGTGGCGTTCAGGATGGAAAGGAAGGCGCCAAGGCAGAACACGAAGCCGATCACGTCGCCGGCGTCGTGCCAGCCGCCGATGGGAGCCATCAGGATATCGCTGAGGCCCGCGCCGACCACGGCGACCTGTTCACCGGTCTCTGCGTCGGTGTAGGTCTGGCCGCTGGCCAGCCAGGTGGCGGCAGACACAAGCAGCAGCACAACGATCAGGATCGCAAATGTGCTTATCGAACGGCGTTTTTTCTTGTTGCCCATACTATTTCTCCTCTTTTCGTAAAGCGATTTTTACTATTTCGGAAGATTACGGTTTGATAACAGTGCCGGTTTTCCCTTCCAGAGCGTCCGCCGCCCGGGCGAGGGAGGTGATGAGCGCAACACCGCCGTTGGTGTTGCCTTTAACGAATTCCATGCAGGACTGCACCTTGGGCAGCATGCTGCCGGGAGCGAACTGCTTCTGGCCGATGTACTCCTCGGCCTCGGCCAGCGTCATGGAGGGAAGCTCCTGCTGGTCGGGCTTGTTGAAGTTGATGCACACGCGGTCCACAGCGGTGAGGATGATCAGCTCGTCAGCCTTCACGTCCCGGGCCAGCAGCGCGCTGGCACGGTCCTTGTCGATGACGGCTGCCACACCCTTGAGGCCGGTCTCGGTCTCCACCACGGGGATGCCGCCGCCGCCCACCGTGATCACGATGGCGCCGGCAGACACCAGCTGCTCCACCACGTCCAGCTCCACAATGCGCTGAGGGATGGGGGAAGGAACCACACGGCGGTAGCCTCGGCCGGAGTCCTCCACAAAGATGAAGCCCTTCTCAGCGGCAATGGCGTCGGCCTCTTCCTTGGTGTAGAAGCTGCCCACGGGCTTGGTGGGTTTGGCAAAACCGGGATCCTTCTCGTCCACGACCACCTGGGTGACCACGGTGGCGCAGGGCTTGCGGATGCCGCGGGCGTTCAGCTCAGCCTGGATGGCCTGCTGCAGATGATAGCCGATGTAGCCCTGGGTCATGGCGCCGCACTCAGGGAACGGCATATACGGGGTGTTGCCGCCCTTGTTGGCGGAAAACTCCATGGCCAGGTTGATCATGCCCACCTGGGGGCCGTTGCCGTGGCCGATGATGACCTCGTAGCCCTTTTCAACCAGGTCCACGATGGGCTTGGCAGTCTCCTGCACCAGCTTCAGCTGCTCTTCGGGGGTATTTCCAAGGGCGTTGCCCCCCAGCGCCACTACGATTCTCTTACCCATACGCTTACTTCAGAGTCGCGTACATCACAGCCTTGATGGTGTGCATACGGTTCTCAGCCTCGTTGAACTGGCGAGCCTGCTTGCCCAGGAACACGTCGTCGGTGACTTCCATGGCGGGCAGGCCGAACTTCTTGTAGATGTCCTGGCCAACGGTGGTCTCCAGGTCATGGAAGGAGGGCAGGCAGTGCAGGAAGATGGCGGTGGGCTTGGCCATGGCCATCAGTTCCTTGTTCACCTGGTAGGGCAGCAGGAGCTTGATGCGCTCGGCCCAGATCTCGTCGGGCTCGCCCATGGAGACCCAGATGTCGGTGTAGACGATGTCGCAGTTCTCGGCGCCCTTCTTGACGTCGTCGGTGAACTCCAGCACGGCGCCGGTCTCGGCGGCAACGGCCTGGCACTTCTCGACCAGCTCGGGAGAAGGCATCAGGTCCTTGGGACCGCAGGCGCAGAAGTGCATGCCCAGCTTGGCGCTGACGACCATCAGAGAGTTGGCCACGTTGTTGCGGGCGTCGCCGAAGAAGGTCAGCTTGCGGCCGCGCAGATCGCCGAACTCCTCGCGGGCGGTCATGATGTCAGCCAGCATCTGGGTGGGGTGGAACATATCGGTCAGGCCGTTCCACACGGGCACGCCGGAGTAACGGGCCAGATCCTCGACCACGGACTGCTTGAAGCCGCGGTACTCGATGCCGTCGTACATACGGCCCAGAACCTTGGCGGTGTCGGCCAGGGATTCCTTCTTGCCCATCTGGGAAGAACCGGGATCCAGGAAGGTCACGCCCATGCCCAGGTCGCGGGCGCCCACTTCGAAGGCGCAGCGGGTGCGGGTGGAGGTCTTCTCGAACAGCAGGACGACCTGCTTGCCGGTCAGCCACTTGTGCTCAACACCGTTGTTCTTCATCCGCTTGAACTCGGCGGACAGGTCCAGCAGGTAGTTGATCTCTTCGGGGGTGAAGTCCAGCAGAGTCAGGAAGCTGCGGCCTCTAATGTTGATTCCCATTGTGTGATTTCCTCCTTAAGGAAAGTATAGATTGATTTTTCTGATGTTTTTGTTATTCTGCCCGGATCAGAGGCATGGACATGCAGCGCGGGCCGCCGCGGCCACGGCTCAGCTCGGCGGAGGGCATCTCCAGAACAGTGATGCCGGCGTCGCGCAGGATGGCGTTGGTCACATCGTTGCGCTGATAGACAACGATCTTGCCGGGGGCGATGCACAGGGTGTTGGAGCCGTCGTTCCACTGCTCGCGAGCCGCAGCGATCAGGTCGTCGCCGCCGCAGTAGATCAGATGGACCTTGTCCACGTGGGTGTAGTGCTCCAGGATGTGCTCCAGGTCGGAATCCACGCGCTTGATCTGCAGATCGGCGGGATCGTCCTTGCCCGGGGTGATCTCGTAGACGGTCAGGGGGCCCAGGATGGCGGGATGCACGGTGTACTTATCCACGTCGATCTGGGTGAACACGGTATCCAGATGCATGAACGCACGGCAGGCCGGGATGTCGAAGGCCAGGACGGTGCGGATCTTGGCATTGGGATCGGTGAACAGGTTGCGGGCCGCGATCTCGATCGCGTCGGGGCTGGTGCGCTGGGAGATACCGATGGCCAGGGTGTCCTCGGTGAGGTTCAGCACGTCGCCGCCCTCGATGTTGGCGTGGAAGTCACGGTCGTAGTAGCGGGTGATCAGGCCCTCAAAGTCGGGATGATACTTGAAGATGTAGTCCGCGTAGATGGTCTCACGGCAGCGGGTGGGGAAACGCATCTTGTGCAGGAACACGCCGGTGCCCACAGAGGCGAACGGGTCGCGGGTGAAGTACAGGTTGGGCATGGGATCGACGATCAGGTCGTCGGCGGGGGCGATCAGGTCCTGCAGGGAGTAAGCGGAAGCGCCGCCCATCTCTTTCAGGGTGATGCCTTCCATGGTCTTCTCGACCAGGGCCTTGCCCTTGAAGTTGTTGATCAGGTAGTCATACAGCTTATCCTGCCAACGCTTGGTCTTGATGTTGCCTTCGAACAGCCACTGATACAGGAAGGGCTCGACCAGTTCGGGGTGCAGGTTCAGCACGTCGGTCATCAGGTCTTCCAGATAGACCACTTCGGTGCCGTTGTCCCGCAGGATCTGGGCGAAAGCGTCGTGCTCCTGCTGAGCAACTTTCAGGAAGGGAATGTCATCAAAAAGAAGCTCGGGAAGACGATCGGGGGTCAGATGCAGCAGCTCCTTGCCGGGGCGATGAAGAAGAACTTTCTTCAGAGGATTGATCTCACTGCGAACACAAATACCTTTCATAGCTTCTCCTACTTTTAAAATGTACATGAATGTGGATTTTGGATACCACCCGCGCGAAAGTGGAACCAAGTTCATGATCTGCCATTATAATAACCCTTTCGAAGGCCCCTCATTGGACTTTTATTATATCACAAATTGTACGATTTTGCCAACTTTATTGCCCGGTACGGGAAAATTTTTCAGCACTTTACTCAAAGAAAGCGCATAAAATTCCAAATTCCGTGAATAAATGAATAAACCCGTCACCTGATAAAACCAAATGCGGGAACTGCTGTTAAATAATATACACGTTTGTTCACGCAGGATGCATTTTGGCAGTTTTTCCCGAAACAAAAAATGGAAGGCCAAAATCAGGAAATGTACATTTTTCTGAAAAGGGCCTCCGCTTTTTCCCCGCAGCGGCTCCTCTTATATTCCTTATTTATAAGGGGAGCCGAAGGTGCCAGTCCGCCCCTTCTCCCCTGCCGCGGGCAAAAAAAGCCCCCGGGTGCGGCGAGAGCGCCGCACCCGGGGGACAAGGGATCGGTTGGTTTGCCCCGGTCAGGCGGGAAGCATGCCGGAGATGGCGGTGAACACGATGCCCACGACCACAACCACGATCATGAACTTCCAGCAGGTCTTCCACCACTGGGGGAAGCTGATCTTGCACACCGCCAGACCGGCAACGGTCATGCCGGCGGTGGGGCTGATGGTGTTCATGGTCTGGTTGGCGATGCACAGAGCGGTGACAGAGGCTTCGGTGTTGACGCCCATCAGGTCGGTCAGCGGAGCCATGACCGGCATGGTCAGAGCGGCCAGACCGGAGGAAGAGGGCACCAGGATGCTCAGGAACGCCTGGGCGAAGTACATCATGGTGGTGAACACCGCGGCGGGCACGCCGGCCAGCAGATTGGCGAGGGCGTTCAGGATGGTGTCGATGATCATGCCGCCTTCGGCCACCACCAGGATGCCGCGGGCGATACCGATGATCACAGCGGCGTAGACGAAGTCCGCCATGCCTTTCACGAACTCCTCGGCCATTTCCTTCTCGCCGAGGCCGCCCACGATGCCGGACAACAGACCGATGGCCAGGAAGACCATGCTGATCTCGTCCATGTACCAGCCCTTGGTCACCAGGCCCCAGACGATGACGCCCATGCCCACGGCGAACACGATGAGCACCAGCTTCTGGCGCAGGGTGAAGGGCATGTCCGCATTGACGCCCTCCACGGCGAACTCTTCACGCTTGGCAAAGTCGTCCTTGTAGGTGATGGAGCAGGTGGGGTTCTTCCTCACCTTGCGGGCATACATCATGACCCAGACGATGCCGATGACGGTGAACACCGCGTACTGGATGAAGCGGAACCACAGCTGGGGGTTGCCCTGGATGCCCGCAACGCCCTGGGCGATCAGCACGTTGAAGGGGTTGACGGTGGAGCCGATGTAGCCCATCTGAGGCCCGAGGAAGCAGACCATGAAGGCGGTCATGGAGTCATAGCCCAGGCTCATGATGATGGGCATGAAGATGGCATAGAACGGAAGGGCTTCCTCCGACATGCCGAAGGTGGTGCCGCCGATGCTGAACAGGATCATCACAACGGGGATGAGCAGGATGTCCTTGCCCTTGAGCTTTTTGATGACGCGGCTCATGCCGGCGTTGATGGCGTTGGTCTTGGTGAGGATGGCGAAGGAGCCGCCGATCAGCAGAACGAAAGCCACCACGTCGCTGGCCTGCTGAATGCCGCGGGTGGGCGCCATCAGGACTTCGGCAAGGCCCTGCCGCAGGTCATTGCCCTCCTCGTCCACCTTGGGCACCTCCTGATAGGTGCCCGCCACCGCGACCTCACGGGTGCCGGCGGCCGTTTCCATCTCGGTGCGCTCGAACTGGCCCGAAGGAACGATCCATGTCAACACCGCGAACAGGATGATCAGCAAGAACGCGATCGTATAGACATGAGGCAGTTCGAATTTCTTCTTTTTCTGCATACGATACCCTCCTTAAAGATTCGCCCCGCAGGGCCATAATACAACGTTCTAAGTTGTATTATAACGTTATATATAGAATATAACGTGTTATTACCTTCGTCAACCCTGTCGGGTCATTTTCAGAGTTTATTATAAATATTCGGTTCATTTTTTGACGTTTTGTAAAAAGCGGTTTTACACTTTGTCCGCGCAGGCCGGACAGACCCGTTATTTTGCGGTGTGAGTGCGCTCGTATTCCCGGGGCGTCTGCACCTTCACGTTACATATTTTCTCTGAAAAAGCGTCCCGCAGGGCGTCCTCGGTCACAGCCTGGGCCATGGCGTATTTCCAGACCCAGTCGGGCACGGGCTTCTCCCCGCCCGCCCGGAGCGCCAGATGCGCCGCCAGCAACAGCACAAGGCGGACAAGGCCATACACCGCCATCACCGCGGCGAAAGCGCCCGCCACGCTGAGCAGGCCCTGCCCTGCCACCACGAACCAGCACAGCTGCAGCCCCAGGCCGAAGCCGAGGCCGTAGCGGTTCTTGCGCATGGCCTCATACACACAGGGGGCGCACACCGGCACGGTCTTTTTCTCGCCGTCCAGATAGACGGCGGCCTCCCGCACGCCTTCCCGCCGGCCGCACAATTCGCACTGTTCCATTTTCACATCTTCCTTTCCGCCCCGTCACAGGCTCTTCATCAGGTCCCGGTTGCGGGCATACAGCTCGTTGAACACCACCCGCTGCTTTTCATAGACGGCGTGGGCCTGCATGTCCGGGCAGATGACCCGGTCGGCAGTGATGACCTTTGCCAGCTCGTCCCAGTCCGCGTAAGCTCCGCCCGCCAGCGCCGCCATGATGGCGTCGCCGAAGGCCGCGCCCACCGTCACCTTTGCGGTACAGATCTGACGGCCGGTCACGTCCGCCACCGCCTGCAGCCACACGGGGTTCTTGGTGCCGCCGCCCACCGCCATGATGCGGCGCAGCGGCTCGCCGTGCTCCTTTTCCAGAAGGTCCAGGTGGGCGGCGATGGTGTAGGCGATGCCCTCCAGCCCGGCCTTGACCATGTGGGCCCGGGTGTGCTTGACCGAAAGGCCGAAGAATACTCCCTTGGCAAAGGGGTCGTTCAGCGGGGTGCGCTCGCCCGCAAAGTAGGGCAGGCACACCAGTCCCTCGCTGCCGGCGGGGATGGCCGCCGCCTCCCGCGCCATTGCGGTGTAGGCGTTTTCGCCCCCCGCCGCCTCGGCGGCCAGGGCGTCCTTGTAAAACTCATCCCGCATCCAACGGGTCAGGGTGCCGGCGGTGTTGGTGCCCGCGCACACCGAATAGACCCCGGGGATGATGAAGGTGCCGGGCCACAGCCGGGGCTCGTTCAGCAGATGGTCGGTGAGGTAGACGAAGTAGCAGCTGGAGCCCATCTGGACCATGATGTCTCCCGGGCGGAACACGCCGGTGGAGATGGCCTCCGCCCCGGAGTCCCCCGTGCCCACCAGCACCGGGGTGCCCTGGGCAAGGCCGGTCTGGGCCGCCGCCTTTGCCGTCACCGTGCCGGCGACGTCGGTGGCGTTCATCACCCGGGCCAGCTGGTCCGGCCGGCAGTAGAGGCCGCAGTGCTCCTCGTCCACCGTGTCGCACTTCAGGTCATAGAGCGGCGCGAAATCCTCGGCCAGATAGCGGTCGATGGTGTACTCCCCCGTCAGCTTGGCGCAGAGATAGGAGGAGCCGGTGAGAAACTTGGCCGTTTTGGCGTAGACCTGGGGCAGGTTGTTCTTCACCCACAGAATTTTAGGGGCGACGTCCGAGGAGCAGAGCTCGTGGCCGTAGAGCCGCTCGGCCTCTTCCCTGCCGTAGTAGTCATAGAGCCATTCGATCTCCTTGTGGCTGCGGCTGTCCACCCCGTAGAGGATGGCATTGCACAGCGCCGTGCCCTCGGCGTCCACCGGGACGCAGTCGCACCCCAGCGCCGAGAGGCCCACACAGCCCACGTCGGCGGCAGACACGCCGCTCTCCTGCAGCAGCTGGCGGGAGACGGCGCAGAAATCGCCCCACCAGGTGGCCTCCGCGTCATGCTCAAAAAAGCCGGGCCGGGGATTCAGCAGCTCATGCCCGCGGCTGGCAAAAGCCACGATGGCACAGGTCTGGTCGATAAGCACGCCTTTGGTCTCGTTGGTGCCCACGTCGATGCCCATAAAGTATTTCATCACGCATCCCCCCGCATCGCTTTCACCGCGTCCATGAACTCCTTCACCCGCTGTTCATCCACCCGGTTTTCGAACACGCCGTCCTTTTTGAAGGTGGTGCCCACGAAAGCCCCGTCGCAGTTTTGAAGGATCTGCGCCACCGTCTCTCTGCGGCAGCCGGTGCCGCACACCACCGGCACCTTTCCGGCGGCGGCGCGCACCTGCTCCAGAAGCTCGCCGCCGGGGCCCACCCCCGCCGCCGCGCCGCCCACCACCAGCGCATCCGGCCGGCAGTTGAACAGCATGCTCTTGGTGATGTCCACCGTGGAGCGGTCGTTCAGATACACCTCGCCCTCGCTGGTGACGAAGTAGAACAGTTTCAGCGCATCCAGCCGCAGGGCGGCTTTGAGCCGCAGCGTTTTGGCCACGTCCCGGTCCACAAGGCCCAGGTCGCCCGCCCACGCGCCGGTGAACAGGCAGCGGGTGAAGTCGGCCTCGGTGGCGGCACACAGCTCCATGGTGGCGTCGCCGTCGTAGATGGCCTCCACGCCGAAGGGCACCCGGAACTGCTCCCGCAGCGCCCCCACCACCATGCCCATGGCCCCCAGCGTGACGCCGGACACCTTTTTCTCATAGGGCAGGCTGAGCTCGTTGGTCACCAGCACGCCGTCCACCCCGCCCTTTTGCAGCGCGTCCAGGTCCGCCCGGGCGCAGGCGATCACATCGTTCATGCTGCCGCCGGGGGCATAAAAGGGGTCGCCCGGCAGCGGTTTGAGGTGCAGCAGGCCGATGATGGGTTTTTCCGTTTTAAACAGTTCCTTGAGAAATGACATTATTTTCCCTCCATGCTGTTTTATAACGTTATGTTACATAATATAACATATCTATAACACAATCCACCAGTTTTTTTCAGATTTAACACAGCAATTTGTCGTTCTGCCCAACCGCTTCTTGAAACATTCAGCAAAATACGATAGAATATTGTATACCAACTTCCCGCGCCGTGGGCGCGGGGCGAAAGGCAGGAACCCGAACCATGGATTTTCAACTCAACGAGGATTCGCTCATTCCGCTGTATCAGCAGCTGATGGAGGACATCAAGGCCGCGCTGACGGAAGGCAAATATGCCCCGGATGAAAAGATCCCCTCCGAGTCGGAACTGTCCGAGCTGTATCACGTCAGCCGCATCACGGTGCGCCGCGCGGTGGAGGAGCTTTGCAGCGAGGGCTATCTTGTGAAAAAGCAGGGCAAAGGCACCTATGTCAGCCAGCCCAAGGTCATCCGCAAGATCACCCAGGACAAGGACGTGATGGGCTTTTCCGAGGCCTGCCGCGCCTGCGGCATGGAGCCGGGCGCCCAGGTGGTGAACATTCTGCGCTGCCCCGCCCGCTCGGACGAAGTGCGTTTTCTGGGCCTGCCGCCCCAGTCGGATGTGATCTTTCTGCAGCGGGTGCGCACGGCGGACGGCGAGCCCATCATGCTGGAGAACAACTTCTTCCCCTACGAGCCCTTCAAGGGGCTTCTCACCGCCTACGAGGACCTGACGAACGCCTCCCTGTTCGACTATCTGGAGAGCCGCTACGGCCGCCGCCCGGAATCCACCGTGTCCTGCACGCTGGAGATCGTGCGCGCCTCCTCGGAGCAGGCCTCTTACCTGAGCGTCATCACTGGCGATCCCATGTTCTATATGAACGCCTATTTCCTGGACGGCGAGGGCAAGCCGCTGGTGATCGGGCGGCAGTACATCGTGGGCAGCCGCTTCGTGTTCAACATCTGAATCCCGCCCTTTTGCAAAAGCCTGTTCCGGCACAGCCGGAACAGGCTTTTTTCTTTCATTCGAACAGCGCTCTGACGGCAGCCGCGGCCCGCCGGGCCATCTCCTCGTGGTCCTGCGGGGTGAAGTGGACGCCGTCCTGCCCCAGGGCCGCGAACGCGCCCGCGTCGAAGAAGGCGCAGCCGAACCGCCGGGCAATATCCTCATAGATGGGGGCAAGGAGCCGGGACTTCTCCACGCTTTCGGCGGAGAATTCCGCCCCCGGCGCGCAGCGAAGCGGCGCGGGCGCCGCAAGCACCACCTGCGGCACATCGGAAAAGGGATACGCCGTGCGCAGGCGCAGCAGCAGCTCCTCCATGCCAAAGCCTATCTCCGCGGCGCTCACATGATAGCGGGCCTTGGTGTCGTTGGTGCCCAGCATGATGACCAGCACGTCGGGCGCGTGGCTCTGCACCGCCGGGACGATCTGCTCGATGCCGGCGCGGTACGGCTCGATGTAGTCGGTGAAGACGGTGGTGCGGCCGGGAAGGCCCTCCGCCACCACCTCGTATCCTTCGCCCAAGAGCCGCTCCATGCGGCAGGGCCAGCGCACCTGCCGCCCGTAGCGCCCGCCGGTGCCGGGCACGCTGCCGAAGGTGTTGGAATCTCCGAAGCACAAAATCGTTTTCATGGGGCCGTCACTCCCCCATCACTTCCACATACACCTTGCGCAGCTGGGGGCCGTCGAACTCCGCCAGATAGATGTCCTGCGCCCCGCCGCAGACGATCTCGCCGTCGATGACGGGGAACAGGCAGTGGTTGCCGGTGAGCACGCTTTTCAGATGCCCCTGGGAGTTGTTGCTGGTGGCGCCGTAGGTGGGCAGGAAATGGGCGTGGAGATAGGGCGCTTCCAGCGGAACTGTTTTTTCCAGCATCTCCGAAATATCCGCCTCCACGCAGGGCAGCGCCTCGTTCACCAGGATGCCGGTGGTGGTGTGGGCGGTGATGACCGCCACAAGGCCGTTTTTCACGCCGCTCTGGCGCACGATGTCATGCACCTGCCGGGTGATGTTGAAATACTCTTCCACATCCTTGCTCAAATGCCGGATGGTCTTCAGCACGACCATGACTCACACCTCCCCGCCGCTGAGAAAGCGCAGCGCATTTTTCCAGTAGAGATCCTCCCGGGCGAACTCCCGCATGGGCACCTTGTCCAGCGCACGCTTGAGCTTGAAGGCGCGGAAGCGGGGCCCGTTGGAGCCGAACATCACCTGCCGGGGGAAGCACCGCTCGAACCACATGGGGCCCATGTCTTTGGTGAACAGCTCCATCATCTGCTCCTCGGGGGAATCCACATAGAGCAGGGCGGTGTCGGTGTAGACGTTGGGGTATTTTATCATCAGCATCACCATCTCCCGCACCCAGGGCCAGGCGAAGTGGGCAAGGCAGATGCGCAGGCCCGGGTGGCGGATGGCCACCTCCTCAAAGGCCAGCGGATGGGCAAAGCGGCTGGGGGTGTTGGGCTCCCAGGAGAGGCCCGCGTGGAAGATGATGGGTTTGTTCTCCCGCTCGCACAAGGCGTAGATGGGCTCCATCCTTTCGTCCGCCGGGTCGAAGCGCTGCTTGGCGGGGTTCAGTTTCAACCCCCGCAGCCCCTGCTGGAAAAAGGCCCGTTCCAGCACTTCCAGCGCATCCGCCCGGTGGGGGTCCACGCTGGCAAAGCCGTAGAACTTGTCCGGGTGCAGTTTGCACAGCGCCTCCACCTGGTCGTTGTTCACCACCCAGCCGCCGGCTGTGGTGGTCACGTCCAGCGGCAGAAGCGCCGCCTGGGTCAGCCCGCAGACGTCCCACTCGGCAAACAGCTCGTCGAACTCCATGGGCCCCTGTTTCCACACCCCGAAGGTGTCGCCCCGGAAGGCCACTTCCTTTTCATCCCCGCAGATGGGCCCGTAAAAAATGGGATGGATGTGCATATCGATCAGCAAGGTCGTTTCCCTTCTTTCTGTGTTTTCCGCGCTCAGTACGGCTCGAACCGGGCCACCACCGCGCTGGAGACTTCCGCCCCCTTCTTCATGCACTCCGGCACGCTCCACCCGTTCAGGATGCCGTAGGTGAAGCCGGCGATGTAGCTGTCGCCCGCGCCCACGGTGTTTACCACTTCGGTGGGCACGATGCCGTACTCATACAGGGTGGTGCCGTCGTAGCAGATGCTGCCCAGTTCACCCATGGTGGCGGTGACCAGCTTGGGGCCGTAGGAGTGGATCTTCTTCACCCACTCCTTGATGTGCTCGTCCTTCTTGCCGTCGTAGGAGAGAAAGACATAGTCCACATAGGGGAACAGAGTTTCACACTGGTATTCCGGGTCCTCGCTGAACACCGAGAAGTCCATCACCACCTGCACGCCCTTGGCTTTCCAGGCGGGCAGGCGGTCCAGCACTTTGCCGAACAGGTCGGTGTGCAGCATGGTGTGGCCCGCCACGAACCCGAATTCCTCATCGGTGAGGGCGTAGTCGGCCATGACGCCTTCGATCTCTTCCAGATGCACCCGGTCGGTGCCGTTTTTCAGGTCCATCATCATCTTGCAGGTGTCGCCGGGCTCGGTGCGCAGATGGGAGATGTCGATGCCTTCCGCCGCCAGGGCCTCTTTCATCTTCTCGCCGTAGCTGTCGGTGCCCACCACGCTCACCACGCTCACGGGCACGCCCATGCGGGCCAGATGCACGCCCCAGTCCACGCCGTTGCCGGTGGGATAGAACTTGTTCAGCTTTTCGTACACGTCCGCGCAGCAGAAGCCCACGGCCGCCACAGTTTTTTCCATTCTCTTTCTCCTCCTTTTGCTGCAAAATAGCGCAGAGCGGGAGCGGCGCCGCCGCTCCCGCTCTGGTAACAAGGCGGTGCTTTTTATTCGTACACTTTGCCGTGGCCCCAGCTGCCCGCCAGGCCGCAGGTGTTGGCGGCAAAGCCGGCGGCCAGGTCCAGGCTCTCCCGGATGGCCTCGGGGCCGCCCTTGCCCTCTTTCTCGCGGGCGAGGTAGTTCACCAGGAAGGCGGTGAGCAGGCTGTCGCCGGCGGCCATGGTGTCCACCATGTTCTCCACGGGCTTGATGCCCTGGACGTAGAACTCGGCGCCGTCATAGGCGATGCATCCCTCGTCGCCGCGGGAGGCGCAGACGAACTTGGGCCCCAGGGCCGACACCTTCTTCAGCTTTTCGTAGGTCTCCTCTTTGGAGATGTCGCTGCAGGACATGAAGGCGTAGTCCACCAGCGGGGCGATGCGCTCGTAGTACTCGTCGGTGGAATCGTCGGAGAAGTCAAAGCTGATGGGCACACCCGCGGCCTTGATCTTGGGCAGCTCCCGCTCGGTGAAGCAGTAGTTGCCGGAGTGCACCAGGTCGAAGCCCTTCACATACTCGATGGAGAAGCGGTCCAGCGCATAGAGCATGTCGCCGCGGATGCCGCCCTCGTTGGAGCCCAGGAAGATGCGGTCGCCGTTTTCGGGGTTCACCGTCACCCGGGCCGCGCCGTTCTCGCCGATGACCTGTTTGCACTTCACCAGCTCCACGCCCTCCTCCTGCAGGGAGGCAATGACGTGTTCGGCCTCTTTGTCCGAGCCGAAGATGCCCATGTAGGCGCTGCGCTCGGCCCCCAGCTTTTTGGCGAACACGGCAAAGTTCACCGCGTTGCCGCCGGGGTACATGGTTTTGATGTGCTCGTATTTGTCCACGACATTGTCGCCAAAGCCCAGGACCTTCACCTGATATGCCATCGTTCTTTCGCTCCTTTTCTCAAAAATCAATACTTCTCGATGCCCATGTAGCGGCGGATCTCGGGAGAGTGGTCAAAGCGCTTGCCGCGGGCGGCGCGCAGCTCCACGTTCATGGCGTAGAACAGGGCCGGCTCCAGATAGGCGCGCACGCCCTCGTCCACATCGGCCATGCCGTATTCCAGCGCGTCCAGCACCATCAGACGGTCGGTGTGGGTCTTGAGGAAGGCCAGCGCCCGCTCGTCCATCACCCGGGCGGAGGAGGAGCCCATCTGCAGGAAGTAGAACACGCCCGGCTCGGTGCACTCGAAGGGGCCGTGGAAGTACTCGCCGGAGTGGATGTAGCAGCAGTTCTGCCACTGCATCTCCATCAGGCTGCAGATGGCAAAACCGTAGGTCTGGCTGAAGTTGGCGCCGGAGCCCAGGATGTAGAAGAACTTGTTCTCCTCGCACAGGTCGGCGAACTTCTCGCCCAGCTCGGCGTTCACCTTCACCTTGGCTTTCTCGATGATGCCGTCCATCTTGGCGATGCCTTCCACCAGCGCGTCGTACTTGTCAAAGCCCTCCTGGGCCTTGATGAGCTCGGCGGCCAGCATGGGGCAGATGCCCAGCGGCACCTCGGCGGTGGGCACGCCGTCGCCCCAGGGGTAGACCCAGGCGATGAAACGGGGGTCGTCCGCCTTGGAACCGGCGTTGTCGGTCAGGGTGACCACGGCCGCGCCCCGCTCATAGGCCAGCACAGCGGCGTCCACCGCTTCCTTGGTGTTGCCGGAGTGGCTGCACATCACCACCATGCTGTGCTTGCCCAGCTTCTTGGGGGTGGCCACCAGGAACTCCTTGGCGGTGTGCCAGCCGGAGGAGGTCTTGGCGCTCTCCACGGTCATCATGAAGTGGGAGGGATACAGGTCGATCAGGCTGCCGCCGCAGGCCACCCAGTACACCTCGGTGATCTCGCCGTGCTCCGCCAGGACCTTCTTGATAACTTCATTTGCTTTCATGATTCTCTTCTCCTTTTGCAGTGAATATGGTTTGAAAAAGTCAATCTTCGATGTAGCGCTCAAAATTCTTCATGTTGCGCGCATCCGCCGCCGCGGGGTCCATGAAATACCGGCCGTCGGTGATCTCCTGGCCCAGATACCCCTCGTAGCCGCAGCGGTTGAGGGTCTCGATGAACCGGCCCAGATGATGGCCGCCGTCGCCCCACACCAGATGGCCGTAGGGCGTGCCGTCGATGAAGTGCATGTGCCGGATGTCGGGGCCCAGGGCCCGGAACCAGTCTTCCAGCGTTTCGCCCGCAACGCCCATGGCGCAGGTGTCCACCATCGCCTTGAGGTTGGGGTGGTCCACCTCCCGCAGCATCCTCTGCGCCGCGGGCAGGTCGATCACCAGCTGGCTCTCTTCCGGGCGGATGGACTCCATCACCAGCGTGACGTTGTTCTCTTTGGCCACCTCGGCCAGCCGGTGCAGCATGTCGGCGCTGCGCTTCCAGGCTTCTTCCTTGTCCTCGTTCCAGTAGCCCCAGCCGGAGTTCACTTCCATGTACTCGCAGCCCAGCTCGGCGGCAAGGCGGATGCCGTTGGAAAAATAGCCGAAGGAGCGCCGGATGTGCTCCGGCTCCTTTGCCGCGAACTGATAAGGATAGGTGCAGTTTTCCGGTGTGAGCACATGCACGGCCAGGCCGCGGCTTTCGATCTTGCGGCGGATGTCCTTTGCGTCATAATAGCGCATGTGGTCCAGCCAGACGTGGGGAGCCGCACACCAGAGCTCGATGGTCTTGAAGCCCAGGCGCTGCTGCGCGTCGAGGAAGTAGTCCAGCGAATAGTTCACATAGTGGATGTTCATGCCCGCCACCTGTTCGCGGCGGAGTTTCGGCGTCGCCATCTCGTCTCCCCCTTTCAGTTTTCAAAGAACGGCTCGAACGCCCGGAAGTTGCGCGCGTCCGCCGCCGCGGGGTCGTCGAAGTAGCGCCCGTCGGTGATCTCCTGGCCCAGAAGCCCCTCGTAGCCGAATTCGTTGAGCACGTCCAGGTATTTCTCCAGGGGATACAGCCCGTCGCCCCACACCAGATGGGCGTAGGGCCGCCCGTCGATGAAGTGGGTGTGCACGATGTCCCTGCCCAGGGTCTCGAACCACTGGCGGGGCGTCTCCCCCGCCACGCCCATGGCCACCGTGTCCAGGCCGGCCTTCACCCAGGGGCTGTCCACATCCTTCAGCAGCCGCACCAGTTCCGGCAGGGTGATGACCACCCGGCTCTCCTCCGGGCGCACCGTCTCCACCGCGATGGTCACGCCGTGGTCGGCGGCGGTTTTGGCCAGCTCCCGCAGGCTGCGCACCGCCCGGTCATAGGCCCGGTCGTACTCTTCGTCAAAGGGCGCGCCGATGCAGTTGGTCAGCAGCTTTTTGGCCCCCATCTTTTCCGCCGCTTCGATGCCGCGCTTGAAGTATTCCATGCTGCGGTCATGGAAGCCGCCTTCCGGGGCGTTCATGGTGTAATAATAGGTGGCGCATTCGGGGGTGAAGCACCCGATGATCATGCCCCGGGCCTCCACCTTTTTCCGAAGTTCCACCGGGTCCTGAAAGCCCGTCTCGTCCATGAGGTAGTGGGGCGCCATGCCCAGCATCTCGATGGTCTTGTAGCCGGCTTTGGCCTGGGCGTCCAGCATGTAGTCCAGCGGGTAATACACATAATGGATGCCGATGGCCGCCAGTTGTTCCCGCCTGATGTGTGCCATAAGGCCCTCCTTTTTTCAAAGCGCGTCGTAGACGATGCGGCCGTCCGAGATGGTGAGCGCCACCTTCACGTCCTTCACCTGCTCGACCGGCAGGGTGAACACATCGGCGTCCAGCACGGCGATGTCCGCCAGTTTGCCCGCCTCCAGGGTGCCCAGACGGTCCTCGTTGAAGCAGTTGTACTGGCCGTTGCGGGTCCAGGCGGTGAGCATCTCGGCCACGGTGAGCATGTTCTGCTCGTTGTAGGTGCCGCCGTCGGCAAAGTGCCCGCCCACGCCGCAGTAGATGGCCTCGGGGATGTTGGGGATGAGCAGGGGCAGGTCGGTGCCGCAGGTGACGGTGAGGCCGGAATCCCACATTTTGCGGCGGTTCCAGTAGTTCTTGCCCCGGTCACCGCCCAGCTGCGCGTCGATCATGTCCAGCACGTCCTGCTTGTTGTCCAGCGACTGGATCTGGGCATAGACCTCCACGATGCCGCCCATCGCGCCTAACTTTTCCAGGTCGGCGGGGTTGGAATACTCCAGGTCGGTGATGGCGTGGCGGTGCTTGAGCTTGCCGTTTTCATCCTTCTGGCAGGAGTCGAACAGGGCCACCGTGTGGCGGATGGCGCCGTCGCCCTGGCAGTGCAGCGAGTAGCGGAAGCCGTTCTCGTCCGCCAGGTGGGTCTCCTTCTCGATGAGGTCCCACTCCACCGGCACAGTGTTGGTCATGCCGGGGTGGGACTTGTAGGGCTCGATGAGCTCCGCCATGGAGGACGGGATGGAGCGGTCGGTCATGCGGTTGTAGCCGGAGAAGGAGACGAAGGGCCCGGTGAAGCGCCGGCACATCTCCTTGCCGTGCTCGATGTTGATGCCCTCGCCCACCGGCTGGCTCATCATGGAAACGCGCACGGTCAGCGCGTCCTCCTTTTCCAGCTCCTCCATCTTGTCGGCAAAGCCGTAGTAGGTGTCGAAGGTCATCTCCTTGATGGTGGTGACGCCCCGCTCGTTGAGCATCTGCATGTATTCCTTGTACTTTTCCTTCATGCCGGGCAGCTGCAGATACTCGCGGATCATCTTCCAGATCATCTCGGCGTAGCATTTTTCCGGCCCGAATCCGTAGCGCAGGCGGGCCGCGCTGTTCATCCAGCAGGTGCCCCGGTCCGCCGTGAACACCACCACCGGCTTGTCCGGCCAGGTCTTGTCCAGCAGGGCCGCGTCGGTGACTTCAAACCCGTCCGGCTGCCAGCTGTGGCCGAACAGCGCCGTGCCCTCGGGGGCCGTCTTTTCGTATTCTTTCAGCGCGGCCACACCCTGCACGTCGGTTTTCACATCGGAGAAATCCGCGCCCAGGCTCAGCAGCGCCCAGCCGGTGAAGAAGGTGTGCACGTCCACAAAGCCGGGCGTCACCACCCGGTCGCCCAGTTCCAGCACCTGGGTGGCCTTTTCCACCCACTCGCCGGCCTCGGCCCGGGGCCCCACCGCCGCGATGCGGTTGCCCTCCACCGCCACAAAGCCGTCGAAGGGCGCTTCGCCGGTGGCCGGGAACACGTTCTTCGAAAGCAGAACAAGACATTTCTGACGTTCTTTCATGCCCAAAACCTCACCTTTCCTCCGTGGTATTTTTTCCAAACTCATAATATCATAATATAACGTTATAATACAAGTTAAAAACTGTACAAGTTTGCGGGCGGTTTTTTGTCCGTTCTGTTCAATTGCCGGAAAGGCCGCCGCGGCGGCTGCACATATATATAAAGGGAGGCTTGATTTGACATGCCCCGGCCGCGATGCTATGCTGTATTCACAGCAAAAAAGAGGACGGCCGGCGGGCGCTGGCCGCCCCGGAGGGACTTTTGAGGGAAAGGGAGGCATTCGCATGGAACAGGAAATGCTTTGCGAGATCACCCGCCAGGCGCGCGCCGCGGCGGAGGAACTTCTGGACGCGGCTGGTTTGAAGCCCGGCGACATTTTTGTGGTGGGCTGTTCCAGCAGCGAGATCGTGGGCGGCCACATCGGCAAGGACAGCAGCATGGAGGCGGCCCGGGCCGTGCTGGAGGGCGTGCTGCCCGCCGTGCAGGCGCGGGGGCTCTGGCTCGCCGCCCAGTGCTGCGAACATCTGAACCGGGCCCTGGTGCTGGAGCGGGCCGCGGCGGAGAAATACGGCTATGAAGAGGTCAACGCTGTGCCCCAGCCCCACGCCGGCGGCAGCTGGGCAACCAACTGCTGGCAGGCGTTCACCGACCCGGTGCTGGTGGAGGAGATACGCGCCGGGGCCGGGCTGGACATCGGCGGCACACTGATCGGCATGCATCTGCGCCGGGTGGCGGTGCCGGTGCGGCTGAGCTTTGACCACATCGGCAAGGCGCATTTTCTGTGCGCCCGCTGCCGGCCCAAGTACATCGGCGGCGAGCGCGCCGTCTATCAGCAAATGTGACCCCGAAGAAGGGCTGTGGGAAAGAGGTTTTTTCAATGGCAACGAAGGAACAGATGGCCCGTGCGGTGGAGGGCATCCGCGCCCGCATGGCGCAGGCGGCCCGCGCCGCGGGGCGTGACCCGGCGGATGTGCTGCTGTGCGCCGCCTGCAAGACCCGCACGGTGGAGGAGGTGCGGGAGAGCGCCCTGCTGGACATCGACCTGTTCGGTGAGAACCACGAGCAGGAGCTCACGGAAAAGAGCGACGCGGGGGCTTACCTTGGCAAGCCCAGCCACTTCATCGGCCATTTGCAGACCAACAAGGTGAACAAGGTGGTGGGCCGCGTCTCCATGATCGAGAGCGTGGACAGCGAGCACCTGCTGCGCAAGGTGGACGCTGCCGCCGCCCGGCTGGGGCTGACCCAGGACATCCTCATCGAGATCAACATCGGCGCCGAGGCCAGCAAGAGCGGCGTCGCCCCCGAGGGGCTGTGGTCCCTGGCGGAGGCCGCCGAGGCGGCGGCGAACCTGCGGCTGCGGGGTCTGATGGCCATTCCGCCCGCCGGGGCCACCCCCGACGAGACCCGCGCCTTCTTCGCCGAGATGCGCGGCCTGCTGACCCGCCTGCAGGAAAAGCACTACCAGACGGCCCTGCCGGACACCCTCTCCATGGGCATGAGCGGCGACTTTGAGGCCGCCATCCTGGAAGGGGCCACCATCGTGCGCATCGGCACGGCCATCTACGGCCCCCGGGACTACGGCAGCCGCCCGTGAGGCAGGCCCGGACCACAAAGCAAAAAAGAGGCGGCCCCGCGCGATGCCGCGGGGCCGCCTCCTTTGTTTTTCACAGTGCCGTTCAGTCGATGAAAACCGCCACCTTGATAACGCCGTCCCGCCTGTTTTCAAACAGGTCATAGGCCGCGGCGATGTCCTTCAGGGGATAGGTGTGGGTGATGAGCGGGGTGGTGTCGATCTTGCCCTCCGCGATGAGGCGCAGGGTCTCTTCGCAGTCGCAGCCGTCCACGCCGCCGGTCTTGAAGATGAGGTTCTTGCCGTACATCTCCGGCAAAGGCAGCACCTGCGGCCCGTCGTAGAGGGCCACCACCGTGACGATGGCGTTGGGGCGTGCGCAGTCCCACGCCATGCGGAAGGTTGCGTCGCTGCCCGCCACTTCCAGCACCACATCGGCGCCGCCGTGGTCGCTGTGTGCCAGCACGAACTCCTTGAGGCCCTCGGGGGCGGCGGTCAGCACATCGGGCCAGTGGGCGCGCACGAAGGCAAGGCGGCTCTCGTCCACGTCGCAGACGATGACCCGCCGGGGCCGGTGCAGCAGCACGCACTGAAGGGTGCACAGGCCGGTGGGCCCCGCGCCGATGATGAGCACCGTGTCCTCGGGCTGTATCTCGGAGATGCGCGCCGCCCAATAGCCGGTGGCCAGCACGTCGCCCACGAACAGCGCCTGCCGGTCGCTCACCGCGTCCGGGATCTTGTTCAGCCCCTGGTCCGCATAGGGCACCCGCACATACTCGGCCTGGCCGCCGTCGATGCGGCAGCCCAGGGCCCAGCCGCCGTTCGGGTCGGCGCAGTTGTTCACCCAGCCGTGGCGGCAGAAATAGCACTCGCCGCAGAAGGTCTCCACATTCACCGTCACCCGGTCGCCGGGCTTCACGGTGGTCACGGCGGCGCCCACCTGCTCCACCACGCCCACCATCTCATGGCCCACGGTGATGCCGGGCACCGCGCGGGGCACGCTGCCGTGCTTGATGTGCAGGTCGCTGGAGCAGATGCTGGCCAGCGTCACCTTCACGATGGCGTCCCGCTCGTCCTGCAGGACCGGCTTGGGTTTTTCCAGCAGCTCGAACCTGCCCTTTTCCACATACGTATATGCCAGCATGATGTTCCCTTCCCTTTCTTCGGGGCCGCCTTGCCGCGTCCCCTGCGCTTTTACATCCATTTTAGCACATCCGTTCAAGGGCGGCAAAGAAGGGATTCAGGTTTCTTGCCCGCCGGGCGGGTGCGCCTTTGCCTTTCACCGCGCGCTGCGCAGCGTTTGCTGCCGGGGGCGCTGTTTGTTTTATGCCAGTTCCATATAGCCCCGCAGCGATCCCATGAAAATGCGGGCCATCTCCTCGGGAGATTCGGCGAAATCGTTTTCCACCCAGGCGCAGAGCATGGCGGCGGACGCGCCCGAAAAGAAGTAGGGCTGGTATTTGTTGTTCAGCACCTGCAGATGGCGGATCTGCTCCAGCGTCTGGCGGTAGAACGCCACGCTCACCCGGTCCAGCAGGCCCCGCCGCAGAAGCACCCGCAGCTGCCGGCGGTACTTCAAGGCCGTTTTGAAAAAATGCCGGATGCACTCCTCCACATTGGCCGGGGACATGGCCTCCCGGGGATAGGCCTCGGAGAACACTCCGTCCAGGAAGCGGTCGATCACCTCGTCCATGGTGAAATAGTTGCGGCAGAACGAGGCGCGGCACACCCCGGCCCGGTCCACCAGATCCTGCACGGTGATGTGAGTATAGTCCTTTTTCTCCAGCAGCTCGAACATTGCGCCGGTGATGTATTCCTGCACCCTGCTTTTGGCCATGAGTCAGTTTCCCCCATTCTGTTTCATTTGCCTTCCGGGCGCTTTACGCGGCCCTTTTTTCATTATATAATTTTTTCACAATATAGACAAATGTCTACTGAAAGGGAGAATCGAACATGAGCGAAAATGGGACGGACTTGATGGATTACGCAGGCAAGGTGTGTGTTGTGACCGGCTCTGCCAGCGGCATCGGGCGGTCGGTGTGCGAGATGCTGATCGCCCAGGGCGCTGTGGTCTACGGGCTGGACCGCAACGAATATCTGCCTGAGGGCATGGCACAGTTCATCCCCACCGACCTGGCCGACAAGGCGAGCATCGACCACGCCTTTTCCCTGCTGCCCGCGCGCATCCACTGCTTCTTCGGCGTGGCGGGCCTGTCCGGTGCGAAGACCGACTGGTGGACCACCTTCACCGTGAACTTCAGTGCCAACAAATACATCACCGAAGCCTATCTGGAAAAGCGGATGGAGGCGGGCGACGCCATCGCCTATGTCACCTCCACCGGCGGCCTGATGTGAGAAAAGTGGCAGAAGGAGTACCGCGCGGTGATGGACTGCTCCACCTGGGAAGAGATGACCGCCTTCATGAAGAAGGTCGCTCCCAAAAACGGCGTCGGCATCATGGCCTACTCGCTCTCCAAGCGGGCAATGAACTACTACACCAACAAAAAGGCGGTGGAACTGGCGCCCCGCGGCATCCGCGTGAACGCGGTGCTGCCCGGCTCCACCGACACCGGCGTGAAACAGGAATTCGAGAAGATGGCGGGCGGCAAAGAGGCCCTTCTGCGGGAGAACGGCACCGCCGGCCGTCTTGCCTCCCCCGCCGAGATGGCCGAACCCCTGCTGTTTTTGAACTCACCCATGGCCCGGTTCGTCTCCGGCCAGCTGCTGATCGTGGACATGGCCAACAACTGCCAGATCGTTCTGGGCTACAAAAAGAGCCGGCTGAATGTTCCGGTGGCGCTGAAGCTCTACAACACGAAATTCTTCCAAAAACAGCTGCAAAAGCAGATCTGAAACGACAGGCCCGCATTACTAAAAGCGCGGGGCCGAGCAGAATGGTTGCTCGGCCCCGCGCTTTTTATTCAGATGTCCGTTTCGCAGGGAACAACATCCCCGCTTTTTTGGTCCGCCCGCGCCTCGTAGAGGCGGCCGCGCCAATAAAAGCGGAAGCGCAGTGACTTCCAGCCTGTGGGCAGCCGAGGCGAAAGGGTGGGGCCCTGCGGCCCAAAGCGCAGGCCCGCGAAACCAAACACCGCCGCCTGCCAGGTCTCGCCCAGGCCCGCCAGATGCAGTCCTTCCTTGCCGGTGTTGCCCATGACCTCCCGCAGGTCAAGATACAACGCCTTTTCAAAATAGCGCGAGGCAGCATCGTCATACCCATTCTGGGCGGCAAAGAGGGCGTGACTGGCAAAGCTGAGGGTGGAATCGTGCAGGCACTTGGGTTCAAAATCCGCCCAGGCGTTTTTCTTCTCTTCCCCGGTGAACCGATCCGGCAGACGGGTCATCAGCAGAAGAGTGTCCGCCTGTTTGATGACCTGATAGCGCTGCAGGCGGTCGAAGCAGACCTTGTGATAGCTGGCCTCATCCCCCTCTTTGAGCGCCGCCGGGTCCACCGATTCCAGCAGATGGAAGGTATCATCCTGCCACAGCCGCCCGGTGGCCGGGTCGCGTGGCACGGGGATGGCCTCCCGCAGTTTCCGCCAGCCTTCGATCTCCTTTTCCGAGAGGCCCAGCGCGGCATACCGTTCCGGCTCCTCTTGGCGCAGCGTTTCTGCCGCCGCCAGGGCCAGGTCCAGGTTATGGCGCACCATCTCACCGGTAAACAGGTTGTTGCTGGTGATGCCGCAGTATTCATCCGGTCCTTTGCAGAACAGCAGGTTCTCCCGCCCGGTGCCCGGCTCTGCAGTGTAGCGGCTGCGCCAGAAGCGGGCGGTCTCCACAAACACCTCCCGCGCGCCGGGTGCAAAAGACTCGTCGCCGGTGGCCTGCAGGTACTGGTCCAGCGCATAGGCCACATCGGCGGTGATGTGCACCTCGCTGGCCCCGATGTCCCAGCTTTCGCACTGCTCGCTGCCGTCAAAGGAGGCCATCCAGGGGTAGCGGGCCCCCGCGCCGTTCATCTTCCTCGCGTGGGCTTTGGCCTGGGGCAGGCAGTTCACCCGGTACTGGGCAAGACTGCGGGCGGACGCCGGTTGAGTATAGAGGAAGAAGGGCAGCATGAAGAGGTCGGTATCCCAGAAATAGCAGCCCTTGTAGCGGGCATGGGTAAGCCCCCGCGCCCCGATGTTCACTGTGTCGTCTCCCCCGCTGCAGCTGGCGGTGAGCTGATAGGCCAGATAGCGCAGGGCGGTCTGGGCGTTCTCGTCCCCTTCCACCTGAAGGTCCATCACCTGCCAGCGGCGGGCCCAATGGCGCTGCGCCGCCGCCAGCAGTTCCTCCCAGCCCTCCTCTTCGGGAGCAGAGGCGACGCGGGGGTCCTTGTCGCGGCTGGTGAACAGGGCCGCCGTCTTTTCCACCACCAGCGGCCCGCCATCGCCTTCCACGACAAGGCCCAGCGCCTCGCCCGGGCGCCAAAAGCTGCCGGCCACCGCGCCGCCTTTGACCCGGAAGGTCAGTTCTTGGCGCAGTTCCAGGCCTGTGGTGCGGCTGCGCCAACGGCCGGTGAGCGCGTTTTCTTCAAACCGCGGTTCCATCTCCTCCATCAGCTGCATCGTCTCGGTGTTCTCCTTCACCTGGTCGTCCGGCACGGGGCAGTTGCAGCTGGCGGAGTAAATGCCGCTCTCCAGCCGCAGCCGTGCCGGGGCCTGGGGCTCCACCGTCAGTCGCTGGGCCAGCAGCGCCGGGCGCTCGGGGTCAAAAAAACGCTCCTCGGTCACCTTCAGCGCCGCTTGTGCCGCCTGGAGCCGGTATTCCAGCCGGAGCAGGCCCTTGTCCAGTTCCAGGGTACGGCGCACACTGCCGCAAAAGGCAGGTTCCTCGCCGTTCACGGTGAGGTGATGCCACACCGGGGTGGGCAGGTGGATAACGTCGGTGATGCCAGGCTTTATCTCATCGAACATGCCCGCCAGGAACAGCCCCTGCTGCACCGGGCGGGGCCGTGGGTCCCCCGCGGCGTAGCCCCGCACGCCCATGCGGCCTCCGCCGCAGAAGAAGATGCTCTCCAGAAAACCGTCCTGAAAGGGGCCGTCTGCCCAAATGCGCCAGTCCTCCAGACGGATGTCTTCACGCATCCTCTTCTCCTCCCTTCAACGCCCGGCGCAGCGCATAGCACACAAAGCCCGCGCAGGTGGCGAAGGCCTCGCCGGTGGTGCACTTGCCGGTCACCTCATCAATGCTCTCGCAAGCGATGCCGTTGTCCATGGGCGAGGCGCGCAGGATGGCAAGGCTCTGCTCCACCCTGCCGCAGAGCAGGCTGTTGGCCACACTGAGCAGCCAGGGGTGGGGCGCGTGAGGGCAGCCTATCTCCGCAATGGGGCAGCCGGCAAAGCTGTATCGGTATTCCGGGGCGCGGATCATCGCCACGGTGTTCTGCCAGACCGGGTCGTCCTTTTCGCAAAAGCCCAGCTCGGCCAGCAGCTGCAGGCTTCCCGGCGGCTCGTCGTACACATCGCTGTTTCCCGCAAGGTCCACGCTCCAGGCGAAATAGGGCGCGCCGTCCCTGTTCGTTTTCACACAGTGCTCCCTCACCGCCTGGCGCACCGCCTCAGCCTCTTCGGCCAGGGCCGCCCGCTCCGGGAAAAGCCGGGCCAGCGCACGCAGAGCCCGCCAGACCAGAGCGTTGTCGTAGGTGAGATAGGGATGGACCCGCTCGTCGTCGGTGGGCTGGAGGAAGGTCTCGTAGAGGGCCGTTTGGGGATGGCGGCGGGCCGTCAGTTTCTCCAATATCTCCTCCACGCCCTGACGCACGTTCTCTTTTTGCAGCACCGCCCGGTCGCCGGTGGCGGCCACATACCGCTCCAGCGCCAACACCGGGGCCATCAGCTCGTCCAGCTCAAAACCCGGCTCCAGCACGGTGCCGTCGATGAAGCGGGAGTGCACCCCCAGATTGCGCCGCTGGCGGCCGAACACATGGTCCAGCATCCGCCTTGCCAGCGTCGGGTCCGCCTGGAGGATGGCCGGGAAACTCCAGAGCAGGCTGTCACGGTCCCAATAGGCGGCGCTCACATAGTAGCGGGGACTGCGGCTGGTGACCAGCACCAGCTCCTCGGTGTCCAGCGTGACGCCGGTGGAGAAGTGGATGCAAAAAAACAGATTGGTGTTGTACCAGCGGGTCAGGGCTTCGTCTCCCAGGTCGGCGCTGCGTCGCGCCAGCCAGGCGAGGGTGCGGTCCAGCTCTGTTTGCCAGCCCTGGCGCAGCATCTCCTTGGCGCTGGTGGCGGCGGAGACCTCCTCGTAGCCAAAGCCCCACCACACCGTGGCGGCACAGCTTTCGCCGGGGGCAAGGTCTGCCTCGTGGACCAGCCGGTAGCGCACGCCCTTTTCCTCCTGCTCAAAATCGCAGCGGCAGGGCGCGTCGGACATGGGAGCAAAGGCGAACAGCGGCGTACCGCAGGTCATGTCGAACACCGGGCCGTCGTTCCAGAGGCTGTGAAAGCAACCGCGGCGGCCCTTGATGGGTTTTTCTTCGTTGACGCAGTGCCAGGCGCCGGCCCAGCAGCCCGCAAGGCCGAAGCGAACACCGCAGGCTTCGCCGGCGCTGCGCAGAGCCAGCCGGTAGCCGAAGCCCCGCTCCCCCGTGGGGGCCAAAAGAGTGCCTTCCACTTCCAGCGGGCCTGCCTTGCAGTGAAAGCGGGGCACCCAGAAGCCGAGGCGCTCCCAGCAAAAGTCTTTCAGCGGCAAAGCGGTGCCGTTCACCTCCACAAAAGGCGCCATCAGGGCTTCATCCTGCGCGCCCCGCAGATCGATGAGGCCCTTGCATCCCATATATAAAAAGGTGACGTCCTCCACCGCGCCGCCAGTCTCGGCCAACCTGGGGATGGAGAGCATCTCGTTGCCGGTGGGAAGATATTTGTCCACCTTGAACACCTCCGCGATAAGATTAAGCGTTTAAACAGGCTTCGTTGAGAAAAGTGTATCATAATTCAGGGCAAAGTCAAGCAATTTCACAAAATTAAAGAAAAGATGTTGACTTTTCTTCGTTGATTCGCTATGATGATATTGCAAAATGAATTTAAACGCTTAAATCAAGTGGTTTGTTTTTCAAAAAGGAGGAGAACGAATGCGCGCCACATTGAAAGACGTTGCACAGCTGGCGGGCGTTTCCTCCGCCACCGTTTCGTATGTACTCAACGGCAAGCGCACCATCTCGGAGGACACCCGCCGCCGGGTGATGGAGGCCGTGCATCAGCTGGACTATGTCCCCGACCTGAACGCCCGGGGCCTGAGCATGCGGGACTCCAAGCTCATCGGCGTGGTGGTGCCCCAGACCGAGCCGGGCGACCGGCTGATGTTCCAGAACAGCTTTTACAGTGAGGTGCTGGGCAGCATCGAATACCACGCCCGCCAGCAGGGGTATCACATCCTCATCTCCGCAACCGACGCCAATGAGAGTTATCTCACTCTGGCCAAGCAGCGGAACCTGGACGGCATCATCGTCATCGGCATGTATCCCAGCGAGTTCTACCAGCAGATGAAAAAATCCCAGATCCCCATCGTGCTGATCGACAGCTACTGCAACGATTATTACTATCACAACATCCGCATCGACGACGCCTACGGCAGCTATCTGGCCACCCAGTACGTGCTGCAGTGCGGCCACCGGGAAGCGGCCTTTTTCTCCGGTTGCATCCAGGAGAACGGCGTGATGAAAAAACGCTTGACCGGTTACCAGAAGGCGCTGGCGGAGTTCGGCGTGCCCTTCCGGGAGGAATATGTGTTCGAGGGCCAGATCGACTACGCCAGCGGCGTGGAACTGGCGAACAAGCTGGTGGAGAGCCGCCTGCCGGTGACTGCCGTGGTGGCCGCGGCGGACATCCTGGCCATCGGGGCCATGAAAGGTTTCTACGAAGCGGGGCTGCGGGTGCCGGACGATATTTCGGTCATCGGCTTCGACGATCTGGAAGTCTCCCAATATCTCACCCCGGGCCTGACCACCGTGCGCCAGCAGATCTCTCTCAAAGGCCAGCGGGCGGTGGAGCTGCTGCTCAAGCACATCGCTCAGCCTGACCTGACCAAGCAGGAGGAGATCCTTCCCCTGCAGCTGGTGGAGCGAGGCTCGGTGCGCCGCCTGGGCTGATGCCTGACTATGGTTTGCCGCCGGGTGAACCCCGGCGAAAAATAAAAATGGTCTGCGCGGGTCCGGTCAAAAACACGCGCAAACCATACGCAGACAAGAACCCGTGCAAGGCTCTTTCCGCATTTCTCATTTTACGCGAAAAGGGCCGAAAAAGCAACACACAAGGAGGAGAAACGATGAAAAAGCAAAAACGACTTTTCGCGCTCACAGCCGGTCTTTTGACGATCGCGCTGGCTTTCTCGGCCTGCGGCGGCGCGTCCGCCTCAACGCCCGGCTCTCAGTCCGCAGCGGCCCCCTCCGGCGGCGACACCGCCGAGCCCGTGACCATCACCTACTGCAACTTCAACGCCTCCGGCGGCAAGGAAGAGGTGCTGCAGGAGATGTATGAGGCATTCCACGAGGAATACCCCAACATCACCGTAGAGATCGAGACCATCGGCTTTGACGATTACTTCACCCAGATGCAGACTCGCGTGGCCGGCGGCACCGCCCCCGACTGCTACGAGCTGAACATCGAGAACTTCGCCGCCTACGCCAACAAGGGCGTGCTGGCCGAGATCACCGACGTGGACCTGAGCCGCATCGACGAGACCGCCCTGAGCGCCTTCAATGTGGACGGCAAGCAGTACGGCCTGCCCGGCAATTTCTCCAACGTGGTGCTCATCTACAACAAGGACCTTTTCGACCAGGCGCAGGTGGAATACCCCACCGCCGACTGGACCCAGGAGGACGTGCAGGCGGCCGCCGAGGCCATCCGCGCCCTGGGTGACGACATCTTCGGCTACTACCAGCCTGTTACTTATAACGAGTTCTACAAAGTGGCCGCTCAGTACGGCGGCAGCCTGCTGAACGAGGACGGCACCGCCTTCACCATCAACTCCGAGGCAAACGTGAAGGCCGCCCAGATGATGGTGGACCGCGTGCTGGAGAGCAACGTGCAGCCCACCGAAGTGCAGATGGGCGGCATGGGCGACTGGGACCTGTTCATGAGCGGGCGGCTGGGCATGATCCCCACCGGCATCTGGGCGTTCAGCACCTTTGCCGACGGCTGTGACTTCGCCTGGGACATCGCCGTTGAGCCCGGCGCGGATCAAAAGGCCACCGCCTTCTTCTCCAACGCCTGCGTCATCAACGCCGACAGCCCCAACAAGGAAGCCGCCGCCACCTGGATCACCTGGCTGTGCTCCAGCGACAAGGCCGCCGAGCTGCGCATCGCCGCCGGCTGGGACCTGCCCGCCATCAACGACCAGGAAGCTCTGGCCCCCTATCTGGAGCAGACCCCGCCGGACAACCGGCAGGCCGTGTTCGATTCCCTGGATCATCTAGTGCTGCCTCCCGCCATTGAGGACTACGCCCTCATGAGCGACATCATCGGCCAGAAGCTGGCCGCGGCCGCCGCCGGTTCCATGACCGTGCAGCAGGCGCTGGACGAGGCCCAGGCCGAATGCGAAGCCCAGATCACCCTGACATAAGTTTTCCGTGCGGGCGGGAGGGACGCATGCGCCCTCCCGCCCTAACTGTATCATCACAAAGGAGGTCCTTGGGATGACTGCTTCTCCCAAAGCCCGCACAAAGCGCCTGCACGCGGCCGGGCTGCGGGCCGCGCTGCCCTTTCTCGCGCCCAGCTTTGCCGGCATGCTGGTGTTCTCCCTTGTGCCGCTGGTCATCTCCGGCGTCATCAGCCTCACCGACTGGAACGGTCTGGATGAGCTGCTTGCTCCCGGCATGTTCGCAGAGCATTTTGTCGGGCTGGATAATTTCCGGGCCATTCTGACCAGCAGCGAGTTCTGGCAGGTGCTGGGCAACACCTGCCGCTACATCGTATTGTATATCCCCTGCATGCTGGCCGCCTCCCTGGCAGTGGCCTGCCTGCTCAGCCAGAGCCGCCGGGGCGTGACTGCCTTTCGGGTCATCTATTACATCCCGGTGCTCACCTCCTGGGTGGCGGCCTCGCTGATTTGGAAGTCGGTGCTCTCGCCCCAATACGGCGCGCTGAACAATTTCCTGGCCCTCTTCGGCATCCAGGGGCCCGGCTGGCTGCTGGACGAAGCCTGGGCCATGCCCGCAATCGTGCTTGTGTCCGTCTGGAAGGACATGGGCTTTTTCGGGCTGATCCTGCTCTCGGGCATGATCGGCATCGACCGGGGCTACTACGAGGCCGCCTCGCTGGACGGAGCCGGCCCCTGGGCCAGATTCTGGCGCATCACCCTGCCGCTGATGACACCGGCCATCTTTTATGTCCTCATCGTCAGCCTCATCAACGCCTTCCAGCTGTTCCCCCAGATCATGATCATGACCGACGGCGGCCCCAACGGCGCCACCCAGGTGATGGTGGAGCGCATCTACAAATACGGCTTCCGCTACTACCGCATGGGCTACGCGGCGGCCTTCTCCTGGATTTTGTTCGCCATCATCATGGTGTGCACCTTCATTCAGATGAAAGGCCAGAAAAGGTGGGTAAATTATGACACGTAAACGCTTTTTCGGCACGGCGTTTTATTACGCTGCGGCCATTCTGCTGGCGCTGATCGCACTGGTGCCCTTTGCGTGGATGATCTCCACCTCCTTCAAAAGCCGGGGCGCGCTGATGTCCATACCCATCGAGTGGATCCCGGAAGAACCCACCCTGGACGCCTACTTCACCGTGTTCGAGCGATTTCCCTTCCTGCGCGCCATCGGCAACAGCCTGCTCATCGCGGTGTGCTACACCCTGCTCACCCTGGTCAGCGCCTCCATGGCGGCCTTCGCCTTCACCAAAATACAGTTCAAGGGCTCCGGTTTTTTGCTGGGGCTGTATCTCGCCACCATGATGATCCCCACCCAGGTCACCATGATTCCCCTTTTCGTGGTGATGAACCAGATCGGCCTCATCAACCACTACAGCAGCGTGATCTTGCCGGCCATTTTCCGGCCGTTCGCGGTGTTTTTGCTGGTGCAGCAGATGCGCACCATCCCGCCAGACTACATGGACGCCGCCCGCATCGACGGCGCAGGAGTCTGGCGCATCTGGCGGCAGGTGATGCTGCCCCTGTGCGCCCCGTCGCTGGCCACCCTGGCGGTGACGAACTTCATGGATTCCTGGAACGATTACCTCTGGCCGCTGCTGATGCTCACCGACAAGGCGAAGATGACGCTGCCCATCGCCCTGTCCACCCTGAACGGCCAGTACGACACCGAGTACAACGTGATGATGGCGGGCAGCCTCATCTCCATGATCCCCATCATCCTCATCTACATCTTTGCCCAGAAATACTTCAAACACGGCCTTATGGCGGGAGGAGTCAAGGGATAACACGATGAAACGACTATCTTTTTCTGAAAGCGGCAGTCTGGACTGGCCGCTGCCCGCCGGCGCGGCCCGACTGGCCTGGGCGACGCGGGCCGGCGAGACACACCTGACCGTATCCGTCTCTTACAGCGGAGCCTACGGCATGGGCGAAAAATACGACAGTCTGAACCAGAAAGGCCATCGGGTGAAAAATCTGGTGGAGGAAAAGTTCTGCTTCCAGGGTGGGCACACCTACTGCCCCGCTCCCTTCTTCTGGACCGACACCGGGTTCGGCTTTTATGCCGCCACCGACCGGATCACCGAATTCTCCTTCGAGGAGGATGTCATCTGCATTTCTCTGCCCGCCGGGTGCGGCGCGGTGCTCTTTTCCGGCAAGCCGGAGGAGATGATACAGGAATACATGAGCCTGTTCGGTCCGGCAAAGCTGCCCCCAAAGTGGGCCTTTGGCCCCTGGATCTCCGCCAACCACTGGAACAGTCAGGCCGCGGTGGAGGCCCAGCTGGAAAATCTGCGCCGCCGCCACTGCCCCGCCACAGTGCTGGTGGCGGAGGCCTGGAGCGACGAGGCCACCTTTTCCGTCTTCAACGGCGCACACTACGCTCTGTTGCCCGAAGAGGGCCCTTCCGGAGAGGAATTTGACCTCTCCGGCGGTCCCTGGCCCGATCCGAAGGGTATGATCCGCAAGCTGCACGACGCCGGGGTGCACTTTGTGCTCTGGCAGGTGCCGGTCTACAAAAAGCAGGGGCCGGAAGAACCGCCCTGCCCTCAGAACGACCGGGACCGGGAAGAAGCTGTGCGGCTGGGTCTCTGCGTTCACAACGCCGACGGCACTCCCTACACCATCCCGGAGGGGCACTGGTTCGCCGGGTCCATGGTGCCGGACTTCACCAACCCCGAAACGGTGAAACGGTGGTTCGCCCGCCGGCAGTATCTGCTGGACTGGGGCGTAGACGGCTTCAAGACCGACGGCGGTGAGTTCATTTGTTCCGACAACGCGCGCTTTGCCGACGGTTCCACCGGCCTTGAAGGCTGCAACCGCTATCCCCAGCGGTACGCGGCCGCCTACTCCGATTTCATCGGGCCGGGCCGGGTGCTCTTCAGCCGGGCCGGTTGGGCCGGCCAGCACACCACCCCCTGCCACTGGGCGGGGGACCAGCAGTCGCAGAACAGCGAGCTGACCGGCGCGCTGCGGGCAGGACTTTCAGCGGCGCTCACCGGCATTCCCTTCTGGGGGTTCGACATCGCCGGGTTCGCCGGGCCGCTGCCCACCCCCGACCTCTACCGCCGGGCCGTCATGCTGGCCTGCTTCTGCCCCATCATGCAGTGGCATTCCGAGCCGGACGGCGGCCAGTTCCGTGAACTGATGCCCGGCGGCGAAGGCAACAACGAGCGCAGTCCCTGGAACATGGAAAGCGCCTGGGCCGTTCCCGGCTTTGCCGAGGAGATGGCCTTCTGGCACCGGCTGCGGATGAACCTTCTGCCCTATCTTTACAGCGAAGCCGTGCGTTCGGCGGCCGAAAACCGCCCGCTGATGCGGCCGCTGGTCTATCACTGGCCCCGCAGCGGCGAAGCCCGCGCCGCCTGGGACGAATTTCTGCTAGGCGAAAGCCTGCTGGTGGCCCCCCTGCTGGAGGAAAACCAGACCGGGCGCACCTTGTGGCTGCCCCAGGGCGGCTGGTACTCCCTTTTCACCGGGCAGCGCTTTGAGGGCGGGCAGACCGTCACGGCCGGCCCGGAACTGACCTTCCCGGTGTTCCTGCGGGAGGGCTGCGCCCTGGCGCTGGATCTTCCCAAAGGCGCGCCGCTGGGCGCGGACGCAAGCCCGGACACGGCCGCCCTGCCGCGGCTGGTGCTGGCGGGAGAAGCGGGCGAATACGCCTTGCGTACCACCCCGGACGCACCGCCGCTCGTCATCCGGTGGAACCACGAACAAGTGCAGCTGCCGGCAGAGCTTGCGCACGCTGAGGTGGTCCGATGGAGATAAAAGGCGTCATCTTCGATCTGGACGGAGTGCTCTGCTCCACCGACCGCTTTCATTTCGCGGCGTGGCAGTCGCTGGCGCAGCAGCTGAACATCCCTTTCACCGAGGCGGACAACCGCCGGATGCGGGGCGTGAGCCGGATGGAAAGCCTGGATATCCTGCTGGAAAAAGCGGACCGCGTTTTCTCAACCGCCGAAAAGGAGGCATTTGCCAGCGCCAAGAACGATCGCTACAGAGCATTGCTGGCGGGGCTCTCCCCCGCCGACCTTTCGGAGGACACAAAGCAGGCGCTGGCCACCCTGCGGGCCATGGGTCTGAAACTGGCGGTGGGCTCTTCCAGCCGCAACGCCCGCTTCATCCTGGCCCGGCTGGGCCTCGCAGATTTCTTTGACGCGGTGGCCGACGGCACCGAGATCGCCCGCTCAAAGCCCGACCCGGAGGTATTCCTTCTGGCCGCCCGAAAACTGGCGCTGCCCCCTGCCCACTGTCTGGTGGTGGAGGACGCCTCCGCCGGCATTTCCGCCGCCGTGGCGGGCGGCTTTGCCGCCGCGGGCATCAGCACCGCCAAAGACGACGAGCGCGCGGTGTTTCATCTGGCAAATCTGAGCGACCTCGCCGCCCTTCTCGCCCGCGGCTGAGCCGGATCATGAATCAAACAACGGCCCCCGGCAGCTTGCCGCTGCCGGGGGCCGTCTGCTTTTTACGGGTTTTTCTCTGAACGCTCACCTTTTGTTGCAAAAACGGCTTTTGCGTTTTCCACATAAAACAGGGGCATTCGTCACCGACCCGGACACGCAACCGTTCCGTGGGCTTTCAGCCGCAGCAGGGATGGTTGCCGTACTCGTCCATGCAGTCCTGGCTGGGGTC
>ERZ506950.191-NODE-191-length-55413-cov-6.444742_pt1 | contig 55413 bp, 38 predicted proteins | sample MGYA00512897_ERZ506950 | MGnify/ENA metagenome assembly ERZ506950
TCTATACATGTGTATTATTGATTGTCTTTCTACCATAGTCTTCATTTTACCTTTGTATTTGGATGATACAAAGGTCATTATACTTATCCTATGGCGGCGCACTTTTCAATTGGAATATTGGCGCACTTTTCAATTAGTATCTACAATACTTTTGGGCGTTGTTTTTAATTCGTTAGACAGATGTCTTCTTTCCGTTAGACAATTGTTGTTCTTTCGTAAGATGGACGTTTAACGAAACAGCAACAATTGTCTAACGAATTAAACTCGGTGCATCAGGACTTGTTCTTGCAGCATTGAATGAATAATATTGCCCAACTGATATTCTAAATTATATGAGTGCTTATTACGATTTATACCAGACCCCCAATCCTTCTCCGGAGGACGGTGAAGAAAAGCTGCTTCACGCCCGTATTCTTCCCAAAGGAACCATTCCTGCCGATAAATTCCGCGAACTGGTTCACAAGGCTACCGGTTTCAGCCCTGCCATTCTCGATGGCACGTTGCAGGCTATAACGGATGAGTTGCACAGTTGGCTGGCAGACGGATGGATAGTTGAAGTGGGCGAATTGGGATTCTTTTCGTTGTCATTGAAGTGCGACAAGGCCGTGGCGAATAAAAAGGATATTCGCTCTCCGTCCGTACATTTTCAGAATGTGAACTTACGTATCAGCAGTAGATTCCGCAACCGCTTTCAGACAATGGAGCTGGAACGGAAAGCATCTCCCTATATCTCTCATTCCAAATTGACATTGGAGGAGCGGAGAAAAAAACTGTTGCAGCATTTGAATAAGTATGGCTGCATTACGCGTACTGATTATGAACAGCTGACCGGAAAGGCGAAACATCAGGCGGTGGCCGATTTGAACCTATTTCTGGAAGAAGGTATTATTCGCAAATATGGTAGTGGAAAAACAGTGGTATATCTCAAGCCATGACAAGCAAGAGAGTTAGAGGAGTTATCACTTTGCTCCGCTAGGGGTTACAGCCGATACTCTTGTGTATGTATTCACAGAACTATCGGCTTTAACTCCTAAGCCGACTTGCCGGCTGATGACTCCTTCTGACTCCCGATAACTCCTTTAAACGAAAGAGCCGTGCGTATAAAAAGGGAAGAAACTTTTAGTACTGCCGATTTGTTTTTAACTTTGTCAATTGAAAACTAATAAAAACAAGCGTATGAATATGAAGGTTGTATCTATGTGCCTGATATGTGCCGGAGCTTTGTTGACCGGTTGTGGAAACGGCGGTAAAAAGGAAGCGGAAACTTCGGAGAGAAAGGAAAAAGAGGCCGTGGTTGGTAGTGATAAAGACGAACATGGTTGTATTGCTTCTGCCGGATATACGTGGAGCGAGGTGCAGAAAGATTGCATCCGTTTGTGGGAGAAAGGTGTCCGCATGAATGCAGTGGATGATGCCGGGAAGACTTTGTTCTTGGTGTTCAGTCCGGACTCTACGCAAGTGGAGTTGTTTTTCTCGGAGGAAGGTGTTTCGAACGAAATTCTGGACCGTCGAGGTCTGCCTGCCGGTGGATATGCCTGGAATGTGGAAGATGATGATACGAAAAACGTACGTCTGGAAGACGGTGAGTGGACGGTCAGCCAACGGGGGAGGCTCATTTATCAGGAAGATGCGAATGGTAAATAATATAAGAATATGGAAAATTTGAAGGCGTTGACAGAGGCTGTCTGCTGTGTAGCCCGTGAAGCCGGGCATTTTTTGAAGGAAGAGCGGAAAAGTTTCCGTCGGGAGGTGGTGCAGGAAAAACATGCGCACGATTATGTATCTTATGTGGACAAGGCTTCCGAGAAAAAGGTTGTATCTGCCCTTAGGAAATTGCTTCCCGAAGCAGGATTCATTGCCGAAGAAGGGTCTGCTGCCTATAGTGACGAAACGTATTGCTGGGTAGTGGATCCTTTGGATGGGACAACGAACTATATTCACGACAATGCTCCCTATTGTGTAAGTATTGCCTTGCGTGACAAGCAGTCGCTTTTGCTGGGTGTGGTTTATGAACCCTGCCGAGACGAGTGTTTTTATGCTTGGAAAGGAGGAGGAGCCTATGTGAACGGAGAACGGTTGCGTGTTTCGCTTGTCAGTGAACTGAAAGACGCTTTTGTGGTGACAGAGTTACCCTACAATTTCGAGCAGTATGCCCGTACGGGCGAACATTTGATACACGAACTTTACGGTAAGGTTGCAGGCATTCGCATGAATGGTTCGGCGGCGCTTGCCCTCTGCTATGTGGCTGCCGGACGTTTTGACGCTTGGCTGGAAGCTTTTATCGGTAAGTGGGATTTCTCTGCGGCTGCACTCATGGTGTTGGAAGCCGGCGGTAAGGTAACAGACTTTTTGGGAAACGAGAACTTTATAGAAGGGCATCATATCATAGCCACCAACGGGCCGCTGCATCCGTTGTTTTTGCGGTTGGTACGGGAGGCGCTGCCATTCTGATACGGTTCTTATTGCCTTATTACACTTTTTTATGGAAAACACATTTAAAGCCTGGTTCTTGTCCTTTGTCCATCTCTTCTTCCCGCGTCAGTGTGCTGTATGCGGGAGCTCTTTGCAAGAGGGAGAAGAGGGCATTTGCATCAGGTGTAATATGAATATGCCACGGACAAACTATCATCTTCGCGAAGACAACTCCGTGGAGCGTATGTTTTGGGGGAAGATACCTCTGGAACGCGGCACTTCCTTCTTTTATTATCACAAAGGAAGTGATTTCCGCCACATCCTGCATCAACTGAAGTATGGAGGCCGGAAAGATTTGGGAGAAATAATGGGGCGTTTTATGGCAGCGGAGCTGGCGGCTACCGGTTTTTTCCGTGGTATAGACGTAATTATCCCCGTTCCTCTACATCCCCGCAAACAAAAGTTGCGCGGATACAATCAGAGTGAATGTATAGCGCGCGGCGTTTCTGCCGTAACGGGTATTCCTATTGATGTGTCCTCCGTGCTGCGCAGAAGACATACGGAAACGCAGACCCGAAAGTCTGCTTACGAGCGTTGGGAAAATGTAGACGGTATTTTCCTTCTCCGCTATCCGGAACGCTTTGTGGGGAAACATATCCTTATTGTGGATGATGTACTGACCACCGGAGCCACTACAACTGCATGTGCCGATGCGCTTAAAGATGTGGGAGGCGTACATGTTAGTATCCTGACGCTGGCAGTGGCGGGTTCGTGAATCAGAAGCGGAAACGTCCGCCTGCCACGATTGTTCCCGTATATCCTACGCCGAATTCGGTGAAGAAGGCAAACTGATTTCCATATTCGATACCCAGAAAACTGAACTGATAGGCAAATTCCTTTTTGTGATAAGTGTCTCCTCCAAAGCTGTTCCGGAGGAAATAGGCGCCGAGCCCTGCAGAGGAATATAGGGAGAATTGGGGGCGGGTGAACCAATGCCACCGGAAGGTGGGGAGGATATACAGATAGCGCCGGTCATCGTTCTTATTCTCATCCAAAACTTCATAAAGGCTACTGGCCGTCCCTCTATTACCGGTTATTCCTCCGGTTACGCCTAGGCTGATTTTACGGTTGATTCTATAAATATAACTGATATTCAGAGCGCCGTAATAGCTGGTCTTCTCGCGTGTATAGATTCCAAAACTTGCTGTCGGAGCAATAAACTCTTCGGCTATACTATTGGCGTCGGTAATGGGGAGGAAGCCGTAACTGACGGATATTTCATGGTGGCGGAATTTTTCTCGCGTAGAAACAAGAGAGGTTTGTGCTTTACCAGCGGTACATAGGCTGAATCCTATGACTAAAAAGAATAAAAGAGTTTTCATTGTAGTTTGGTGTTTGGATTAAAATATGTTTTTCTAATAAATAAAGACAGGTGCTTTTATGAAACTCCTTACTTTACATTTGGCAAATGTATGTTAAATCTTTGAATATGAAATAGAAATGTTTGTCTTTTGTGTGGGATAATGTGGGAAAACAAAAAAGGTTCGCCTAATTGACGAACCTTTTCGCTCTTCCTCTTGGACTTGAACCAAGGACCCTCTGATTAACAGTCAGATGCTCTAACCAACTGAGCTAAGGAAGAATTTTTCGCTCTTTCAAAGGTTATTCCGTAACCCCTTTCTGAAATTGCACTGCAAAAGTACGGGGTATTTTCGAAATATGCAATATCTTTGCGAAAAAAATTACGAAAAAATGAATACAATAGGTTTAGGAAACGCTTTGGTTGACGTTTTATTGAGGCTTGAAAATGATGATGTCCTATCGGAAATCGGGATACAGAAAGGAGCTATGGATATGATTAACAGGGAACAAATGATCGCTATCCGTACAACTTTAGCCGGCTTGCCACGTACGCAAACCCCGGGAGGATCTGTCTGCAACACGATGCGTTCGATGTCTTCTTTAGGGGCGAATTCCGGTTTTATCGGTAAGATCGGGGATGATTCGATCGGCGGATTTTATGAGGATGCGTTGGAAAAAGCGGGTGTCACTTCCTATTTTATCAAGACGGATGGACTTACAGGTAGCTGTACGGTGATGATTTCTCCGGATGGGGAACGTACGATGGGGACTTTCCTTGGCCCGGCCCCGACAATAACCCCGGATGAGATCACCGAGGAGATGCTAAGTAAATATCAATGTATTTATATAGAAGGTTACTTGCTCGTAAACGAGCCGTTGGTTCGTTCTACGATGGAGAAGGCTAAAAAGTTGGGCTTGAAAGTAGCGCTGGATTTGTCGAACTTCAATATCGTGAATGCTTTTAAAGGAATGCTGGAGGATATCATTCCTAAATATGTGGATATTTTGTTCTCTAATGAGAGTGAGGCTGAGGCTTTTACCGGGCAGAAGGCTGCTGAGGCCGTACATACCTTGTCTGAGTTGGTAGAGGTCTCATTGGTTACATTGGGAAAGGAAGGTGCCTTGATCGGTAGTCATGGTCAATTTTATTCTGTCCCGGCTGAGGGGGGCAAACCTGTTGATACGACAGGCGCCGGTGATAACTTCGCCGCCGGATTCTTGTACGGTCAATCCATAGGAGCGTCTTTGGTACAATCCGCACGCATCGGATCGATGTTGGCGGGCTATGTGATCGACGTGGTTGGCCCGGAGATTCCGTATAATAAATGGGAACAAATAAAGTTAAAAGTAAAAGGGATATTGGCTTAGGCGGCGTATTATTCCTTACATTTATGCCGTTAATTAACTAAATATTGTATGTACAGATTGGTTCAACGAAGAGGAATTATAGGTTTATTTTGCTTGCTGTTCGTCGCAAGTAGCGTAGTGCCGGGATGGGCGCAAAAAGATAACCGCTTTGAGGTGAGTAAGAACCTAGACATTTTCAATTCTTTATTGAAAGAAGTAGAGATGTTCTACGTGGATTCAGTGGATGTGGATAAAACCGTTCAGCGGGGAATCGAGGCAATGTTGGCTGGTTTAGATCCTTATACGGAATACTATCCTGAGCAAAAAACGGAGGAATTGAGTCTGATGACGACCGGCGAATACGGAGGTATCGGTTCCTTGATCCGTCAGCGTAACAACGAGGGAGGCGTGATGATTGCCGAGCCTACCGAGGGAATGCCGGCCGATTTAGCGGGTCTGAAGCCGGGCGATCTGATCTTGGCAATCGATACGATCGATGTTTCCAAGGCGACAAACTCCCGGGTCAGCGAGTTGTTGAAAGGTGTTCCGAATACGAAGATGGTTTTGACGATCCAACGTCCGGGCGAGAAGAAACCCCGGAAGTTCGAGATTACCCGTAAGCAGATCACGACACCTCAAGTTACTTACTACGGGGTTAAGAATGACAGTATCGGTTATATTTATCTAAAGGCATTTACTATCAAGAGTGCTCAAGAGGTGAAAGAGGCATTCTTGGATTTAAAGAAAAATCATAATATTAAGTCTTTGGTACTGGATTTGCGCGGTAACGGCGGCGGCGTGCTGGAAGGTGCCGTACAAATCGTAGGTATGTTCGTACCGAAAGGCAGCGAGGTGCTTTCAACGAAAGGAAAGATCAAGCAATGGGATCGTACGTACCGAACCTCTACGGAGCCTTTGGATACGGTAATGCCGTTGGCTATATTGATCAATGGAGGTACGGCTTCCGCCGCTGAGATCGTATCGGGATCTTTGCAGGATATGGATCGTGCCGTGTTGGTGGGACAACGTTCGTTTGGTAAGGGGTTGGTGCAAGCTCCTCGTGACCTGCCTTATAATGGGAAAGTGAAAATCACGATGAGTAAATACTATATCCCGAGTGGTCGTTGCATCCAGCAAATCGATTATTCGCACCGGAAAGAGGATGGTAGCGTGGCGGCTATTCCGGATAGCTTGACTTCCGTATTCTATACGTCCAAGAAGCGTCCGGTTCGTGATGGGGGTGGCGTACGTCCGGAGTTTGAGGTGAAGGAGCCGAAAGTGCCTACCATGATGTATTATTTGGCGGCGGATACGGTCTTGTTCGACTTCGTTACGGATTGGGCACAAAAGCATAAGACAATCGCTCCCATCGAGGAATTTACGGTTTCCGATGAGGATTTCGAAGCTTTGAAGCAATACGCCAAGTCCAAGAATTTCACGTATGACCGCCAAAGCGAGAAAGTATTGAAGAACTTGAAAGAAGTGGCTGAGTTCGAGGGGTATCTGGAGGAGGATTCTACTGCGTTCAAGGAATTAGAGGCTAAGCTGACTCCGAATCTGGAAAGAGATTTCGATCGTTTCAAGGATGAGGTGAAACGAGTAATGGCCGCCGAGATCGTAAAACGTTATTATTACCAACGAGGAGAGTTGCAAGAAAGCTTGAAAGATGATCTTGTATTGGAGAAAGCGTTGGAGGTATTGGGCGATCCGGATTTATACAGGCGTACATTGAGCGTGCCGGTTGAGTTGGAAGCGGCCACCAAGGGTACCGAATAGGCGGGTTTCTGCCGATGCCCATTCAAAGGGCCTTACAATGCCCATTCAAGCGAGCTTACGATGCCCATTGTCAGCTCCCTTGAATGGGCATCGTGCTTTTCCCTCTTTCGCCAGTCTGTTTGGGGGCTTTGAAGCGGATATGCAATACGACCAATTCCGAGACGGTTCCCACCCGATAAGGAGGTCCTGCTATACCAATGCCGGAAGATACATAGAATTGCGTAGGTCCTTTCTTATAATATCCGTACGGGCATTCATACACAAGTTTCATCAGCAGGGGATAAGGCCATAACTGCCCGTTATGCGTATGTCCGTGCAGTCCCAAATCCACCCCATTCATATTCATCTCGGCGAACGACCACGGTTGATGATCCAAAACGATAATCGGTTTGCCGGTATCCACCCCTTCCATCAACGAATGAAGCGATTTTCGTTTCTTATGGATGAAATCATCCCTCCCTATCAAATAAAAAGTTGAATCCGGTTGGACTACCGAATCAATCAATAACGTACCTCCGGTCTTTTGCAGCCAACGATATTTGGCGTTCCGGTTTGCCCGGTATTCATGATTCCCGTAAACGATATATACGCCCAAAGGGGCCTTGAGTTGTCTTAAATCCTCCTCTATATGGGCATTCTCGGCGAACCGTGACTCGTAATCCATGATATCGCCCACCAATACCACCATGTCGGGGTGCTGCTCGTTGCTAAGCTTCACGTATTTTTGTACCAAATCCTTCCCGATTACCTCCCCGATATGCAAATCGCTCATCATGACGATCTTTAGGCTATCCCGGTCTCCGGCGCTTTTGGGCAACGTGATATATACATTCTTGACGATCGGATTCGTTACCGTATGATAGGCATGTATCATCAATCCCGTGGCACCCGCCGCTATCAAGAAAAAGAGCGTGAGCTTGGTCTGTTGCCAATGACTCGTTCTCAGCTTGGGAAACCAAGGCTTGATGCGTTGCGAGAGCCGGATTAATTCAAGTACCAATAAGGATAAAGTGATATAAATAGAAGCGATATACCACGTATTACAGATATATTGAATGGTAATTATCACGTTGTCCGGCAGCTCATTCCTGAAGATGAAGCCGAAGAAATAAAGCGATAGCTCTACGATGAAAAACAAGATGAAAGGAATCCGGCAACTTTTCCTAGCGGGAAGCGCTTGGTATCCCCGCCAGAAAATATACGGATTAAGCAATAACTGCGCTACGATCGATTGAATGAATACCTTCATACGCTATTAACTGTCAATTCTCAAAAGTCAACTGGAACACCACGATCTCGCTATCCGTGCCGATACGGAAAGGCGGTCCCCACAAAGATAAGCCCGACGAGACATAAATCGTACTATTCCCGATCTTTTTAATACCGTAACTTAGTTCGAACATCCGGTCTACGATCCAGCTCATCGGCCAGACTTGTCCCCGGTGCGTATGGCCGCTGAATTGCAAGTCCACGCCGGCTTTTTCCGTTTTCTCCAATTCGTAGGGCTGATGATCCAATAAGATAACAGGTTTGCTTGGGTCAAGGTTCTCGGCCAGTTGTTCCAATGTCTTACGCCCTCTGTTGTGCCGGTCGTCCCGTCCCACCAATTGGACTTGATTGGGTAGCGTGATTACGGAGTCTCGCAAAAGCACGATCGGGGTTTTGGCTATGAATTTCTCGCTCTCGTCGATACCGCTGATATACTCATGATTTCCGGGAACCATGTAAACACCTAGGGGAGCGTAAATCCGGGATAATTCCTCCTCCATATGTTCATGATGTAAGGGAACGACACTGTTGTCGATCAAATCCCCGCCAATAATCACCAAATCCGGACGTTCCGCGTTTATCAAATCCACATACCTTTCCAGCATGGCCTTATTCGTGGCGTATCCCAGATGCACGTCACTAATGGCTACCACCTTAAGCGGCTGTCCGTCCGTATCGGCCGGCTTGTTGATAACCATGTTGATAACTTTTTTATCAGGATGTTGATAATGATAATTACCATATCCTAATAGGCAGAGAGTCAAAAATAAAGATAAATGAAATGAGTATTTACAACGTATGTGGAAAAGTCGTAGCAGATCAAACACGACCAAGGCCAATACCATGTATAAGGTAAATACCAGCCACCCTGTCCCCACTTGCGAGATCGTCTGCCCGAGAGAAGCCGGCATATTTAAGTTCCGGAATAGAAAACTACTGAAAAAAGAGAAGGCACCTCCCCAGAAAATAATGGATAGCAACACTTTCACTCCGGTGGACTGGCTTTTTAGCGCTTGCCTCCCCCACCAGAAAATATATACATTACCTGCAAGATACAGGATTGGAAGTATGATAAAGAACGATAACATCTCTATTAATTTTCCGCGAAGATAATGAAAACTCTTTATGCGGCAAATGGTATGATTTGCGAAAGACTTTTTCTGCTCGATTTTCACCGCATTATGTCCTCTAATTGTAGTGACGTAGCGTGCTGCGTCTCTACGTGGATGTAAATACAGGGCAAGTAAGGATGCGTTGTATTCCAAGACAAATTCCAGACAATAAGCATGCGAATGACATAGGCGTGTAATGTGTTGAGAATTAGTGTGTTTAAAACATGGCTATCTTTCTTCCAAAACACGTACGTGTTTCCGGGAAAAGTCGTACGTGTTTTTCAAAAAAGTCGTACGTGTTTTTCCCGAATCATGTGATAAGGAACAAGAGCGTCTATAAAAATATACAATAAGCCTCCCTTGGTTACGATGAGGGGAGCCAGTTGTCTTTTGATAATACATATCCGACGTTTTCGACCGACAAGTTATCTTAGGTTCGTTGGTGAAGTATCTTAAGTTCATAGGCAAAGTATCTTAGGTTCATAGGCCGATACACCTAAGATACTAAAAATTCCCATAACTGGGCGTAGAGGCCTCCCGGAGAACTATCTTTTCAATTAATGTATATCCAACTCCTTTTATCATTTCCAGCGAGAGCGTCGTGTCCTTTTCCAGTAGCTTGCGTAAGCGAGAGATCGTGTTGTTCAAGCTATCATGAGCCTCTTGCTCATGCCAGATTTCTTGGAGAAGGGTTTCCCGGCTTACCGGTCGATTCATTTGTTCCGATAGCTTATAGAGAACTGCGAAATCCTTGGGACTTAATGTCTTTAGCGGCTCTTGCTTATAGAGTATTTTATGGGTGGAAGGCTGCAACTGATAATCCCCAATAGATATCCTATCGCATACCGGATCGGTCTTTTGGCAAAATCTGCGAATCAAGCAATCTATCTCTTGTATATCGTAAGGCTTTTTGGTATAATGATTGGCTCCTGCCTCATAGCAACGGGCTATTTCTTCCCCGTCATTATGAGAAGAAGCGATCAATATGGGCAATGATGGGTGCTTGGCGCGGATAAAAGGCAAATACTCCAATGCGCTCTGATTGCCTACTTCCAGATCGAGAAGCAGGATATTAGGGCATTCTTTTTCTATTAAATCTTGAATGCTGCTTAACGTATTCGCGTAGCAAACCTCATAGCCTTTATCTTGCAAGGCTGTGAGAATGATCAGTCCAAGGCTGGGGTCGTCTTCAATAAAGATTACTTTTAGTTTTTCTTCCATGTTCATCGTTATGAGTTTTCGATCGGCAAGTTAATAAAAAACGTAGAACCTCTGCCTTCCTCGCTATGAAAATCTAGGGATCCTCCCATTTCTTTCGCTAAAAATTTGACACTGCACAAACCCAATCCATAACCCGGTTGCGCCGGCTTGTCGGCCTGCTTTACCCGGAAGAATTGTTGTCCTAGTTTCTTTTGGGCTTTCTTGGGGATTCCCCAGCCGGTATCTTTTACTGCTATTTGTAACCGATTGTTTTGTGTCGTTAGAACAACGGTGATTCGCACATCGTTATTTGAGTATTTCAAAGCGTTCTCCAAAAGGTTTCGTAGGCAACGTTCCAAACGGATGGCATCAGCTTGGATGCTGTCGGGGACGTTTTCGTTTTTCTCTAGTTTAAATAAGGCTTTTTTCTCCGGATAGAGTTTGGCTATCCCTTGGTACGTTTGCCCGATGAATGGCTCTATTTCTATAAGCGACTTCTTGGAAATCTCTTTCCCATCTGCTGTTTTCAATAGGGATAGCATGGATTCGATGATCTCGATCAATTGCCGGATTTGTGTTTTTCCGATATGTAAGATGTTGGCTTTCATCGGCTCTTTCTCTTGGATAGCGATAAAATCCATAGAGGCATAAGCTGTGTTTAATGGTGCTTTCAGGTCGTGGATGGCGCTATGCACGGCCATTTCCCGTTCTCTGAGTTGTGCCTGTGCTTTGTGTATGGCTTTTAGTAGATAATACAGGCATCCGGTAGAGATGATAAGGATTAAGCAAGATAGGATAAGCGAATAAAGCATATTTTGTATAATCCTAGTATGAGGGATTTTAGCTATAGCTTGTACATATTGTAAACCTTGCGTTCCAATGGGTAATATCTCGGACTGGAATTTGTTTTGTAAACGATTGGAAAGTTTTCCGGTTGTACTCACTATTTGGCGTGTGGAGTCATATACTATCACTTGGGTGGTAGCTTTGAGATTCTGTTTGGCTAATAAATTGCTGAACAAGTTGTCTAAGACAATTGGGCGTAGAGGCTTGTGGCTATTGCTTAATCCATCTTGAATCCGTTGGGCTAATAAGTCTACGGTGTTTCCTTTCAGATTTCTTTGCTTTACTTGTGGCCAAGTAATAGTGTCCCCTTTTAATCGGGCTCGTTCTTCCGGTGTCATATCGCTAGCGGATTTGATAAACCATTTAGGATTGTTTGGATCTTTATGTTTCTTTTTAGACATTCGTCCGGATGTCTCTAATTTGATAGCCTCTTGGAATTGCTCTTCAATAATCTCTTGTATTTTATTATTTTCCACATTATATATATTATGGAGCCAATACCCTTGGGATAATAGAAGGGCAAATAGAGCTATTATTGCGATTCGTGTTGGTTGTTTCATCTCTTTTGTGTTTTTTGTGTGTAAAAATAGTGTTTTTTTTCGTTGTTAGCTATTTGTTAGACAAATATTAGATTCTTGTTAGAAACCCTGTGATTTTTTTGCTATATGTTTGTGATGTAATTAAAAGTAATAAGAATGGAAACATTAGAATTATTATCGCAGGATGAACTTTCTTCTGTTAAAGGAGGGGAGTGGCATTATGATGAAGAAACGGATGAATGGTATTGGATTGAGCCTCTAGGAGGGGATATCTCTTTGATTGTAGATAAATAAAGTTCTACTAAGTGATTTTTATAAAGTGATAAAAGTTTGGTGAGCTATCTATCTATGGCTTGTCTAGTTACTAACATTAAACTAAAATTATTATGAGTACGAAAGAGAAAGAAGAATTGTTCAAATTAGAGGTTGAGCAGTTATCCTTATTGGAAGGAAAAAATGTAAAAGGTGGTGGCGAAAGTGGCTTTTTTTGTGACAATGATGGCTGTGATGAGGATAGTGGTATTATTTGTGATAATAATGGCTGTTAATAGAGATTTTTTTGACGCTTGAAAGCCGTTGTAGGGTGAGTCTAGTAACTGTATTCTATCAGATCATTGTTTGATAGAACTTACTTGATATACCCTACTTTTTAATATAAATACTATACCATGAAACATAGCTGTTATAATTTTCTCCTTGAGAAGGATGAGTATCTCTACTGTTTTAATGCTTCAACTTTTAAATTCTTTAATCTAAAAAAGGAGTATAGAGCTTTGTTGGAAAAGGTTTTATTGTATCCTGATGAACGATTAACAGATCTTCCGAATTTCAGGAAAATACTGATTGAAGGCCGATTTTTAGTAGATGATTTTGAAAATGAATTAGATTATATTTATAAAAGAAACCAAGATGCAATAAATATACCGGACTATAAGTTGACTGTTTTGCCGACTTTCTCTTGTAACTTTCATTGTTGGTATTGTATTCAACATCATAAAAGAGATTTTATGACAGAATCTACCATGGAGTTGGTAAAAAAACATATTTTTTACATGATTCGAGAAAAACATATTCAATCATTAAATATTGAATGGTTTGGTGGTGAGCCTCTGTTAGGTTTTGATAAGGTGATATATCCATTGACTTTATTAGCAAAAACTTTATGTGAGCAACATGGTATTCCGTTTAAATCTAGCGCAACAACCAATGGTTATTTGTTTACGAAAGAGATGTTGGAAAAAATGAAGCCTCTAAATATGGTAGGGTTCCAAATAACATTGGACGGTATGCGTGAATTTCACGATAAAATTCGTGTGGCACCCCATAAGTCTTCTTTTGATGAGATATTGAAACGTGTCAATTTGATTTGTGATATATTAGAAAACGCAAATGTAAAGATCAGAATAAATTATGATAATGAGAATTTTGATCCAGATATATTTCTAGAGCAAATTAGCAGTCGATTAGAAGAGAAACATAAACACCGAATTTCTTTTCTTCTTCGTAAGGTTTGGCAAGTGAAAATGTCAGATGAAAATAAAGAGAGAAATATCCGATTTGTACAAGAAGCAAAGAACCAAGGTTTTAATGTATCTCCTCAAACTTATTTGAATACGAATTACTGTCGTTGTTACGCCTGCCGAAAATATTATAATATGATAGCGCCTAATGGTAATATTTACAAATGTACGGCCCAAGAAGATTATTCGGAAGATAGGGCATTGGGGCGACTGAATCCAGATGGGAAAATAGAATGGCTGATCCCTGATTTTGAAGAGAGGTACTTTGACTATCGTCCGTTTGAGAATGAACAATGTAGAGAGTGTAAATATCTTCCATTGTGTTGGGGAGAGTGCCCTCGTTCTTTTGAGGTCGCTAATTTGAGGGCTTCGAAATTCAAATGTGTTAAATCCAGACAGAACGATATGTCTTTCGAGGAATCCATACTCGAATATTGTGTGTCTAATAGTTAAACTAAATTATTATGAGAGTACTGATCGTCCTTTGTTGCCTTTTTACTCTATTTTCTGTGGAAGCACAGAAGAAAATCGTATTATCCGGAATTGTCGTAAATGCGGAATCTGAAGCTTTGGTGGGTGCGAATGTGGCTTTGTACAATGCGACTGATTCGACCTTGATCACAGGGAAGGCCTCGGATGCGAAAGGAGCATTCAAAATAGATTGTAAGCTGATAAATCGTTGTTACTTGCAAATTTCTTTTCTTGGCTATAAAACACAGAGACTCGGTTTGGTAAATGTCTACGAGAATCAAGAATTTGGAAAAATTATACTAGAGACAAACGAGGTGATGACGGATGAAGTGCAGATAATAGCCTCTCAACAAGTGCAGGAGTTGGATCGAATGATTGTTTATCCGGATCGTATACAGGTGAAACAGTCCGCTACTCCATTGGATTTATTAGCAAATATGATGTTGCCGGGTTTGGATGTCAATACGGTAGAACGGACGGCGACAGCGTTGGATAAAGCCGTAGAGTTCCGTATAAACGGACGAAAGGTAAATGTAAAGGATGTGGATGCTTTGACAGCCTCAAACATACAAAAGGTGGAATATATTGATAATCCGGGTTTAGAGTACGGAAAGGGGGCGGGAGCGGTTGTGAACTATGTTACGAAAAAACCTATAGCGGGATTCTCCACTTCCGGTAGTTTGCTGAATGCCGTTTGGGTTGGATTTGGAAATGATTTCTTGAACATGCGCTGGAATCACAAGCGGTCTGAGATTGGAGTGAGCTATAATACGATGTTTAGGAAGTATAAGAAACGGTCGAATGATCAAACCAACCAATATTTCTTTCCGGATCAGACTGAGATACTTCGGGAATATATGGGTGAAAATACGCCATTCAAATCACAAGAACACAACTTGAATATTTCGTATAGTTTGATGAAAGAGAAAGATTATCTGTTTAGCGTGATAGGTCGTATGGCTTATAAATATAATGAAAAAAATTATTTAGCGAACATCTATGAAAATGGAACGTTTAGCAGTCGTCAGGGAAGCGAGCGGAGTACTCGTGATATATTGCCGGAGTTGGATATTTACTTCTCTAAACAAATTGCGCCGCAACAGGACTTAAGTATAAACTTAGTTGGAGGTTATGTCAGTTCTGATTTAGACTATTGGTATGAGGAAGAAGAGATGGATCGTTATTTTACTTCATTTAGTGCGGATGGTTCAAGATATAACCTTATCGGGGAGTTGAAATATAATGATCGGTTTTCCAAGAATCATAGTTTGTCAATCGGAATCAAGGAGAGCCATTTCTGGGAAGAGGATCGCTATTCTAATGAATCGGGAGTTCGGGAAACGGATAATAACTATCTCTACGCTTACGCTCAATTAGCAGGAAATTTCAATAAATTCATTTATAATGCTGGTGTTTCCGGGGCAATGAGTCGTTATAGCCAGTTAGATAGAAACTTTACTTTTTGGTCTTTCCAGCCTGCTATTAGTCTGGGGTATCGTTTCTCTAAAACATCATTGCTTCGCTATAATTTTGAACTATCTTCGGAAGATCCTCAGGTTGCCTATCTGAATGACGTGGTACAGGTTGTGAATCCATATTTGCAATCACAAGGAAATCGAAATTTATCGGCTTATAATACGTATAAAAATTCATTGGTTTACTCGTTTACACATAAGAAGCTTAACTTGCAGTTGTCTGGCTATCATTATTATATGGACAATCCGGTGACTGATCATATTTATTATGATGACAAAGCCGGTATGTTTATCAATAGCTATCTTAATCAAGGCTATATGCAGCGTTATTTTTTGATGGCATATGGCCGTTACAGTGGCCTGTTTAATAATATATTGACCTTATCAGCTCGATTGAGATATTCGCATTATAAGACTTCCGGTGAGAATTATCGGCATCATTTGAATACGTTTAGTGCATCGTTTCAGGCGAATGTTAATTACAAAGATTTTTCTTTGCTTCTTACTGCGGATACCCGAGATAAATACTTGATGGGGGAACGTTTGGAGTATCGATCATTATCATCAATCGCTATGTTACAATATAGCAAGAAACATTTCATCGTTGGATTGGGCTTGTATTATCCTTTCGCAAAGCAATGGGATGCTGGAAGCGACTTGTTATCTTCCATCACTTCACAAAAATCATGGACTACCATTAAGGACAACGGCAGGATGTTATTTGTGCGTCTTAGTTGGAATTTCTTTTCTGGCAGGAAATATAAGAGTGGAAAGAAGAGCTTGAAGAATGAAGGAGGTACACCTGGATTATCAACGATGCCAGTAATTGATTGATTGTGAGATTCCCTTATCTCAAACAACCCGACTCCATGGAATGCGGCGCTACCTGCCTTCGCATGATCGCCAAGTTCCACGGCAAGGAGTATTCCGCCGAGACGATGCAGAACCTTTGTGTTGTCACTCGGGAAGGAGTCTCCATGCTGGGTATCGCTGATGCCGCCGAGTATATAGGATTCCGTACGATCTGTGGACGAATGACCCTGGGGAAGATGGTGGAGCAACGTCCTTTCCCCTGTATCCTCCATTGGAACCAGGATCACTTCGTCGTACTCTATGACGCTAAAAAGAAACGGGATGGTGAATATGTTTTCTATATTGCCGATCCCGGCAAGAATCTATTACGGATCAATGAGGATGAGTTTCGTAATGCGTGGATCAGTACCCGTACGAGAGGGGAGGAAAAAGGGATATTGATGGCCTTGCAGCCGACCCCCGCGTTTTACGAGCGGAAAGATGAACGGCATACGGGGAAAGATCCCTTCCGTTTCTTGTGGGGATATATGAGACCCTATAAACGTTTCTTTATCCAATTATTGCTCGGACTGGCGCTAGGCAGCGTCTTGCAATTGATCTTCCCGTTTCTTACGCAAGCGATCGTGGATAAAGGGATAGCCGGAAAGAACTTGAACTTGATCTACTTGATCTTGGCGGGACAATTAATGCTGGTCGTGAGCCGTGCCTCGGTGGACTTTATCCGTCGCTGGATATTACTACATATAAGCGCAAGGGTGAATATATCATTGTTATCCGATTTCTTGATCAAACTGATGCGTTTGCCCATGTCGTTTTTCGATACGAAAATGACGGGAGACTTGTTGCAGCGTATCCACGACCATGAACGGGTGGAGCGTTTTCTCACGGCGCAGACATTGACGGTGCTTTTCTCCGCTTTCAGCTTCGTGGTGTTCGGTGGAGTATTACTTTATTATAATCGATTGATATTCTTTATTTTCGTGCTAGGTAGCGCTTTATATGCCGTATGGGTGACATTCTTCCTTAAAAAACGCCGTTTGCTGGACTATACTTATTTTGAGCAACGGGCCCGTAATCAATCGAAAACCATGCAGTTATTGAATGGCATGCAGGAGATCAAGCTCCAGCATTGTGAGCGCCGCCGCCGTTGGGAATGGGAGGATATACAAGCGGACTTGTTCCGGACGAACATCGAATCGATGCGGCTGCAACAGAGTCAGGAGGCCGGTAGTATCTTGATTAATGAGGTAAAGAATATCGTGATTACGGTGATTGCCGCTACGGCTGTGATCGGGGGTAGCCTGTCGTTGGGTATGATGTTGGCTATACAGTATATTATCGGGCAGTTGAACGCTCCGGTGGAACAGTTCGTGCAGTTTCTTTATAGTTGGCAAGACGTGAAGATTAGTCTGGAACGGATGAGCGAGATCCATGATCGGGAGGAGGAAGAGACGCCGGAACGTATGATAACCGGTTTTAACGGGAGCGATAGGGACATTGAGATTCGTAACGTGACGTTTCAATATGAGGGCATCCATTCGCCGAAAGTCTTGGAGCGGATAAACCTTAAAATACCTCGAGGCAAGATTACGGCGATCGTAGGAACGAGTGGTAGCGGGAAAACAACCTTGATCAAGTTATTATTGGGCTACTATAATCCGGTAGAAGGTGATATCCGGGTGGGTGGAAATGATTTGCGATCTTTCAGCCTTTTATGGTGGCGTGACCAATGCGGTGCGGTGATGCAAGACGGTTATCTGTTCTCTGAATCGATCGCACGCAATATTGCCGTGGATGACGGTGAGATTGATAAATCTCGCTTATTATTGGCAGCTCGTATCGCCAATATAGAGGAATTTATCGAGCGCTTACCCTTAAAATATAATACGGTGATAGGTCCGGATGGTCAAGGCGTAAGCCAAGGCCAGCGTCAGCGGATCTTGATCGCCCGGGCGGTTTATAAGAACCCTTCTTATCTCTTTTTCGATGAGGCGACGAATTCGTTGGATGCCAACAATGAACGTGCCATAGTGGAGAATCTGACGGACTTTTACCGGGGTAAGACGGTAATAATCGTTGCCCATCGATTAAGTACCGTACGCAACGCCGATCAAATCGTGGTGCTGGATAGAGGCCGTATCGTGGAAGTAGGTTCACATGAGGAGCTAATCAAACGTAATGGGGCCTATTACAACTTAGTGAAGAATCAATTGGAACTAGGAAACTAAAAATATGGCAACGTATAATGAGATGAAGAAAAAAGCGGATTTGGAAAAGGATCGTATCGAATTGCGTAGCGAGAAGGTACGTAACATGATTGGCGAGATGCCTTCTTTTTTGATCCGGTGGGGGAATACGATCTTGGTGATCATATTCGTTCTGCTGGCCTTGATCGCTTGGCTTGTATATTTACGCCCCTAAGTTGTGCTGTAAGACCGTATTCTTAAGGACGTAAATATATGGTTTCTGGCCTTGATGTCTACCCTGTTGAACTTATCGTCGGCGGTGAGTTGATTACCTTCGCTCTCGAGTAATTCAATGATGCTCACTTTTTCACCCAGCAACACGGTGAGGAATCCTCGTAAGCCCACAAGATTATTCTCGTGAGCCTACGAGTATAATCCTATTATTTCGCATAACCTACCGGATGATTGATCATCGGGATTTGGGAGTCGGATAGCTTTAATACCTTCTTCAACGCATCTGCCTCCATGCTGCCGCGGGGAACCGTTACCAAGCCACATCCGGAGCAGAACAAGGCGATGTTTTGAGAGACCAATCCTGCGTCTAACGCTCCAAAGCGCTCGCGCATTTGCGGTGTGCCCACGTTGCCGAACTTAGAAATATCAGAAACCATCAACAGGCAAACAGGGGCAGAGTTCACGGAGGTTTGCTTGCCACCGATTAACGGACGATGATCACCTTCCGCTACCGGGTTTAGTTGGTGGGCCTTTGGATCATACAAATAAGCGCCCTCTTCCATAAGTACATAGACATCTATGTCTTGCTTGTTCAAGGCGGAAGCGGCGGTACGTTTCCCATCCTCCCGGTTGATACCGATAGCGGCCCACATCAAATCAGAAAGGTCTTGCTGGCTGAGCTTCTTGTTGGCGAACTCACGTTCAGAGTGACGATTGGCCAAGGCTTTCATCACCGAAGCGCCTCGGGTCTTGTCGGGAGCATTCAACTTAATGGCTTTTAAACTCTGGGCCTGCATACCGGCTAGGCCTAACATCAAAGTGGCTAATACACAAAAAATAGTTCTCATAATGTTGTTATTTAGAAAATTAGATGCACAAAAATAATGATATATTTCTTTTTTTAGACTTTTTGTGAGAAATAATAGCCAACGAATGTTTATAATGTTTTTATTTGTACGAATAAATCGTAAACATAGTGTTATGAGTGAAATATATTATATTTTGTAATAAGTTACGCATGTATGGGAGAAAAGTTGTTAACCTTATTTATGGTACTGTTCCTTGCGCTTCCGCTGTATGCGCAAATGGAAAAAGCCGGTTCTTTTACGGTTAAAGGTCAGGTGCTAGACTCTCTGACAAATGAATCTGTATCGTATGCCACATTGAGAATCGCTTTGGCGAGTACACCGGAGATGCCAATCAAGCTGTTGGCGTGTGATATAGATGGAAAGTTCCAGACTCCGCTGAATAACATCGGAACGTATATTATCGTTATGCAATCTATCGGGAAGGCTCCGGCTGAGAAGGTATTCACCCTTTCGGATGAACGGAAAGTCATGGATCTCGGCGTGCTGTTTATGCAGGATAATAACCTGCGTTTGGAAGAGGTTACGGTCACGGCGCAGAAACCTTTGGTGAAAGCGGAGATCGACAGGATCATTTACTGTCTGGAGGATGATCCGGAGGCACAGACCAATAATACGCTTGAGATGCTTCGTAAGGTCCCGATGGTTACCGTAGACGGTGAGGATAAGATCGAGTTGAAAGGGTCTTCAAATTTTAAGGTTTACATGAACGGCAAGCCATCGAATTTGTTAAGCAATAATCCGTCGGTAGTATTGAAAAGCATGCCGGCAAGCTCGGTGAAGAACATCGAGGTTATCACGGAGCCGGGTGTGAAGTATGATGCCGAGGGAATTGGGGGGATTATCAATATCATCATGGTGAAAAACACCTTGCAGGGTTATACGGGATCGGTAAGTCTGAACACCATCACCAATGGGCGTATCTTCGGGAGCGGCTATCTGTCGCTGAAAGCCGGCAAGTTCGGATTGTCTGCCAATTACAACTGTGACCGTGACAATACGCCTTGGAACGACGCTTCTTCCATGCGTGAGGATCTGAATAATAAGGATGAGCATTATCTGAATCAAGTGGGACGTAGCAAATCGAGAACCCCTTATCATTTCGGGAATCTGGAAGGTAGTTATGAGATCGATTCGTTGAACTTATTGACTGTAGGGATTGGTCTGTACCTCGGAACCACGAGGAGCGTCTTGGAATATGCGGTGAAGATGCTGGATGCCGACCGGAACCCCGTTTATAGTTATAACCGTAATTCGGAATCGAGCCGCAAGTCCGGCTCAGCTGACATGAATGTGGATTATCAGCGTTCCACGCGCAAGAAAGACGAACTACTCACTCTCTCGTACCGTTTCAGTCGTTCCCCGAACGATAACGAGGATTATACGGAGTTGACGGATATTCGTAACTACGAGCCGTGGTTGGGCTATCCGCAAAATAATATCAATAAGGCATCGACGAACGAGCATACCGGGCAGTTTGACTATACTACACCTACTTGGAAAGATCAGAGCTTGGAAGCGGGCATAAAGTATATCTACCGTCAGAGCCGGAGTAATACGGATCGTAAGGCCTTCAACCAGACATCACAAATGTGGGAGGAGGCGACTCCTGCGGATAGCCATTTCGATCATTCGCAACAGATCTATTCCGCCTATCTGGGATATACGATGAAACTTGGAAAATTCGGGGTGAAAGCTGGTGTGCGGGCAGAAGGGACTTCCTTGAAAGTGAGGTATGAGCTGGCACCGGATATGAATTTCAGGAACGATTACTTCGACGTGGTGCCAAGCGCTGTCGTATCGTACCAGCTTAGTATGAGCCAGCAGCTTCGTCTGGGATATAATATGCGTATCCAACGACCAGGTATCTGGTACCTGAATCCGTATGTGAGCAATGCGGATCCGCAGAACATCTCTTATGGTAACCCGAACTTGGATTCGGAGAAGAGTAACGGTGTGAACCTGAATTATAGTATATTCGCCCAAAAGTTCAGTTTCAATACAAGTATCTCTTATACATTTATAGATAACTCAATCGAGCGGTATACGTTTATCGATCCGGCGGATCCGGGAATTTTCCAGACTACTTACGGGAATATCGGGAAGAGGCAGACTACCGGCCTTTTTGTTTACGGTAGCTGGAATCCGATCCCCCTGTTCCGCGTTAACTTGAATGGAAGCTTGAGCTATACGGATTTGAGGAGCGAAAAGAATGACATGGCGAACAGAGGCTTTAGCGGGCGTGTCTTCGCCGGGGCTCAGTTTAACTTACCCCTCGATATCCGGTTGAATCTGAATGGAGGCTTTATCTCTTCGGCGATACAGCTGCAAGGGAGGCGTTCGCCGTTGAATTTCGCTACAGTCTATGTGAGCAGGGATTTTTTGAAGAAGAAACTGTCCGTATCCCTCTATTTTTACGATATGTTTTGGAAACGCAGGAAAATGGAGGCTACGATCTACGACGATACTTTCCATAGGCAAGATATCAGCTATTCTCCGACGCGTACATTTGGTATCGGCATCTCCTATCGTTTCGGTAATTTGAAAGACGCTATCAAGAAGGTGAAACGTGGTATAAGGAACGATGATGTAAAGGCTTTGGAGAGCGGTTCATAAAGGATATAGATGAGGAAATATGCAACTTATCGGTATCAAAGCTCGTCTTTGTATGAAAATAAAGTTTTTTCAGACTTTTTGTGAGGAAAAAATGCTTACGAACGTATATAATGTCTTTATTTGTACGAATCAATCGTAAACAGTGTGATTTAGTACAAAAAGTTGAGAGATAAGTATAGTATTATGTAATAGATGATGAACGTATGAAAGAAAAATTGTTTACCTTATTTTGGGTATTGTTCTTTGCGCTTCCTCTGTATGCGCAAGCGGACAAGACAGGTTCCTATTCTATCAAGGGACAAGTGCTGGACTCGCTAAGCAATGAGTCCGTACCCTATGCGACGTTGAGAATTGCTTTAGCGAAAACCCCCGAGAAGCCGGTCAAGCTTTTAGCGTGTGATGTGGATGGTAAGTTTCAGGCACCATTGAGTAGCGCCGGTAAATACATCATCTCTATGCAATCTATAGGAAAAGCTCCTGCCGAGAAAACATTTACGATCTCGGATAGACAGAGGAACTTGGATTTGGGTAAGTTGTATATGCAGGAGGATAACCAGCGGCTTGGAGAGGTGACGGTTACGGCGCAGAAGCCTTTGGTGAAGGCTGAGATCGATAAGCTTACCTATAGCTTGGAAGATGATCCGGAGGCACAGACCAACAATACGTTGGATATGTTGCGTAAAGTACCGATGGTAACTGTGGATGGAGATGACAAAATCCAATTGAAAGGCTCCACGAACTTCAAGATCTACATGAATGGTAAACCCTCGAACCTGTTGAGCAACAATCCTGCTGAGGTGTTGAAGAGTATGCCGGCCAATTCCGTGAAAAACATAGAGGTGATCACAGACCCGGGCGCTAAATATGACGCCGAGGGTATCGGTGGTATCATTAATATCATTACGACGAAAAACGCTCTACAAGGATATACCGGTACGGTTCGTGTGAATGGCAGTTCTTTAGGGCGTGTCGGTGGTGGCGGTTATGTATCTCTTAAAGTCGGGAAATTAGGACTTACCGCCAACTATAACTATAATCGGGAGCGAGACCCATGGAATGACGCTAATTCCGTACGGGAAGATTTGCGAAATGACGAGGAACACTTCTTGACGCAAAATGGACGTAGAAAGAGCCGTGGACCGTTCCAATTCGGTTATCTGGAGGGAAGTTATGAGATCGATTCTTTGAATCTATTGACCGTTGGAGCGAACTTATTCCGTGGAGAGATGAAAAGTTTCTCGGAGTATAACGTGAATATGCAGGATATCAATCATAATCCGGTCTACAGCTATAACCGTAACTCGGAAGCGACAGAGACATTTGGTTCTACGGACGTGAGCGTGGATTATCAGCACTCTACCCATAAGAAAGATGAGTTGCTGACGGTCTCTTACCGTTTCAGCCATTCTCCGAATGATAGTAAGGATTATACGGAATTAGAGAATGTCGTGAATTACAATCCTTGGCTCGGCTATCCGCAAAATAATATCAATAAGGCTTCTACGAATGAGCACACCGGGCAGGTGGATTATACGACTCCTACATGGAAGGACCAGACCTTGGAGGTTGGCGCGAAATACATATTCCGCCAGAGCCGGAGTAATACGGATCGTACCGCATTCAGTGATTCGCTGAATATATGGGAAGACGTAACTTCCAAGGATAGCCATTTCCGTCATACCCAACATATCTATTCCGCTTATCTAGGGTATGCGATGAAGTTCGATAAGTTCGGCGTGAAAGCGGGTGTCCGTGCGGAAGGAACCTCTTTGGACGTGAAATACGAGATGGCTCCCGATATGAATTTTGATACCCATTATTTCGACGTGGTGCCAAACGCTACGCTCTCTTACCAACTGAGCATGGCGCAACAGCTTCGCTTGGGATATAATATGCGTATCCAGCGTCCGGGTATCTGGTATTTGAATCCTTATGTAAACAATGCGGACCCACAGAACATATCCTTCGGTAACCCGAATCTGGACTCGGAGAAAAGTAATAATATAAACTTGAACTATAGTATGTTCGCCCAGAAATTCAGCATTAACGCGAGCGCTACTTATACGTTCGTCAATAATTCGATCGAGCAATATACCTTTATCGATCCGAAGAACCCGGGTATTTTCCAGACTACTTACGGTAATATCGGAAAGAAACAATCTACCGGCTTGTTCGTATACGCGAATTGGAACCCGGTTCCTTTGTTCCGTATTTATATGAATGGAGGTGTGGATTATACGGATTTGAGGAGCGATATGAATGATATGGCGAACAGTGGCTTCAGCGGCCGTATCTTCGCCGGTACGCAGTTTAATTTCCCGATGGATTTTCGATTGAACTTGCATGGGGGATATTTCTCGCCTTGGATCCAGTTGCAGGGCAAGGGCTCTTCTTTCTATTTTACGGGAATCTCGGTAAACAAGGATTTCTTGAAGAAAAAGCTTTCGGTCCAGTTGTCTTTCCAGAATCCGTTCTGGAAACGGATGAAGATGGAAAATACTTCTTCGGACGATACGTTCTTCCGCCGTGAGACCAATTACCGTACGATGCGCACGCTACAAGTTAGCGTATCCTACCGTTTCGGTACCTTGAAAGATGCTATCAAGAAAGTAAAACGCGGCATCAATAACGATGATGTGAAGAGCGGTGGTAGCGGTTCGGGCGAGCAGCAAATGTAAGGAATAATAAGCCAATGGGCGCTTCGCTGAATGTGCCAATATGCCAATTCGAATACACTAGTTAAATTGTATTGGCATTGGCACATTGGCAGATCGCTGCATTGGCTCATTATTTATGATAATAGAAACCTTTTCTTTTGCCATCTTTGGGATACTTTCTATCTTTACGCTCTGTAAACCATTATAGAGAATGAAGAATAGGATATTTGTTAACAATAATACCATAATACTATCCCTTTTTATTGTAGGTAGTTTCCTGTTTATAGAATTGAATTATAGGTATTGGTATCGGTTTCTGGAGCAGTATATGATGTTTCAGACCACCGGCGGTTATTTCCAAGACCGATTGGCCGAACCGGGTGGGTTGAATGAATATGTGACTGAGTTCCTGTCGCTCGCGTTTATCCATCCTTATGGAGCTTCGGTAGTGATCGCTTTATTATTAGGACTGATCTCCGGTTGTTTTTTCCTTTACTTACAAGCTTGTGGGGTGCGTGCCTCTATGTTGGCGGCTATTCTTCCCTCTTTTTTAATTTGGATCTATCCGCAGGAGTCAATCGCCTTGCTCGTGATGCTCGCTTTCGTGCAGGTTCTTGCGTATTTGTATACTTCAATCAAGAGGGATTGGGTGCGTTATCTCTTTGGCTTCTTGTTTTTGGGGGGCTCTTATTTTTTTGCGGCACCCGCTAATTTATTGTTGGCCTTATTGATCGCGGTTTATGAGTGTTGTGCTAAAGAGGATAAGGCTCGTTTGGGAGTAGCCATTATCGCTATCGCTTGGGGAGGTTTGCTACCGTTGATCGCCATGCGTACGGTTTATATTCTTCCGATGCGGGAAGCGTTCTTCAGCAAACATCTATGCCATCCCGAATATCCGATACCTAATTCTTTAGGATATATCGGGCTTGCGTATCCTTCGATCGCTTTAATTCTTTATTATGTAAGGAACCGGGTTTTTATCCGTAAGGAATCTTGGAAGCGAATCGTTTCTTACGCTTTCCTTCTGATAGCGATGACTTATGGGATTCTCTATAAGAAAGACCCGATGGAGCAGGCCTATCGGTACGATTACTATGCACGGCAGGGAGAATGGCAAGAGATAGTCTCACATGCTCGTGCGCATTCGGTCCGGGATATGGATGCCCTGATTTATTTGAATCTGGCTTTATCACATACGGGACGATTTTCTGGCGATTTGATGCGTTTCCCTCAGATCGGGGTGGAGGGCTTTATCCCGCACGATCCGAAAAGCCGGATGGGATTGATCGAGGCGAGCGAGGTAGCTTGGCAAGTAGGGCAGGTAAACGCAGCGCAACGTTTCGCCTTTGTGGGTGTATTAAGCTCGCAACGTTGCGTGCAGCCTCGTTTGATGAAGCGTTTGGTGGAGACTTATCTGGTAACCGGCGAATACCGTGCCGCCGAGAAATATATAAAGATCCTTGAATCGACTCCCCACTACAGGGATTGGGCAAAAGCGCAGCGCCCGTTGCTCGACTCCGTGGTTTGTGCCTCTACCGATTGGATAAAGGCGAAGCGGGCGGTACTTCCGGTAACGGATAATCCCTTAGACTTGACCTTGACATTTCCCAATGCGCTGGCTTTCTTGATCGACGATCATGCCGATAATCGTCCGGCTTTTGAGTATGGAATGGGATACTTGTTGGTTTATAAAGACTTGATGACATTTATGCATTATATGGAATTGATGAAAGAGCGAGGCGAGTCATTTCCCGTTCTCTATCAAGAGGCTATATGCCTGTTTTTCGCTGCCGTGCAGAAAGACCCGGAGGCGTTCAAAAGCTATCCGATCAGTCCGGAGGTACAAAACCGCTTTCTGCAATTTATGAAAGTGGCCCGAAGCATGCCTCCTGCCGCCTTGAAAGCGCAGTTTGGCGATACCTATTATTATTACGCTCAATTTACCCCGACTCCTAAACGACAATAATTATGATGGATAATACGAGGAAACGAAAGATCGTCCGAAACTTTGTGATCGGATATTTACTATTGCAAGTTCTGGTTATTGTACTATACTTGGGTTTTTGGGCGGTACATCCGGGTGGCTTTGTTGTTGCCGAGAACGAACGCATGTCTCCCCCGCCGATGTTCCCGGATTACCAAGGGGTTACTATACCTTATAATATAGCCCCATTGAATTTCCGTATTGACGTGCCCGCTGAAAAATGCTATGCGAAGATCGAGGGTAGCGAGCAGGGGGTGTTTGAGTATTACGGAACGAACACGATCTGTTTTAAGTCCAAGGATTGGGAACGGCTTACCCGTGCGAATAAAGGTAAAGCCTTTTTTGTAACGATCGCGACGAAAGAGGGAGACGAATGGACTAAATGGGCACCATTCTCTGTCTATATCAGTGATCAAGCGATCGACTCTCATTTAGTATACCGTTTGATAGAGCCGGGATACGAGAAATGGCATATTGTGGGTATTTATCAGCGGAATTTGGAGTCGTTTGACGAACAGCCGATTATCCGTAACGATATGACTGGCTATAATTGTATGAACTGCCATTCGTTCTGTATGGGAGATCCGGGGCAGATGATGTTCCATATGCGTGCGGCGAATGGGGGAACTTATATTGTCCAAGACAAGAAAATCAGTAAATTGAATACGAAAACGAATGGGACGATCAGTAATATGACGTATCCTTTCTGGCATCCTTCCGGGCGCTATATCACCACATCGGTAAATGATATCAAACAGTTTTTCCATTCCGTGAAAGAGAAAAAGATGGAAGTGTTCGACTTGGAGTCCGATGTGGTGGTGTATGACGTGAAAAACAAAGAAATCCTTTCGAAAGCCTCATTGGTCACAAAAGATGCATTCGAGACTTTCCTCGCATTCTCTCCGGATGGTAAATGGCTTTATTTCTGTACGGCCCCGGCCCAGAAGATGCCGGAGAATTATGATAAGGTACGTTATAATCTCTGTCGTGTCGCGTTCGATCCGGATCGTGGCGAGATCAGCTTCCCGATCGATACGTTGGTATATGCGGATAGCTTGAGCTATACATTTCCCCGTATCTCTCCCGATGGGCGTTTCCTGATGTACACGGAAACCGCTTATGGGCAGTTCCCTATTTGGCACCCGGATGCGGAGATCCGGATGATGGATTTGGAGAATCGGACAGTGATGGATATGTCCGCATTGAATAGCCCGGATACGGATAGCTATCATTCTTGGAGTAGTAATAGTGATTGGGTCGTATTTAGTAGCCGCCGGGATAACGGTTTATATACTTTACCTTATATTTGTTATATAGGGAAAGACGGTAAGCCTTCGAAACCGTTCTTATTGCCTCAAGAAGATCCGGATAAGTATGACTATCAGTTGTATTCCTACAATATTCCGGAATTGACGAAAGGCGCCGTAGAGGTCAGCCCCTATGAGATCCAGCAAGTAGCCGAGAAAAATAAACCGGAGCAGGTTCGGTTTAAATGACCGGATCTATTTATATTCGCGTATAAATAAGAGATAAGATGACAAAAGATATTATAGCCGAATCTGTACAAAACGATTTACGGTATTTGCAATTGTTGGCACGGAGTTTCCCGACGATTGCGGATGCCAGTACGGAGATCATTAATCTGGAGGCGATCTTGAACCTACCGAAGGGTACGGAGCACTTCTTGAGTGATTTACATGGCGAGGATCAAGCCTTTAGCCATGTGCTGAGAAACGCTTCCGGTGCCGTAAAGCGCAAGGTGAACGAGATTTTCAGTAATACGCTCCGGGAATCCGAGAAGAAGGAGCTTTGTTCCTTGATTTATTATCCGGAGGATAAGCTGGAACTGATTAAGAGCCAAGAGCAAGATCTGGAAGATTGGTATCAAGTGACCTTGAATCAATTGGTACGTGTTTGCCGGAACGTGTCCTCCAAATACACCCGTTCGAAAGTACGTAAGGCTTTACCCAAGGAGTTCTCCTATATTATTCAGGAGTTATTGCACGAGTCTTCCGTAGAGCCGAATAAATCCGCTTATGTGGATCAGATTATTTGTACGATCATCTCCACGGGACGTGCGGACGATTTCATTATCGCTATGTGTAACTTGATCCAACGGTTGACAATCGACCTGTTACATATCATCGGCGATATTTACGATCGGGGTCCGGGCGCTCATCTGATCATGGATATCCTTTGCGATTACCATAATTTCGATGTTCAATGGGGTAATCATGATATCTTATGGATGGGAGCCGCTTCCGGTAATTTGGTAAGTATCGCCAACGTGATTCGTATGTGTTTACGCTTTGGTAATATGGCTACCTTAGAAGATGGATATGGCATCAATCTTTTGCCGTTGGCCACTTTCGCGATGGAGGCGTACGGGGATGATCCTTGTGCGTTATTCATGCCGAAAACAAAGTTCGCCAATAATGCAATGGATGAGAAGACCACCCGTTTGATCGCCCAGATGCACAAGGCGATCACCATCATCCAGTTCAAGCTGGAGGGTGAGATCATCCGCCGTCGTCCGGAGTTTGAGATGGATGACCGGATGTTGTTGCACCATATCGATCTGAAGTGGGGAGTGGTTCATATCGATGGAAAGGATTATACGCTTAAAGATACTAACTGGCCTACTTTAGACCCGAAAGATCCGTATCGTCTTTCTATTGAGGAGGAGGATTTGATCCGAAAGATCTTGCATTCTTTTGAGAGCAGCGAGAAGATGAAAAAGCATATGCGTTGTTTCTTCCGGCATGGGGGAATGTATCAGGTTTGTAATTCCAATTTACTGTTTCATGCCTCTATCCCGATGAATCCGGATGGGACGTTTAAGTCAGTACGTATCTTGGGGCAGGATTATAAGGGCCGTGCTTTGTTGGACCGTGTAGACCAACTGATCCGTACGGCTTATTTCAAGACCGGGGAGCAGGAAGAAGTGGAATATGCGCATGATTATATCTGGTATCTTTGGGGCGGCAAGGACTCTCCGTTATTCGATAAAAGCAAGATGGCTACTTTCGAGCGTGCCTTTATCGAAGAGGCCGAGACTCATAAGGAGGAAAAAGGCGCTTATTATACGTTACGAGAGCAAGAGGAAATTTGTGATAAGATATTGGATGAGTTTGGGGTGACCGGTATGCATCGGCATATCATCAACGGACATGTCCCTGTCCGTTCCAATCAAGGTGAGAATCCCATCAAGGCGAATGGCAAGATGTTGGTAATCGATGGAGGCTTCTCCCGTCCGTATCATTTGGAAACCGGTATCGCGGGCTATACATTAGTATATCACTCCCGCGGTTTCCAGCTTGTGCAACACGAACCCTTCGAATCCCGGGCGAAAGCGATCGAGGAAGGCTTGGATATCAAATCCACTACGATCGTGGTAGAATTAAGCTCCCATCGCCAGATGGTGAAAGATACGGATAAGGGTGCGGATCTTCAAAGCCAGATCAAGGACTTGGAGAAACTGCTTTATGCGTATCGGAATGGGTTGATAAAGGAGAAGGAGAGGATGGAGCGGTAGTTCCTGACAGATAGGGTATCGGACATACTGTAACGCTCCCCTAATGCCCATAAGCATTTGGGCACACGTTCATTCTTTCAAACGCCTAGTAGGTAAGAGCGCAATATTCAAGATCGGGGGACAAGAAGAGGCAAAGAATCTACTACATTGATCCTCATATAAAAAAGGTCTATGGTATTGACAAATATCCAATAGAATAATAGAAGATACAAAACAAGCAACGCCCCGTCACAGACTTACGAATAAGTTGGTGACGGGGCATTACTTTCTAAGAATGTCTTCACTTTCAACATCAATAGAATCCGAAAACCTTTGTCACCTGTTGACCGGTAGACGCAAGAGGACCTGATAGAGTAACCGTACAGCCACGTGATCCTCCTGTCTTGAAGAATATTTCACATAAATGGCTATCAGAGATATAAGATGATATACCATTACCGGAGACAGACCAATTATAGGAAGATAATACGGGATTACTTACGACAATTGTAAGCCTTGTGGGTGTATTGTATCCGGGAATCTGGTTTGCGGTCATCAACTCAATCTGCCCGGAGAAAGTATCACCTGTAAAATATCCTTCTAGCATCAGAGGGTCAGAAGCTCTATACGCTTCTTGGGAGGCTTCCACATAATTAGCGGGCTTTTCCGCATAGTTCGCAACGGCGACGAGTAACATCGCAAGTAAAATCAAATACTTCTTCATGTTCGTATTATTTTAAGATTATACAAAAAGGGCTAGACGAAACCTAAAAAGTCTCATCTAGCCCATAGAATATTTTAGAATGCGGGATAACCCGGGTTCTGTTTTAAGTTCTGGTTCGTTTGCCATGCGTCTTGAGAGATCGGGAAGATATTCATGTAGTCTTTCCCTTTCGTTTCAGATTTCAGCCAACGAGCGTTTTGGAAAGTTCCAAAGCGAATATTGTCTTGACGTGCGTGGCATTCCCATGCCAACTCGAACTTACGTTCTAAGGCGATCTTTTCTAGATCTACGGATGCGTAATTGTGGTTAGAGTTACCGTAAGCACGTTCGCGGACCGCATTGACCAAACGTGTAGCCTCCGCATTGTTGCCTCCTGTGCGTATCAAACACTCTGCTTTCATCAAATATACATCAGCCAGACGGAAGATATGGAAATCATTCTCCATCGCATTAGTTAAGGACTTATCGAAAGTCCATTTGTTACAACGAGCGCCGTCTTCTTGGTTCACGTCACCCCAAATCGTACCATCACGTTCCGTTCCGGGGATAACTGTAACTTCCGGAGTGTGTATCAAAGGACGGTCGTGTGCCGTGATCAACACTTTCCCAGTAGCTGGGTCGATACTTGGACCTACTAAGAAAGAGCCTTCATAGCGAGGATCTTCCTTGTCGAATAGCAATACATAATCCGGCTGTGCGCAAATACCGTTCCATGCGCTGAAAGTAGCTCCAAGAGGTATATTATCTTTATAGTGCAAAGTACGGTAATGTAATTGATTTTGCCATTCCGTATCGTTCGCACTAAAGCAGCAAGCCAAGATAGCTTCTCTTGATTGTTGGTTATTTACTTGGAAATTTGTTTTCCAGTTAGCCTCTAATATATAAGGAAGCCCCATCACGACATCACAAGCGTCAGCGGCCTCTTTATATCGAGGAGAGTCTACGCCCCAAGCCTCTGCGTTTAGGTACAACTTTGCCAATAAGGTATAAGCGGCACCTTTCGTGAATTTTCCATAACTAGCGTCAGAAACATCTTCACGAAGCAAGTCCTTGATCTCGTTTACCTCTTTAACCAACCAATCATAAACTTCCTTCCTTGTTTTGCAAGTGGGCAGTTCTGTGTCATTGTAATCTATACTCAATGGAACATTTCCCCAATTATCCATCAGGTAATAAATCCAGAACGCACGTACACCGCGGATTTCCGCTAACGCTCTAGCTTTTGCGGATTCTTCCAATGCGGAAGTACTAATAGTCTCGTAAATTAAGTTACAAGCAGAGATCGCTTCCGTAGATCTTGACCATGCGTTTTTCACGGCTGAGGTATTCGCAGTCCATGCGTGCATGTGTAACTCACGATACTGACCACCATCATACCAGTCACCACCTTTACGGGTAGGTACGACCGCCATATCTCCTGAGCATTCCGATAAAGCAATACATGCGTCAGAGAAATATCTTTTAAATGTATTGTATGCAGGGCCAATGATCGAATTGATTTCACCATCGGTTTTACCGAAGTTTTCTGCTGGAATCTTATCATACACCGTTTCATCCAAATCCGTACAGGAGGGCATGGAAAACATTAGTGCAGCACCAGTAAATAATGATATAATTGATTTTTTATTCATAATTAATAACGATTTGATTTAGAAAGTTAAATTAACACCCAATGTGAAGGTACGTGCCTTCGGGAAGAATTGACGAGGCTCAATACCCGGAGACAAACCAGCATCCGTATCGGAAGATTCACCACGGAACAATTCAACCTCTGGGTCTAAACCTTTGTATCCAGTAATTACGAATAAGTTCTGAGCGGCGAAATAAAGACGAGCTTTATCCAACCAATTAATCTTCTTCGTATCGAAGGTGTAACCTAAGGCCAAGTTATCCAAACGGATGAACGAACCATTCTCCAAATAATAAGAACATACGCGAGAAGATTCTTTCATCGTATAAGTCAATTCATCATCTAATGCGTTTGTACCGATCAAGTACGTATTATTCGCATAAGCCGCACGCGGGTTGTTCAATACCTTGTTGCCGATCGTTCCACGGAAGAAGAAGCTGAAATCCCAGTTCTTCCAAGTGAAATTATTTTGCCATCCAAATGTCAAGTCTGGTTGTGCGTCTCCTACGTATGTGCGGTCATCGTCCGAGATCTCACCATCACCGTTCAAATCCGTAATGATATATTTTCCGTCCTTGATACCCGTACATTCCAGCATGAAGAATTGTCCTACGGGACGGCCTTCCTCTACTACGTGAGAAGTTACGCCGGAAGCACCACGGATCCATGGATCGCCTGTATAAATACGGTCTGTCGTATAAAGATCGCTTGACAACTTCGTGATTTCATTCTTATTGTGGGACAAGTTCAATGACATATTCCAGTTGAATGTCTTGTTACGGATCACATCTAAGTTTAACAAAACCTCGATACCTGTATTTTTCATATCACCTACATTGGCTTGCATACGGTCGTAAACATACGGAGGAGTCGGAACCTTGTAAGTATAAAGCATGTCTGATGTACGTTTGTCATACCATTCGATTGTACCACCTAAACGGCCATTGAACAAAGAGAAATCTAAACCGATGTTTAACATAGCCGTAGACTCCCATTTCAAATCCGGGTTGGCATTCTGGGAAATCTTATAAGATGTAGCCCAATTACCATTGTCATAATAGATACCGGACATGCCATAAAGCTCCATGCTCTTATACGGCTGTAAACCATCTTGGTTACCGGTAACACCGTAGCCCGCACGTAACTTCAAGTCATTGATCCAGTTTACGTCTTGCATGAATGCCTCTTGTGAGATACCCCAAGCTGCGGAAACAGAGGGGAACGTACCCCATTTATGATTCGCACCGAACTTAGAGGAACCATCTCGACGGACGGTAGCCGTAATCATATAACGCTCGTCATAGCTATAGTGAGCGCGGGCGAACATAGAGATCAATTTGTAGTAGTTCTTACCAGACTCAACGTCGCCTGTCTTTAATCCGGCTCCGGATTGCAAAGCGTTATATGACAAATCGTTGATCAAAAAGTTGCGGTTTTGAGCGAAGAAATAAGAATATGTGTTATCCTCCCAAGAGTAACCGAGAATCGCATTCAATTTATGTTTTTCGTCCGCACCAAAAGACTTATTGTAGTCCAAAGTCCACTCCATCAAGTTACGATCCCATGCCCGATTACGTTTTTGCGCAAAGCCATTATTACCCTGTCCGACCGTCGTACGAGAGTCGTCATAGCGGCTATACTCATTAGAGAAACGGCTCTTATATAAATTTGCCTTGATGTTCAATCCGTTGATAATCTCAAATTGGATATCACCGGCACCATAAAAATAAACGTTGCTGTTTTTTCGCTCGTTCAGATTTTGGTTTTGAACAGGATTACCTTGGTCATACTCCGCATTAACTTTCGTGAAGTAAGAACCATCAGCGTTATAAACTGGGTAAACAGGCAACATGCTGTATGCCAACACGAAGTTGTCACCATTCGGAACATGTGAGTCTGTCAAGGTAGCAGATCCAGCCAAACCAATACGCAAACGGTCATTGATCGCACGCTGCTGGAACTGGAAGCGGAAGCTATGGCGTTGCATATCGTTATCGCGCATGATACCATTTCGATCCAAATAGGTATAGGACGCACGATAGTTGTTCTTAGAACCACCACCAGACAAAGAGATTGAATGGTTCTGAGAAACTCCGGTACGAGTCAGTTCATCAAACCAATCTGTGTCGGCACCATATTGGTCGTATACGCTATAGTCTAGACCTTTGCTATTTGCGTAACCTCTCCATTCGTCCGCATTCATTAAATCGGGCTTATTGGCCATCTGATCAAAGGCAACATAACCATCATAGCTGATTTGTGTCTTGGAGCCAGAACCTCTCTTGGTCGTAATCAATACTACACCACCAGCGGCACGAGAGCCGTAGATAGCGGCGGAGGAGGCATCTTTCAAGACGGAGATAGACTCGATATCGGAAGGAGCTACCGTCGACATATCACCACCGGGAATACCATCGATAACGATTAACGGACCTTGGTCGTTCTGCAACGTGGATGTACCACGCAAACGCATCGTAGATCCACGCGTCACATCACCGGAGCCGGAAGTGATCGTCAAACCAGCTACCTTGCCTTGCAACAAGTCGGAAGCGTCACGTGTGATACCTTTGTTAAAACTTTCTTCGGATACGTTCGCCACGGATCCTGTGATCTCCCTACGGGTCTGCGTACCGTAACCGATCGCCACGACCTCTCCTAAGTTTACTACGGATGGAGATAACTTAATCTCTACCGTGCTACGTCCTTTAACACTCTCTTCGATCGTGTTATAACCAATAAAGGATGCTTGAAGAACAGCCTTTTTTAAATCATTTACGGTAAGGCTGTAGTTACCGTCCATGTCAGTGATAGTACCATTGGTAGTTCCCTTTTCTACGATGTTCGCACCGATGATGGGTTCACCAAGTTCATCTAGAACTTTTCCTTTAACAGCGCCAGATTGGGCAAAAGCCGCTGTCATGCAAAAAGACATCAACACTGAAAGTATCACTACCTTACAGCGTCTGAAAGAATCAAATGTTTTCTTTCGTTGCATAATTACTTAATTTTTAGGTTAACAATCATTGAATTCACAAACACAATTGAGAATTTTCGAGGCAAATATAATAACTTTTTTAAAATTAAACCATGATAATGTAAAAAAACATTACATAAAACTATCCATACTTTATTTTGATGATTGATTTATTTTCACTCTATTGTGTAATACTCATATGGTACCTGATATACCTAGATGCTACCATGCTTGATTTTTTATTACAGAAAAATATTGAATATGTTTGATATTAACAAAGTATACGTAGCATGATTCTAAACCATGGTACTAGATGAACAAGGTGAGCCCATCATCGGTGCGAACATTGTAGAAAAGGGTACTACCAATGGTACGATTACCGATATTGACGGTAATTACACTCTAACGCTTAACGACTTGAAAAAAGCCGTTCTTCAATTTTCTTTTATTGGTTATAACACTTTGGAAGAAGGTGTTAAAGGACGTAACAAAGTGGACGTTAAATTAGCTCCATCCGTAGTAAATTTGGGTGAGGTTGTTGCGATCGGTTATGGTACGCAGACTCGTAAGGAGATTACCGGATCTGTAGCCAATGTCTCCGAGGAAAACTTCAACAAGGGTGTTAATCGTGATGCTTCAGATTTGCTACAAGGTAAAGTGGCTGGTTTGCAGATTACTTCTGGCTCTGGTGATGTGACTCGTAGCTCTCAGATTCGTTTGCGTGGTACTTCTACCTTGCAAAACGATCAAGGTCCTATGATCGTTATCGATGGTGTTCCCGGTGGTGATATGTCTACGGTTTCTCCTTCAGATATCGAGTCTATTTCCGTATTGAAGGATGCCTCTTCTGCTGCTATCTATGGTTCTCGTGCCGCAGGTGGTGTTATCTTGATTACGACCAAGAGAGGTTCGGGAGCTAAGACTCAGATTAATTATGATGGTTATGTGACAATGGATAAGGTTGCTAACAAACCGGATATGCTGAATGCTTCCGAATGGCGTGATGTGAACAAACAATTGGGTAGTGACATCTCGCAATATGACAAATATAACGCTGATACTGACTGGTTCGGTGCTTTATTACGTACGGGTATTTCTCAGAATCATGCCTTGTCATTGTCTGGAGGTTCTTCCAAAAGTAACTATCGTGCGTCTTATACTTACTTAGATCGTAAGGGTATCGCTCGTGATAACTGGATGAAGCGTCACAGTTTCCGCTTCCAATTCCAGCAACGAGCTATCAATGATCGTTTGCGTATTGGTTTGACGGGAGCTGCTACCTTGACAGATATGCAAGCTACGTTTGCCGACTATTTCATCGCTGCTTACAATAATGTTCCGGTCGTTCCGATTTACAATGAGGATGGCTCTTATTTTACGGGTAACGACAACGCTTATAACCAAGGTAACATGGTGAAAGCCCAAGATGAAAACTACAAATTATTCAAAAATAATTATTTCTATGGACAAGGCGATGTGCAGTTTGAAGTAATTGAGGGCCTGAACGTAAAGGCGAACTTATATAAGAGTCGTTATACTAGCGATTATAGCCAATGGGAAAGCCCCGACAATGCGTTAGGTGGTGGTGCTGGAAACTCTTTGGGTGATAGCTCGAATGGCTATGCCAAGAGACGCAACTTCGTATGGGATCGTGAGTTGATGGAATGGACGGCCGACTATAACAAGTCTTTCGGTGCGGAGGAAAAACATAAACTGAACGCTTTGCTGGGTTATTCTTGGGAAACCAACGGTTATCAGTCGCAAGAATCTTTGGCAACACAGTTCTCTGTAGCATCTATGGGTGCCAACTCTATCCAAGCTGGTAACGATTTGAAGATCGGTAATGTGACTTCCAGCAAGAATGACTATAAATTGATCTCTTTCTTTGCTCGTGCGCACTATAGCTACGATGAGCGATATATGATCACCGCTACGATGCGTCGTGATGGTTCTTCTAAGTTCGGTGCTAATCATAAATGGGGATGGTTCCCGTCTGTATCTGCTGCTTGGGGTATTTCTCAAGAGGCCTTTATGCAGGATATCAGTTGGTTGAACGACTTGAAGTTGCGTGCTGGTTATGGTGTGACAGGTAATCAAGATGGTTTGAAGCCTTATAAGAGCTTGGAGTTGTATCAGCCGTATGGTACTTATTATAACGGTGGTGGTACATCTACCTCTTTCCGTATCACGCAGAACCCGAACCCGGATTTGAAGTGGGAATCAACTGCTATGTTTAATATCGGTGTAGACTTCCAGTTATTTAACGGTCGCTTGGGCGGTACGGTAGAATATTATAGTAAGAAGACTTCCGATATGCTTTATGACTATGCTGTACCGACTCCAACGTATGTGTATAAAAAGATCGCTGCCAACGTTGGTGATATGAGCAATAAGGGTATCGAGGTCATGTTGAACTTAGACGTGATCCGAAACAAGAGCTTTAACTGGAATACTTCTATTAATTTGTCTCACAATAAGAATGAGATCACGAAGTTGTCTAACGACCTGTTTTCAACAAGCCGTGTTTATGTAGGTGATCCGTGGATCCGCGGTGCTTCCGGCGTGACTTCTCATGTGGTAGAGGAAGGCTATCCGGTCGGTCAGTTCTTTATGTTGAAATGTAACGGCATTGATGAAAACGGTAAGTTTATTATGGAAGATGTCAATAAGGATGGACAAATCTCGGACGATGACCGTACATACGTAGGTGATTCCCAGCCGGATTTGACATTTGGATGGAACAATACCTTCACTTGGAAGAATTGGGATGCCAGCTTCTTCTTACGTGGGCAGATCGGTGGCAAGTTGTTGAACAACCCGCGTGCCGCTTATGGTAATAATACCTATGTAGCCGGAGCTAACGCTATGAAAGGTGATGACTTGATGTTACTGAGAGAGAATTCACGTGTAAGCTCATATTATTTGGAGAATGCCTCTTTCGCCCGTTTGGATAATATGTCTATTGGTTATACATTCAATACGAAGAAGATTGATTGGCTAGACAAAGCCCGTATTTATGTAGCTGCTCAGAACTTGTTCGTAATCACAAGCTATTCCGGTTTGGATCCGGAAGTGGAGCTCTTCCGTGGCGAGGCTAGCGATACGGATGCTGGTCTGTCACCGGGTATCGAACCGCGTAACTATATGCCGAAGGCTCGTTCATTTACATTTGGTGTTAACTTATCATTCTAATTTTAAATGCATTCGTTATGAAAAAAAGAAATATAATATCGTTCTTGACTGGCACGGCTCTCCTTTTTTCTATGCCAGCGTGTACGAACTTGGATGAAACGGTATACGATAATGTCCCTGCGGATTCATTCGGTTATACTGATTCGGAGATCAGTGTGTTGGTAGGGACCGTGTATAAGACATTGAAGAATTATCCTGCGGATGGAAATTTTATTGCGCTGGATGTGATGTCGGGATCAGATGCTGTTACTCCTACCCGTAAGGGTGGTGACTGGTATGATGGTGGTCAGTATCGTGAGATCTACATGCACACATGGACTTCGCAGACTTCTGTGATCAAGGGGGCATGGTCTACGGCTTCTGAGGCTATCGGTACTTGTAATGCCAACTTGAAGGTAGTGGAATCTTCTGATTTCTTATCGGACGAACAGATGTCTCTATATACATCTGAAATCCGAGGTATCCGTGCTTTTTGGATTTACAAGATGATGGACGATTGGGGCAATATTCCATTGGTTACTGATTATGCGGATAAGGAACTTCCGGCTTGCCAACCTCGCCAGGCCGTGTTTGATTGGTTGATTAAAGAAGTGACAGAGATTGCGGAAACTTGTCCGGGTCGTGAAAATGGTTATGCTAAGTTTACGAAAGGTGCAGCTTATACGTTGTTGGCTAAATTATATTTGAATGCGGAAGCTTGGGGTGTAAGTTGTAACAATGCTTACCAGATGGCCGCAGAGTGTTGCGACAAGGTGATGGCGATGGGTTATATATTAGAGCCGGACTTTAAGGCAAACTTCTCCTTGACGAACGAGAGTTCTCGTGAGGCGATCTTGGCCGCTCCGTTCTCAGAGACGGATACGGATAAGGATAATCGTTGGCAATTGATGAACCGTACGTTGCACTACAAAGATCAGTTGGCTCTTTCTAACGGTGTTTCTGCTTGGAATGGTGTTTGTGCGCAGCCGGAATATGTTAAATTGTTCTCTGATGACGATCCTCGTAAGGAAGCTACATTCTTGATCGGCCAGATGTATAATGCCTCGACCGGTGAGCCTATTGAGACAGACCATGGTTTCTTGTTGAACCATACGATCGATGTTACTATGTTGGCTGGTACGGAATATGATGGAACAACTTGGGGAGCGGTAAATCAGCACGATGGCGCACGTTGCCAGAAATGGCCGTACTCAACGACTTTGACAGACGCTATGGGTAATGACTTCCATGTGTTCCGTTATGCGGATGTTCTTTTAATGAAAGCAGAGGCATTGCTTCGTAGTGGTGGTAGTGCGTCTGAGGCCACAAGCTTGGTTAATCAAGTCCGTGAACGTGCGTTTGGTGATTCCAATCACAATTACGCTACTGTTACGCTGGATGATATCCTTCTTGAGCGTCGCCTCGAATTGTCTTGGGAGATGCACAACCGCCAGGATGATATCCGTTTCGGGGTCTATGACAAAGGTATGTGGGCTGCTTCAAATTGTGTGAGAAAGACAGATGCTTATTTGAAATTGTTCCCTATATCTCAAGATGCTTATCAATCTAACGATAAATTGACTCAGAATCCGGGTTATCCTGCATTCAAATAAAGACTTTCAGAGCTAGATGAGGTACGGTAGTACTTTGTCTAGCTCACTAAAGTAAGGAAGAATCGTTTATTTCGAGCCAAAGTATGTCTTGTCATCAAATTTGAAAGAAAATTTTAGCAATCCATTGCCTTATAGTGATTTCTTGAAAAACGCCCTTTTGATCCTTTTTTGATGTTTCCTTGACACACCTTATTTCCGTGCAGAAACATATCTCCTCTTTATTCTTATTTCCCATCTCAAAATCATGCCCATAGTATAACCGTGACAATCTAACTGGTATAATATAACTTGCTTTTTGGGCTTTAGCCACAGTGTGTCTTTTCTTGAAATAGCTGGTTCTTCTTTAATTTAGTTGAAGAGCTAGTTGAGTAGTAAAATGCGTTTGCGAAATATATCTGGTATACAGTTGATTAAGTCACTCGTAAAAGGCTTTTCAAGTGATTAGTTATTCACTTCCCAAGCCGCAAGCTAACGGCTAGGTATAGTCGTTAGTTATTCACTCGACAAGCCGTTAGTTATTCACTCGACAAGCCGTTAGTTATTCACTTCAACAGCCAAAAATAGTGTGCTTCTCAACGACCAAAGCATCTCCTTTTGAGAGAATGGAACTGTAAGCAAAATATTGAAATGAATGACTTGATCGAGTTTTATCGAACCAAAACAACAGACAGATGCATTCGTTTGTGAACTAAACTTGAATAAATGCATTTGCAAACATTGTGGTTGCTCTTTTTTCTAAATATTAGTGCTTATTGCAAGGAATAGACTAACTTTGCCTACAACAAGTATAAAAGTTATCCAGTATATGAGTCAAGTGAAAGGAATCCCTTACGGATTATCAGATTTCAATCGAATAAGGAATGGTAATTTCTATTTCGTGGATAAAACGATGTACCTTCCGCTTATCGAGAAGATGCCTAGCTATCTTTTCTTGATCCGTCCGAGACGGTTTGGCAAGAGCGTATTCCTTAGCATGATGCGTACGTATTATGATATATTGCGTCAGGATGATTTTGATGCATATTTTGGAGATCTATGGATTGGTACGCATCCAACCGGTGAAAGGAATAAGTATCAGGTACTTTATTTCGATTTCTCTAAAGCGGGTTGTTCGATGCCGGGAGCGGACCTGATGACAAGCTTCAATGACTATTGTGGCTTAATCATTAATCAGTTCGCGCATGTGTACGCAGCTTATTATGACGCTGATTTTAAGGAGACCGTCGAGCATATAGAAAGCGCGAAGTCTAAGCTGGCTTACATAGAGGTAAAAGCGAAGGAAAAGGGATATCCCCTGTATCTCATTATAGACGAGTACGACAACTTTACCAATGTGATATTGAGTGAGCATGGGCAGCGAATGTTTCATGACTTGACTCACGCCAGTGGTTTCTACCGGGAGTATTTCAAACAATTCAAGGGAATGTTTGACCGTATATTCATGATGGGGGTAAGCCCTGTGACGCTGGATGATTTGTCGAGTGGATATAATATAGACTGGAATATCTCGGTAGATCCTCGTTTTAATGCTATGATGGGCTTTGACGAAACAGAAGTTCGTGAGATGTTTTATTATTATCAGCAAAACGATGTGCTCAATGGGGACGTTGAGGCAATGATTGCGGAGATGAAGCCTTGGTATGACAATTACTGTTTCGCAAGAAAGAGCTTGGATGACGATCGGGGTTTCAATTGTGATATGACTTTATATTATTTACGTTGGCAAGTTGATTTTCATCGTGCCCCAGAAGAAATGGTCGATAAGAATATCCGTACAGACTATAGTAAGCTGAAAATGCTGGCACGTATTGATCGCGACTCCGTACAAGAGGGAGATCGTATGAGTACCATCGAAAAGATTGCTGCGGAGGGAGATATCTTCGTGGATTTGCATACTTCTTTCCCCGCTGAGCGAATAACGGATATAGATAATTTCCGTAGTCTACTTTATTATTATGGTTTGCTTACGATGTGTGGTACACGGGGAGATTTGATTAAAATGAGTATACCGAATAATTGTGTACGAGAGCAATATTTCGGTTTTCTTCGTGACTATTACCAAAAATATAGTTCTATTGATTTGCATTATTTGAATGTGATGTTGACCGACATGGCTTACGATGGCCGTTGGAAGCCTTTCTTTGAGAGCGTAGCTCAGGCGTATCGTGAAAATTCAGCCGTGCTATGGAAGGCGAGCGGAACCTGCAAGGTTTTCTGAAAGCCTATCTTGCTCTTGCCTCCTATTATTTGGTGGAGCCGGAACTGGAAATGAATTATGGGTATTGTGACTTTTTCCTTTTACCCGATAAGAAGCGCTATCCGGACGTGAAGCATAGCTATATCTTGGAATTGAAATATGCGACTCGTACGGCAACTGATGCCGAACTGGAGGTTCAAGCGTTGGAGGGACGAAACCAATTACTGCAGTATAGCGAAGATAAGATAGTACGCTGTTTGTCGGAAGGAACAACTCTGCATCGTTTGTTGTTGCAATTCCGTGGGTGGGACTTAGTACGTTGCGAGGAAGTATAACATAACTCCGCTTTTTTGTATACCTTCGCGCCATGAACAAACAAGCACAGCTTTTTTATCCGTTGTTGGGGGTGGTTCTTTTGGTGCTCTTTGTGGGAGGGCTGGCGTATGGGGCCGTACCGATTCCTTTGGATCACGTGATGGATATTTTACTGGGGAAGGGATCTGATAAGATCGCATGGCAGAATATCGTGTTGCAATCTCGTTTACCACAGGCGATAACCGCACTGTTGGCGGGGGCTTCACTGGCTACGAGTGGGCTGTTGTTGCAAACCTTATTCCGGAATCCGTTGGCCGGACCCTCTATATTAGGTATCAGTGATGGGGCTAATCTGGGAGTGGCCGCTATCATGTTGTATTTTGGAGGTACGCTGGGGCAGTTTACGGATTGGCCGGTCAGCGGATATATGGCGGTGATTCTTGCTGCGTTCGTAGGGGCTTGCGTGATCTTGGGATTGATTATCTATTTCTCCGCGAAGGTGAAGAACAATGTCATGCTCTTGATTATCGGTATAATGATCGGCTATCTGGCCTCGTCGGTTATCTCTATACTGAACTATTATTCCTCGACAGATAGGGTACATGCTTTCGTGATGTGGGGACTGGGCAATTTCTCGGGGGTATCCTTGGAACAATTGCCTTTCTTCGGGACTTGCGCATTGATCGGGTTGCTGTTGGCTGTCTTGCTGATAAAGCCTCTGAATGCCTTGTTGCTGGGAGAGATGTATGCCGCTAATCTGGGTATACGGATCAAGCGGGCACGAATAGCCATCCTTTTATGTACGGGGATATTGACCGCTACGACTACCGCTTTCTGCGGACCGATCTCTTTTATCGGATTGGCGGTTCCGCATATCTCACGGCTGATGCTTGGTTCTTCCAATCATAAGATATTGGTGCCGATAACGATGTTGACGGGCTCCTGTATCGCCTTGCTTTGTAATTTATTGATGGTCGTACCGGGAAGCAACACGATTTTACCCTTGAATGCGGTGACACCTATGCTGGGTGCGCCGGTTATTATCTATGTAATCGTAAACCGGAAGAATATTCAATATTTTAATTAGTGGTTATGGAAAGGATTCCAGTTATAAGGACAAGAAATCTGAGTATTGGATATGTTTTGAAAGGTGGACACCTAAAGTTGGTGCATGATGCCCTCGACTTGAATTTATATCCGGGCGAGGTGACTTGCCTTCTCGGGTTGAATGGTGCGGGAAAGTCTACCTTATTGCGTACGCTGTGCGGTTTCCAGCCCTCTCTGGGGGGCGAGATCGAATTGAAAGGAAAGCCGTTGGCCTCTTACTCGCAAGGTGATTTTTCCCGGATGGTAGGTGTTGTTCTCACGGAGAAAACGAATGCCGGCGGAATAACCGTTTATGAGTTGGTTTCTTTAGGAAGACATCCTTACACGGGATTCTTCGGCCAGTTGAGGCAGGACGATCGGAAGATTATCGAAGAGTCGTTGACTGCTGCCGGGATTGCCCATAAAGCACGCAATTATGTGTCGGAATTAAGCGATGGCGAACGGCAGAAGGCCATGATCGCTAAAGCTTTGGCTCAGCAATGCCCGATAATCTTGCTGGATGAGCCGACCGCCTTTCTGGATGTGACAAGCCGGATTGAGACCATGGTTCTCTTGCATAAGTTGGCAGTGGAACAACAAAAGGCGATTCTCTTATCAACGCATGATCTGGATTTAGCGATCCAGCTGGGGGATTGCCTGTGGCTGCAAGAGAAAAAACGTCCGATGGCTTGTGGAACGCCGGAGGACTTGATTATGGGAGGAGCTTTCGAGACTTTCTTTAGCAAGGAAGGAATCGTGTTTGATCCGAATACCGGGAAATTGAATACGGCAGCTCCAACAAAGCTTATTGGGGTTGCGGGGGATTTTATGACTTCTTATTGGGTTGGGAATGCCTTGATCCGGAATGGCTTTAAGCCCTCGTCGGTTAGCGAGGATTATATAAGTGTTTATTGTAATGCTCCGGATAGCCTGCGTATTCAGTTCCCTGCGGAAGAGGGCACGAGAATCGTAGGAAGTGTGGCGGAGATGATCTCAATCATAATTCATAATTCATAAGTTATATATGTCAAATGAGATTACATGGCGGCTGGAAAATGAGAATATAGGCCGTTTGTTGGTACATTATGCGATTCCCGCCGTTATCGGGACCATGGTTAATGCTCTTTATAATATCGTAGATCGTATATTTATCGGACAAGGAGTGGGTGCGCTAGCTATCTCCGGATTGACTTTGACTTTCCCGATACTACTCTTTATGCAGGCATTTGGAATGTTGATCGGCGCGGGAGCCGCTACAAGGGTCTCCATTCATCTAGGCCGTAAGGCGAATGATCTGGCAGATAATGTATTAGGAAACGCTTTCACTTTGACATTCATTATCGGAGCCTTGACGATTATCCCCAGTATGATTTTCTTGGATGATTTGTTAACGTGGTTCGGAGGAAGCGAGCAGACGATACCTTATGCGAAAGACTATTTATATATCGCTATCCCGGGTAATTTGCTGGCTACATTAAGCTTTAGCTTTAATGCCGTGATGCGTGCTTCCGGATATCCGAAAAAGGCGATGTTTACGATGATGATCGGTGCCGTATTGAACGTGATCCTAGACCCGATCTTTATCTTCTGGCTGGATATGGGGATACAGGGTGCCGCTATCGCTACGGTGATCTCCATGGCCGCCGGTGCCGCTTTCGTGATGAGTCATTTTATCAGCAAGGATAGTATTGTACGTTTCCATACGAAATATTTCCGGTTGAAAGGTTCCATTATTTGGAATATATTTACGATCGGCATGTCTCCATTTTCCATGCAGCTGGCGGGCAGTGTGGTTGTGGTGATCATGAACCATGCGTTGAAAGAGAATGGAGGCGATTTGGCGATTGGTGCCAGCGGTATTATTTCCAGTATCGCCATGCTGCTGGTTATGTTGATTATCGGTATCGCCCAAGGGATGCAACCGATTGTCGGGTTTAATCATGGCGCTGGGCATCATGACCGGGTATTGGCTACCTTGCGGTTGTCTATTATAGTATCGACCTTGATTACAGGGGTAGGATGTATCGTCAGTTTATTATTCCCGAGACTGATCGTTAGCGTATTCTCGACGGATGCCGAATTGGTGTCGATTACGGATAATGGATTACGTCTGACGATGCTGGTCTTTTTCGTTGTCGGTTCCCAGATTACGATCAGCCAGTTTTTTCAAAGTATCGGTGTCGCATGGAAAGCGATGTTTCTGAGTCTAAGTCGGCAGGTTTTATTCTTGATACCGGCTATTCTGCTATTTCCTCCGATCTGGGGATTGGATGGCGTTTGGCTAGCGCAACCTTTCTCCGATTTCATTGCGGCGGTAACCGCATGGGGCTTTTTATGGTATCATGTTAAAAACGTGAAAAATAAGGGTTAAAGATGAACTTATGTCGATGTTAATTGTATTTTTATTGTATGTATAAAAGTACTTTTATAGACAAACCTTTAAAAATGAGTTAATATGAAGAAGATTGTATTATTGCTCGCCGTTTTATTATTTGGTGCAGGGTCGATGATGGCACAGCAGGACAAGTCAGCAGAGAAAGCTGCGAAGCAGGCCGAGAAAGAAGCAAAGAAAGCAGAGAAGGCAGCGAAGAAAGCTGCGGAGGAAGCCGAGGCTAACGCATTGTTTGAACAAGCGGTGCAAGCTTTGAAGAATAAGGATTTCGTATTGGAAGCGGATCGTATAGAGTTTAAGCGCGGTAGTTTTGTTTATGTTACTCCGAACACGAACTTCGTTTCGGTGAAGGGTGAGAAGGCTACCATTCAGTTAGCGTTTAATACTCCGGCGGCCGGTCCTAACGGAATAGGAGGTATAACGGTTGATGGAACAACTTCCGGTGTACAGATGAAGACTGACAAAAAAGGAAACGTTATGTACGAGATGAATGTGCAGGGTGTAGCGGTATCCGCTAGGGTTACGTTCCGTATGGCGAAAGGTACGAATAAATGTACTGCCACGGTATCGCCTAACTTTAATAGCAACCGTATATCCTTTACGGGAAATCTCTATCCTTCAAGCGAGTCGAATGTGTTCAAGGGACGTTCTATTTAATGTAGATACAAAGAATCGTGAAGGCGGACTTTCTTTCGGGAAGCCCGCCTTTCTGTTTATAAGAAGGATGAGATTGGACTATTTCCAAGCATCATTTTGTACCAGATAAGCTTGGCCGTTCTCATCGTTTCCTGCGGTCTGGATCTCTGTCTCGGGAAGCGGGAACATCGTCTTAGAAGCGGTTGGAGCGGATACACCATAGAATTTAGTTAGGTATTGCTTCTCATAATTTATATATGCCGTCAATTCCTTGTTCATATAATCACCTCCCCAACGAACCAGATCGAAAAATCGTTGTCCTTCCATCGCAAGTTCCAGCTTACGTTCCATATGAATCGCCTTGATACAAGTTTCCTTGTTGCTGAATGCGGCGTGACTGGATGGATAAGGTTTCACTAAATAATTGGCGGCAGGCGTTCCGTCTTCCAGATAAATGATATTGTCCGGTTTGGCTGCACGTTCACGGATATCGTTTACTTGCTGCATGGCGGCACTTAATTCTCCGTCGTTCGCTAGGCATTCCGCGTATAACAATTTACAATCACGTAAGCATAGATATTGTAAATTCATGGCAGAACCGGGAGCCCAGCCGGATGAATAGGTGGAGCCAGCTAATCCGGCATCCTGTTCCGCTTTGCTATAGACATGCTTTTTCGGTAGGAATACACCACCGCTACTTACATTTCGTATCCAATCATTAGCAGGCAATCCCCAATCTTTATAGGGAATCTCCATACGTCCTACGGCGAAATCTAAACGAGGGTCCACGGCGATTGTTTTATCATTCTTAGAGATGTAATCATAATCGGTAACACGTTCTGTTACGGATTTTTTATTTCTGTACTCTCCATCAAGATAAGGAAGTCCGTTTTCGTCTACTTGGAATGAGTTTACCAGTTCGTAAGAGGGTTGATAAAATCCGCAACATCCACCGGGGCCTGTGTTATGAGGATAATTCAGTAAAAATCCGTAATTCCCGTTATTATTGGCTCCGACAGAGAATTGTACCTCAAAAATAGACTCTTTCCCATTTTCGGTAGTTGCGTTAAAATTTGCGTCCAGATCATCTTGTAAGGCTAATCTCTCTCCTTTAGGGCTTAATCCGTTTGCGATAATATCGGCCAAGATCGGTTTGGCGGCTGCCATATCACCTTGCTGCATCAGTATTTTAGCCTTTAACGCTTTTGCCGCTGTTTTCGTAGGGCGTGCCACTTCGGTCTGTTTTTCGGGTAATCCTTCAATGGCCGCTTCTACGTCTGCTAAAATATTAGGATAGATGTCCGTACCGTTATGAACTTTCGGGTCATTTTCTTCAGCGGCGATCGTCTCGTCGATATAGGGCATGCCGGTCGGTCCGAAAATCTTTACCCCTTCGAACATGAATAGGGCACGTAAGAATTTTAGCTCCGCGGTCCGGTAGGCCTTGGTTGTCTCATCCATGTCTGCCGCTTCTTTCATCACATTGAGTGCTAAGTTGCAACGTTGTGCTCCATAATATGCGTCTTTCCACTTATTCTGTAAATAGTCGTTTGTGGCCGTGACGGCATACGTCTCTACGGAGTTCAATACGGATTGGTCATTGGATTCGGAGCCTTTATTAGCGTCACCTCCGTATACACCACCGAATACCCAATTGAACATATTGTCATATCCGGTCGGCCGGGTCAAACCGGCATAAGCGTTGACCACCAATAACTCAACCCCTTCAGCATTTGTTAATGCTTCTTGGTCAATACTGCCTTGAGGAGCTTTATACAGGAAATCTTCACCGCAAGAACTCAAGGTAAATAAAGCAGCTGCGCTTACTATTAATATTTTATGTCTCATACTAGTCGTTTTTATTATAAAATGGATTTAGAAAGTAAAATTCACGCCCAATAAGAACCGCATGGTTGTAGGCCAGCCTCCCATATCGACTCCTCTTTTTAAGTCTACACGTCCGGCTCCATCGTTGTCAGAATCGCTTTGCCGTAAATAAGCGTTGGTAAACTCTGGGTCTAAGCCTGTATATCCGGTGATCGTAAGGATATTCTCGGCTTGTAAATACAGGCGGAGATTCTGGATACCAGCCTTCTTGAGTAATTCCTTAGGCAAGGAATATCCCAATACGAGATTTTTCAGGCGTAAGAAGGAGGCGTCTTCTACGTAATAAGAGCTAGAATAAGCTCCGGAATAGTTATCTTCCGTATTCAGCATAGGAAGGATAGCATTACTGTTATCGCCATTCAATGTCCATGATTGATCTCTGAGGCGTGAGGATTTATTACCGTTGAAAGTCCAGAAATCGGTAAAATATTTTGTGTTATTATATAAGTCATTGCCGATAGAGAAGTTCCAGAACATAGTAAAGTCCCAGTTTTTCCATGTTAACGTGGCGTTGAGGCCTCCGGTTAAGTCCGGATGAGGAGAGCCGATAAAGGTCCGGTCGCTATCATCCAATTTGCCGTCTCCGTTCAAGTCCTCGAAACGGAAGCGGCCGACATAAGCGGCAGCGTCTGCCTCTGTGATATCACTTTGTCCGAATGGCTTGGTTGCCATAACATCGGCTACGGACTCATAAAAACCATTTTGCTTTAACCCCCAGAATTCAGACACGGCATGTCCTTTTGTCGTACGGGTTACGTATCCTTCGATGCGCGTACCGCTAGCCCATAGAGAATAATCGTCAGCTTCCGCGAGTTTCAAGACCTCATTTTTATAATGGGATAAATTCAAGGATAGATCCCATGCCCAGTCTCCTTTTCGGTCACGGTAATTAAACATGAAGTCGAAACCGGTGTTCTTTATATCTCCGAAGTTGATATAAGGGCTTCCGGATTCTCCGGCCATCGAGGTGTAGGCCGCTTGTATCAACATATTGGATGTCTTCTTCGTATACCATTCGAATGAACCGCTGAATTTACCATTCAGGAAGGTTGCGTCCAGACCCAAGTTGACCATCTTGGTCATTTCCCATTTCGTATCAGTGTTACCGTAGGTACTGAGGCGGAATCCGGTTGTCTCGCTATTGTTCGCTCCGGTCATGTCGTAATTCGTATAGGAGGTGCTGGTCGTGAACAAATTGGCGAAATTAGTTGCGACAGGAATCTCTGAGTTACCCGTGACGCCGTAACCGGCTCGTATCTTTAAGTCGTCCAGCCAATCTCGGCTTGGTTCCATAAATGCCTCCTCTGACATACGCCAACCGGCGGAGATAGATGGAAAGACTCCGTAACGATTATTTTCCGAGAAACGGGAAACACCGTCCCGGCGGATAATACCGGTTAATAGATACTTATCCTTATATCCATAGTCTGCACGGGCAAACATACCAAATAGCGCGAATTCTCCATTGTAAGTGGAAGAGTTGGTACGTTGGCTATTGTTCTCGCCCATATCCAAGGTGTATGTATTGGTATTGTCTTCGAATAAATAGTTATATCTACGTGCGTTGAGGGATCTGCCTAAACCGTCCCGAATAGCCTCTGTTCCCAATAAGATGTTCAAGGAATGGATCTCATTGAATGTCCGGCTGAAAGATAACGTGTTGGTCCAAACCCAACGATAATTAAAGTAATTACTTTCGTAAAAGTTATTTTGACCGCCGGACTCGGAGAACTCCGGGTTGTTTTTAGTCATCGAGTAAGAATAGTCATTACGATAATCGATACCGAAGTTTGTTTTAAAAGTCAGTCCAGTCCATAGGTCTGCCTCTCCATATACGTTGCCAAATACACGTTGGGTAGTGGCATAATTATCCTTATTCCTTTCACGAATAGCTACAGGATTCTGGAAATTGCCGGTCCCGGCGAATAAGGAGCCTGCATAATTGCCCGCATAGTCATAAACCGGTACATAAGGAGAGGCCCGATAAGTCCATGAGTAGATGTTGGACTCTGTACCTGAGAAGCTAAGTCCGTTGTTTTTGCTAAAACTATAAGTTAGGTTCTCTCCGAATCGCAACCATGGGCGGACGTTATACGACGAATTAGCACGTGCTTGATAGCGTGTGAAATAAGATTCGATAGCGGTACCTTGCTGGTCGAAATAGTTCATGCTCATGGTGTATTGCCCTTTATCGGTACCTCCAGACAAGGACAGCTGATGATTCTGCATCCAACCGAGTTGACTGATCTCATCCCACCAGTTCGTATCGCCTACGGGCGCATAGACAACGTTGTTCGCTTGATCGTAATCGCTAGGATCGATGGAGGTGCTACCACCGGCGCCGGTTACGGTCATGTAATTAGGGAGATGATTAACCCAAGAGTCGGAAGTGCTTCCAAATTGCTGGTGGTAAGGTAATTCTCCGTTGGCGCTAGCTCCCGTTAGGTCCAGATTGTTTTTCGAGGCTTGCCATTCAACATCAATACGGTCATAAGCGTTTAAGACGTCATAGCGTTTACCTGTTTTAGAGAAACCGTAATATCCGTCATAGGTTAATCTCGGTTGTCCCGTTTTTGTCCCTTTCTTGGTCGTGATCAAAATGACGCCATTCGCTGCTTGCGCTCCGTAGATCGCAGCGGAAGAGGCGTCTTTCAATACTTGCATACTCTCGATGTCATTGGGATTGATAGAGCTTAGGTCTTGGTCACGAGTGGATACGCCATCGATAACATACAAAGGTCCGTTGTCATTGATGGAATTAATACCTCGGATGCGTACCATCGTGGCTGAACCGGGAGCACCGGAGGTACCGATGTTTACGCCCGCCGCTTTACCTTGCAACTGTTGTGTAGCGGAAGAACCGGAAGACGCCAATAGCTCTTCGGTATCGATAACCGCTACGGAACCTGTGATGTCCTTTTTCTGTTGGGTACCGTAACCGACAACGACTACCTCGTCTAGATTTTGGGTGTCTTCCTTTAAGGTAATGTTCATGACGTTCCCGCTTGCAGGTGTTTGTTGAGTTACGTACCCGATGTAAGAGATGACCAGAATGGCATTCGGCTCTACTTCTAATACGTATTTACCATCCAGATCGGTGATCGTTCCGTTCGTGGTACCCTTTACGACTACGTTAACACCTAATAGGGGCTCTCCTTTAGCGTCGGTGATCGTACCCGTTATTTTCCGGGATTGTTGCGTAACGGAGGTTTCCGCTTTTAATACGGAACTTTGCGGTATGATAGCACCGCCTGCCAACATAAAGCATAAAGCTAGTCCCAGCCTGCTTCTAAAGATCGCATGTCTGTGTTTCATAATAAAATAGGTTAATAAAGTATAGTAAACTAGGTTCAATATTAAAGTTTGTTTAGAGTCTGAGCAATAAAAGTCAGTGAATGGGCGGATTTATTCTGTGAAATCGTGTTTTTTATCGGTGAACAACTTTTGATAGAATCCGATTGTTTTCTGATGGGGATAAATGAGAAAGGGCACCCGAAAGTGCCCTTTTCCTTAATGTTTACCTATTCTGCCGGTCTGTATGATGAACCGGATTGTTATGGCTTTCACAAGTTCTAACGGTGTAAATGTAAATCAAGGGAAAAACTTAGGAAAATATAATCTGTGAACGAGCGGATTTATTCAACGAACAGGGTTTTTTGTTCGGTAAACTTTCCGTAAGTTCGCGAAATAAAAATTTAACATCTTATAATCATGCAACTATCCATAGATCAAAAAGACATCGATAAATTCCTGATGATAGGCGATAAAGTATTGATTAAGCCTAAGAATCCACAGAGCCAGACGAAGACCGGATTGTATCTGCCTCCCTCGGTTCAACAAGGGGAGAAGATACAAGCGGGTTATATCATAAAGACGGGGCCCGGATATCCATTGCCTTCTCAATCTGAGGAGCATGAGGTCTGGGAGAAAAAGAAAGGGGAGGAGGTGCAATACTTGCCGCTTCAAGCCCGTGAAGGTGATTTGGCTGTCTATTTGCAGAATGCCGCTTACGAGATCAATTTTAATGACGAGAAGTTCTTGATTGTCCCTCATTCCGCTATTTTGATGTTAGTGCGTGATGAAGGTTTGTTTGAATAAAGCCTTTTGTTAAGGAAAATAGGGCTATATTCACTTTTTTATCTTATTTTTGCCAGCAAAACAAGACAAACTATCAACAGTAGCGATTATAATGAATAAGATTGTAAGTAAAGAACATTTCTCAGCCAACGTGGTGAAGCTGGAAGTCGAGGCTCCTTTGATCGCCCGCTCCCGCAAGGCCGGTCACTTCGTGATCGTGAAGGTTGGCGATAAAGGCGAACGTATACCTCTTACCATTGCCGGGGCGGATACCGAGAAAGGTACCATCACCTTGGTGATCCAAGCGGTAGGCGGCTCATCCCGTAAGATCTGTGAATTGAACGAGGGTGACTATATCACGGATGTGGTGGGTCCGTTAGGGCAGGCTACCCATATCGAGAAGGTTGGAACGGTTGTTTGTGCCGGTGGTGGCGTAGGTGTCGCTCCGTTGTTGCCGATCGTGGAGGCTTTCCATAAGGCGGGAAACCGTGTGATCGTCGTATTGGCGGCCCGTACCAAGGACTTGGTGATCCTTGAGGAGCAGATGCGCCAAAACTCGGATGAGGTAATTATCATGACCGATGACGGATCGTATGGTATGAAAGGCTTGGTGACGAATGGTGTGGAGAGCGTGATCAACCGGGAGAGGGTGGATTTATGCGTTACGATCGGTCCGGCTATTATGATGAAATTCGTTTCCGCTCTTACAAAGAAATACGAGATTCCTACCGTAGCTTCCTTGAATACGATCATGGTGGACGGAACGGGTATGTGTGGTGCTTGCCGTATCACGGTAGGCGGGAAGACCAAGTTCGTTTGTGTGGACGGACCGGAGTTCGATGCTCATCAAGTGGATTTTGATGAGATGATCATGCGCCTCGGCGCTTATAAGGATATAGAGAAGAAATAACGAAACCACGTAATTGAATCATGACAACAGAAGAATTAATCGCTGCTCGTCGTGCCGAACCTTGGCGGGAGGCGCTTCGCAAAAGCAAGAAAAATAAAGAACGTGCGGATATCCCCCGTGTGAAGATGAACGAGTTGGACCCGGAATACCGGAGTCGTACCCGTTTGGAGGAAGTTAACTTAGGCTTGACAAAAGAACAGGCCATGCAAGAGGCCGAGCGCTGTCTGGATTGTCCGAATCCTACTTGTATGCAGGGATGTCCGGTAAATATCAATATACCTACTTTTATCAAGAATATCGAGCGTGGGGAATTCTTGGAGGCCGCTAAGACCTTGAAAGAGACAAGTGCCCTGCCCGCTGTTTGCGGTCGTGTCTGTCCGCAGGAGAAACAATGTGAGAGCAAGTGTATCCATTTGAAAATGGGTAAGGAAGCGGTTGCCATTGGCTACTTGGAACGTTTCGCCGCTGATTACGAACGTGAGAGCGGTAATATCTCGGTTCCGGAGATTGCGGAGAAGAACGGTATCAAGATTGCCGTGGTAGGTTCCGGTCCTGCCGGATTGTCTTTTGCCGGAGATATGGCGAAGCGTGGATATGATGTGACTGTGTTCGAGGCATTGCATGAGATCGGTGGTGTATTGAAATATGGTATCCCGGAGTTCCGCCTACCGAATAAGATCGTGGACGTGGAGATTGATGGCCTTCGGAAGATGGGCGTACAGTTTGAGAAAGATTGTATCGTGGGCAAGACGATCAGTTATGATGATTTGCATGCGGATGGCTTTAAGGGCGTGTTTGTGGCAAGTGGCGCCGGTCTGCCTAACTTTATGAACATTCCGGGTGAGAACTTTGTGGGCGTGATGTCGTCCAACGAGTATTTGACCCGTGTAAACTTAATGGATGCGGCGAATCCGGAAAGTGATACGCCGGTGCTACAAGGAAAGAAGGTGGCCGTGATCGGTGGAGGAAATACCGCTATGGACTCTGTCCGTACCGCTCGTCGTCTGGGTGCTGAGCGTGCTATGATCGTCTACCGTCGTAGCGAGGAGGAGATGCCTGCCCGTCTGGAAGAGGTGAAACATGCGAAGGAAGAAGGTGTGGAGTTCTTGACGCTTCATAATCCGATTGAATATATAGGTGATGAAAGAGGCCGTGTGAAACAGATGCGTTTGCAGAAGATGGAATTGGGCGAGCCGGATGCCTCTGGTCGCCGTCGTCCGGTACCTATCGAGGGCGCTATCGAAACAATTGATGTGGATGAGGTGATCGTTAGCGTCGGTGTATCTCCGAATCCATTAATACCCCGTGCCTTTGGAGGCTTGGAGGTGAGCAAGAAGGGTACGATCGTAGTGGAGGAAGACAGTATGCGTTCCGCTTTAGGCGATGTGTATGCCGGTGGTGACATCGTTCGTGGTGGAGCTACCGTGATTCTGGCGATGGGAGACGGTCGTAAGGCCGCCGCCGCTATGGATGCGGACTTAAAAGGAAAAGTATAATATCTATTAATTCAATAAGGAAAGACGGGTTGTTTAAACGATCCGTCTTTTTTCTTGTTCGCCCGACATGGGCATAGTCTAACGGGTGCAAGTCCCTAACGCAGCC
>ERZ506950.195-NODE-195-length-54828-cov-8.258449_pt1 | contig 54828 bp, 49 predicted proteins | sample MGYA00512897_ERZ506950 | MGnify/ENA metagenome assembly ERZ506950
GCGGCGGCCGCACCGGGGGCACACATCGCCGATCACGCCCACATAGCCGCACACAGGGTCGCGGTCGACGGGGTGGTTGATGCTGCCGTAGCCCACGCCCGCGTCGTGCATGCAGCGCACCACGCTCTCGAAGGCCTCCAGGTTGTTGGCGGTGTCGCCGTCCAGCTCCACATAGCTGATGTGGCCGGCGTTGGTGAGGGCGTGATAGGGCGCTTCCTTCTGGATCTTGTCGTAGGCAGAGATCTGGAACCACACGGGGATGTGGAAGCTGTTGGTGTAGTACTCGCGGTCGGTGACGCCGGGGATGACGCCGAAGCGCTTTTTGTCCATCCGGGTGAAGCGGCCGGAAAGGCCCTCCGCCGGGGTGGCCAGCAGGGTGAAGTTCATCTTCATTTCCTGGCTCTTCTTGTCGCAGAAGTCGCGCATGTGCTTGACGATCTCCAGGCCCTTCTTCTGCATCTCCTCGCTCTCGCCGTGGTGGTGGCCGTAGAGGGCGGTGAGGGTCTCGGCCAGACCGATGAAGCCGATGGAGAGGGTGCCGTGCTTCAGCACCTCGCGCACCTCGTCGGCGGGGCCCAGGTTGTCGCTGTCCAGCCAGACGCCCTGGCCCATCAGGAAGGGGTAGTTGTAGACCCGCTTGGCCGCCTGGATCTCATAGCGGTCCAGCAGCTGCTGGGCCACCAGCTCCAGCATGGAGTCCAGCTTCTTGTAGAAGGCGGCCTCGTCGTGGTCGGCCAGGATGGCAAGGCGGGGCAGGTTGATGGAGGTGAAGGACAGGTTGCCGCGGCTGTAGCTGATCTGGCGGTCAGGGTCGTAGACGTTGCCCATCACGCGGGTGCGGCAGCCCATGGTGGCCACCTCGGTCTCGGGATGGCCGGGCTTGTAGTACTGGAGGTTGAAGGGCGCGTCCAGGAAGACGTAGTTCGGGAACAGGCGCTTGGCGCTGACCTTCATGCTCAGCTTGAACAGGTCGTAGTTGGGGTCGCCCTCGTTGTAGTTGACCCCCTCCTTGACCTTGAAGATGTGGATGGGGAAGATGGGCGTTTCGCCGTGGCCCAGGCCCGCGTCCTCCGCCAGCAGGATGTTGCGGATGGCCATGCGGCCCTCAGGGGAGGTGTCGGTGCCGTAGTTGATGCTGCTGAAGGGGGTCTGGGCGCCGGCGCGGGAGTGCATGGTGTTCAGGTTGTGAACGAAGCCCTCCATGGCCTGGTAGGTGTCCCGGTCGGTCTGCTTGTAGGCCCGGCGGCGGGCGGTGGCCACGATGCGCTGCGCCTCCCCGGCGGAAAGGGCGCTGGTCTCTTCCAGGGCCTTCGCCACGATGGCGTCAAACTCGTCGGCCTTCACCTCGATGCGGGGCTGCATGCCCAGCTCGTCGGCGGCCTTGTTCACCGCCGCCTCGGTCAGGGCGCTCTCGTCCTCCGAGTTCAGCAGGTCCTCCACGCCCTCGGCCAGCTTTTTGCGGTAGAGCTTTGCAAAGCTCTTGCGGATGCCCTCGGCCATGCCGTAGTCGAAGTTCGGGATGGACTGGCCGCCGTGCTGGTCGTTCTGGTTGGACTGGATGGCGATGGCCGCCAGCGCCGCGTAGCTGCCGATGCTGGCAGGCTCGCGCAGGAAACCGTGGCCGGTGGAGAAACCGCCGTGGAACAGGCGCAGGATGTCGATCTGGGTGCAGGTGGTGGTGAGGGAATAGAAATCGAAATCGTGGATGTGGATGTCGCCCTCGGCGTGGGCCTTGGCCTGCTCGGGGGTGAGCAGGTAGGCCGCGTTGTAGGCCTTGGCGCCGGCGGTGCCGATCTGCAGCATGCTGCCCATGGCGGTGTTGCCGTCGATGTTGGCGTTGTCGCGCTTCATGTCGCTGATGCGGGCGTCCACGTTGGTGATCTCGTCGATGGTCTTCATCAGGCTGGTGTTCGCCTCGCGGATGCGGGTGCGGTTGGCCCGGTACAGGATGTACTTCTTGGCCGCCTCGTCGTGGCCGCACTCCATCAGGCCGGTCTCCACCGCGTCCTGGATCTGCTCGATCTGGGGGGATTCCTCGCCGCAGTCCACCTCCAGGTGGCGGGCCACCTTGTTGGCCACGCGGGCCGCTTCCCGCGCGTCGCCCTCGCCGGCGGCCTCCAGGGCCTTGAGCACGGCGGCCGCGATCTTGCCCTCGTCGAACAAAACTATGCGGCCATCCCGCTTGATAACGCTTTTGATCATGATGCAAACTCCTCCTGACCCGGCTTCGCGCCTTGCTTTGCGCTGTGTCGGCCCCCCATGCGCGCCGTTTGGTCATTCTCTGTATTTTGGGGTGAGAACGCTACTTAAAACATTATGACACCTACATATAGTGGCTGTCAATATGACCGGGCGCAAAATTAGCGCCAAGGTTTGGATGAATTTTTTGTGAGTTTTGCTTTTCGCGTTCAAAAGGGCGCGAAAACATGCTACAATGGAAAGCGCACGGTGCGCCGAAACGGCGCACAATATCCTATTATACCCCCCTGCGGGGAAAAGAAAAGGGGGTCCGCCGCCGTGGAGCAAAAAGAATTTCGCAGCGCCGGCGGCGTGGACTACGCCCTCACCCGCAAGCGGGTGAAAAACCTGAATCTGCGCCTTGGGCCGGACGGCAGCGTGCGGGTGAGCGCCCCGCTGCGGGCCAGCGCCGCCTCGGTGGACGCCTTTGTGGCCGCCCACGCCGGTTGGGTGCAAAAGGCCCTGGCCCGGCAGAAGGCCGCCGAGGCCGCCCGGGCCGCGGCCCCCACGCCGAGGCCCGCCGACTGCCTGCCTTTGTTCCAGGCGGTGAGCGACAGGGTGTTCCCCCGGTTCGCGGGGGTGCTGGGGGGCCAGAAGCCCATTATAAAGGTGCGGGACATGCGCACCCGCTGGGGCAGCTGCCACCCCGCCAAGCGGCAGATCACCCTGGCGGCGCGGCTGGCGCTGCAGCCCCCCGAGGCGGTTGAGTATGTGGTGGTGCACGAGTACTGCCACTTTGTGCACCCGGACCACCAGGCCGGGTTCTGGGCGCTGGTGGCAAGCATCCTGCCGGACTGGAAGGCCCGCCGGGCCCTTTTGCGAAACGCGCGCTGAGCGCACCATCCACGGAAAGGAAGATCCCTTTGGACGCAAAGTACAAACGCCTGGCGAACAACACCCTTTTGTTCGCCATCAGCAACTTTTCGGCAAAGCTGCTCAGCATCGTGCTGCAGCCCTACATCACCTTCGCCATGGGCCAGGTGGAAGAGGTGGGCATCACCAAGCTGGTGCAGAACATCGGCTCGCTGCTCATCCCGCTGGTGAGCATGGGCGTGAGCTACGCCATCATCCGCTTCGGCCTGGACGAAAAGGTGAAGAAGGGCGCGGTGTTCACCGACGGCCTGCTCACCATCCTCACCGGCTTTGTCATCATGCTGTGCTGCTATCCGCTGCTGCGGTTCATCCCGCTGTTCGCGGACTACGCCCCCTTCCTTTATGTCCATGTGCTGGTGAGCTGCCTGCGCACCTGGTGCACCCAGTTCGTGCGCAGCCGCCAGCTGAACCGGCTGGTGGCGGTGGACGGCGTGTTGTGCAGCGCCACCAACCTGGGCTTCACCATCCTGTTCCTCTCCGGCTTCCACATGGGGGCCAAGGGCTATGTGCTGGCCATCATCTGCTCGGACGCCTTGAGCGCGCTGTTCGTCTTCTGCATCGCCGGGCTGGGGCGGTATCTGCGGCCCCGCTTCCACTCCATGACCCTTTGGAAGCAGATGCTGGCCTACTCGCTGCCCATGGTGCCCGCCCAGATCAGCTTCTGGGTCATCAACGCCAGCGACCTGTTCTTCGTGCAGGCCATGTGCGGCGGCTACAAGGACCAGACCGGCGAATACTGGACCGGCCTTTTGGGCGTGGGCTATTTCCTGCCCACCATCCTGTCGGTGCTGGGCACCATCTTCTATGAGGCGTGGCAGCTGTCCGCCGTGACCGAGCTGGAGGGCCGCCAGCGGTTCTTCAGCCGGGTGTTCGGCCTTTACCAGAGCCTGCTTTTCTGCTGCTGCGCGGGCATCATCCTGCTGTGCCGCCCGCTGATGTTCATCTTCAAGGCCAACTTCTTCGACGCGTGGCAGTTCGTGCCCCTGCTGGCCATCGGCACTTTGTTCAGCTGCCTGAACCAGTTCCTCAACAGCATCTACATGGTGGAAAAGCGCAGCACCCTCTCCCTCTACACCATGCTGGCGGGCGCGGTGGTCAACTGCCTTTTGAACTGGCTGTTCATCCCGGTGATGGGCCCCGTGGGCGTGACCCTGGCCAGCTTCCTGAGCTACTTCGTGGTGTTCATCCTGCGTGCGGTGAACACCCGGGGCCTGCTGGCCATCGACTTTGCCCCCCTGCGCCTTTCCCTCAACCTCATCATGGTGCTGGCCGAGGCCGGGCTGATGATCTTCCAGACCCCCTACTGGCCGCTGTGGTGCACCCTCATCACCGTGGGCGTGTGCGCCTTCAACTTCCAGGGCGTGCTGGGCATCCTGATGCAGCTTTTGGGTAAACGCCGCCGCGCTTGACAGACGGGCGGCAGGAGGCTATACTATAAACAGTAATAATTCCTGTTTTATGGAAAGGACGGCAGAACGATGGATATGACAGCGCTTTACAAACTCAGCTGCGGGCTGTATGTCATCACCACGGTGGACGGCGACCGGGGCGTGGGCTGCGTGGTGAACACGGTGACCCAGGTGACCGCCGAGCCGGTGCAGGTGATGGTGGCCATCAACAAGGAGAACTTCACCGCCGGGGCGGTGAAGCGCGCCGGGCGGTTCGCCGTGTCGGTGCTGACCGAGTCGGCCCCCATGGAGCTCATCGGCCGGTTCGGCTTCCGCTCCAGCAAGGACGAGGACAAGTTCGAGGGCCTGAAGGCGGTGGAGTTCAAGGCGCTGCCCTGCCCGGCGGAGCATGTGAACGCGGTGCTGGTGTGCCGGGTGAAGGAGACGGTGGACGCGGGCAGCCACCTTTTGTTCATCGCCGAGGTGGAGGACGCCGAGGCCCTCTCCAAAGAGCCCTCCATGACCTATGCCTACTACCATCAGGTGAAGAACGGCCTGACCCCGCCCAAGGCCAGCAGCTATCAGGCTGCCGCGCCGGCCCCCGCCGCCGTCACCCGCTGGCAGTGCTCGGTGTGCGGCTACATCTACGAGGGCGAGGAGCTGCCCGCAGGCTTCACCTGCCCGGTGTGCAAGCAGGGCGCCGAGGTGTTCAAAAAACTGTGACGGCGCATCCCGTCCGATAACGGCAAAAGAAGGGCACAGCTTCGGCTGTGCCCTTCTTTTTTATGCCCGCGCAGCGGGAAATCGCGCTTTCCCTTACGCTTGCGTCAGCAGGCTTTTGCGCTTGGCCAGCAGGTAAGCCGCCATGACGATCATGCCGGCCAGCGAGATCACCGCGGCGCCCAGGGCGATGTAGACAAGGGGCTCCAGGCCGGGGGCCGCCGCGCCGGCGGGGATCGCGCCGGCGTTGAGCTCGGTGCCGTCGGTGAGGGTGACGATGAGCTCGCCCTTTTCGCCTTTTTCACCTTGGTCGCCCTTGTCGCCCTTCATGCCCTGCAGGGCCGAAACGGCGATCAGGTTCTGCCAGTCGCTGTCGGCGTCGTATTTCCACTGGATGTAGCCGTCCTCCACCTGCAGCTGGACTTCCTTGCCGTCCGCGCCGGTGATGGAGGAGAGGGGGAGCAGGTTTTTCCAGCCGGTGTCGGAGCCGGTGATGTAACGCCACTGGATGAATTCGCTGTCGTAGTCCACCTGCAGCTCCACTTCGCGGCCGTCCTCGCCCGCGTACCGCCACTGGATGGTGGCGCCGTCGTTTTTCAGCTCCACTTCGCGGCCGTCCGCGCCCGCGCCGGAGGTGTCCTCGGGCACCGTCAGCTCCACAAGATGGCTGGCGTAGTCGGTTTTATAGTCGCCGTTGCACTGCTCGTTGAAGATGTACAGCGTGCTGCCTTCGGGCAGTTCGGGCAGGGTGAACACCACCGTTCCCGCGGCCTCGTCCGCCGGCTGCAGTCTGCCGTAGTGGGTGTAGGCGCCGGTGCTGTCCACCACCAGGGCGGAGATGTATTCGTTCGCGCCCGCCGCCGCGCCGCTGTAATAGAACGTGATGATGTTGCCCGCGCGATGCAGGTTCTCGATGGTGAACCCGTCGCGGCTGCTGTCTTTGAGGGTCAGCTTCCATTCGTTGCCGCTGTAATCGCCAATGGCGCTGATCTCGCCGTCCGGCTTTCCGCCGGATGCGGGGGAGCTGAAAAGGACGGCGCTGCTGTCCAGGTTGAAGGCGGGGCGGGCAGAATGTTCGAAATCCGTTTGCAAAGCGCCAACGTTGCCATCAGACGGATAGACAACGCCCACGTTGGTCGTCCATTCCGTGTTGGGCGTGCGCAGCCAAAAATGGTTGCTCACATGCGCGACGATTGAGGCCCAGGCCGCGACGTAATCGTAATACTCCTGAACGGAAAGGAAAAACATTTTGTTCTGCGCCGACAGGATGCATTCACCCCATGGGTCGTCATACAGTGTGTATGCGCCTTCGGTTTTTGCGATGCCCATCATAACGCCCTGTTCGACAGCGGAGAAATTGCTCGTACTGCCCGCAAACGCCTTGCACCACGCCTGCGCCTCACTGCCCTCCCATGCGGTCGAACCGTTGTACGGGTTATAGCGCATCGTTTCCAGCAGCCCATCCGTCAGCAAAAACACGCCGTCGGTCTGCTTGTCGAAGGCTTTGTCCGCGTCCAGCACCCGCCATTTGAGCGGAGAGCCCTGGTACAGGCCAAAGTAGATGTAGTCGCTGGGGTAATAGTAGCCATTGGAAAAGACCGGGTCGTTGAGGTCCGCCACCCCGGGCATGATCGCCTTGTCCGTGCCGTCGGCAAAGGCCGTGGTCTATGGCCCGATGAGCAGGCACAGGCTCAGCAGCGCGGCCAGAAGCCTGCCCACCGGGAAGTTCCGCTTGCCGCCTTGTTGTTTTTTCATCTTCTTTCCTCCTTTTTTCAGCGCAGAGACCTCCAAACACAAAAAAGACGCACCCCGTCCACGACCGGACCGTGGATGCGGCGCGTCCTTATGTTATTACAGATCTCAAGGGCGACACGGCGCAGCGGTCTGTTCCCGTTCGCCGGGTCGTCGGGGCCTGCCCCGTTTGCAGAAACTTCTCCGGCAACGTTCCGTGCAGTCTCTGTGCCCTTTTGCTGGTAAGCATCGCCGCCTTCTTTTTGTGCTTGGAAGTGAACACAGCCTCATTATATCGCAGGCGGCGGGGCTTGAACATCGCCCGTTTCGGGCCCCAAAACGGGTGACCCGGGGCGCGGTGCCCAAGGCGGAAAAGGCGGTTTCAGCGCATCATGTACTGTTTGAGGTCCTTCCGGGTCTTTATGTCCAGCTTGCGCATGGCTTCCGCGATGTGGGTCTTGACGGTGTTTGCCGAGATATTCAGATGTTCCGCGATCTCCTGGGTGGTCCAGCCCCGGGCGGCCAGCATGGCGATGGCGAACTCGGTGGTGGTCAGATCGTCCGCCACGTCGTGCCCGGTGACCGGGTTGTGAACTCTACGCCAGCCGGAAGAGAAACGGCAGGTGATGTCGATGATCCTTTTGAAATCTTCCGGCCATTTCGGCTTGATGGCCGCCTCCAGCATGGCACCCAGCAGGCCGTGGTGCTCGCCGAAGCCCTCGATCAGATCGTCCGGGCGGGCGATATCCCAGGCGGCGAGAAGATGGGCCTGGGCGCGCTCGGTCTTTTTCAGGCTCATGTAGTCCATCACCGCCACCAGATGCAGGTAGATGGCGGAGATGGGGTAGCCGGCCGCGCCCATGGCCAGGGCGGCCTCCACGATGCCGGCGCTGATGGCGTATTCCTGTTTCAGATAGAGATAGTGGACCTCCACATACAGCGCGAAAGCCCGCACGCCGGGCGGCAGCAGCGGCAGGAATTCGTCGGTGGGGGCATTTCCTCCGGCAGGGGCAGGTGCAGGAGCACCGCCGCCGCAAAGGCCACAAAGGCCTCGATGGCCCGCCCCGGCGCGGCGGCGCCGCCGCCGGCGGTCAGTGTGCTGCGTATCTCATGCAGCGCCCGGCGGGCGTGGTCGATGCGGCCCATGGTCAGGCAGGAACAGGCAAAGATCCAGCAGGCGGAAAGCCGCACCCCCACGTCCTTTGCCGTGAGATAGACCTGCGTTTCCTCCAGGGCCTTTTCCGCCTGGCCGCTGAAATAGTGATACTCCGCCAGGGCGATGTCCCGCGTGGGGCCCGCCTTCATCCCTTCAATGGCCTCCATGCAGTGCCCCGGCCGGAACGGGGTGTTCATCAGGGGCATGAAGCCGTGGAACAGCTCCGGCGCTTTTGGGGGGGACGGCGGGTCCGGCCTTCTTTTTCTCCCTGCGGGGGTCGCCGGGCTTCCGGGCGTTTCCCGGGATGGCCCGGGAGCCGCCGAAGCGCTCCGCCCCGGGGATGCGCCCCTCGGCGCAGTACTGGTTGATGCGCCGCTGGGACACGCCTCATTTTTCCGCTGCTTCCCGAATGGAGAGATACCCTTCCATGACATCGCACCTCCTCTTGTGCCTGCCGGTGTTTTTCTCTATTCTCAGTATATACGGGTCTTCGCAGAGTTTCAAACAAAGGAACGAAAAAAGGGCGCCGATGTGTTCCATCAGCACCCTTTTTGGTTTTCAGCGGCGCAGCTTTTCCTCCAGCTCCGCCTTCAATGCCTCCAGCACCTCGCTGTGGCGCAGGTTGTGCATGCCGGGGAAGGCACGCAGCAGACGCCGCGCGCCGAAGAGCCGCCGGTCGGTGATGGCCGCCCGCAAAAGGTCCCGCCGCGCTTCCAGGTCGGCGATGCGCCCGGGCAGGGCCTGCCGGCTCTCGGCCAGCTTTTCGTCGGCGGCCAGGGCCGCGTCGCCCAGTTCCTTGCTCACCGCGTCGCTGCCGCGGCGCAGGGCCGCGCCCAGCTTTTCCAGCTCCCGCAGGTCCCGCTCCAGGCCCGCCAGGGTGACCAGCGTGGCCGCCAGGTCCGCCGCCAGCACCGCGCCGAAGATCCCCAGCAGCACCCAGCCCGCCGTGTGGGGCAGGCGGTCCACCAGCCGGGCGATGGGCGGGTGCAGCAGCCGCACCGCCGCCATGCCCGCGAGGCCCCAGGCCAGGCTGAATTTCAAACAGATGTAGCCCCCGATGTTGAAGGGCTGGTCGGAATAGTCCCACCAGCTGGTGTGGAAGGCTTTTTTCAGCACGAAGCCGGTGACCAGTTCCAGCGCGCTGGTGAGCACCATGGAGCCGAGGAAGAGCAGCAGGGTGTTGCCCGCCAGCGGCTCCAGCACCAGCAGCACGATGCACATGCCCGTGCCGTAGATGGGGCAGACCGGCCCGTTCAGAAAGCCCCGGTTGACCCACTGACCGGAGTTGACGGTGCAGAACACCACCTCCAGGCACCAGCCCAGGAAGGCGTAGATGAAAAAGTACCACAGCAGCTGGTACAGGGTAAACGGCATGGGACGCACGCTCCTTTCCATGGATGCCATTATAGCACAAGCGGGGGCGTTGTGGTATACTGATTAGGCAAAGGGGGCGGGGAAGATGGCCGAGCGATGGGTGCTGCACTGCGACTGCAACAGCTTTTACGCCAGCGTGGAGCTGCTCTCCCGGCCCGAACTGCGCCAAAAGCCGGTGGCGGTGTGCGGCGACCCGGCCAGCCGCCACGGCATCATCCTGGCGAAAAACGAGCCCGCCAAGGCCATGGGGGTCAAGACCGCCGAGGCCATCTGGCAGGCAAAGCGCAAGTGCCCGGACCTTGTTCTGCTGGAGCCTCACCGGGAGCGGTATGTTCATTATTACAAGGTCATCAACGAGATCTACTGCCGCTTCACCGACCGGGTGGAGCCCTTCAGCATCGACGAGAGCTGGCTGGACGTGAGCGGCTCCTGGCAGCTGTTCGCCCAAAGCCCCAAGGCTCTGGCAGACCGGCTGCGGGCCGAGGTGCGCGGGGCCACCGGCCTGACCATCTCGGTGGGGGCCAGCTTCAACAAAGTGTTCGCAAAGCTGGGCAGCGATTACAAAAAGCCGGACGCCACCACCCTTATCACCCGGGAAAACTTCAAAGACATCCTCTGGCCGCTGCCGGCCCGGGACATGCTCTTTGTGGGGCGTTCGGCCGCCGAAAAGCTGGCGGGCATGGGCATCTCCACCATCGGGGACCTGGCGGCGGCGGACGAAAAGGCGCTGGCGGCGGCCCTGGGCAAGCTGGGGCATACCTTAAGCCGCTACGCCCGGGGGCTGGACGACTCGCCGGTGCGTCTTTGGGGCGAAAAGGAGCCGGTGAAGAGCGTGGGCAGCGGGCGCACTTTCCCCCGGGACCTTGTCACCGCCGCCGAGGTGCACTCGGCGCTGTGGGCCCTCTCGGACGAGGTGGCCGCCCGCCTGCGCCGCCACGGCGTGTGGGCGGGGGCGGTGCAGCTGACGGTGCGGGACGCCTCCCTCAAGACCATCACCCGGCAGACGCGGCTGCCCATGAGCACCCATCTGGCCCGGGACCTGGCGGACGCCGCGTGGCGGCTGATGCAGGCCAACTGGCACGAGGGCCAGCCGGTGCGGATGCTCACGGTGACGGCCCAGGCCATCACCGAGGAGCCGGCGGCGGTGCAGCAGAGCTTTTTTGAGGACGCGCCCCGGCCCGACCCGAGGCGGGAAAAGCTGGAACAGAGCCTGGACGCCATCCGGGGCAAATACGGCAAGGGAGCCATCGGCGCGGGCAGCATTCTGCGCCGGGACCTGGGGCTGGGCCGCCTTTCCATGGAGGAAAAGGGCGGCGAAGACGAGGACGACGAGCGGGCGAAAGGCCCGCTGTGACGGAGCGGGAAAGGAACGAGAACGTATGATCGAAGCAGTTTTGTTTGACATGGACGGCCTGATGTTCGACACCGAGCGGCTGTGGACCGAGGCCTGGATGGCCACCGCCGAGGCCGAGGGCCTGCCGGTGAACCTGGACGTGGTGGTGGCCATGCGGGGCTGCAACCGGGCGGGCTGCAAGCGGGTGTGCCTGGAACGGCTGGGCCCGGACTTTGACTTTGACGACTACCAGGCCAAGGCCCGGGTGGTGATGGACCGGCTGGTGGACGAGCACGACCTGCCCAAGAAGCCAGGCCTTGTGGAGCTTTTGAAAGAGCTGGAACGCCGGGGCCTGCCGGCGGTGGTGTGCACCAGCACCCGCCGGGTCATCACCGAGGGCTATCTCAAGCGGGCGGGCATCGACGGTTATTTCAAGGGTCTTGTGTGCGGCGACGACGTGCAGCACGGCAAGCCCGACCCGGAGGTGTTCCTGAAGGGCGCGGCGCTGGCGGGCAGGGCCCCGGAGCGCTGCATGGTGCTGGAGGACAGCCCCAACGGCATCCGCGCCGGCGCGGCGGCGGGCTGCAAGGCGGTGATGGTGCCCGACCTGATGGAGCCCACCGACGAACTGCGAGCGCTGACGGCGGCCATCGTGCCGGACCTGTTCGCCGTCGTTCCCCTGTTGGACACCCTTTGAGACGCATCCTGAAAGGGCCCGGGGCAAAACTGCCCCGGGCCCTTTTTTGCGCTTTTTTCAGCTGCCCTCTTTCCAAAAGCGGATGAAGCGGCGGGTGGCCAGGGTGGCCTGGGGCAGGCAGGCCAGCCCGATCTCCACCATCTGGGCCGGCGCAAGGGGAATGGCCCGGATGCCCTGCCGCTCGGGCAGGATCTGGGTCTCGTTGACCAGGGTCACCCCCAGCCCCGCCCGCACCATCTCGTGGGCGGCGTAGCGGTCGGAGGTGGTGAACTTGGTGTTGGGCTCCACCCCGAAGCGGGCCAGGATCTGGTTCGCGTCGGTCTCCTGGTTGGAGCAGATGTCGATGTAGGGCTCGGTGGCCAGCGCCTCGATGGGGAACATCTTTTCCCCGGCGAGAGGATGGCCCTCGCCCACCAGCACCATCATCCGGTCCTTGCGGAAGGGCATCCAGTCCAGCGGCTCGTCGCCCCGGCTCACAAGGCACAAATCGATGCGCCGCTCCACCACCGCCTGGCGCAGCTCCCGGTTGTAGCCCCACAGAACGCTCACCTTGATGTTGGGATACCGCTCCACGAATTTGACCACCTGCTTCGTCAGCAGCGGATAGCTGGAACTGTAGGCGGTGCCGATGGTGAGGGAGCCTATCTCCAGGCCGTTCAGCTGGGCCACCTGCTGCTTGAGCTTTTCCTCCGCGTGGAGGAAGGCCCGCACGTCCGGCAGAAGCAGCCGGCACTCGTTGGTGGGGGTCACGCCCCGGTGGTGGCGCACCAGCAGCGGAAAGCCGATCTCCTCTTCCAGCGTGGTGATGATGCGGCTCACGCCGGAGGTGGTGTAGTTGGTCTGGGCCGCCACCGCGGCCATGCTGCCGCTGTCCACGGCGTTCACCAGGATGCGCCATTTTTCAACGTTCATGTCTGCCTCCATCGTTGACATTTTCGCAACGCTACCTATATAAACCTTCACTTTACAAAAAGGATACCCCGTGGTTAAATGATTGTCAAGAGGAGCGCGTGAAGAATTTAACACCTCTGGAGAGTTCAAGGCGTGTCTGCCCGGCCGGGGCACGGCGTTCGCCCTCCTTGCCCGCCTGTTATCGCTGATCTGTTAAGGAGTGAGTCAACCGATATGAACAGCATGATTATCTGCCTGATCATCTTTGCGGCTATGATCGTTCTGTTTTTCAACCGCAAGCTGCCCATGGCGTTCACCAGCCTGGGCGTTGTGGTGGCCCTGTTCGTGACCGGCTGCGTGGACGCCGAGACGGTGTTCGCCGGTTTCGGCAACAACAACGTGCTGACCATGGCCGGCATGTTCATCGTGGCCGCCGGCCTGTCCCGCACGCAGATGGTGAACAACATCACCAAGCTGCTCTACAAGATCACCAAGGGTTCCTTCACCAAGGTGCTGGCGTCCTACATTCTGGTGATCTTCCTGCTGGGCCAGTTCGTGCCCAGCCTGCCCGCCCTGTTCGCCATGGTCTATCCGCTGGTGATGAACATGTGCAGCCAGCTGAAGGTGAGCCCCTCGAAGATGATGTACCCCATCGCCGTGACGGTGGTGTCCACCTCCTTCGTCATCGAGCCCATCGGCCCCTACGCCGCCTGGTACGTCACCCAGAACGGCTACCTTGAGTCCTACGGCTGGACCGGCGAGATGCTGAGCATGTGGAACGAGACGATGGTGTTCCTGCCCACCGCCATCGTGACCCTGCTGCTGACCATCTTCGTGCTGCCCCGCATGATGCCCGACGAGCCCGACATCCCCCTGGCCGCCATCTCCGGCCCCAGCATCAGCGAGCAGGAGCCCCTGTCGCCGGTGCGTGAGGTCATCGGCTACGGCGTGTTCATCCTGGTGGTCATCGGCCTGATGCTGGGCCTGCCCTCCTGGGCTGTGACCATGGCCGGCGCCGCCGTCGTGACCCTGGCGGGCGTGCTCACCGAGCAGCAGGCCCTGGTGCGCATGAACATGAGCATGGTGCTGCTGTACGCGGGCGTCACCGTGATGGGCGAAGCGCTGGGCAACACCGGCGCGGCCCAGCTGCTGGGCGACGGCGCTGCGGCTCTGCTCAGCGGTGTGACCAACGGCTACGTCATCGGCGCGGTGTTCTACATCGTGTCCTTCCTGATGACCTCGTTCCTCTACAACAAGGCCACCACCACCGTGCTCATCCCCATCCTCATCATCACCTGCAGCTCCATCGGCTGCGACCCCCGCGGCCCCATCATCCTGTGCTCGCTGGCGTCCATGTCCTCCCTCATCACCCCCATGCCCAACCCGGTGGTGCCCATGGCCATGCAGGCCGGCGGCTACACCCAGAAGACCATCCTCAAGGTGGGCCTTGTGCCCGCGGTGGTCCGCGGCGTGGTGGGCGTGCTCATCGCCATGACCCTGTTCCCGGCGTTCGGCTGAGCCGCCCGTTCATCCCCTTTTTCGATCACATCAAGGAGGCAATGCTATCATGAAGCGTTTTGAAAATAAAGTTGTGGCCATCACCGGCGGCGGTTCCGGCATGGGCCGCGTGTCCAGCGAGCTGTTCGCCCAGGAGGGCGCCACCGTCTGCGTGGTGGACATCAACGGCGCTGCCGCCCAGCAGACCGTGGACAACATCCTGGCCGCCGGCGGCAAGGCCAAGGCCTACACCCTGGACATCACCGACGCCCCCGCCATGGAGGCCTTCTTCAAGGACGTGGTGGACACCTTCGGCCGCATCGACGTCTACTTCACCATCGCCGGCATCAGCCCCATGGGCACCGCCGTGACCACCAGCGTGGAGGACTTCCGCAAGGTGGTGGCGCTGGACATGGAGAGCGTGTTCCTGGGCTGCAAATACTCCATCCCCTACATGGAAAAGCAGGGCGGCGGCGTGATTCTGAACCTGGCCGGCACCTACGGCATCCGCCCCACCCCCAACAAGCTGGGCTACTCCGCCGCCAAGGCCGGCGCGCTGAGCATCACCCGCTCGGTGGCCATCGACTTCGCCCGCAGCAACATCCGCTGCAACGCCATCTGCCCGGGCTTTGTGAACACCCCGCTGAACAACGGCTTTGAGGGCGAGGCCCGCCAGCGCTTCCTGGACACCTACCAGCCCGCGCCCTTTGAGATCCAGGCCCGCGACATCGCCGAGACGGCGCTGTTTCTGGCCAGCGACGAGGCCCGCGCCATCACCGGCCAGGCCATCGTGGTGGACGGCGGCACCGAGGCTTCGCTGTATCTGAACTACAAGCGGGCAAAATAAACCGCGCAAAACAAGCTTTGTCCGGCGCGCGGCGCATGCCGCCGCGCGCCTTTGCTGTTTCCGTTTTGGGAAAGGAGCGTAACATTCCATGAAAGAGTTTATCGTTGTGCCCGGCTGCCTGTGGGACGGCGTCTCCGGCGCGGTGGCCGAGGACCGGGCCGTTCTGGTCCGGGACGGCGTGGTGCGCCGCATCGGCCCCAAGGCCGAACTGGTGAAGGAAGCCCCCGGCGCGCAGCTGCTGGAGGACGCGGACTGGCTGATGCTGCCCGCCTTCGTGAACGCCCATGACCACGGCCGCGGCATGTCGCCGGTGTCCTTCGGCACCCCCGACCAGGCGCTGGAGGTGTGGCTGCAGGACCTGAACAAGCTGCCCGCCATCCCCCACTACGACGCCTGCTTCTATGACGGCGTGCGCCTTGCCTCGGCGGGCGTGGGCACCGTGCTGCACAGCCACAACCCCAACAACTTCGGCGACATCTGCCAGGAGATGATCCAGGCGGCCCGGGGCTACCGGGACGCGGGGGTGCGCAGCATCCTCTGCCCGCTGTATCTGGACCAGAACAAGCGCATCTACTACGACCGCGACAAGTTCATCGAGTCTCTGCCCGAGCCTCTGCGCACCAACTTCGCCGCCGGCATCCGCGACCGCATCATGACCATCGACGAGTATCTGGAGCTGGTGGAGCGCATCCGGGACGGCCTGCGCAAGGAGATCGACGAGGGCTGGGTGGAGGTGCAGCTGCATCCCAACGGCGGCCAGTGGTGCAGCGACGAGGCGCTGCTGCGCATGAAGGAATACGCCCTGGCCCACGGCATGTACATCCACCTGCACCTGCTGGAGACCCAGTATCAGGCGGAGTATGCCCGGCGCACCTGGGGCAAGAGCTTCATCCAGCACTACCAGGACATCGGCTTTTTGGGGCCCTGGGTCTCCTTTGCCCACGCCGTCTGGCTGGACGAGGAGGACCTGCAGCTGATCGCCGCCTCCGGCGCCCATCTGGTGACCAACCCCTCCTCCAACCTGCGGCTGCGCAGCGGCGCGTTCAACATGCGCCGCGCCTGCGAGCTGGGCCTTGCCTGCGGCATCGGCCTGGACGGCTGCGCCTTTGACGACGACCAGGACTATCTGCGGGAGATCCGCGTGGCCTGGCTGAACAACCGCCACAACGGCGTGGACGGCGGCGTGCCCTATCTGGACGTGCTGAAGATGGCCACCTCCCGGGGCGCCACCGAGGCCGCGCGGCGCCTGTCCCAGGGCGTTCTGAAGGAGGGCTGCAACGCCGACTTCGTCTGCGTCAGCCTGGAAAGCCTCACCCGCCCCTACACCGACCCGGGCCTTGACCCCCTGGCCATGCTGGTGCAGCGGGGCACCCGCGCCAGCGTGCGCATGACCTTTGTGAACGGCGAGCAGAGCTGGGGCGCCGACGAGGCGTTTTCCGGCAAGGAAAAGGCCGCCGAAGAGCGCATCTGCGCCTCCATCCGCAAGCTGCGGGCCGCCGACCCCGGCAAGCGGGACAACGATCCCCTGCTGAGCCGGGTGCACGATTTCTACGCCGCAAGCCTGCGCAAGTGAGCGCCTTGGGCCAAAGAGAGGGAACCGTGATATGAACAGCAAGACCTCCCTGCGCAAGGGCGTGTTTTTTCCTGCCTTCCTGCTGGTGCTGGGCGCCGGCGTGGTGGGGCTGGTGAACAACAAACTCCTCATCAACTGCTTTCAGGCGGTGTTCAACTGGTCCTATGTGAACCTGAGCTGGATGTATCAGTTCATCATGGCGGCGCTGTTTGTGCTGTGCTGCCTGCTGCTGTTCTCCCGCAAGGGCGACATCCGCATCGGCGGCAAGGACGCAAAACCCAAATACAGCTTCTGGACCTGGTTCGCCATGTCCCTGACCGGCGGCATCGGGGCCAGCATCGTGTCCTCGGGCGTGTCCCAGCCCATCACCTTCCTGGAGAGCGTGTGGGGCGAACTGGAGGGCTACGGCATCGAGCCCGGCTCCTCCGAGGCGGTGCTCTTCGCTTTGGGCCGCACCTTCCACGAGTGGGCCTTCTTCCCCTACGCCTTCTACGGCGTGTGCGGGGTGCTCATCGCCTATGTGTGCTACAACAAGAAAAAGCCCCTGACCATCTCCAGCACCCTGTCGCCCCTGTTCGGCGACAAGGCGAGCCGCCCCGGCGTGGCCGCCCTGGTGGACATGTCCGCCGTGCTGGCGCTGGCGCTGGCCATCGTGGGCACGCTGGGCACCTTCATCGGCCTGGTGACCTCCTGCCTGAAGCAGGTGTACGGCCTCACGGTGGGCGCGCCGGTGATGTTCGCCGCCATGGCGGTGACCACGGTGGTGTATCTGCTGTCCTCCCTGAGCGGCGTGGACAAGGGCATCAAGTTCTTCGCCCGGCTGAACTTCAAGTTCTACATGCTCCTGCTGCTGGTGGTGGCCCTGCTGGGCGGCTCGCTGGCCTGGATCCTGAACGCCGGCACCTCCTCCCTGGGCTACTGGCTGCAGAACCTGCCCCTGTGGACCTTCGACACCGGCACCGCCGGCGGCGAGAACCTCATCAAGTGGTGGACCATCTACAACTGGACCTTCTGGATGGCCTTTGCGCCGGTGACCGGCGTGTTCCTGGCCCAGCTGAGCTACGGCCACACCATCCGGGAGGTGCTGATCGTCAACTGGATCATGCCCAGCCTCTTTGCGGTGGTCTGGTTCTCCGTCTTCGGCGGCTGCGCCATCGACTGGCAGCTCTCCGGCGTGGTGGATCTGGCCGCCGTGATGCAGGAGAACGGCACCTACGCCGCCATCTGGAGCTTCATCCGCCAGCTGCCCCTGAGCGCCGTTCTGGTGCCGGTGACGCTGTTCGTGATGCTCATTTCCTTTTCCACCAGCGCGGACAACAGCATCACGGTGATCTCGGCGCTGTGCATGCGCGGGCGCAGGATCGGCGACGAGGCCCCCGCCCCGGTGAAGATCGCCTGGGGCGTGGCCATCGGGCTGCTGTCCTTCCTGCTGATGGCCTACGCCTCCGGCGGCAAGGGCAACGACGGCGTGCGCTACATGGTGGTGTCCATCGGCAGCGTGTTCTCCATCCTCATCATCCTGCAGATCGCCGCGGCGGTGAAGGTGTTCTTCTTCCCGTCCCGCAGCGAAGACGAAGCAGATATTTCCCAATGACCTGCCTTTTGGGCAGTGCTCCTTTTCACAACATGCGGAAAGCCCCGCGGAGAAGTTCTCCGCGGGGCTTTCTGCGTTCTTTTTTCAGTTGGAGTTTTCGGCCCGGGCGCTCTCTTTGCCCTCGCCGGCAAAGAACTCCCGCACAAGGCGAACCACCGTGCCGGAAAGCAGCAGCAGCGCGATGAGGTTCGGGATGGCCATCAGGCCGTTGAAGGTGTCTGCGATGCTCCACAGAAGGCCCAGGTCCACGGTGGCGCCCAGGATGGCCACGAAGGAGTAGACCACCAAAAAGGGCCGGATGACCTTTTCGGTGCGGCACAGGTAAGAGATGCAGGTGGAACCGTAGAGCCCCCAGCCGATGATGGTGGAGAAGGCAAAGCAGCACAGCGCCACCATGGTGAACAGCGACACCCAGCTGCCGTAGGCGGCGGTGAAGCCGGAGATGGTGAGCTCGGCGCCGGCCTCGGCGCCGTAGGGCACCGGCGTGCCGCTGCACAGGATGACCAGGGCGGTGAGGGTGCAGATGACGATGGTGTCGGCAAAGACCTCGAAGATGCCGAACATGCCCTGCTTCACCGGCTTTTTGGTGTCGGCGCAGGCGTGGGCGATGCTGCCGGTGCCCAGGCCCGCCTCGTTGGAGAAGATGCCCCGGGACACGCCCTTTTTCAGGCTCAGGAACACGCTGCCCACCACGCCGCCGGTGAAGGCCCGGGGCTGGAAGGCGCCGCCCACGATGGCCGCCAGCACGCCGGGCAGCCGTTGGAAGTTCAGCGCCACCACGCCCAGCGCCAGCGCCACATACAGCAGCGCCATGAAGGGCACCAGCTTTTCGGCCACGCTGCCGATGCGCTTGATGCCGCCCAGCAGCACCAGGGCCACCAGCATGGCCACAAAGACGCCCAAGATGAGGTTGAGCATGGGCAGCGCGCCCTCGCCCGCCAGGCCGTACTGCAAAAGGGCCGCGTCGATGGAGGTGACGATGGTGTTCACCTGGGTGGCGTTGCCGGTGCCGAACACCGTGAGCACGCCGAACAGGGAGTAGAGCGCCGCCAGCCACTGCCAGCGCTTGCCCAGGCCGTTTTTGATGTAGTACATGGGGCCGCCGGTCCAGTTGCCCCCGGCGCTGCGCTCCCGGAAGTGAAGCGCCAGGGTGACCTCGGAGAACTTGGTGCACATGCCCAGCAGCGCCGAGCACCACATCCAGAACACCGCCCCCGGCCCGCCGATGGCGATGGCCCCCGCCACGCCGGCGATGTTGCCGGTGCCCACGGTGGCGGCCAGCGCCGTGCACACGGCCTGGAAGGGGGTCATGGCTCCGTCGGCCGCGTCCTTCTTGCGGAACATCCGCCCCAGGGTGGTGCGGATGGCATAGGGGAACTTGCGGATCTGCAAAAAGCGGGTGCGCACGCTGAGCAGCAGCCCCACGCCCAGGATGCAGACCATCGCCGGCACGCCCCAGATAAAGTCGTTGACCGCCCCGTTGACGGTCCGTATCAGTTCTACCATAGTGATTCCCTACCCCTTGCTTTTGTTTTGCCGCGCAGAGGCCCGCCGCATCGGGCCCTTTGCCGCCTTTAGCCCTCGCCGTGCTCGGCGCGCCAGGCGGCGCTCTCCGCCTTTTCGATGGCGGTGCGCTTTGCGATGGCCTCGGCCAGCGCCTGCTGCTCGTTTTCCAGCGGCAGCTTGCGGGCGATGAGGGCCTTGGTCTTGATGCCCTGCTCGGTGAACATGGCCTCGTGCTCGGTGCGGATGTTCCAGGCCGGCTCGTCGGCGTGGAGGTCCCGCGTCTGCCAGGTGATCTCAAATCCCGCCTCGGGGAAGTAGGCGAGGCTGTCGTTGAAGAGGCCCTCGTCGTCGGTCTTGAAATACACCTCGCCCCCGTACGCCAGCATCCGCCGGTAGAGCGCCAGCTGCCGCGTGTGGGTGAGCCGGTGCTTTTTGTGGGCCAGCTTGCGGTTCCAGGGGTTGCAGAAGTTGATGTAGATGCGCTGCACCTCGTCCCGCTCGTCCATCACGTTCGCGATGCGCTCGATGTCGAAGCTGGCGATGAGCACGTTGTCCACCGGCATACCCTTTTCGGCGTAGGCCTTCTCGATCTTGCGCTTGGCCAGGATCAGCACCTTGTCGGTGATGTCCACCCCCAGGTAGTTCACCTCCGGGTGAGCGGAGGAAAGCTGGGCCAGATAGCCGCCCTTGCCGCAGCCCAACTCCAGATGGAAGGGCTGGCCGGGCCGGGCGAAGAGGCTGCGCCAGCGGCCCTTGTTTTCCAGCGGCTCGTGGGCGTGCCAGTCGGTGGCCAGAAGCTCCGGCCGCGCGTAGGGTTTGAATCGCATTCGCATGGGTGTCGTTTCTCCTTATTCCGTGAATTGCCGCGCCCAGAAGGCGCGCAGAGCCGCGATGTCCGCCGCGCAGCTGCCCTGCACGAAGCCGGGCTTGCCGCCGCCGCGGCCGTCGAGAGCCGCGTTCAGCTCTTTGCAGAGGGGCCGCAGGTCCGCTCCTTCGCCGGTGCAGGCGATGGCGTAGGCAAGGCCGCCCTCCTTTTCGCTCACCGCGCAGCACACGCCGGGGCGGCTCTCGGCAAGGGCCGCCGCCAGCCGCCGCAGCCCGTCCGGGCCAAGGCCCGGCTTGCAGACCAGCGGGTTTGCGTCCGTCTCGCCGGCGGCCCAGAGGGCGAACAGCTGGTTTTCAAGACCCGTGAGGCGGAATTTCGCCGCCTCCAGCTCCGCCTTCTGCCGCCCGACCGCGTCGGCAAGGCCCTCCACCGAAGCGGAGAGCGCCGCCCCCGCCCGGCGGCACTGGCCGTCCACAAGGCGGTGGCGCTCCAGCGCCCGGCCCCCGCACACCACCTGCAGGCGGGTGCCGGTCTTATACTTGATGTGGTCGATGATCTTGATCTGGCCCACCTGCCCCGTGCGCTGCACATGGGTGCCGCAGCAGGCGCAGCAGTCCGCCCCGGGCATGGTGACAAGGCGCACCGGGCCCTCCAGCTCCTTCTTGCTGCGGTAGGTGAGGTGAGCCAGCTGCTCCTTTTCGTACCAGACGGCCTCGGTCTCCACGTCCTGCCAGACGATGCGGTTGGCCGCTTCTTCCGCCCGGGCAAGGCCTTCGGCGTCCACCGGCACGCTCAGGTCCATCAAGAGATAGTCCTGCCCGATGTGAAAGCCCACGTTCTCCGCGCCGAACATGCTGTGCAGTATCCCCGAGAGGATGTGCTCCCCCGAATGCTGCTGGGTCAGGTCCAGCCGGCGGGCGGCGTCCACCCTGCCCTCCACCGTCTCGCCCGCCGTCAGCGGCCCGTCGGTGAGGTGGCGGATGACCCCCTCTTTTTCGTGCACGTCCAGCACCCGCACGCCGCCCAAAAGCCCCTGGTCGGCGGGCTGACCGCCCCCTTCGGGGTAGAAGGCGGTGCGGTCCAGCACCACCTGCCAGCCGTTTTTGTCCTCTTCGCACTCCAGCACCCGGGCGGTGAACTCCAGCACCGGCGGCTGGGCGTAGAAAAGCTTTTCGGTGTGTTCCATGAAACGTGCCCCCTTCTGGCGGTATCAGGGCTATTATAGCACAAAGCTGCCGCTGGAAAAAGCCCGGCGGATAGTGTATAATAAAGCGATATGTCTTGAATGGGAGGTGCGGCGCGTGAAACGGCTGCTGAGTATCCTTTTGGCGGCGGCGCTGCTGACAGGCTGCGGCGGACGGCTGCGGCTGCTGCCCCAGGGCGGGGAAGAGAGCGCCCCCGCCGCCTCCGCCCCGTCCGGGACCGCTGAGCCCGCCGAGCGGGTGCTGACGGTGTGGGACGAGAGCGGCACGCTGGACGAGGCGCTGGCCCTCTATGCCGAAGAGCAGGGCGTGCGGGTGGAGCAGGCCGCCGACGCGGCCTCGGCCACGCTGGCGGTGACCGCCGCCCAGCCGGGCGCGGACACGGCCCTGGACCTGACGCAGCAGGGCGAACTGATGCAGGGCATGGCGGGCGCGCTCACCGGCGGGCAGGAGGGCTGCCACGGGCTGCCCCTGGCAAGCACCGCCTACGGCTATCTGGCCAACGCCGCCAGCCTGACGGCGTTGCTGGGGGCGGAGTTCGACCCCGCCGACCTGCAAAAGGCCACCGCCGCCGAGTGGCGGGGCTTCACAAGCGCGCTGGCGGACTGGCTGGCCGCGCCCGCCGAGGCCACCGTGACCCTGAACGGCAAGGAGTACGCCCTGCCCGCCGAAAAGCCCGAGGCGCTGGCGGCGCTGGAAGCCGTGTTCGCGGTGGCGGACCAGGACCGCTTTGCCGGGCCGGTGCTCGCGCCGGTGCTGGGCACCTGCTACAAGACCGCCGAGGAGGCCGCCGCGGGCGGGCGCACCGACGCCCAGCTGCAGGGCGCGCTGAACAGCCTGTGGACCCTGCTCACCGACGAGGCGGCCAGCCTTGCGGGGGCGGGGGAGAACGGCGCGGCCCCCGGCCGGGCCGAGGCCCGGGCCGCCTTTGCCGGGGGGAAGGCCCTTTTCTACCGGGCCGGCGCTTCGGAAGCAGCGCTGGCGGGGCTTTCCGCCGAGGACACGGTGGTGGTGCCGCTGAAATTCACCTTTGACGGCACCGACCTGCACGGCGGCTTTTCGCTGGAAGAGCTGACGAACCAGCCGGTGGTCAGGAGCGGCGGCTGGGTGTGCATCCCCGCCGCGGCGGACGAAAGCCAGCAGACCGAGGCCTGCGCCTTCCTGCTGTGGCTCTACGCCAGCGAGACCGGGCGGCAGCTGATGGGCGGCGGTTCGGCCGAGGGCCTGCCGGACCTGTCGGCGGCGCTGGGCGCCGAGGCCCTGGCCGCCATCGACGCGGCGGGGGACGAACTGGCGGGCCTTTCGCAGTTCACCACCGCCGGACGGCGGGCCTTCACCAGCGCGGTGCTGGCAGCCTTACCTTAAAGAGAGGAAGAAGAACAAATGCGGGAATGCGGCGTTTTGATGCCGGTGTTCAGCCTGCCGGGACCCTACGGCATCGGCTGCTTCGGCAAGGAGGCCTACAACTTCGTGGATTTTCTGGCCGAGGCGGGCCAGCAGGTGTGGCAGATTTTGCCCCTGGCCCCCACCGGCTACGGCGACAGCCCTTACCAGAGCTGTTCCGCCTTTGCCTCGAACCCCTACTTCATCGACCTGGACGACCTGGCCGAGCGGGGCCTTTTGGAAAAAGGGGAGTATGAGCACCTGCCCTGGGGCGGCGGGGCGCGCATCGACTACGGCGCGCTCTATCAGCTGCGCTTTGGGGTGCTGCGGGGGGCCGCCGCGCGGTTTTTCGCCTTCCCGGAGGACGACTACTACGCCTTCTGTTTTTTAAACGAGGACTGGCTGGAGGACTACGCCCTCTACATGGCCGCCAAGGGCGAACACCAGATGAAGGGCTGGCAGGAGTGGCCGGAGGACCTGCGCCGCCGCGAGCCCGCGGCGCTGGAAGCCCTGCGCAACGAGAAGGCGGAGGAAATTTCCTTCTGGAAGTTTTTGCAGTACCAGTGCCACCGCCAGTGGACCGCCCTGAAAGCCTACGCCAACGAAAAGGGCGTGCGCATCCTGGGCGACATGCCCATCTACGTCTCGGCGGACTCCGCCGACGCCTGGGCGGGGGGCGAGATGTTCGAGACCGACGCCGAGGGCAATTTCTCCCGGGTGGCGGGCTGCCCGCCGGACTACTTCTCCGCCGACGGCCAGCTGTGGGGCAACCCCCTCTACGACTGGGCCTGGCACAAGCGCACCGGCTACGCCTGGTGGGTGCGGCGGCTGCGCCACGCGCTGGAGCTGTTCGACGAGGTGCGCATCGACCACTTCCGCGCCTTCGACACCTACTACGCCATCCCCGCCGGCCACACCACCGCCCGAAACGGCGTGTGGGAGCAGGGCCCCGGCACCGAGCTGTTCGACGCGCTGAACGCCGCTTTGGGCCGGGTGCCCATCGTGGCCGAGGACCTGGGGCTTTTGTTCGACAGCGTGCGCAAGCTGCTGGCGGACACCGGCCTGCCGGGCATGAAGGTGCTGCAGTTCGCCTTCGACCCGGACTGCGACAGCGAGTATCTGCCCCACAACCACATCGAGAACTGCGTGGTCTATCCCGGCACCCACGACAACGCCACCCTGGCCGAGTGGCTGACCACCGCCTCCAAGGGCGAACTGGCCAAGGCCAAGGCGTATCTGGGCCTGAACCGCTCCGAGGGCTTTGCCGCCGGCATACTGCGGGGCACCCTTGCCAGCTGCGCAAGGCTGGCGGTCATCCCCGCGGCGGACTGGCTTGGCCTTGGGGCCGAGGCGCGCATCAACACCCCCGGCGTGGGCCAGGGCAACTGGCAGTGGCGGGCGAAGGCGGGAGCCTTCACCCCGGCGCTGGCTGAGCGGATGCGCCGCACCTGCGCGCTCTACGGCCGCTGCCCTGCCAAGGCGGAAGAGGCCGGCGCAGAGAAATAAAAAAATACATACTCCCCCTTTTTCCGGGCACACTACCGGCAAAGGGGGAGTTTTTTCATGCAGCGACGCAACGACCAGAACCACGGCGCAAACGACAACGAGGCCGTGCTGAACGAGGTGGTGCGCAACACCGAGATGGGCAAGAACACCACCGAACAGCTCATCCACATCACCGACGACCGGCAGCTGAAGGCCAGCCTTCTGAACCAGCAGCGGCAGTTCCGCCAGCTGAACCAGCGGGCCCACACCGCCCTGGCGGCCCTGGGCACCCACGGCCACGGCCAGGGCAGGATGGCCAAGATGGCGGCCCACATGGGCATCGCCTCCAAGACCATGGCGGACAAGTCCAGCCGCAATCTGGCGGACATGCTCATCCAGGGGGCCACCCAGGGCTACACCGACTGCGAGATGGCCCGCCGGGACCACCCGGACGCCTCCGCCGGCGCGATGCAGCTGCTGGACGAGCTGCAGACGCTGGAGCAGGACATTGCCCGGGAAATGAAGAACTATCTGTGACGGGGCGGGCAGCCGCCCGCCCGGCAAACGTATACAGACGGCAAAGCGCCGCCGCGCCCGGTGTTCGGGGCGCGGCGGCGCTTTTGGTTTTTGGTTCAAAAAGGCGTTCAGTCCAGCCGGGCCAGCATGCCCGCCACGATCTTGGTTGCGGTGGCCACATATTCCGAAATGCTGAATTTCTTGACCACCAGCACCTCGTGGCCCGCCTCGTCGGCGTTGTCGCTCATGGCCCGCAGGATGACGCAGGGCACGCCGTTCTTGGCGGCGATCTGGCTCACCGCCGCGCCCTCCATCTCCACGCAGTCGGGGTGCACCTTTTCGGCGATGGCCGCCTTGGTGGCGGAATCCCCCACGAACTGGTCGCCGGTGGCGATGGTGCCGGCAATGGCCTTCACCCCCAGCTCCCCGCAGGCGTCCAGGGCAGCTTTCACCAGCTCCGGGTCGCCCTCGTAGCAGGCGGTGAAGGGGGCGCTCTGGGCGATCATGTCGTCCTCCGCGTCGTGGTAGAGCACCGTTTTGCCCACCACCACGTCGCCGATGCCCACCTTGTCGGTCATATTGCCGGCGATGCCGGAAAAGATGATGCGGTCGGCCTCGAACCGGGTGACGAGCACCTGCACGGTGGCGGCGGCGTTGGCCTTGCCCATGCCCGCGCAGCACACCACCACCGGCTTTTCGCCCAGCAGGCCCCGGTGGTAGGTCACGCCCGCGTAGGGCTCAACGGTCACGCCGTCCAAAAGAGCGCAAAGCTGCTCCACTTCGTCGGGCATCGCGCCCATAATGGCGGTAATGGTCATTGTTTTCTCCTTTTTAAACGTTGAACAGGAATTCGATGATGTCGCCGTCCTGCACCACATACTCCTTGCCCTCGGTGCGCTGCAGGCCCTTGGCCTTCACGTTGGCCATGTTGTAGTCGCAGGCGGCAAAGTCGTCGTAGCTCACCACGCTGGCGCGGATGAAGCCCCGCTCGAAGTCGGAGTGGATCTTGCCCGCGGCCTGGGGGGCCTTGGTGCCCTTGCGGATGGTCCAGGCGCGGCACTCCTTCTTGCCGTCGGTGAGGTAGCTGATGAGGCCCAGCAGCTTGTAGCTGGCCTTGATGAGGTTGTCAAGGCCGGTGGCCTCGATGCCCATCTCCGCCAAAAACTCCTTCTTCTCCTCGGGAGTGTAGTCGGCGATGTCCTCCTCGGTCTTGGCGCAGATGGGGATGCACTCCGCGCCCTCGGCGGCGGCCAGGGCCTTCACCGCCTGATAGTGCTGGTTTGCCTCCATGCCCTCCATCAGGTCGTCCTCGCTCATGTTGGCGGCGTAGATGACGGGCTTTGCGGTGAGCAGGCCCATCTCCTTCATCTGGAGCACCTGGTCCTCGTCGCTCTCGTCGATGGGGAAGGTGCGGGCGTTCTTGCCCTCGCCCAGGTGGGCCTCCAGCTGCTCCAGCCAGGCGGCGGAAGCGCCGGCCTTCTTGTCACCGGTCTTGGCGGCCTTGGCGAACTTGGCGGCGCGGTTGCTCACCACCTCCAGGTCGCTGAGGATGAGCTCGGTGTCGATGGTCTCGATGTCCCGGATGGGGTCCACCGCGCCCTCCACGTGCACGATGTCGGTGCCGTCAAAGCAGCGCACCACATGCACGATGGCGTCGCACTCCCGGATGTTGCCCAAAAACTTGTTGCCCAGGCCCTCGCCCTTGGACGCGCCCTTCACAAGGCCGGCGATGTCCACGAACTCCACGATGGCGGGGGTCTTTTTGTTGGTGTCCCAAATTTCGGCCAGCTTGTCCAGCCGCGCGTCCGGCACGGCCACGATGCCGGTGTTGGGGTCGATGGTGCAGAAGGGGTAGTTTGCCGCCGCAGCGTTCTTGGTGCTGGTGATGGCGTTGAACAGGGTGCTCTTGCCCACGTTGGGCAGGCCCACGATTCCTAATTTCATGGTCTGATTCCTCTTTCCGTGAAAAAACTGCCGGTCAAAAGCCGGAACAGCATAGTCATACGAATATCATTATAGCCCAAACGCCCCGGCGGCGCAAGGGAAAAAGAGGGTTCAGGGCGCTTGCGGGGCAGACGGGGCCGCCAGGTCGATGACCGCAAGGCCTTTTCTGCGGGCGCGGGCCAGGGTCTTGGCCGCCCCGCCGAAGCCGCGGGTCACATAGGCCACCATCCAGCGGCAGTTGTCCACCATCCAGCGGTTGCGGTGCGGGATGGCGAAGCGGGGTGGCGCCTTTTCCAGCCCCTCGGGAAACAGCGTTGGGTCGGCAGGGTCTGCGGGCCCGCTTTTTCCCGGCAGGCGGGCCAGCACCACCGCATAGCGGATGGCAGGATATTTCTTCTTCATCTCCCGCAGCGCCCGCAGGGCCATGCGGTCAAACGCGCCCTCGCTGCCCACATAAAACTCCCGCACGCCCTGCCGGCAGATCAGCTCCTCGATGCAGCTTCGCAGGGGGGCGTACACCTTTTCCGGCGTGTCGGCATGGCCGCAGAAACCGCAGGCGTCGCTCATTTTTCTCCGCTCCCTTTTACGAGATTTTGTCCTTTTTTACCTAAAGAATATAGCATTAAATATCACACGTCAAGAAACTCGCAGGATTAAATATCTCATTTTAGCGACTTATGAGGGATAAAATAGTGCGTAGCAAGGGGAGGTGGTTCCTTGTACGAGGAATTCACGCAGAACCGCATCGCACAACTGCGGATGCAAAAGAATGTTTCTGCCCGGGATATGTCGCTGTCGCTGGGGCAGAACAGCAGCTATATCAATCAAATCGAAAACCGAAAGGCTCTGCCCTCGCTGCAAGGTCTTTTCTACATCTGCGAATACTTCGGCATCACGCCCCGTCAGTTTTTTGATGAGGAGGACGCCTGTCCTGCGCTGCTGGCGCAGCTGACGGAAGACATGAAAAAGTTGGACGCGGCTTCGCTGGAGCATATCGCTGCCATCGTGAAGAATCTGGCCGGAAAAGGTTGATGCATCACAGCACGGCCCGCAGGCGGGGCGCGGCTTTTCAGAAAAGCCGCGCCCCGTTCTTTTTTTGTCCACAAATATACTGTATAATAGAGAAAATGCCCCTTTTGGGGGCGCACGACGTGAACACACCGCCGCCGCACCCGCCGGGCGCGGCGAGGGAGGGGAGAATAAACAATGCCAAGCGAAAAAATTCTTATCGTGGACGACGACCAGAACATCTGCGAACTGCTGCGGCTGTATCTGGCAAAGGAGGGCTACCAGCCCATCATCGCCACCGACGGCGAGGCCGCCGTGGCCGCCTTTGAGAGCCAGAAGCCCAGCCTTGTGCTGCTGGACGTGATGATGCCCAAGATGGACGGCTGGGAGGTCTGCCGGCGCATCCGCGCCGCGGGCGACACGCCGGTCATCATGCTCACCGCCAAGGGCGAGACCTTTGACAAGGTGCTGGGCCTGGAACTGGGGGCGGACGACTATGTGGTCAAGCCCTTCGACACCAAGGAGGTGGTGGCCCGCATCAAGGCGGTGCTGCGCCGCTGCCACGCCGCCGAAAACGGCGACAAGAACGTCATCCAGTTCGAGAACCTCTCGCTGGACATGAGCCAGTATCAGCTGAAGGTGAAGGGCAAGATCGTGGAAGCGCCCCCCAAGGAGCTGGAGCTGCTGGCCTATCTTGCCGGCCACCCCAACCGGGTGTTCACCCGCGACCAGCTGCTGGACGAGGTGTGGGGCTTCGAGTACTACGGCGACTCCCGCACCATCGACGTGCACATCAAGCGCCTGCGGGAGAAGCTGGAGGGCGCCAGCGAAAAATGGAGCCTCAAGACCGTGTGGGGCGTGGGCTACAAGTTTGAAGTAAAGGACTGACCGGGCCATGCGCAAGAGCATCAGCTCCATGTATTTTTCCACCACGGCGGCGCTGCTCATCGTCAGCACCGCCGTGCTGTGCGCCATCCAGATGTATCTGGTGATGGGCTATTTCAAGCAGGACAAAAAGGAATCCCTCAGCGAGGTGGTGTCCATCGTCACCTCCCAGATCCACCTGCGCCAGCAGTCGGAGGGTACCGTGGATGTGGACCCCGCCCTGGCCCAGAAGATCCAGGAGAGCATGGCCCTCATCAGCGAGACCAGCAGCACCATCATCCTGTTCACCGACGAAAACGGCGTGGTGAAGATGTGCAGCGAGGGCACGGGCAGCTCCAACGTGGGGCGGCAGGTGCCGGCGAACATCCTGGCGGCGCTGGCCTCCGGGGGCGGCTATTTTGAGACCGGCACCCTGGGCGGCATGTACTCCTCCGCCTGCTACACCGTGGGCGGCGCGGTGGAGGGCCAGAACGGCCTGCCCCTGGGCTATGTGTTCGCCTCCACCAGCGCGGGCAGCCTGAACATCTTTGTGGGAGACATGTTCTCCAGCTTCGTGCTGGCCGCCGGGCTGATGCTGCTGGCCTCCAGCGTGCTGGCCATCTTCTTCACCACCCGGCTCACCACCCCCCTGCGGCGCATCAGCGAGGCCGCCCGCAAGTTCGGCAGCGGCGATTTCAGCGTGCGGGTGCCGGTGGACGGCGACGACGAGGTGGCTCAGCTGGCAGTGACCTTCAACAACATGGCCCGCAACCTGGAGACCATCGACTCCAGCCGCGCCAGCTTCATGGGCAACATCGCCCACGAACTGCGCACCCCCATGACCAGCATCAAGGGCTTCATCGACGGCATGCTGGACGGCACCATCCCCGACGACATGCGCCAGCACTATCTCGGCCTTGTGAGCCAGGAGGTGGGCCGGCTGACGAGGCTCATCCAGAACATGCTGGACATCTCGAAACTCGAGGCCGGCGAATACCGGGTGAACGCCCAGAGCTACGACGTGTGGGAGAGCCTCACCGGCGTGGTGTTCAGCGCCGAGCAGCGGGTGGAGGACCAGGGCGTGGAGATCCAGGGCCTCGCGCCCCAGAAGACCATGGTCTACGCCGACCCGGACCTTGTGTATCAGGTGGTCTACAACCTCTTCGACAACGCCCTCAAGTTCACCCCCAAGGGCGGCTACATCCGCTTTTCGGTGCAGAAGTCGGGGGGCAATGTCACCGTTTCGGTGGAGAACTCCGGCCAGGGCATCAGCCCCGAGGCGCTGCCCTTCGTCTTTGAGCGCTTTTATAAAGAGGACAAAAGCCGCGGCCTGAACACCAAGGGCAGCGGTCTGGGCCTGCACATCTGCAAGGTGCTCATCGGCCTTTCCGGCGGCAAGATCTGGGCCGAGAGCGAGGAGGGGCGGTTCTGCCGCTTCAGCTTCACCCTGCCCTGCGAAGCGCCCGCCGGCGAAAAGCGCAAGAACCACAAATAAGCCCGCCGCGCTCTGATTTTCAGGGCGCGGTTTTTTGTGCAAAAACCGTGAAAAAGGGCGGCGCCGATTTGCTTTTTCGCCCGGTTTGGGATAAAATAAGCTATATATTGCTTTGTATAAGGGAGAGTTTGCCCATGACCCAACTGAGCGCCTCCATCCTGGCGGCGGATTTTGCGCGTCTGGAACAGGACTGCCGGCGGGTGCTGGCGGCGGGCGCGGACATGCTGCACTTCGACGTGATGGACGGCCACTTCGTGCCCAACATCAGTTTCGGCGTGCCGGTTCTGAAAAGCCTGCATGCCGCGCTGCCCGAGGCCTTTTACGACGTACATCTGATGATCAGCCACCCCTTGCAGTACACGGAGGTGTTCGCAAAGGCGGGGGCGGACCTCATCACCTTCCATCTGGAGAGCGAGGACGACCCCGGCGCGGTGATCGACGCCATCCATGCCGCCGGCTGCAAGGCGGGGCTTTCGGTCAAGCCGGGCACCCCCGCCGGGGCGGTGCTGCCCTATCTGAGCCGGCTGGAGCTGGTGCTGGTGATGAGCGTGGAGCCGGGCTTCGGCGGCCAGAAGTTCATGCCCATGGCGCTGGATAAGCTGGCTTTCCTTCGGGAGGCCTGCGCCGAGCGGGGCCTTGCCCCCCTGCTGGAAGTGGACGGCGGCGTGGACGCCGTCACCGGCCCCCAGTGCGTCGGCGCGGGGGCAAACCTGCTGGTGGCAGGCAGCTACCTCTTCGGCGCGAAGGACGCCGCCGAGGCTGCCCGCGCTTTGAAACAAGCCTAAACCGGCCTTTTGGGGGCCGGAGAAAGGAAACCCGATGAGCACAAAACCCAAAGGGATCGCCCCCCTCCACGAGGACCAGGGCACCCACACCGACATCGTTTATATGTGTCTGCCGCTGATCGCCATGGCGGTGTTCTTCTACGGGCCGCGGCCGGCGCTTTTGTGCGCGGTGGCGGTGATCACCGCCAACCTGTGCGACCGGCTGGTGGCGCTGCTGCGCGGCCAGAAATACGAGAAGGGCGAGTGGAGCAGCGAGGCCTTTGCCCTGCTGGTGACCCTGATGATGCCCGCCACCGCCAGCTACTACATGGTCATCATCGGCACCCTGACCGCGGTGCTGGTGGGCAAGGAGGCCTTCGGCGGCTACGGCGCCTACCTCTTCCACCCGGCGGCCGTGGGCTACGCGGTGGTGGCGGTGAGCTGGTCCGGGCGGATGTTCGCCTATCCGGACACCTCCCTCTTCGCCTTCCTGCCGCTGGGCAGCGTGTCCGGCGTGAATCTGGTGGAGAGCCCCAGCCACATGCTGCGCGAGGGGGGCCTGCCCACCATCGATACGGTGGACCTGGTGCTGGGCAACTACGCCGGCCCCATGGGCACCACCGTGCTGCTGGTCATCCTGGCCTGCGCGCTGTTCCTCATCCACCGGCGGCGGATGGGCCTTGTGGCGCCTTTGTGCTTCATCTTCGCCTGCGCCTTCATGGCCTTCTTCTTCCCGCGCCTCGGGGACCTGGCCTTCGCCGCCCCCTGGGAGCATCTGCTGGAGCGCCTGGACGTGGTGAAGTACGAGATCTGCACCGGCGGCGTGCTGTTCGCGGCGGTGTTCCTCATCAACGACCCGGTCACCCTGCCCAAATCGAACGCCAGCCGCGCGGTCTACGGCCTTGTTCTGGGCGTGGCGACCATGCTCTTCCGCTACTACGGCACCTACGAGACCGGCGTGTGCTTTGCGCTGCTGGCGGTGGGCGCGGTGTCCGGCTGGATGGACCGGGCCGTGCAGCGGGCGATCCATCACAAGGGGGTGGTGCGGCGTGAATACTAAGAAAGCAGTTTACCTGTCGGAGAACATGACCCGCATCGCCCGGCGGGACCGCATCTTTTTGAACAACCCCGTCATCATGCAGGGCATGGGCCTTGCGCCGCTGGTGGTGGCTGCCACCACCGCGCGCAACGCCCTGATGCTGAGCGTGGCGGTCATCCTGCTGCTCACCCCGGTGCGGGTGATCGCGGCGCTGCTGGCCCGCACCGGCTACTACCGGTTCCGGGGCCTCATCTACTGCCTGACCAGCGCCACGGTGTACATCGGCGTGTACTACGCTTTGCAAACCATCTTTGACGTGGAGATCCTGCAGCTGGGCATCTATCTGCCCCTGCTGGTGGTGGAGCCCCTCATCATCAAGCGCTACGAGCGGCCCCAGAAGGAGCGGCTGGTCACGGCCCTCAAAAAGGGCCTGCGCACCACCTGCGGCTATGTGCTGGTGCTGATGCTCATGGGCTGCCTGCGGGAGGTGCTCACCACCGCCACCCTGTTCGACCACGCCATTCCCCGCATCCCCGCCGACCTGTTCCCCATGGCCAGCCTGCCCGCCGGCGGCTTTCTGCTGCTGGGCGTGGTGTGCGCGGTGTGGCGCAGCGCGGTGAACCGCTATAAAAAATACGTGAACATGGAGGCGAAGAGAGGCCAATGAGTGAAGTTTTGAGAGCCTGCGCCGCCTTCTTCCTCTACGCGGCGGCGGCCATGTTCGCTGAAAACGCGGTGTTCAGCCGCGCGCTGGGCGTTTCCCGCCTGGTGAAGCTGGTGGACGACTCCACCGTGGACACCCTGGTGTTCGGCGGTCTGATGTGCGCGGTGCAGCTGATCAGCGCGCCGCTGGCCAAGGTGGCGAACTCCCTCATCCAGCCCTTCGAGTTCCGCAGCGCCATCCGCCCGCTGGTGTTCATCCTGTGCAGCGCGGTGGCCTTTGCGGTGGTGCTGGGGCTGGTGCTGCTCATCTTCAAAAGCGCCGCCAAGGACATCGTGGCCGTGCTGCCCATGGCCACCTTCAACACCGCGGTGCTGGGCGTGATGCTGCTCACCGCCACCCAGGGCTTTTCCTGGGTGCAGACCATGGGCTTTGCCCTGGGCAGCGGCGTGGGCTACACCCTGGCGGTGGTGGTGGTCACCGAGAGCCAGCGCAAACTGCGCAGCCGGGCGGTGCCCGCCGCCTTCAAAGGGCTGCCCATCACCCTCATCTACATCAGCATCCTGACGCTGGCCATCTACGCCTTTACCGGCCACCGTCTGGCCATCTGACACCCCGCAGGGCGGGGCCAACTCCCCAAAGGAGGCGATCCACATGGCACGAAAAAACATGGGCAAAGTCAAGCGCTACCGCCGCAGCTTTTACAGCGGCGGCCAGCAGCTGCGCCGCATCCTGGGCGCCGTGCTGGCCCTGGCGGCGCTCTTTGCCGCCGGCTGGCTCATCGGCCCGGCGGTCATCGACTTCGGCACCAGCACCTGGTACAGCCTGAAAGAGGGCGGCGGCGAGAGTTCCGGCACTTCCACCGGCACCTCCCAGCCCGCCTCTGAACCGCAGGCCGAGCCGGAGGCAACGCCCGAACCCCAGCCCACGCCGGAACCGGCCATCAACCCGGAGGACGGCGGCTGGGCCTTTGTGAGCATCTCCGGCCTTTCCAGCGCCGAGCAGGCGGCCTCCACCGCCCAGAGCCTTGTGGCGGAAGGGGTGCGCTACGCCGTGGTGCCCTGCAAGGACAGCCAGGGCTACGTCTATTACCAGAGCGGCGTGGCCACCGCCCAGTCCAGCATTTCGGCCACCACCTTTGACGCCGCCGCCGTGCAGGCGCTGAAGGATGCGGGCGTCACCCCGGTGGCCGCCATCTGCGCCTTCCAGGACCCGCTGGCCCCCTATGTGGACCGCAGCCTCGCGGTGCGCTATCAGGACACCGACTACTTCTGGCTGGACGCCGCCGCCGACGCGGGCGGCAAGCCCTGGCTGAACCCCTACTCCGACGGGGCGGTGAGCTACATCACCTCCCTCATCGACGAGGTGCGGGCCATGGGCTTTGAGCAGGTGTGGCTCACCGGCGTGCAGTTCCCCACCACCGCCGGGCGGGACAAGGCCAACTACGGCGACACGGCGGGCGTTTCCATGGGCCAGCGTCTGGCCCAGGTGCTGGAAGGCTGGCAGGCCGGCGACGACTGCTGGGTGGAATACCCCCTGAGCGAAGTGCTGGCCGGCTCCGACAGCCAGCTGCTGGGCGCTTCCTGCGCCGAGCTGGGCGTGAAGAACCTTGCCATCCGGGTGGACGAAGCCGTCACCGAGGAGCAGCAGCCCCTGCTGGACGCCGCGGTGACCGAGCTGAAAGCGGGCGGCGTTGCCAACATCGCCCTGGTGCAGGGCGACAGCTTCACCCTGCTGTAAAAAAAAGGAGGAACGGCAATGGAGCCCTGTTTTGTGCCCGGGCGCATCCTGCTGCCCCAAGAGAACATCCCGGTGAGCCAGTGGGCCTGCCTTGCCTGCGACCAGTTCACCAGCCAGCCGGACTACTGGGAACAGGCCGCCGCCCTGGCGGCGGGCGGGCCCAGCGCGCTGAACATCGTGCTGCCGGAGGTGTATCTGGACAAGGCGGACACCCCCGCCCGCATCCGGGCCATCCACGCGGCGATGGAGCGCTACCGCGCCGAGGTGCTCACCCGCAGCGTGAACGGATTTGTCTATGTGGAGCGCACCCAGACGGACGGCAGGGTGCGGCAGGGCCTTGTGGGCCTCATCGACCTGGAACAGTACGACTGGCGGTGCGGCGAACGGCCGGCGGTGCGCCCCACCGAGGGCACCGTGCCCAGCCGCATCCCGCCCCGCCTTGCGGTGCGCAGCGGCGCCTGCCTTGAGAGCCCCCACATCCTGATGCTGGCGGACGACGCCGGCTGCACCCTGGTGGAGCCGGTGGCCGCCCAAAAGGATCGGCTGCCCCTTCTCTACGAAGGGGAGCTGGCGCTGGGCGGCGGCTTTGTCCGCGGCTGGGCGGTGGAGGACCCCGCCCTGCTGGAAGGGGTGGAAGAGGCGCTGGCGGCCCTGGGCAGCCAAAAAACCTTTGACGAAAAATACCCCCAGGCGGCCGGCGCGCCGCCCATGACCCTGGCGGTGGGGGACGGCAACCACAGCCTTGCCACCGCCAAAGCCTTTTGGGAGGCGCTGAAAGCCGAGCTGCCGGAAGACGAGCGGGCTTGTCATCCCGCCCGGTGGTGCCTTGCGGAGGTGTGCAACGTGCACAGCGAGGCCATCGCCTTTGAGCCCATCCACCGGGTGGTGTTCGGCGTGCCGGGGCTGCAGCTGCTGGCCCGGCTGAAAGAGTGGTGCGCGGCCAGAAACATCGCCGTGGACGGCAAAGAGGCCCCCGGCGACCAGGTCATCACCCTGGTGCACGGGGCATGGCGGCGGGCCGTGCGCCTTGCGGGCAGCCCCGAGCCCCTTGCGGTGGGCACGGTGGAAGCCTTCCTGGCGGACTACCTGAAACGCAACCCCTCCTCGTCGGTGGACTACATCCACGGCGAGGAGGCGGTGGCCGAGCTTTGCGAAGAGGGCAACACCGGCATCCTGCTGCCGCCCTTTGAGAAGGGGGACCTGTTCCGGGGCGTGGTGCTGGGGGGCGCTTTGCCCCGCAAGACCTTCAGCATGGGCCACGCCCGGGACAAACGTTATTATCTGGAATGCCGGGCCATTTTGTGAGCCCGGCGCTCCTTTGTTTGGTTTTGGAGGAATATGGATTTCAGTGAATTGCAACTCATCCGCCCGCTGTTGCGGGCGGTGGAGGAGGCGGGCTATTCCAGCCCCTCGCCCATCCAGCAAAAGGCCATTCCGCCGGTGCTGGCCGGGCGGGACCTGCTGGGCTGCGCCCAGACCGGCACCGGCAAGACGGCGGCCTTCGCGCTGCCCATTTTGCAGCGGCTGAGCCGGACGCAGCCCGCCGAAAAGGGCATCCGGGCCCTCATCCTCACCCCCACCCGGGAGCTGGCGCTGCAGATCGACGAGTGCTTTTCGGCCTACGGCAAGTACCTGAAGGTGAGCCACACGGTCATCTTCGGCGGCGTGGGCCAGGCGCCCCAGGTGGCGGCGCTGCAAAAGGGGGTGCAGGTGCTCACCGCCTGCCCCGGGCGGCTGAACGACCTCATCGGGCAGGGCTTTGTGGACCTGTCCCACCTGGAGGTCTTTGTGCTGGACGAGGCCGACCGCATGCTGGACATGGGCTTCATCCACGACGTGAAGAAGGTCATCCGCCAGCTGCCGGCAAAGCGCCAGAACCTTCTGTTCAGCGCCACCATGCCCAAAGAAATTGAGCAGCTGGCGGCGGGCATCCTGCAAAAGCCGGTGAGCGTGAAGGTGGACCCGCCCTCCAGCACGGTGGACCGCATCGACCAGAGCCTCTACCGGGTGGCCAAGGCGGACAAAAAGCGGCTGCTGGCCCTTCTGCTGGCCGACCCGGCGGTGAAGAACGCCCTGGTGTTCAGCCGCACCAAGCACGGGGCCAACGCCATCGCCGCCTTTTTGACCAAGCAGGGCATCGAGGCGGCGGCCATCCACGGCAACAAGAGCCAGAGCGCCCGGGTGGCGGCGCTGGAGGGCTTCAAGTCCGGGCGGCTGAAGGCCCTGGTGGCCACCGACATCGCCGCCCGCGGCATCGACATCAGCGAACTGTCCCACGTGTTCCAGCTGGACCTGCCGGAGGTGCCCGAGACCTATGTGCACCGCATCGGCCGCACCGGCCGGGCGGGGGCCGAGGGCACGGCGGTGGCCTTCTGCAGCCCGGAGGAAGAGGAGTACCTCGCCGCCATCGAAAAGCTCATCCGCAAAAAGATACCCGTGCGCGAAACGCCCGCCCTGCCCCGCCCGGCGCAGCAGGAGGCGGCCCGGAGCGCCCCAACGCCCGCCCCCGCGCCCCGCAAAGAGCCGAAGGCGGAACCGCCAGCCCAACAAAGGGAGGAAGAGAAGATGGAACAGAACGAAAAGCCCGCCCAGGGCCTGTCGGCCAGCGCCAAGCGCCGCCGGCGGCGCCGCCGCGCGGCGGCCTCCGCTGCCGCCGCGGCAGCGGCCCAGAACGGTCAGGCCCCCCAGGGCGGCCAGAACAGCCAGCCCCGCGCCGAGGCCGGCCAGAAGCAGAACAACGGCCAAAAGCCCGGCGCGCCCAAGCAGAACAGCCAAAAGCAGGGCGGCCGGAACGGCCAGAACCGGGGCGAGCGCGCCGCCGCCCCCGCCCGCGGGCCCAAACAGGCCCCCGCCGCCCGGCCCGTCCGGGAGACCGGGGAGCACAACGCCCGGCGCAGCGAAAAGCCGGCCAAAGCCCCCGCCCGCACCGCGGATGAGGACCCCGGCCTGCTGCTCATCTCCCGCAAGCCGCCGGCGCAGAAGTTCGCCAGCTTCGAGGAGTACATGAAGAGCCGGGGCGGCCCCGGCGCGCCCATCGAGGGCGAAGAGGAATAAAAGCGCCCGCCCCGCCAAAACTGTTGCCGCGGCAACGTGCAGGCGGGGCAGCCGCTGATATAATTAGACCCCGGAACGGCCCGGGAAGGGCAAGGGAAAAAGGAGCGATGAGGAATGAGTGCGATCAAAGCAATGGACGACCTGTGGTGGGTGGGTGTTGAAGACCACGACCTGCGGGTGTTCGACATCGTCATGCACAGCGACTGGGGCACCAGCTACAACGCCTACGCGGTGCGGGGCGCCGAGGGCGTGGCCCTGTTCGAGACGGTGAAGGAGAAATTCTTCGACGAGTATCTGCAAAACCTCAAAGAGGTGTGCAGTCTGGACGAGGTGAAGTACATCGTGGTGGGCCACACCGAGCCCGACCACTCCGGCAGCCTGGAAAAGCTGCTGGACCTGACCCCCAACGCCACCGTGGTGGGCAGCGCCACCGCCATCACCTTCTTGAAGGAGATCGTGAACAAGCCCTTTGCCTCCCGCGCGGTGAAGGAGGGCGACACCATCGACCTGGGCGGGCGCACCCTCACCTTCCTGAGCGTGCCCTTCCTCCACTGGCCGGACAGCATGTACACCTACATCCCCGAGATGAAGGCGCTGTTCACCGTGGACTCCTTCGGCTGCCACTACGCCGACGACCGGGTGTTCAACGACCTCATCGACGGCGACTTCACCGAGGCCTACAAGTACTACTTCGACTGCATCATGGGCCCCTTCAAGCCCTTTGTGCTCAAGGCTCTGGACAAGATCAAGGGCCTGGACATCCAGTTCATCGGCAACGGCCACGGCCCGGTGCTGCGCGCCAACATCCCCCACTACCTGGAGCTCTACCGCCAGTGGGCCACCCCGGTGGTGGTGCCCGCCGACGAGCGGAGGGTGGCCATCGCCTATGTCTCCGCCTACGGCTACACCAAGCAGCTGGCCGGGGTCATCGCCGACGCGCTGGCCGAGGGCGGCGTGAAGCATGTGGAGCTCTACGACCTGGTGGAGTGCGATCTTGAGACCGCCCGCGCCGCGGTGCAGACCGCCGACGGTTTCCTGCTGGGCAGCCCCACCCTGGTGGGCGACGCGCTGCCCCCCATCTACGAGATGCTGGTGGGCCTGAACCCCATCATCCACAAGGGCAAGCCCGCGGGCGCTTTCGGCAGCTACGGCTGGAGCGGCGAGGCGGTGCCCAAGCTCACCGCCCAGATGCAGGCCATCGGCCTCGCGCTGCCGGTGGAAGGCCTCAAGGTGCGCTTCAAGCCCAGCGAGGCCCAGCTGGCCGAGGCGCGGCAGTTCGGTCTGGACTTTGCCGCCGCGGTGCTGGCGTAAAACATGAACAAAGCGTCCCGGCCCCCGAAAAGGGGCCGGGACGTTTTTCTTTTGAGTTTCAGCGCCGGCGCAAAGCGAAGGCGGTGGCCAGGGCCAGCAGGCCGGTGGTGAGGATGGTGGAGGCCCAGATGAGGGTGTTTCCGTCGGAGAGGATCTGCACGATGGACAGCACCGACGCCAGGATGGACACGATGCCGAACAGGGTGATGAGGTTGATGACCGTCTCGCTGCGGGCGTGCTCCAGCTCCTGCTGGTGGGCGGCAAGGATGTCCAGCTTGGCGCTCACGTCCGCCACGGCGGCTTCCACATCGTTCACCGCCAGAAGATTCGCGAAGATCTGCTTGACGTTGTGCCAGCGGGAGAGGTTGGCCGGGGCCGCCGTGCCGAAGGCGCGGAAGTTCAGCAGCAGGTTCTTCAGTTCCCGCAGCTCCTTCATGCGGCCTTTCTTCAGCCGGGCCATCAATTCGGTGAACCGCAGGCAGGTGTATTTTTCATAGAGGGCCAGCAGCACCACCGGCAGCCCGTCCTCCGCCTGCACCGCGAGCTGGGCCGCTAGGTCCAGCGCCGGGTCCGCCACCACATAGGAGATGGTCTGGCTGGCCACGCAGCACCCCCAGCGGTAGGCGTTTTTGTCCCGGTTGCGGGCGGCGAACACATAGCGGATGTCCTCCTCCGCCGCGTCCTCCATGGGGGCGTCGGGCTCCACCATCTTGTGCAGGTTGAAGGTGATGGCGCGCATCTCCTCCAGCGTGTCGAACCATTCGGGGGCGAGGGTGAAGGTGTAGACGTAGGCGTCCAGCAGGTAGGAGGAGGGCCCGTCGAAGAATTTCTCCAGGCCCAGGGGCACCAGCAGGCTGTCCAGCCAGTTTTCCGGGGAGAAGGGGATGCTTTTTCCTCCTTCGTCCAGCCGGAAGAAAGAGGCGCTGCTGCCGGCCCAGCCGGAATCGCACACGGCGGCCAGCGTTTCCATGTTGAAAAAAGACAGGCCCAGGCAGAGAAAGGCTACCCGCGTGTTGAACACGTACAGACGGGAGCGCTCCAGAAAAAAGTCAAACTCCCGCTCGCCTGTCCGCACCCGCAGTGCCCCCGTGGGTGCGCCCCCCAGCGGGGCACAGAGGACGTCCAGCGGCAAAATGCGGTTCCAGCCCACTGACGCGGGGGAGACCAGGTCCAGCATGGATTTGATGTTTTTGTTCAGGTCGGTGGTGGTCACCGCCGCCGGCAGGCCCAGCGCTTTCAGGCGGGCGCGGTCCAGCCGGTCCGGGTCGTATTTCAGCGGCAGGATGAGGAAGGCGCCGAAGGAAGGCGGCGTGGGCTGTTCGCTTCTCGTCATGCGCTCCGTCTCCTTTCTTCGGGATGATCACGCACTGTTCCGGGCATACCGCGGCAAGGTCCTTGAGAGCCGCCGGATCTTTTCCGGGGCAGTGGGCAGGCTGGCCCAGCCGGCAAAGTCAAAAGGGGCTCATTTGTGCATAGTCTTCCCCGCTTTGATAATCATATGGATATCTAACGTCTATTTTCACACACAACTGATGTAATGTCAAGATACCCAAACGGATATTGCGAGGTGGGAATGTGGCCTGTTATCAAAGGATACGGGAACTGCGGGAGGATCACGACCTGACCCAGCGGCAGGTCGCCCAATACCTGAAAATGGCGCAGCCGCAATATTTTCGCTATGAGCAAGGGTACCGGGACATCCCCACCGACATCCTGATCGCCCTGGCCCGCCTGTATAACACCTCCACCGACTACATCCTCGGCCTCACAAACGATCCCCGGCCTCCGGCCTGATGGTCCTCCCAGGCGCCCCGGCGCTTTCGGGAGGCTTTTTTGTCGTCTCTACGCCCCGTGGGTGGTTTTTGGGGGCGGAACACGGTACAATAGCGGCAGAAAGGGGGCAAAAAAAATGGATCAGGCAAAGACCGGGCGGTTCATCGCCGGGCGGTTCATCGCCGCCCGCCGCAAGGAGCTGGGCCTCACCCAGCGGCAGCTGGCGGAGCAGCTTTCCATCAGCGACAAGACCGTCTCAAAATGGGAGTGCGACGGCGGGCTGCCGGAGATGGGGCTGATGCTGCCCCTGTGCGGGGCGCTGGGCGTGACGGTGAACGAACTGCTGGCGGGCCGCCGGGTGGAGGAAGAGGAATACAAGGAACAGGCGGAGGCGAACATGATGGACCTTGTGCGTCAAAATCAGGAGAACAAAAAACGGATGGTGCTGTCGATCATCTGCGGGTCGGTGACGGTGGTGGCGGTGTGCGCGCTGGCCGTCATCGCAAGCTTCCTGCCGCTGCCCGCGGCGGCGCGGGGGGCGGTGCTGGCGCTGGCCCTCGTCACGGCGGTGGCGGGCAGCGGCGGCGCGGCGGTGCTGGACGCGGGGGCGGGCTGGTACCAGTGCCCGGCCTGCGGGGCGCTGTTCGTGCCCACCATGGCGGAGTATGTGAAGGTGTACCACACCTTCACCCGGCGCAGGCTCACCTGCCCGGAGTGCGGCCGGCGGGGCATGTGCCGCCACCGGGTGGTGCGCTGAGCAAAGAAAAGGGGAGGCCCTGGCCGGGGCCTCCCCTTTTCGTCGTGCTCACAGGTCGTCCGCGTCCTGGGTGGGGCGCTCGTCCTCGTCGTTCGCCGGAGTGCCGGTGTAGCTGCCCAGCGGGTCGTGGTCGCTGCCGCGGGCGGCTTTGACCACCTTGCGCACCATCTTGGGCAGCACGTTGTCCTTTTCCTTTTTCATGCCGTTCCCCCTTTTTTCCGCTTCTCTGCATATAGCCTGCCCGGGCGGCCCATGCTACATGCACATCCCTGTGTTGGCAAAAGGAGGGGGAGCACCCATGCGCAGATCCGGCCCGCGGGCCTTCTGGCTTTCGTTTTTTCTCACACTGGCCATTCTGATGCCCCTTTTGGGGGCCTTTGTGTTCTATTCCGCCTGGCAGGAGCGGGCTTCGGAGCCCGCGGCCCGGTCGCAAAGCGGGGTGCCGGTGCAGCGGCCCACGTCGGCCAACGACCTGACGGTGCTGGTGGCGGTGGCGGCGGAGGAGCCGGCCTTTGTGCTGGTGCGGCTGAACGCCATCGACGCCGCCGTGACCCTGTGCCCGGTGCCCGCCGAGAGCGTGCTGCTGGGGCCGGGAGGCACCGTGCTTTTGGCGGACAGCTACGCCAGCGCCGGCCCCGCCCGGGCGGCCCAGCTGCTGGGCGGCACGCTGAACATCTCCATCGACCGGTATCTGGCCATCACGCCGGGCAGCCTGGGCCAGGTGTGGGGGGACCTGGAGGACCCTCGGGTGAACCTGACCGGCCTGCTGGAACAGAGCGAACTGGAGAGCCTGGGCCTTTCGGAGAGCCCGGTGCTCTCCCTTGCGCCGGAGGAGGCCACCGCCTTCATCGCCGCGCTGGACCTGCCGGTGGCCCGCGAGGCCCGGCTGCGGGGCGCAGTGTGGCAGGCGGCGCTGCGCCAGCAGCTGGAAGAACTGCCCACCGCCCTGCCCGCCGGGCTGCGGGCGGTGAGCGGCAGCCTGCTCACCGACCTTTCCGCCGCCGACCTCTACGACCTGGCGGACACCCTCACCTGGCTGGCCAAGGAGAACGCCGAGGTCACCGCCGAAACGGTGCCCGGCCGCTATGACAAAGAGAGCCGCCGTTACGACTTCGCCCAGGACAGCATCGCCTTCGCCACCCGGCTGTTCCACGCGGCGGAAGGGGCCTCGGCCTCGCCCGCGCCCTCCGCTTCCGCCGCCGTGTCCGACCCGCTGGAGCCGGAAGCGACAGTCAGCCCGACCACGCAGCCCTGAGGGCCGCGGCGGCGGCCTCCACCTGGTCGTCCGCCAGCGCGCCGTAGCCCACCACCACCGTGCGGGGCGGGCAGAGCTCCGGCCGGGCCAGATAATAGTCCGACAGGCCCGCCAGCCGCACCCCCGCGGCGGCAGCCCGCTCCACCATCTCCTTTTCGCCGGGTCCGTCCTTCAGCTGCAACAGGAAGTGCAGCCCGGTGTGCCGCCCGTGAAAGCGCACCCGCTCGGGGCCCAGGGCCTTTTCCAGCGCGGCGGTGAGGGCCTGCATCCGCGCCCGGTAGCGGCCTCTGGCCCGGGCCAGCTGGCGGGAAAAGTGGCCCTCGTCCATATAGATGGCCAGGGTCTGCTGCTCGAAGCGGCTGACGGTGGAGGAATAGCCCCCGAAGGCCGCCCCGAACCGGCTGAGCAGGGGCAGGGGCAGCACCATGTAGGCGATGCGGATGCTGGGGGCGAGGCTGCGGGAGAAGGTGGAAAGATAGATGACCGGCCCCTCCCGCCCGGCCATGCCCTGCAAGCTGGGCAGGGGGCGCACGTCAAAGCGGAACTCGGAGTCATAATCGTCCTCGATGATGTACCGCCCCGGCGCGGCGGCGGCCCAGTTCAGCAGCTTGGTGCGCCGGCCCACCGGCATCACCGCCCCGGTGGGGAACTGGTGGCTGGGGGTCACATACACCAGCCGTGCCCCCGCCGCCGCCAAAGCGTCCGGGTCCAGCCCCTGTTCATCCACCGCCACCGGCACGCAGCGGATGCCGTTGTTGTGCAGAATGCGCCGGGTACGGGCGTAGCCGGGGTTTTCCAGCGCGGTGATGGAGCTGCCCACCACCCGCGCCAGCAGGCTCATCAGATACTCCACGCCCGCGCCCACCACGATCTGGTCGGGGGTGCAGTCCACCCCGCGCCAGGCCCGCAGGTGCCGCGCGATGGCCCCCCGCAGCTCCTCGTCGCCCCGGCCCTCGCCGTGGGCCAGCAGGCCGGGGCGGCTGTAAAGCAGCTCCTTCTGGATGCGCGCCCAGGTGCGGAAGGGGAAAAGGCCGGTGTCCACCCCGCCGGTGGAGAGGTCGAAGGCCCACGTCCGCGCGGGCGCCGCCGTGCGGGCGGGGCGCAGGTCCGGGACGGGGGCCGCCGGGGCCAGGGGCCGCTGGTAGGGCCGCACGTAATAGCCCGACCGGGGCCGCGCCTCCAGCCAGCCCTCTGCCGCCAGCATCTGATAGGCCCCGTCCACCGTGTTCACGCTCACCCCCAGCTGCCCCGCCAGGGTGCGCTTGCCGGGCATCTTTTCCCCCGCGGCCAGCTGGCCGGAGCGTATCTGGGCCGTCACCGCCCGGTAGAGCTGCTGGTAGAGCGGGCCGTCCTTTTCCGGCGAGAAGGTGATCTGAAGCATGCTTTCTGCCCCCTTTTCCTCAAACTGACCCCATAAAAAATATTTTTTCTGGATATTTCAATAGAATCAGTCCGGCGTATAATGGTAGCATAGACCGCGGGGGACACAAAGTCAAGGGCTTTTGGCCCGCCCGCAAAAAGAGGGGGATACATATGGAAAAGAAATATTGGAACGTGCAGCGGCTGGCGGTGTTCGGCGTGATGAGCGCGCTGGTGTTCACATCCAGCTGGATGCAGATCCCCATCGGGGATGTGAGCCGCGTCCACCTGGGCAACGGCTTCTGCGCCCTGACCGGCCTGTTGTTCGGGCCGTGGGTGGGCGGCCTTGCCAGCGGCGTGGGCAGCATGCTGTTCGACTTCACCAACCCGATGTACATCGCCGAGAGCTGGATCACCTTTTTGACCAAGTTCGCCATCGGCTTTCTGGCGGGGCTCATCTCCTGGGGCGGCCTGAAGCAGAAGGCCGCCGCCGTCCACACCCTGGGGCGGGACATCGCCGGCGCGGTGGTGGGCGTTCTGGCCTATGTGGCGCTGTACATGGGCAAGAGCTTCATCGTGATGTACTGCATCGAACGCCAGACCCTGGGCGCGGTGCAGGTGCAGATGCTCACCAAGCTGGCCAGCAGCATGGTGAACGCGGTGGCGGGCGCCATCGTGGCGGTGCTCCTGGCAAAGGCGCTGCGTCCGGCGCTGCACCGGGCGGGGCTGTTTGCCCGGGAAATGTGAACCGAGACAAAAAAGAAGGCTCCTTGCAAGGAGCCTTCTTTTTTTGCGTCAGAAACCGGGCAGCACCGGGTCGTCCAGCCGGGCGGTGATGGCGAAGGGCCGCTGGTCGGCCCGGTGCACCTCGTCCCCCGGCTCCGGCCCGCCCAGCAGAAAAGGCGAGGCCGGGTCGTGGAGGCAGTAGTTTTTCTGGGCAAGGCGGGGGTCGATGTTGGCGTAGCAGTAGCGGCAGCCGTTGGGGCAGCTGTCGTAAGCGCCGATGTCCCGGGCCTCGATGCAGTGGCAGCCGGGCCGCATGCCCCGGTGCGCCCGCTCCTTGAACACCACGCCGTTGGCTTTGCCCAATGTCTCCAGCGTCATGCAGCCGGAGGGGCGGATGCCAAAACGGGAAAAGTCCTGGTCGGTGCCGCAAATTTGCAGGGGCAGGCCGTACCTTGCGGCGATGGCTCCGAGGCCCGCCGCCAGCTCCTGCCGCTGGGCGGGAGAGACCGGGCGCAGCTCGGGCATGTTCACCGCCAGCTTGCGGTACATCTCCACAAAGCTGAAGATGCACTTATCCACGAAGGGGGCCAGCTCCCGGGCCATGGCCTCGAAGGTCTCCAGGTGGCGGGGGATGGTGTAGTCCTTCGTGAGCAGCACCGGGTCGTAGCGCCAGGCCACCCGCTGCCGCCCCACCTGGGCGGAGAGAGCTTTCAGCGTTTCCATGCCCGCCTCGATGGGGGGCACCCCCGGCTCGACGTCCTTGCCGTAGGCGGTGATGGTGTAGAAGAAATAGGCGGGGAAGCGGTCGGTCACCTCATGCAGCCGGGGCAGGATGGGGCGGTAGTCCTTGGAGCAGAACACCACGCAGTCCACCTTGTCCGGGGAGAGGTCGTAGCGGGTGACCAGATGGGGATAGCGGGGGTTGCGCACCAGCACATACCCCTCGGCAAAGCGGCGCAGCAGCCAGTGGGAGTAATACTGCACGGTGTCGGTGCGCCCGCCGGTCTGGATGATCGTGGTCCTCAGCCTCCCCCCCCAAAAAAGTTTTCGCGGCGGGCAGGCCCCGCCGTGCGCTTTTTAATTATAGCGCGCCGGGGCGTTTTTTCCAATCCGGCGGGCGGGGTCGCATTTTTGCAAAAAGGCGGTATAATAAAGAAAAAATCGCGGCGGAGGTGAGCCGAAGATGGAGCGCATCTTTCTCTTGGAGGACGACGAGGCCCTGGGCCGGGGCGTGGCCATGGCGCTGGCGGGGCCGGACCGGGAGGTGAGCCGGGCGGCCAGCCTTGCCGAGGCAAAGGCGGCGCTGGCGGGGCAGCGCTTTTCGCTGCTGGTGCTGGATGTGAACCTGCCGGACGGCAGCGCCCTGGACCTGGTGCGGGGCCTGCGGGCGGCGGGGGACGAAACGCCGGTCATCCTGCTCACCGCCAACGACCTGGAACTGGACGAGGTGACCGGCCTTGAGGCCGGGGCGGACGACTACATCACCAAGCCCTTCTCCCTGGCGGTGCTGCGGGCGCGGGTGGCGGCCCGGCTGCGCAGCGGGGCAAAGCCCGCCGCCGGGGCGCTGGCGCTGGGGCCCTTCACCTTCGACTTTGAGCGGATGGACTTCCGCCGGGAGGGCGCGGCCATCGAGCTTTCCAAAGCCGAGCAGAAGCTGCTGCGGGTGCTGGTGGAGAACCGGGGCCACGCGGTGAGCCGGGCCGCCCTGGTGGACCGGGTGTGGACCGACGCAGCGCAGTTTGTGGAGGAAAACGCCCTGTCGGTGACGGTGCGGCGGCTGCGGGGCAAGCTGGAGGCTGACCCGGCCCGGCCGGAATACCTGAAAACGGTGTACGGCATCGGCTACACCTGGGCGGTGGAGCCATGACCGGCTGGGTCATCGCCGCGGCGCTGCTGGCGCTGGCGGGCATCATCGCCCTGGCGGCGGGCCTTGCAATGCGCCGCCGGGCCGCCCACACCCTGGACCGGGTGGAGGAGATGCTCACCGCCGCCATGGAGGGCCGCTTTGCGGAGGAACACTTTGACGAGAGCCGCCTTTCGGCGCTGGAGGCGCGGCTGGCCCGGTACCTGACCGCCAGCGAGACCTCGGCGGGCCGGGTGCGGCAGGAAAAGGACCGGCTGGCGGGCCTTGTGGCGGACATCGCCCACCAGACCCGCACCCCGGTGGCGAACCTGCGGCTTTATTCCCAGCTGCTGGCGGAGCAGCCCCTCTCCCCCGCCGGGCAGGACTGCGCGGCGGCCATCGACGCCCAATCGGAAAAGCTGGGCGTGCTGGTGGAGGCGCTGGTCAAGACCAGCCGGCTGGAAACGGGCCTGCTGGCGCTGCACCCCGCGCCGGGGCCGCTGGAGCCCCTTTTGCGCCGGGCGGCGGCCCAGTACGCCCCCGCGGCGGCGGAAAGGGGGGTGGCCCTCACCGTGGGCGAAGCGGCGGGGGAGGCGGTGTTCGACGAAAAGTGGACGGAAGAGGCCCTGTGCAACCTGCTGGACAACGCCGTGAAGTACACCCCCGCCGGGGGCAGGGTGACGGTGGAGGCGCGGCTTTACGAGATGTTCGCGGCCATCCGGGTGGCGGACACCGGCCCCGGCATCCCGGAGAGCGAGCACGCCAAAATCTTCGGGCGCTTTTACCGCTGCCCCGGAGCCTATCAGGCGCGGGGGGTGGGCATCGGCCTTTATCTTGCCCGCCAAATTGCCCAGGGGCAGGGGGGCTATGTGAAGGTGGAGAGCGCCCCCGGCAGGGGCAGCGTCTTTTCGCTGTGGCTGCCCCGGCAGTGAGGCCCGGACGGACGGCGCAAAAACTTGTGTCAGAACTGTCACATTCCCGACAGCACCGGGAAAGATGTTTGTGATAAAGTCTGTGTTGTCGCAAGGACGCACAGACTTTTTCTTTGGGAGGAAAGACCAATGATCGTTTTGCAGACCCGGGGCCTGGAAAAGGTCTACGGAACAGGGGAGGCCCGGGTGCGGGCGCTGGACGGCGTGGACCTGGACGTGGAACAGGGCGAGTTCGTGGCGGTGGTGGGCACCTCCGGCTCGGGCAAAAGCACCCTTTTGCACATGCTGGGCGGGCTGGACCGCCCCACCGCCGGCACCGTGACGGTGGACGGGCGGAACATCTTCGCTTTGTCCGACGAGGCGCTCACCGTGTTCCGCCGGCGCAAGATAGGCTTTGTGTTCCAGGCCTACAATCTGGTGCCGGTGCTCAGCGTGTGGGAGAACATCGTGCTGCCGGTGCAGCTGGACGGCCGCCGGCCGGACAAAGCCTACCTCGCCCAGGTGGTGGAGGCGCTGGGCCTTGCGGAAAAGCTGGACCGGCTGCCGGGGCAGCTCTCCGGCGGGCAGCAGCAGCGGGTGGCCATCGCCCGGGCGCTGGCGGCCCAGCCGGCCATCCTGCTGGCGGACGAGCCCACCGGCAACCTGGACTCCAAGACCAGCCAGGACGTGCTGAGCCTGATGAAGGTGACGGGGCGGCGCTTTGCCCAGACGATGGTGATGATCACCCACAACGAGGAAATTGCCCAGCTGGCGGACCGCATCGTGCGCATCGAGGACGGGCGCATCGTGACGAGGGGGTGAGGGCATGAAGGTACAAAACCGCACCTGCGTGCGGCGGCTGAGCCTGCGGGCCCTGGCCGCCAGCCGCACCCGCAATCTGGTGGCGGTGCTGGCCATCGCCCTCACGGCGGTGCTTTTCACCAGCCTGTTCACCATCGCCCTGTCCATCAACGAGGGCTTTCAGCAGGCCACCTTCCGCCAGGTGGGCGGCTACGCCCACGGGGGCTTCAAGTACATCACCGAGGAACAGGCGGAACTGTTTGCTTCCGACCCGCCGGTGAAGGCCCACGGCCTGCGGCGCTTTTTGGGCATGGCCGAGGGGGACGCTTTCACGAAGGACCATGTGGAGGTGAGCTGGGCGGACGAAAACGAGGCGGACTGGATGTTCCTTGCCCCCACCACCGGGCGGCTGCCCGCCGAGGGCACCGACGAGGCCGCGGCGGACACCCGGGTGCTGGAGCTGCTGGGGGTAGAGCCCCAGCTGGGGGCGCGGTTCACCCTGCTCATCAGCGTGGACGGCAAGCTCACCGAGGAGACCTTCACCCTCTGCGGCTGGTGGGAGAAGGACGAGGCCACCTTTGCCTCCCACGTGCTGCTGCCCGAAAGCCGGGTGGATTCCATCCTGGAAAAGCTGGGCGTGGCCCCGCCGGGGGCGGACGGCATGACCGGCTGCCGGAACCTGGACGTGATGTTCTCCTCCTCGCTGAACATCGAGCAGAACCTGCGGGACATCCTTGCCAATTACGGCTACCAGTGCGACGAGCCGGGGGAAAACTACGTCGACATCGGGGTGAACTGGGCCTACACCGGGGCCCAGCTGAGCATGAAGCTGGACACACCCACCCTGCTGGCGCTGGCCGGGGCGCTGGGGCTCATCCTGCTCACCGGCTACCTCATCATTTATAATGTGTTCCAGATCTCGGTGGCGGGGGACATCCGCTTCTACGGCCTGCTCAAGGCCATCGGCACCACCCCACGCCAGCTGCGGCGCATCATCCGCATCCAGGCGCTGGCCCTCAGCGCGGCGGGCATCCCGGTGGGCCTGCTCCTCGGCTGGCTGCTGGGCGGCGCGCTGGTGCCGGTCATCACCGCCCGCCTCAACGGGGTGGCCCCGGTGGTGAGCGCCAGCCCGGCCCTCTTTGCGGGCGCGGCCCTCTTCGCCCTCATTACCGTGCTCATCTCCTGCCGCCGCCCCGGGCGGATGGCGGGGCGGGTGTCGCCGGTGGAGGCGGTGCGCTACACCGAGGGCCGCGCCCCGAAGCCCGGCGCGCGGCGGCGGGCCAAGGCGGTGTCGCTGCCCGCCATGGCGCTGGCCAATCTCGGCCGCAGCCGGGGCAAGACCGCCCTCACCATGCTGTCGCTGGCGCTGGCGGTGGTGCTGTTCTGGGCCACCACCGCTTTTGCGGGCAGCTTCGACATGGACAAATACACCTCCTACTTCACCGCCACCGACTTCATCCTGGCCGACGCCGCCCACTTCCAGACCGGCAGCGAGATTTTCAACCCCGACCAGGCCCTGCCCGAAGAGGCCATCGAGGCGGTGAACGCCGCCGGGGGCGTGGCCGACGGCGCGCGGGTCTACGGCCGCACCTCGCTGGTGCTGGAGTTCGTCACCGACGACTATTACCGGGGCCTGCACGGCCGGTGGTACACCGAAGAGCAGCTGGAGGCCATGCTCCGCTCGAAAGGGCGCAATGAGGCAGGCCTGGTGGAGGACACCGCCCAGCTCTACGGCATGGAGCCCTTCGCCCTGGACCAGCTGAAGGTGCTGGAGGGCGACCTTTCCAAACTGAACGACCCGGAGGCCAACTGCATCGCGGCGGTCTATTCCGAGGACGACTACGGCGACCTTGTGGCGGACAGCCACTGGGCAAAGCTGGGGGACACGGTGACCCTGCGGTATGCGGAAAAGCTGGAATATGTGGACACGAGCACCGGCACGGCGTACAGCGACCTGACCGAAGTTCCCGCCGGGGCAGACCTCGTTGAGCGGGCGGTGGAGTACCGGGATGTGGACTACACCGTGGCGGCGCTGGTGGCGGTGCCCAACGCCCTGGACTACGGCTACTACGGTGCGGACGAGTTCGTGATGGGCTCCGAGACCTTCCTGCGGGACACCGGCACCGACAACATCATGTACTACGCCTTCAACGCCGAGGAGGGAGCCGGCGACGGCCTGGAGGCTTTTTTGCAGAACTACACCGGGAACGTGGACCCCACCCTGGACTACGAGAGCAAGGCCACCTTCGCGGCGGAGTTTGAGAGCATCCGGCAGATGTTCCTTCTTTTGGGCGGCGCGCTGAGCTTCATCGTGGCGCTGGTGGGGGTGCTGAACTTCTTCAACGCCATCGTCACCGGCATCAGTTCCCGCCGGCGGGAGCTGGCGGTGCTGGAAGCGGTGGGCATGACCGCCCGCCAGCTGCGCACCATGCTGGCGCTGGAGGGCCTTGCCTACACCCTGGGCGCGGCGGCGCTGGCCCTGGCGCTGGCGGCGCTGGCGGGGCCGGTGCTGGGCGCGGCGGTGGAGCGCATCGTCTGGTTCTTCACCTTCCGCTCCAGCCTCTGGCCGGTGCTGGGGCTGGGCGCAGCCTTCGCGGTGCTGGGGGCGGTCATCCCCCTGGCGGCGTGCCGGGCGGCCCGCCGCCGCCCGGTGGTGGACCGGCTGCGGCAGGAATAACGGCAGGGGGCGGCCCGAAGGGGCCGCCCCCCTGCTTTTTTGTGTCCGAAGTGGGGGAAAAAGGTGAAAAATCGCCCCCGAACGGCACAAAAAACGGCGGAAGGTTTGCACTGGCGGGCAAAAAGGTGTAAAATAGCACCGAGACCGTGCCCGCCGCTGTTCCAGGCGGGCAGCAGACCAACGACAAGGAAAGGGGTCCCAGTCGTGCATTCCAAAAAAAGCAATTCTTCCGATCTTGCCGCCAAGATCCGGGCCTTTATAAAAAGCCCTGCTGGCATTCCCATCCTCGCGGGCGTGGCCGGTGTGCTGGTGGTGGCCATCATCGCCGCCATCGTGTTCGCCGTGCGCGCCGGCGCCGAGCCGGGCAGCGCCTCCAACAGCACTTCCGGCGCAGCGGACGATTCCTCCTACGACGCCGAGGCGGGCAAGGTGAACAAAGAGGAGTTCACCGGCACCATCCTGCCCGAGACCGAGGACGCCGGCCAGGAGTATCTGGGCAACACCCTCTTCATCGGCGACTCCAACACCGCCCGCTACATGTACTACGGGCCGGACGACAACTCCGACGTGCACTTCACCACCATCGAGAACACGGTGGGCGTGGTGAGCGCCGGCGTGCAGAACATCACCAGCCTCAAGTGGGAGCACTTTGTGGGCAAGGGGGAGATGGCCATCCCCGAGATCGTCAAGATCATGCAGCCCCAGCGCATCATCATCTGCTTCGGCACCAACAACCTCACCATGGAGACCGACACCTTCATCGACTACTACACCGAGGGCCTCGCGGCCATCCATGATGCCTATCCCTACGCCGACATCATCGTCAGCGCCGTTCCCCCGCTGGACCAGGAGCGCTCCAACTCCAACCTGTCCATGAAGCAGGTGGACCGGCTGAACACCGCCATCGTGGAGATGTGCGAGGAGGAAGGCTACAAGTATCTGGACACCAGCGAGGCTCTGGAAGACCCGGAGACCGGCTGGGCCAAGGAGGGCTACACCCTCTCGCTGGACGGCGTGCATCTGAGCAAGAACGGCGCGCGGGCGCTGTTTGAGTACATCCGCACCCACGCCTACATCACCGAGGACACCCGCCCGAAGCCTTTGAAGGACATTCCCAAGATCAACGGCGTCACCCCCGGCCTCATCACCCAGGACCCCATCGGCGTGAGCGGGTCCAGCGGCGCGGTGCCGGTGGAGATCTCCGCCGGTGAGGGCGGCCACATCGTGGGCGAGACCAGCCAGAGCGTGCAGAAGGGCAAGCAGACCAGCATGATCACCGCCGTGGCGGACGACGGCTGGGAGTTCGACCACTGGAGTGCCAGCATCGGCTTCGTCGACCAGCAGGAGAGCATCATGTTCACCGTGCCCGGCGACGCCGACGCCAACGGCGTGTTCCTGACCGCCCACTTCCGCAAGGTGGAGGAGGAAGAGCCCGACCCCACCGCTTCGCCCACGCCCAGCCCTTCGCCCAGCCCCTCGCCCAGCCCCTCGCCTGCGCCGGGCTCGTCCGGCAGCACTTCTTCCGGCGGCAGTTCTTCCGGCGGGGCGTCCTCGGGCAGCGCCACCCCGCCGGCCAGCAGCTCCTCCGGCAGCAGTTCCACACCCACGGTGACCTGCACCATCTGCGGGCAGACGGGCCATGACGCCAGTGCCTGCCCCAACAAGTGCCCCACCTGCGGCGGCAGCAAACTGGACGGCCACACCCACACCACCTGCCCCGGCTGCGGGGCAACGGACGTGACCCATGAGACATGCCCCTATTGCGGCGCTTACACCTGCACCGGGCATGACCCTGCCACCTGCTCCAGCAACCCGGCCAATCAGCCGCCTGCCAACGTCGGCAGCAGCACCACCACCGAAACGGCGAGCACCCAGCCCACCGAGCAGCAGCCCGCCTCGTAAATTCCATTCATTCGACAAAAAGGCCTTCGCGGGCCTTTTTGTTTTTGCCCCACCGGCAAAGGAGGAACCCCATGGAACACACCGCCAAAAAACAGGGCCTTCTGCGGCGCTTCTGGCCCTATCTGAAAAAGTATAAGCGCATTCTGGTCTTTGACCTGGCCTGCGCGGCGCTGACCACCCTGTGCGACATGGTGCTGCCGCTCATCATGCGGTTTTTGACCAACACCGCCACCACCGACGCCTCCCTGCTCACCGCGGGACTGGTGCTGCGGCTGGGCCTTTTGTATCTCGTGCTGCGCGTCATCGACGGCCTTGCCAACTACTACATGGCGGACATGGGCCACGTGATGGGCGTGTATGTGGAGACGGACATGCGCCGGGACGCCTTCGCCCATCTGCAGCGGCTGGGCTACACCTACTACTCCAACACCAAGGTGGGCCAGATCATGGGCCGCATCACCAACGACCTGTTCGATGTGACCGAGTTCGCCCACCACTGCCCGGAAGAGTTCTTCATCGCCGCCATCAAGATCACCGCCAGCTTCATCATCCTGTGCCAGTCCAGCGTGGCGCTCACCCTCATCCTCTTCGCCTGCGTGCCGCTGATGGGGGTGGTGTCCACCATCATCAACCTGAAGCTGCGGGCGGCCTTCCGCCGCCAGCGGGTGCAAATTGGCGAATTGAACGCCCGCATCGAGGACAGCCTCTTGGGCGAGCGGGTGGTGAAGGCCTTCGCCAACGAGGCGGTGGAAATTGAAAAGTTCCGGCGGGACAACGAGGCCTTCAAGGCCATCAAAAAAGAGACTTACCGCTTCATGGCGGCCTTCCAGACCAGCACCCGCCTGTTCGACGGGCTGATGTATCTGGTGGTCATCGTGGCGGGCGGCCTGTTCCTGGTGAGCGGGCGCATCGCCGCCGGCGACCTGGTGGCCTACATGCTCTATGTGACCACCCTCATCGCCACCATCCGCCGCATCGTGGAATTCGCCGAGCAGTTCCAGCGGGGCGTGACCGGCATCGAGCGCTTCTGCGAGATCATGGACGCGCCCATCGAGATAACCGACGCGCCGAACGCAAAACCCCTGGAGGTGAAGGCCGGGGCCATCCGGCTGGAGAACGTCTCCTTCGAGTACCCCGACGACCACAACCGGGTGCTGCGGGGGGTGGATCTGGAAATCCGTCCCGGCGAAAAGCTGGCCCTGGTGGGGCCCTCCGGCGGCGGCAAGACCACCCTGTGCAACCTCATCCCCCGGTTCTACGACGTCACCGGCGGGCGCATCCTCATCGACGGGCAGGACGTGCGCAGCGTGACGCTGGACAGCCTGCGGGGCGCCATCGGCGTGGTACAGCAGGACGTGTACCTCTTCAGCGGCAGCGTTTATGAGAACATCGCCTACGGCAAGCCGGGGGCGTCCCGCCAGGAGGTGGAGGCGGCGGCCAGGCTGGCCGGGGCCCACGAGTTCATCACAAAGCTGAAGGACGGCTACGACACCTATGTGGGCGAGCGGGGCGTGAAGCTGAGCGGCGGCCAGAAGCAGCGCATCTCCATCGCCCGGGTGTTTTTGAAAAACCCGCCCATCCTCATTCTGGACGAGGCCACCAGCGCGCTGGACAACGAGAGCGAGGTGCTGGTGAACCGCAGCCTGGAGGCGCTGGCCAAAGGGCGCACCACCCTGACCATCGCCCACCGGCTGACCACCATCCAGAACGCCGACCGCATCCTGGTGCTGGGCAAAGAGGGCATCGAGGAGCAGGGCACCCACGCCGAACTTCTGGCAAAGCAGGGCGTCTACTTCCGGCTGTGGAACGGCCTTGTGGGCGCGGAGGAAGAATAAGACAGACGGCAAGCGCCGCCTCTCTCCAAAGCAGGAGGGAGGCGGCGCTTTTTGTTTTGCCGGGGCGGGGGAGGGGAGGGCAGTTTTGTGGAAGCTGCTCCGCCCGGTTTCTCCCCACCGCACGCTGCATTTCGGACATTTTCCACGACGAAGGAAAATGTCCGCTCTGATGCGCACTACGTGGGGAAAACCGGGCTTCGCCCCGGCCGGGTGGTGCCCCCGGACCGAGCGGTGAAAGCGGCGGGGCAGGGCGGCGCTCTTGCCCGTTTTGCCCGGCCC
>ERZ506950.200-NODE-200-length-53609-cov-6.185439_pt1 | contig 53609 bp, 47 predicted proteins | sample MGYA00512897_ERZ506950 | MGnify/ENA metagenome assembly ERZ506950
AAAAGGTATGTTGTAATGACTTTTAGATGAGTCATTTCCAATATACCAGGAGCAACGGGAATGGGCATGAGAAAAACTTTGAAAAAGATATACGCACTGCTGGAATGGAAACAGAAAGTAATCTTTATCATGATTTTGTTGATCATGCTTCTTTCTTCGGCTTTGACACAAGTTACACCAAAAGCCATTGGCTGGCTGACAGATGACATTTTTGCCGAGGGAAGAATGGCGTTTATCGAATTGCTGCCGATGCTACTGTTGATCTTAATTGTGAATGTCGTAAATGAACTGCTTAAAATCTGGCGTAGATTGTTGGTGGAGGATACAGCGACCAAAACTGAAAAGAAAGCGCGCACACTTGTCATTGCTTCTCTCATGAAAGCGCCGCTGCGTTATTTTAAGGAAAACATGACCGGCAATATCCACGGCAGGTTGAATCGCTGTTTAGAAGGAACGATCAAACTAGAAAAATTGATATTTATGGATTTAGCGCCAGCAGTATTTAATAGCATTGCTGCTGTGATTGTGATTTTTACGACCCTGCCTTTTACATTGGCGCTGCCGATGTTGTTGGTAATACCGATCGGTGTATTGATCGTACTTCGACAGATCACAACACAAAAAGGCATACGAATTACATTGCTGGAAACAAAGGCAAATATGGATGGTTCGCTGGTGGAATTGCTGAATGGAATCGAAGTGATCCGAATGGCAAACAGCACAATGATCGAAGAGCATCGTTTTTCGATCAAATCTGAAGAACTGCGTGAGAAAGAAATGAAGCATCATAAACAGATGGCGAAATATGATGCGATGAAGTTTTTTAATGAAGTCTTTTTTACAGTGTTCATTATCGGTGCGTCTGCTTATTTGGCGACTCAGGGAATCATCAGTGTCGGTGCAGTGCTGACTGCCTATCTTTGTTTTTCTCAACTGATCAAACCTCTAGAGGAACTGCATCGGATTTTAGATGAATTATCAGAGAGTTTTGTACTGGCAGAGGATTTTTTCAAAATGGCGGAAATCGCCTGTGATTTTTCTTATCAGCCAGTTTCGGCGAAGCAACTGCTGATCAAAAATCACGATATGATCTTCGCAGAAAAATTACGGCTAGCCTATGAATCAAATGAAGAAGTGCTGAAAGGCATTGACCTGAAAATAAAGAGCGGTTCTTTTATTGGAATAGCCGGGCCCAGTGGGTGTGGTAAATCTTCACTGATCAAAGCAATTTGCAAGTTGGAAAAAAGTGAAGGAGCGCTATATATCGACGGTAGGGAAATAGAATCACTGTCGCGGGAAATGTTGTCGGAACTGATTGCATTGGTACCGCAAAATCCTTTTTTGATCGCAGGAACGATTTATGAGAATATCTGCTATGGATTGAAAGTGATGCCGAGTGAAGAGGAAGTCATGCAGGCGGTCGCAAAGGCAGGTCTCACGGAATTTGTGGAAAGTCAGCCGCAGAAGCTTCATACGCTGATAGCGGAAAGAGGCAATAATTTGTCAGGCGGGCAACGGCAGCGAATCGCATTGGCGAGGATCTTTTTGCGTAAACCGAAAGTTTTAATTTTAGATGAGGCGACTTCAGCGCTGGATAATACTACAGAGCGTTTTGTTCAAAAGGAAATTGAGCGGTTGAAAGAAGAAAACGATATGACGATTATCTCCATAGCACACCGATTGACGACATTACAAAACTGTGATGAGATCCTGGTAATGTATAACGGAATGATCGTACAGAAAGGGATTTATAAAGAATTGATTGAAAAAGAAGGCATTTTTAATGACATGTATCATGGCAGATTAAAATGAGGACGGTTTTGCTGTGCTGGCAGACTGACGGTTTGATAATGAAATAAAGAAACACTATAATAGTAAATTCGAGTTATTTAGGCTACAAGACATAACGAGGAAATTAGTATATGACGAACCTTTTCGAGCATATCAATTCTCAATAGATGCGGTACAGCGAATATGAAGGGAAGCGGATTTCGGAAAATCGCAGATGCCTACCATGCTGTTCATAATTATCGGGATGAATTGGAGCCTAAATTTTATTCCGATGCAGCTTCGGTTCAAGTTACACTGTATAATTTGAATTATAGAACTGCAATAAACGCAACTAAAGCTATGATTGAAGATGAAAATGTTGCGATTGCTCCTGATTATCTTGCGATTGAGGTTGCGATTGATGGATTGAACGCAAGCCAAACTACGATTAAAAAAGCAAAAACAATATTCGCAAGCATGGGTATTGATGGCATCTTTGGACGTTCCGACATAGCCGCAATTACAGCGATTCCGTTTCTGCTGCCGGCAAACTCATTATAAAGCCGAAAAACGCAGATTTAATTGAAGCCGTCAGCGGGTTTGGAAAAGGGAAATACAAATTTAGGGTTCCAAAACAAAAAGATGATACCTGTTATCAGGCATACAGTCGATTATGGACATTCGATTAAGCATATACAAGTTCCGTCATCACAATTTCCTATGCAAAGATATGAATGATGTTGGGGAGGGGCAAATTACCGAATATCAGTAGTTTTTTGCAAACTAGCATGCAGTATTCTTTCGAGATGCGGAATAAGGTAATCGTCTTCCTATGATAAGTGCCACACATCTGTTCAGACAGTGATTTCATAAAATGACAGCCTTTTCTGTATTGGTTTTCAGCGGTCATGCGGTCCTGTAACTGCATTTCAGTTTATTGCAAGTATATGTATCCAGTGGCTGAAATCACCTTTTGCATAACAACTCTTGTACTTCCATTTTGGAAGAATAAAGATAAAATAGAAAACATATAAGATCATAGCAAAAAGGCAAGTGATTTAGCAGAATTCAAAACCTGTAATACGGGATATCCTACATCTCTTGCCTTTTGTTATGGTTCATTGCATGTCGTTTATAATTTACGCTTGATGATTTCTTCAATAAAGCGAAGCAGTGTACCTTTGCTGAACTGTTTATAATATAGCGCAAACTCGTTATATATAATTTGATTTAAGATAGAATTGTCATAAGATATTTCTTTGAAGAAAGAAAATAAGCGTCGTTCTCTTTGATAAATTGGCAGATCGTACTCAAAATATGTTTTCAGATCTACATAAAGCAAAGAAGCATTTTCCATAATTGCACACTGGCTGATGATTTGGAATGGGTGCTTTGTAATATTGGAAGCGGAATAATAAAGCAAGACAGCGATAATAGGAACTTTCGTTTGTAAAAAGTTACCCTCAAATAACTGTATGACTTTATCATATTCTTTATGATCAAACGAGTGAATGATCGTATTGATAAGCCAAGCAAATTTCTTTTTCGGGTGAACCGGTTTGGTTTTGATCATCTGCTCCACTTCTTGATAGATTTCTGAATCATCTTCATTGTTTTCATGTACATAATTCAGTTTCATCACATAGACATCAAAAGAGCGATTATAGTTTTCATTCTTTAATAAATCGTCCAGTAAAGCGTTGATTTGATAAATATGTTTCGGGATGGATACAGTATAAACATCATATATCAGCAGATCAATATCCAAAACCAACGAGGCTAAATTTCGTTTCTGTACTTCTTCTAAAACTTTCTTGCATGCTTCCATATCCAAATGGTATTTATAATAGGAGCGAAAACACAGATCATATAACAGGATTTGCAATTCATCGGGAAACAGAAAAGAAACATGTAAAAAATGTTCCAATATGTCGATGTCAATTTTTTCGGACATATGATGAAAATCTTGGACAGCTTCTATGAGCAGCCGGTATTCGTTTTCAAATACAATATCCGACGAGAGCGGTTTAAGCAATGTTTCGCATAACTGATAGATTTTCTCATAATCAAGATAAAGAAACGCGTGATAGAGCGCATGGACAGTTTCCATATGCTTGGCAAAATAATCAGAAGCGCCTTCTTCATAACGCAGATCAAACTTATCGAGCAGTTGAAGATACACTTTATCTTTAATGGCTAGCGGTGTTTCCAGAAGCTTTTGATAAGTATGAAAAGAACAAATTGTTACTAGATTTGCATTGTGCATGGTAAATCCGAATTTTGTTTTAGAAAACAAAGCGTCGCCGTCTTTCGTGTATGTTTCAGCGCGATAGATTTCCAGTAATTTTGACAGATATTCTTTTTCTATGATCGGCATGGTGTTATTCCTCTTTAATACTCTTCAATGATAAATAAAATGTCAGGATCCCCCTGACAAATGTTAGTCGATATAATGGCAATTAGGCCCTGTGCAATATGGAGCAGGTACCGGATCTCCGTCATTGGCAAATACCGTTGTCGATGTAAATGCAATCGTGAAGATAAAGCAAGACAATGCCGCTAAAACAACTTTTTTCATAATAAACCTCCTTTTCCCCGATTTGGCTATATTATAGCATAGTTTAGTATGCGGTGGAACGGATTTATAGAAATTGCAATAATTAGCGAAACCTGTAAATTATTCGAGGATATTATAAAAAAATGCAAAAACACAAAATGTATAGATTTCTTTAATAATAGTGTGATATAGTCAGACTATAATGTAATGTGTGATTGATTTGATAATTTTTTGGGGACTTTTTGAGGGGAGGGATTTGATGCAAACAAGACCTTTCATTCAATTATTTAAGACCACGTCGCATTATTATTTTTACGATGCGTACGTCAATCAAATCTCTGAACTCTCCGCGGCCGGCTATCAGTATTTGAAAGAGCATCAAATGATTGATTGTTTTTATAATGAAGAAATAGCGCAATTATATAAAGAAGGATTTTTGCATGAAAATCCTATTTTAACATTTCAGCATCCGGCTACGGATTTCGTTGAAGATCTTACGACAAGAAAAGCAGGCACATTGGTCTTACAAATAACGCAGAACTGCAATTTACGCTGTTCTTACTGTCCTTACTCGCAAAGCGGTGAAAAACACAGGCATCATACCAATCAAAATATGAGCTGGGAGACCGCTAAGAAAGCAGTCGATTTCTACTATGATAAATCCATCGATGCCGATACGGCAAATATTTCTTTTTACGGTGGAGAGCCTTTGCTGCAGTTTTCTTTGATGAAAGCAGTCGTCGCCTATTCCAAAAAGAAATTTGAAGGGAAGAAATGTGTGTTCAGCATTACGACCAACGCAACATTATTGACAAAAGAAATTGCCGATTTTTTGATTACAAATGAGTTTCGTCTGGCAATCAGTTTAGATGGAGATAAAGAAAGCAATGATCGCAATCGTAAATTTGTTTCTCAAAAAGGCAGCGTATTCGAGAAAGTCATCGAAACATTGCAGTATTTCTATGAAAACGCACCGGAATTTGCGAAAAAGATCAACTTAAGCATGGTGATCGATCAAAGAAAAGATCTGAAAGGATTTCTGCATTTGTTTCGGGAATATCCGTTTCTGAATCATATGCAGGTCAGCGTCAGCTTAATTGAAGATGACTATTTGGAAAATGAGGTTAAAGAGTCGAAAGCTTTTTATGAAGAATTTAGCTATTATCGTTTCTTGTCTTATTTAAGTGTCATATCTCCGCTGGATTTTACCGAAGATCTTAAATTTTTCGTTTCGATGAAAGAGAGCTATAAAAAATTGGTGCTGCCATTTCAAGCGTCCGCAATCGGTAAAACGGCAATTCCAAGCGGGCAGTGCATTCCGGGCAATACCAAAGTAATGGTAACGGTGCAGGGCAAACTATTCCCTTGTGAAAAAGTGAGCGAACGCAGAGAAGATTATTGCATCGGCACGCTTGATACAGGATATGACTACGAAAAGATAAGGGAAATCCTGAATTTTTCAAGATATACCTTTGCCCTTTGTCGAAACTGTCCGGCCTTTCGTGAGTGCACGCTCTGTTTCAAAACACACGGAGCGGGCGGTTTTAGCAGTACCGCTACCAAGATGAAATACTGTGCATTATGCAAACAGAATTTTGTTGAAGATTTGCGGGTGCGCATGTATTTTAAGGAAATGGCGGATTGGAAAGGACGTGGATAAGATGGGGAAAACAGTTATCTTTCCATTTACGCTGGAGAACAGCAGCTTCTGTCAGGCATATTTGGATCAAGATGACACCTGTGTGCTCGCATCCTTATCGGGAACCGGTACGATCGATCAAAGCATTGGCAAAGCGCTGAATCGTTTGGATGATACAGGCAGGATCGTCGATATCCACAGCATAGACCTTCGTGAGGTCGATAAGATCATTCTGCTTGAAAGCAAAAACAGCGAACTATATGAACACATTGACGAACTGCTTGTGAAATGGAAAGACCATCAAATAGAAGTGATCAGTTTTTCAGATAAATGCAGAGAGTTCATGCCGATGGCTGTTTTGCAGTATCGTGATTTTCATGTTACTGATTCCTATCACTATGTGTTTATCAACAAGCCGATCATTTTTGTCGGTGGTATCAAAGAAACATCTGAAATTGCATGGCTTTCTTATCAGATCAAAAAAAGATTCGAGAAAAGAAAGCTCAAAAGCATCGTGATTTCCCGATACGGATGCAGCATCGATCAAGAGCGCTATCCATATCCCGATGAATTTGTATCCGATCGTATAAGCGCAGAGTATAAAGTCTTACTGCTGAATCAGTATCTGCAGTTTCTGATCCGAAAGCATGAACCGGATGTCATACTCATTGAAGTGATCGGTGGACCGTTAAGATTTGATTATCATGTATTTAATTATTTCGGTGTCTATTACTATATCACTTCACAGGCGGTAAGCGCCGACTTATTTCTATGCACACTGCCGATTGGCGAATATGACGATGCGTATTTTACGAAACTGAATGATTATATCCGACATAAATTCGATCTTACGATCGACGCTGCCTGTTTGATGAATATCAAATTTGAAGATAGTTTGAGCGTCACGATCGAAAATGATGATGAATACTACTACGTATCTGATTCGATCTTGCGGCGATACTTAGAAAAGAACAGACAGGTGCGGGTCGTTCCTTTCGGCGCATGCACAGATGAAAGTTATTTAGACGCGGTATTTGCCGCTATATTGAAAAAACTGGAAGGTGCAGAAGATGAATGAACGTGAATGGATAGCGGAATTGGAGAAGATATTAGAAACGATCTATCAAAAAAAGATCAGGATCGAAACGGTACTGTCAAACAGTTTGTTTGGCGCACCGTATTACTTTACGGCAATCGAACTGGTGTATTTCGTGTATTTGCTGGAGAATGATTATTCGATTGCTTTTGACAAAAAATTCTTCTTAGATCGCAGCAATCTTTCTATGCAGGATCTCTTGACGTATTTGGTGCAGGCGACGAATAAAAATTCAATAAACTGAGAAAGAAAGGAGGGAATGAGATGTTGAAGAAAGTAAACAAAGCGACTTTGATGACAACGGAAATTGCGCCGAAGGCAACTTGTTACTGTAAGGCGACTTGCTTTGGACCGGCTTCTGAGAAGGCGAACTTTTATCGAGCAAATGAACAGGCAGCAAAGGATTACGGCAAAGTTTCAGATGTTCAGTAATCATGGGCAATAGGGGGAGTACAGGATTTTGCTCCCCCTATGTCATAATAAAAGAAAAACAATCATAACGAATTGATAAAGAGATATAGATTAAGAGGAGGGATCAAATATGGAAAAGATCGTAGAAATTAAGGGATTATGCAAAAAATTCGGTAAGACTGAGGTACTGCATGACGTATCATTTGATATTTATGAAGATGAGATCGTCGGATTTATCGGACCAAACGGAGCCGGTAAAAGTACGACAATGAAATGTATGTGCAATCTGATCTTTCCAAGCGCAGGCACGATAAAGATATGCGGCTATGACATCGTAAAAGAAAGAGAAAAAGCATTGGCAAAACAGTCCTCGTTGATCGAAACTCCGGGATTGTTTCTAAATTTGACCGGAAAAGAAAACATCGAATATTTTGCCTCTTATAAAAAAATACCGCAGTCTAAAATAGAAGAGATCATTCAATTCATGAATTTAGGCGATGGTCTTTACAGACGAACCGCAAAATATTCACTGGGAATGAAACAGCGATTGGCGTTAGGGATTGCCTTGTTATCCGACCCGAAATTGTTGATTTTGGATGAACCGACCAACGGACTGGATCCGGCAGGTGTATTTGACCTTAGAAATCAGTTAAAAACACTGGCAAAAGAAAAGCATGTATCCATACTGGTATCCTCTCATCAGCTAGGAGAATTAGAGAAAATATCCGATCGTTATATTTGCATCAACAAAGGAAAGATCGTAGAAAATCCAAAACAGATGAAAAATGACAGCTGCTATCACATTACAATGAAAAAAACAGAGCAAGTGGAAAAGTTGATGGAACAGGCAGCGTCTGTCTACTCTTACACTTATCAGGAAAACGGATATGTCATACTGGTAAAAGAAAATCACAAAATACAGGATGTTTTGCATTTATTTCAAAAAGAACAGATCGAATATGAGGACATCACGAAAAAAGTCATTGATATTGAAACCATGTATAGTGAACTATATGAGGCATGATCATGTTAAAGTTAGAATTGAAACGACTGTTTAAGAGTCCGAAAAATATAGGGGTCGTCTTCTGTATGATCGTGTTTTCGTTTTTTATCCTGTACCAGTTGAATGAAAAAAGAGTCGAATATGATGAAGTGCAGTTAAAGGAACTGTATGCGGCGAGTGCGATTGCCAAACAAGAAAAAGAGCAACTGAAATATGTAGAAGAAACGCCGGAAGTGGCAGAAGCAAATGAGTATTGGGATTTTGAGGGCAGATATGCCAGTTATCTGCGCGGAAAATTTAATCCTCTAAGCGATAAAGATATTTTTACGAAAGAAGAACGAACTACCCTTGAAAAAGATCGTTATCGGCACATATTAGATGCGTGGGATAAAGAATACAATAAGGCATATTTGGAACTTGCCAAGACACAGAAGGAATTGAAAAAAGAAATCATATTGCGAGAGTATTTGTTGGAACATAAGATTGAGCAGTATGATACGCCGTATGAAGTAAATACGATGAACTATTTAGTGAATTTCTTTCAATCACCGAATGTATTTGTCTTTCTGATTTTAATCGCATTTGCTTCGATCGATGTCATTACCAAGGATTTTGACTGTGATAGTTATAAGCCGTTATATACGATGCCGGTTGCCAGAAAGAAAATTATTCGATCAAAGGTCGAAGCGGTATTGTTGTTTGCGCTGTTTGCGATTAGTGTTGCCATTCTCCTGCCGTCAGTTGCGGCCGCATGGATCGGTGGAACAGGAACTTTGGAATATCCGCAAGTGATGGAAGATTTCAGTATATGGATCGCATTTGATTATGTGCTGAAATGTATGTTGATCTTGCTGGTATTGATTTTGTTTACGATTTCTGTCATTACTTTGGTATCTGTTTCTTTAAGAAACGGTACATCGGCAATGATGGCGATCGGTTCCTATTTCATTATTTTATATTGTATGAGTGAATTAGAACTTCGCTTCCCCAATGTTTTATACTATATTCCGCTATTCTCTGTTGATGTTGCTTATACCGTTAATGTCAAAAACTTTTCGATCCTGCTGTTCAGTGTTTGTTCGCTGTTTATGATTATATTAAGCATCTGGGCGTCAGAAAGAGTAATTGAAACTGCGGATTTATCAGGAGGGGATGCGTAGTGTTGAAAAGGATCAAATTAGGGATCTTATCATCATTACGCAGTAAAACAACGAAGATCGCCATGATCTGTGTCTTGATCTGTGAACTGCTGATGGTCTTCCATTTAGAGGAACGTGCAAGAGAAGAAAAGAAAGAGTATTATCAAAAGTATGTGAGTTTATATACTAAATTTTACAGAGATTTTTGGTATAAGGACCTGTATTATAGAAATGCGATACGTTTTTTAGGATTTGATGAACATGACATCAGAAGAATGGATGAGGCATTTGATTATTTATGTGAGGCAACTTCCAAAGCCGCTAAAGCAATAGAAGATGAAGATTATACGACCTTTTATCGGGAAAATATCAAAGCCAATGTCCTATTGACAGATTCTATGGTTGCACAGGATCAGGAGATGTATTTGGAAACCGATGAGGACTTCTTTAAGAATATCGAGATCGTAGAAAAGATAAAAAAGGATTGGAACTTGCCTTATTATGATGTTCATCTTGGCTTAGGGGTATTCGATAAATTCTGGGCGCCTCAGTACATCTCCCAAACCCAATATTCCTATGAGATGTTGGAAAGAGGGATCGATGAACTATACACTCCAAGTTATCTGAACGGGAATACCGCGCTCTATCAATTCATCTATCATCTGTTTCCGATCCTTGTCTTATTGATCACCGTACTGCTCTACTATGATCAGTTTGCGAAAGAAAAGATACAGGGAACGATCAAGAATCGGCTGACGCAGCCAAAGAAACGGATACGCTATCTCATGGAGAAGATCATTACGAATACGGCGACCATGCTCATCGTATTGCTTCTTCCCAGTTTATTATGTAATTTATTTGTGATCTTCTTAAATGGATTTGAGTTTCAAAACATACCGATCTTGGCATATCCAAAAGGGCTCACAAGTTTCACATCATTACCGAATAATCTAACGGGAGAATACACACCGTTCTTACAGACGATGGGATTAACGCTTTATTCAGGCTTTCCGACATTGGAATACAATGCACCGCACATAGCGATGGAGCTGATGGATTTTCATGTATTCATGGGATATGTGAGTGTGATGACAGTATTGTTCATCATCTTTCAGGTATTATTGAATCAGATGATCACGACCATGATAAATAATCCCTATTTAGGGATGATCGTGAATTTAGGGATAGGGGGAATATGTTATATCAATGCAGGGATAACGAATGTCAGTGAGATAGGGATGTGGAATCCATATTCTTATGCGAATCCGATCTTGAACTTAGCGGGGACATCCTATTACACATATGCAGAAGGGATCGTCATATTAGGGGTCTACTGCATGATACTTTTTGGTGTGACTACGCTGATCTTAAAGAAGAAAGATGTGGTGTAGCATGAAAGGAATAACAGTTGTAAAAAATCTCCGGTTCGCGATGCGCTTCATCCTTGACACTTCTAAAAAAATTGTATGCTTTCGTATCATCTATGCGATACTACAAGGCTTCTATACCGTTTATTCCCTTTTCGTATTAAGAATGATTTTACAGTTGATCTTTCAAGAAGCGAACTTAAAGCGATTAGCCATGATCTTGCTTGTCCTGTTATTGATCAGCTTCCTGCTGGAATCCTTGTGTGATTATCTCATGACCTATCGCATTCCTCAGGAAGAACTAAAGGTCAGCAAAGCGATCGAAATCAAATTGTATGAGGCAATGTCGAAAAAACGGGCACAGGATCTGGAAGATCCCCATCAATACAATCATTTCTTTTTTGTGATCCAAAACGGGAAAGACAGTATTTTACAGTTATTGAACAGTTTTGCCGATTTGATTGCCGCAGTTGTTGCCATTACGGGGCTGAGTGCGCTGCTTGCCTCAAGCGATCTGATGATCATCTGTTTCGTATTGATTTATCTGGCTGTTTCTTTACTGATCGATCTGCTTATTTCAAGAAACACCTATCAGAAAAATCATGCCCTGATCAAACCGAACCGTCGTTTAGATTATGTGAACCGTATCTTCTACTTGAAGCAGTACCATCTTGAATTAAAAGTGTTCCCGCTCTTACAGGCGTTAAAGGAACAGCTGCATCACTGGTATGAGGAAAAAAGCGCAATTCAAGATCAATATCATCGCAAAGCAGTCTGCTATCATATGATGAAAATTTTGATCAGTTTGTTCTTTCAGCTGAGCGCCATTCTGTATATCGCCTATCTCGTATTGCGGGAAGTGATTGCGAAAAGCGATTTTTTGGTGCTTTATAATGGGACAAGCGAATTGAGCGACAACTTAAAGCTGCTCTTTCAATATATACCGGTTTTTTATGAGAACGGTCTTTACATAGGTGAAATCAAAGATTTTCTTGCCCCTGTTGCGAAAAAACAAAAGTATCGGGAAGCGATCCGTGAAATCGAATTGCAAGATGTCAGCTTTACTTATCCATTATGTGAAACGCCGGCGCTGCATGCGATCAATTACCGGTTTCATCAAAACAGCTATGCGATCGTAGGAATGAATGGATCGGGAAAAACGACTTTGGCAAAAGTGATCGGTATGGTGTTTGACGAGGCAAAAGGCAAAAGGATCGTCAATGGGAGAATGCTTGATGAAGCAATATATTTAGATCAGGTCAGTTATATTTTTCAGGATTATCAGGTTTATGCGCTTACGATCGCGGAAAATATTTTGATGCGCCCGCTTCAAAACAATGATGATGTGCGAAAGGTAGAGGAAATCCTGAAAAAAGTCAATTTGTACGATAAAGTCATGGGCTTGCCACATACGATCTACACGGAAATGACGGCCGAGTTTCAGTAAGAGGCGACAATGTTCTCGGGCGGGGAATTGCAAAAACTGGCGCTTGGCAGGGTGATCGCCAAAGACTGTACGGTTCTGATCTTAGATGAGCCATCCAGTGCTTTGGATACCACCGCTGAATATGAGTTTATGAAGCTGGTAAAGGAACTGGGAAAAGATAAGATCCTAATTTATATCACACATAAATTAGATAAATTGATGCTGTTTGATCAAGTGCTCTGCATGAAAGAGGGAACGATCATAGAAAGCGGCGCTTATGAGGATCTGATGCAGAAAAAAGGCTATCTCTATTCGCTAACTGCCGCTTCCAAGGGCTTGCAGGAAATCACCAAAAATCAGTAAAAAATGAGAACAGGAGGGTATCGGCGATGCGCTCCTTTCAAACTGTCAGTCGCTGTTCAAAAAAAAGAGTTTCCATTGCTTTTATTCCATAAAGGCAACAGTTTTTTAGAAAATCGCAGCATCTGCTAAAAAAAGCGCCGGTTTGATCCACAAAGCGAAGAAAGATCATGATTTGTAATTGTAAGAAGAAAAAAAGTAGTTTACAATAGACTTGTATGAAAACATGTGATAAGCAGGAGGAAAAGGAGGCTGGCTATGTTTAAGACAGATTTGGAAATCGCGCAGGAATGCGTGATGGAACCGATCACGGAAATTGCGAAAAAAGCAGGCATATCCGAAGAAGATCTGGAAGTGTATGGAAAGTATAAGGCAAAGGTTTCATTAGATGTCCTGAAAAAAAGAGCAGAAGAACCGGATGGGAAACTGATCTTAGTAACGGCGATCAATCCGACCAAAGCCGGAGAAGGGAAATCAACGACAACGGTCGGTTTGGCAGATGGCTTCAGAAGACTGGGAAAAAAAGCAATGGTTGCTTTGCGTGAACCGTCCTTGGGACCGGTTTTCGGCTTAAAAGGCGGTGCGGCAGGCGGCGGCTATGCACAGGTTGTGCCAATGGAGGATATCAACTTACATTTTACCGGGGATATGCATGCGATCACGACTTGCAATAATCTGATCAGCGCTTGCTTAGACAATCATATCCATCAGGGAAATGCGTTAGATATTGATGTGAATGCGGTCGTTTGGAAACGTGTGCTGGATATGAACGATCGCAGTCTGCGCCAGATCGAGATCGGTTTAGGACCGAAGGCAAATGGAGTGGAACGCAAAGACGGATTTAATATTACGGTTGCCAGTGAAGTAATGGCGATCTTATGTCTTTCTCATTCTTTGATGGATCTAAAAGAAAGACTGGGCAATATCCTGATCGCCTATAATACGAAAAAAGAGCCGATCTATGCAAAAGATCTGGGAATTGCTGGTGCCCTTGCGATGATCATGAAAGATGCGATCAAGCCGAATTTGGTGCAGACGCTGGAACATACGCCGGTGCTGATTCACGGCGGACCGTTTGCCAATATCGCACATGGCTGCAATTCTGTTTTAGCGACCAAGACTTGTCTGAAGCTGGCTGATTATGTGATTACGGAAGCGGGCTTCGGCGCTGATTTAGGCGCGGAAAAGTTTTTAGATATCAAATGCCGTTTAGCGGATCTGCATCCAAGCGCAGTGGTCATCGTGGCGACCATTCGGGCATTGAAGCAGCATGGCGGGGTCAGCTTTGAAGAACTGAAGGAAGAAAATGTCGATGCGATGTTGGCGGGATGTGCCAATCTGGCAAAACACATTGAGACCATTCAGGCATTTGGCTTGCCATATGTGGTAGCGATCAATGAATTTGCGACGGATACGCCGGCAGAAGTGGCAGCGTTAGAAAACTGGTGCAAAGAGCATGGACATCCGATGGCGTTGTCACAAGTTTGGGCAAAAGGCGGCGCCGGAGCGGAAACGCTTGCGCAGGAAGTGCTGCGGCTATGTGAGGAAGAAAACCACTATCATCCGATTTACGATGTGGAAGAAAGCATCGAAGATAAGATCTTTAAGATCGCTTCCACTTGTTATGGCGCAGGCAGTGTCGTTTACAGCGAGGAGGCAAAGGAACAGATTGCGATGTATCAAAAGCGCGGCTGGGATAAACTGCCGATCTGTATGGCAAAGGTTCCGACTTCTTTAAGCGATCAAGCGACGCTTTACGGTGCACCGAAAGATTTTGCGATCACGGTCCGAGAATTTCGTCCATCGCTTGGCGCGGGCTTTATCGTAGCTTTGACCGGCAGTGTGATGACGATGCCGGGTCTTCCGAAACATCCGGCGGCCAATAATATGGATATTGATGAAGATGGTCATATCGTAGGATTATTCTAAAAGGTGAGCGATCACCTTTTTTTTTTCTTTCTTTCGACAATCGGTATCACATAATTTAACATACACAATCAGATAAAGTATAGTATAATAAAATGGAACGTAAGATAAATTGAAAAAGCGTGAGAGAGGGTGAAGGCATGGAAACGGTAAATGGTAAACGGTACAGTCATTTCCAGCTCTTTAAGATATTTTTTAAGCAGCGTTCACGCAGCTATGAAAAAGAACGACACATTCGCAAAGCCGATTACAGCGACATGATCTATCGAGTGATCGCTTTATTGGCCGATACGGTGATCTTGCTTTCGCCGATGTATCTTTGGATGGTGCTGTTTCTGCTTGTATGTGGCGATCTTTTGCCGGTAGATGCTTTGAAATACGGCAATTATGTCATCTTAGGATTGATGATCTTGACCTTTGCCTTAGTGCAGCCGTATTTTGCTTCTGTCACATATGGACAGTCGCTGGGCAAATATATGTGCCGTTTTAAGGTCGTAGGCATGAATGGGGCGCAGGTTTCCACTAAAGTGCTGTTTGTACGGGAACTGCTTCGTGATCTGCCGATCTTGTTGCTGCAGATCTTTGTCGGCGCATTGCCGACGTTTATCTATCTCGGTCTTAATTTCCTCATGATGCTGCTGGATCCCAAGCATCGGATTTTGCCCGATCTGATCACCAAAACAAGAGTGGTCGTCCTGCTAAGTGGGAAAAAGGCAAAAGTGAATGCAGTAGAAACACATGCTGCGGCAGTTATGCCAAAGCGTGGACAGATTGACTTGCAGATTTATTCCGATTTCAGCGCATATGGCGCTTTAAGCGTGGAGGAGATCTTTCAGCTGGCAAAGAAACAGGGCATGCGCTATATCTCGATTACCGATCATAACTGTGCCAAAGCCAACGTGATTGCCAGACAAATGAGTGAATTGTATCATGTCGGTTATATCAGCGGCATTGAGATCGACTGCAACTATAAAGGGAAAGAAGTCAGTGTCTATGGCTATCATATTGATGAACGCAAGGAAGCCTTTAAGAAGATCGAAAATGATTATTTAAGCCGGGAGCAGACGGCGTCGAAAAAGCGGGTCGCGCTTTTTGAAGAGATCAGCGGCATGAAGATCCCGACACAGGAACTGTTGAAGCAGAATCGCTTTCATACGATCACACCGCAGATGATCGGCGCTTATGTACTGAAGCAGGAAGCTTATCGGGAATCAGCGCTTTTATACCCTTATGTATATGGAGATCATCGGCATGATCCGCTGCGTTATTTTGAAAAGGATTTTTTCTATAAAGGAAAACCGTGCTATGTGGAAAGAACATTGCCGGATCTGCGGGTCATTGTTGAAGTGCTGCACCGCTGCGGCGGCGTTGCGATCTTAGCGGAACCGCTTTGGCATGAAGAAGACTTGTCTTTCATCCGTTCCTGTCTGTCAGCGGGCTTAGATGGTATTCAGGTATTCAGCAGTATGCACACCAAAGCGCAATGCGCACAGCTTATGAAACTGGCAAAGGAAGAAAAATGTCTGGTGTCATCCGGCAGCGGCTTTATGGGCATCCATCGAGGTGTATCGCTGGGAGAATGCGGATGTCCGCAGGAAGCAGAGAAAGTCATGACAAAACTGATTCAATATCGGCAAGGGAACTGATGTTTATAAAGAACATCGGTTTTTTTTGTGAAAAGCAGGCAGAAAAAAAGTGTACGGTTTCTGTACACATCTTTTCCAAAATTTAATGGAACATATCTTTTTTCTTAAAAATATAAGTAGCGATCAGACAGGCGATGATGGCTAATGCACTTGGGAACAGCCAATGCGCGCCCGGCAGTCCATCGACATTCATGCCATAGAAACTGAAAATAATATTCGGGATCGCCATGACGATCGTAATGACCGTCAGCACTTTCATGACGATATTTAAGTTATTGGAAATGACAGAGGCAAACGCATCCATCGTGCCGGATAAGATATTAGAATAAATATTACACATTTCGATTGCCTGATGCACTTCGATCAACACGTCCTCCAGCAAGTCTTGGTCATCTTCATAAAGCTTGATCAGCTTGCCTCGCATGATCTTATTCAGTGTGATCTCATCGGTCTTTAATGAGGTGGAAAAATAAACGAGTGATTTTTCTAAGCCCAGCATCTGGATCAATTCCTCATTGCGCATGGACTGATGCAGTTTTTGTTCCGTACGGGAAGATAATCGATCGATCTGGCGCAGATAAATGAGAAAACGCTGTGAGATGCGAAGCAGGATAAACAACAAAAAGCGGGTCTTCATAGCCGTATTGATGCCTTTGATCCGTCCCTTCTCCATGTCCTCGATCGTTAGATTTTCATACAGACAGATCGTTACGATATATCCTTTCATAATGACGATGCCAAGGGGCAGTGTGGTATACTGCAGGGTTGTTTCGGTAATGGCTTCTTCGCTTTCCTCTGCGCTTGGATAATCGACGATGATCAGCGTTTGATTTGCTTCATCATCAAAATCGATATGCGAGCTTTCTTCTTCATCGAGCGATGCTTTGACAAATTCCGGCAATACGCCGACTTCCTGCATCAAATAGTTTTTTTCTTCTTCCGTGGGTGCAACGGCGCTGATCCAGCAGTCTTTTTCCAAAGCAGCCAGTTCATGGGTAACGCCGTCAATCGTTTTATAAAATTTTAACATGACAGACTCCTTTCTTACAGGAGCGATCGTTTGTATCTCCTCCTGCAACAATATTTTATTTTCTTAATAAGCGCCTCGGGGACAGGGGACATACAAACACCTTCTTTCTATCAAACGAAACTATTATAACACAGGGAAGAACCGTGCGACAAAGTTTATTTTCGCATTTTTTATCAAAGCGCGGCAGTGATTTCCAACTGGAATTATCAGAACGCACATGATAGAATAAATAATAAGAAAGCAGGTGGACGCATGGGGCGGTTTTTCGGCCATTTGAAGACAATTACGCTGCATAAGATCCGGGTGACGAAACTGTGTTTTCGCTGTGGCCTGTATAAGCAGGGAATTTTGCACGATCTATCAAAATATACGCCGGTGGAGTTTCTGTCCGGTGTAAAGTATTACCAAGGTGATCGCAGTCCGATCAATCGGGAAAAAGAGGTCATTGGCTATTCGCTTGGCTGGCTGCACCATAAAGGCAGAAATAAGCATCACTGGGAATATTGGCTGGATAACGGAGATCCGATCAAAGCGATCGAAATGCCGGTCAATTATGTCATTGAAATGTTTTGTGATCGGGTCGCGGCTTGTCAGACTTATCAGAAAGAAGCCTATCGGGATGATTCGGCGCTGCGTTACTATCTGAATGGGAAAAGTCGCTGCCTGATGCATGAAAATACCCATGCGCTGTTAGAAGAGCTGCTTACTTATTTAAGTAAACATGGCTTAGATGAAACCATTGCTTATATCCGTAAACACTATCGTAAATAAAAGGAGAATGGATAGCTGATTCTAATAAAAAATAGTATGATACTTATTGTGTGGTACAATGGGTAAGTTGTCCAAAATCCGTATTCATACTTGCTTTTTTGATATATAACTGTGATTTCAAAGACTCATAATAGCATTTTGACATTTTTTTGCTGCCCCACCTCAACAAGAGATAGAAAACGATATGGACAGATATAAGGAAAACCGTAATATAGTATAGCGAAAGCACTTGTTTCTTTCGCTCTCCTGACTGCCATATAAGCAGGGACAGACATACTTGTCATCGGCTGTCTTTACTATTTCATACAAATGAGGAAAGCAGTTAAAAATCTATCTATGGGAGCTATCATATTTCCATACAAAGAGACAAATTTCAATTTATCTCTTACTTGTCTTTGATGAATTCTAATATTTTATTAGTTAATGGTCTAAATATTAGATAAAATACATAACCAATAATTCCACCTGTTACATTTGTTATTAAGTCAGTTATATCTGCTGCCCTAAAGTCACTGATTAAAGGTTGTAATAATTCAATGATTAAACTTAACAAGAAGCAATATATAACAGTCTTTAAGAATTTAGAATTTTCTTTTTTAGTAAGTGGAAATAAAAATCCAAAAGGAACAGTCATTATAACATTTAATCCTACTTGTCTTATAAAATCTCCTCTACCAGATAGTACATCTATAAATGGCACTAAATTCATTGGGACATAGGAATGATTAAATATAAACGGTATAGATACAATTATAGGCATTAAAGTAAAATATAATACAAAAGACAAGTAGATATACATTGTTGTATTTATAAATAATATGGCCTTTCCTTTTAATCTCCATTTTTTATAAAATATAAAAATATATAATATGCCTAATACTATAAAATCTATTAAATATTTCATAATTGCCTCACTTTCAGATTCCAATTTGGTGTGGGTTTGGAATATTCTTAACATGTAAAAATCACTTGTTTCTATCATAGACGGAAACGAGCGATTTTTACAGAAAGGGACCCCATTTCCTATACTTGCTATGAGAATTTTCGCAAGAGAATGGATAATCTAAACAGATAGCAGCTTGCTTGGAAAGGTTACGCAGTTAAAAGATGTTTTTGAAAGAAAAGGTATATGTGTCTTACCCTATCCGTTTTAGGCCTATAAAGCCGTTTTTTTACAAGCCTTAATGGCTCTCTAATGCGCAATACAAGGAATATAAAATACATCTTTTTGCTTTCTGCTTTGCTTTTATCCTAGTCTTCTGCTTGTTCCTCCTCACTTTGGAAAAGCGGGAAATGAACGATTGCCTTAAATAGATCGCCGTCGATCTCGATATGGAAGGTGCCGCCCTGTAACTGCACGAAGCTTTGTACGATAGATAAGCCAAGTCCGCTTCCTTCACTGTTGCGGCTGGAATCACCGCGTACAAAGCGTTCTATGATCTCATCAGCGCGGAAATGAATTTCTTTTTCCGAGATATTGCGGAAAGTTACCGTGATCTGATCGGTTTCACGCACTTCGATATAGACGCGGCTGTTAGGCAAGGCATATTTGCCGATATTGCCCAGCAGATTGGCAAAGATCCGATATGTTTTCTGTGGATCTAGGAAAGCATATTGTTTATCTGCATCACTTTGAAAGCGTACATCGAGTTGTTTATCTGCCAAGGTATCACGGTATTCGACCAGCAGCTGATTCAGCAGTTCATTGAGATCTAAGCGTATCGGATGCAGTACGATTGCGCCGCTGCTGGCTTTACTGACTTCAAACAGATCTTCGATCAAATGCTTTAATCTTGAGGCATTGACTTCCAGTGTATCCAGATAAGCCTGTTTTTCTGCTTCGGTGGCATCGGTATTCTTTAATAGATCAACATAAGAAACAATAGAGGTAAGCGGTGTTTTTAAGTCATGCGACACATTGGTGATCAACTCTGTTTTCATTTTTTGGCTCTTGACTTCATCCGCTACCGCTTTGCTGAAACCATCTCGGATAGAGACAATGGAATCATTCATGCTCTGATAAATGCCGAGATCTTTGATCGGCTGCGCATCAAACTGTCCGGTTTCGATTTCATGAAGGGCATCGCGCATGTTTTCATAATTACGCTGATACTGCCGATAGGTGTGCAGGGCGAGATAACCTAAGAATCCATGGTAAAGCAGCACTACGAGCATAAATGGAATGTTTGGATGGGTAAACGTATTATAGCGTATCAGGAAAAAGTCGAATAAGAAGTTGATCAGCAAAAAGACGATAATATACTGTACGCCGCGGTTATGAATATCCACGCTGCACAGTTTGCGATAGAACTTGTACAGCAAGGAAGTAATCAAGATATGGTGCTTGCAATAAGAGCCCCATCCTTTTTCCTTGATTTGCTTCAGGTGCTGGATGAAGAGGAATACCGCCAATAAAGAAGTCCACACATATAGGAATACACAGCCGTTGATTGCGATCAAAAACGGTGTTTCCCAATTTGTACCGATCTGCAGCAAGTTGGTTTCATAAAACTGCGGAATGGCAATCGTGCCGGCAATCCCGATCGAAAGCAGGATCATATCAAAGAACAGATGCGCTTCTAACGGGATATGCAGAAAGGCACGAAAGCCTTTCATCGTCTTGGCATAAGACAGTGGGAACAATAAGCAAAAGATCGTCCAAAGCCCCAGTGCTCCCAGAAACAACAAAGCGGAAATTTGAAAGGAAACTGCCATCGGATTTGCGATCTGGTGAAAGAATAAATAGTCATAAACCGAAATGTCTTTTGGCACAGCGATGATATAATCCGCATTTTTGATCGGTCGGTAAGCGGCGGGCAGCAGCTGCAATGATGGATCTTCCTGCATGCTTTCCTGCTCTGCCTCATTATAAAGATCATAAAGATATTCTTGCACATAGTGATACTGCGCTGTCTTTAGTCGTTCCATATAGTCATAAGTCTGGATCGTATCGCTCAGTTCACTGATGGATACCACACCGTTTTCATCAAAGGAAAAGCGGACATACCATAAATAATCACCGTCTTCCATGTCTGTTTCTCTTAGATTCGGCTGATTGGTAAACTCACTTTCTTTTTCTTGATCCTTTAACAGCAAAGAGTAGGAAAGGGCGGAGGCATCGTTTCTGAACCAGCTATTCCAGTTTCTTTGCAAGAAGGATTCGACATAATCAGGCAAATAGTCGAGATCGTGCTCTTCCGGATCCAATTTGCTTTCATCTATCAAAATATGATAAGGACTTTCACTCTGCTGCAAAAGCTCCAGCATGCCCTGTGCATATAGCGTTACGATCAATTCATCGCTGTTTCTTGGAATGGTTTGATCTTTGATTTCCTCATAAGCGTTTTTTTCGATGTACTGCGTAATCGGAAATTGTAACAAACACGTAAGCATGGCAATGACCGCTGTGCCTGCAAGCAGGAGCAGTGTGTATTTGAATGTCGTTTTTTTCATGTATATCTTCCTTCCCGATAAAAGCATTACGCTTCTATTTTATATCCTACGCCCCATACGACTTTTAGGTGGCGTGGGTTCTTGGGATCGATTTCGATCTTTTCACGAATATTGCGGATATGGACCATGACGGTTTCCGAATTGATCGCCGTTTCTTTCCATACGGCTTCATAAATCGTATCGCTGGAATAGACGCGTCCCGGATGGCTCATCAGCAGATGCAGGATCTTAAACTCGATCGGCGTCAGCTTGGTCAAGGTCCCGTTCACATACAGCTGTTTCTGATCGACATGCAGCTCCAGTCCGCCAAGGGAGAGGACCTGTTCATCTTCCTGTTGTTTTTCCTGCAGCTGTAAATAACGCGCATATCTTCTTAAATTCGCATTGACCCGTGCCAGCAGCTCCATCGGTGTAAAAGGCTTGGTAATATAGTCATCTGCACCGATATTCAGTCCGGTGATCTTATCAATATCCTCTGATTTTGCCGATAACATCAAGATCGGAAAATCATAATGTTCCCGTGCTTTCATGGTCATCGTAATGCCGTCCATGATCGGCATCATGATATCGACAATGGCGAGATGTATGGTTTCCCGTTCCATGATCGATAATCCCTCTTTGCCGTTTGCGGCCTGAAAAACCGTATACCCCTGATTTCTTAAATAAATTTCAATGGCGTCATTGATCGCCTTTTCATCTTCTACCACTAATATCTGATAATTCATAACTTGCCCTCTCTTGTTATGCTTACATCATAGCAGAACTTTTGATTGAATGAAATATGAGATTTCGTTTCATTCAAAATGATCGATGTGGGTAATAGCGGCAATACATCCGATCAGAATGCAGAATAAAGCGGTGATCACAAAGGCTTGTATGAGCGTAGAGAAAAACAGATTCATAATGTCAGCTCCTTTCATCGTTTTCATTATAAAGAATGATTATAAAGAAGCGGGTGCGAAAAAACGAAAGAATTTCTAAAGATTTTTGAAAAGCATCGAAAATAGAAGACATGGTTTTGGAAAAGGGAAAGGTTCGGATATTTGTTTCTAAATTTCGCGTGTCTGAGAAGAGAAAGTAAAACAAAGGTAGTAAGAAAGCGATAGAATATGATAAAATGTAACAAGACATTGAGGTGAGCATATGGAGAAAAAAGGAAAGATCGTTACCGTTGTCGGCACGAACGCATCGGGGAAAAGTGATTTGGCGGTGTATTTGGCTAAAAAATATAACGGTGAGATCATATCGGCAGATTCTCGGCAGATCTATCGGGGGTATGATCTGGGAACGGGGAAATTGAGCAAAGCGGAAATGCAGGGCGTCGTGCATCATATGATCGATATTCTCGACAGTAACGAACTGTTTTCAGTCGCTGATTTTCAAGCGCGTGCTTATGCATGCATCGACGATATCTTAAGTCGGGGGAAACTGCCGATCATCGCGGGAGGAACGGGTCTTTATGTGCGCAGTGTGGTAAAGGGTTATACGTTTGTAAAGATGGAACCGGATCTTGAACTGCGCGAGGAACTGGAAAAGAAAACGACAGAAGAGCTGTATGCACAATTAGCGGAAATAGATGAGCAGGCGGCAAAACGCAATACGAAGGAAAATCGGCGACGGATCATCAGAGCGCTGGAAAAGTATCATGTACTTGGAAAAGAGGCGCTGCAGGATCATTATGAACCGCGCTATGAAGCACTGCAATTAGGGGTAACGTGGCCAAATGCGATCTTGCATGAACGCATTGATGTGCGCATGAAAAAACGCTTTGATGAAGGCATGATCGAAGAGGTAAAAGGATTGATGGAGCAGGGGGCAACCGCAGCATTCATGGAAGCACTGGGATTGGAGTATCGTCATATCTACTATTATTTAAGCGGAAGATACCAAAGCAAGGAAGAACTCTATACCGAATTGAGCAGAGCGATCAAACGCTTTGCCAAACAGCAGAAAACGTGGTTTCGCAAAGATCATGACATTATCTGGCTGGATATGGAACAAGATTATAAAGCGCAGGCAGAAGCACAGATCGAAGCGTTTCTGCATGATTCAGACAAATAAGCGCTGTTTGGTAATCAGAGATAGCAGAATATGAAAAAAGATCGCTGAAAAGCGGTCTTTTTCGTATCATGATAAGTAAAAGACGAATTACTCATTTTCGGCCTTATACCAGTAAACAGAGCCGCTGCTGCTTTCTTTTCCGCTGATCGGATCAACTCGTTTTTCAATGATCGCATCACTGCGCTTATACCAGCTCCCGCCTCCCTCTGGATAAAGGGCATTGAACGTATCTCGCCAGATCAGCTTCGGGGTCTTAAAGTAAGCTTCATCCAGCTCAGAATGATCGTCATTGCCGCTCCATACGGCAACACAGTAGTCGGGATTAAAGCCTGCCGCCAGTGCATCATAATCACTGGTGCCGCTTTTTCCCGCTACCTTGACATTCGGTACGGCATCCAGCAGGGTCGGTACATTATGTCCGATATTCTTTGGATCATAGGTGGCTGTCAGCAACTGATTTAAGATCAGTGTTTCATCACGCAGCAGCAGTCGTTTGCAGGCGATCTCTTTCTCGTAAATGATCTTGCTGTTCCCATCGGTAATATGATCGATAAAAGACGGTTCTTCATATAATCCTTCTGATGCAAAAGCAGTATAGATTTTTGCCAGCTCTAAGATCGACATCTGTGTCGTGCCCAGTGCCATCGAAGGATTTTCCTCTACATCTTCGATCCCAAATGAGAGCAGCGCTTCCTTTAAGGTATCCATTCCTAAAAACAGATGGGTCTTTTCCGCATAAATATTGTCGCTGACCGCAATCGCCTGTATCATGGAAATATCCCGATAAGCGTAAATATCCTTAAAATTAGTCGGTGCGTAAGTTGTTTTTTCATCAATCTGGAAGGTAGTCGGCTGTGAGGTAAAGGTAGTGGATGGGGTGAAGCCTTGCTGCAAGGCGGTATAGTAAAGCAGTGGCTTGATCGTGGAAGCAACCTGCCGTTTGGCATAAAGCGCACGATTATAAGAGGATAACGTATAATCTTTTCCTCCGGCGATCGCTTTTACCTTAAAGGTAAAAGGCTCCATAACAACAGCGCTGACTTCCAGTTGTTCCTTCGTATCCACATGTGCCTCGATCGCATCACTGAGCGCTTTTTGTGCCTGTGGGTCATAGTTGGTATAAACATAGAGGGGCTGATCTAAACTGATATTTTGTTCTTTCAAGGAAGCGATGACCGCGTCAATATAGTATTGTTCACTGCCTTTTGTTTCGTTGATCTGATTGATGTGCAGTTCGATTGCTTCTTCCTTTGCTTCACGATGCGCTTGTTTTGACAAGAGTTCCTCCTCATATAAAATATCTAAGATTAGGTTTTTTCGCTCTGTTGCCTGTTCGATGGAAATGAGCGGAGAATAGATGGAAGGGCCGTTTGGAATGCCGATCAGGACTGCGAGTTCACAATCATCTAAATCAGACAGATCTTTAGAGAAGAAAAATTGGGAAGCATTGGCGATGCCATGCACACCGTGTCCATAATACAAAGTATTCAAATAACCTTCCAATATTTCTTCTTTGTCATACTGCATTTCCATACGCAGTGCATAAAATACTTCGGAAATTTTACGCTGCAAGGTCTGTTCATTGCTTAAATATAAATTTTTCGCATACTGCTGGGTGATCGTACTGCCGCCTTGTGTGATCTCTTGATGGATGAGATTGTTGAAAAACGCTTTTCCGATGCGCAGCGGATCAAAGCCGATATGCGTGTAAAAGCGTTTGTCCTCAACTGCCAGCACGGCGTCCTGCACCCGTTTCGGAATTTGATCTAAATCGGTCCAGTGAATATTTTTTTTGAAGTTTGTTTCATATAATACATTGCCGTGCACATCATACATGGTGATGCTGGATCGTTTTTCGTATAATTCCAGTTCATCGAACCGGGCATAAAACAAGACGGCGATGAATATCGTTGCGAAAAGAAAGGCAACGATCAAAAGGATTTTTCCCGCTTTTTTCACATGATCACCTCTAGATTAGTGTTGCCTGCCGTATCGGAAATAAACGGGCAGGTTGAAAAAAGTGCAACTTGCTATTGCATTGTATTGATATTTTGCTATACTATCTCATGACAAGTGGTGATATGATGAAAAAACATGTAACGGTAAGGCAGAAAAACTGCACAGATCAAAGCCGGTGTGTGCTGCATGACGGCGTTTGTGAATATACTTGTGAAAAGGATCAGATCACCCTTTCCTATCGGGAAAAAGAAGGCGGCGAAGTCGTGCTGAAGGCCGATGCAAAAGAGCTGATGATCTTTCGCAAAGGTGATGTAACCAGCCGGCTGCGGTTTCGGCGGGATACGAATACGACCGCGACGATCACAAGTCCGTACGGCAGTTTTGAAATAGCGCTGTACACTTATTTTTATCGGATCAGTGAACAGATGATCGTGGTGGAATATGATGTATTGTCAGATATGCGGGAAAAGACAAGACTGCGCTTTAGCTGGCATATCAAAGGTGCATGTTCTTAAGCAGCGAGAAAAAGGTATCGGTTTCAGGAGGTATGAAATGAAAAAGTCGATGATTGATGTCGCATATGAATTGATGTCGAAGAAGAAAAAAGCGATGACATTCGCAAAACTATGGGAAGAAGTAACACAGGCGCTGGGTATGGATGAGATGCAGAAAGAGGAAGCGATCGCACATTTTTACTCTGATCTGTCATTGGATACGCGTTTTCTGCATGTCGGCGATAATAAGTGGGATCTGCGCAACCGTCACACTTTTAACGAAACGATCATTGATACAAGCGCATTGCTGATCGATGATGAGGCAGAAGATAGTGAAGCGCTTGAAGAAGCAGAAGAGGAAAAAGAAACAAACGAGGAATTTGATTAGCGTGTAAGGCGTGGCGATCGAAGATGATCTGCATACGCCTTGTTTGTTTTCGGCAAGGGAAGTACGCTTTGAAAAAAGGGTATTTGCCTTTTGTAGGCACGGCTGTGAAGATGTGTGCATATTCTTGCGTTTCTGCGGTATTGGGACTTTTCAAAAAGGGAAAAATGCAGTAGAATAAGAGTGTCAAATAAATAAGGAGGAAATTGATATGGCATTAGTATCAGCAACTGAAATGCTTAACAAAGCACATGCGGGACATTACGCAGTCGGCGCATTTAACATCAACAATCTGGAATGGACGAAAATGATCCTGTTGGCAGCGGAAGAAGCAAAATCTCCGGTTATGCTGGGCGTTTCCGAAGGTGCGGCAAAATACATGTGCGGTTTCAAGACCGTTGTGGCAATGGTAAAAGAAATCCATGACAGTTTAGGTATTACCGTTCCGGTAGCATTGCATTTGGATCATGGTTCTTATGAAGGTGCAAAGGCTTGTATCGAAGCTGGATTTACATCGGTTATGTTTGACGGTTCCCATTATCCGTTTGAAGAAAACGTAGCAAAATCAAAAGAGATGATCGAATTGGCGCATGCAAAAGGCGTTTCGATCGAGTGTGAAGTCGGCGGTATCGGCGGTGAAGAAGACGGTACGGTATCAAACGGCGAATTGGCTGATCCGCAGGAATGTAAGACGATCTGCGAGCTGGGCGTTGATTTCTTAGCAGCAGGTATCGGTAACATTCACGGTAAATATCCGGCAAACTGGGCAGGTCTGAACTTTGATCGTCTGGCGGAAATCCAGAATGTAACAAACGGCAAACCGCTGGTATTGCATGGTGGATCCGGTATCCCGGCTGATCAGATCGCAAAAGCAATCGACTTAGGTGTTTCTAAGATCAACGTAAATACGGAATTGCAGTTGGAATTTGCGGCTGCAACACGTAAATACATTGAAGCGGGCAAAGATCTGGAAGGCAAAGGATACGATCCTCGTAAACTGCTGAAACCGGGTGCAGACGCAATCAAGGATAAAGTCATCGCAATGATGAAACAGTTTGGTTCTTATAACCAGGCATAATTGCTTATTGGGATAAAACGTATCAATAAAGAGTAAAGGCACAAATCAGGTGATCTGGTTTGTGCTTTTTTTATAGAAACGGTTATTGACTTTGGCGAAATATCTATGGAGATCTAGTATATGTGCCAAGTGTTCCGATCATCTGCGCTTTTCCTATTGATCATGTTTTTCTGTTTCAATAAACAGATTGCAGCAGATAGAAAAAGCATGTTTTATTTTTGCTTGAATATGAAAATAATTGCATAAAAGGCAAAAAATCGGGGGGGGGGGGGCTAAAAATGAAAAAATTCTTGTAAATTATGGATTTCCCCTTATAAAGTGTTGAATTGTTAGGGAAATGTAGATATAATCAGTGTGTAAATTGGTGCGTAAAAAAGGCGTTTTTTTCATGTATGCACGCTTTTTGAAAAAAGCGGTGCATCATAAAAAAACTGCGCGGATAACGCAGTCATTTTACTGAATAGATTGTTCTTTGATGATTTGTATCATGTCGTCGCGCAGATCTTCGCGGGCTAATGCGAAATCGATCTGAGCCTTCAAAAAGCCGCGTTTATCGCCCACATCGTAACGCTTTCCTTCAAAGTCGTAAGCGCAGACGTTTTCATAGGCGAGCAGACGGTTGATCGCATCGGTCAGTTGGATCTCGTTGCCGCTTCCCGGCTCCTGGGTTTCCAGCAGTTCAAAGATCTTTGGGGTCAGGATATAGCGTCCTAAAATGGCGATGTCGCTTGGTGCTTCTTCCTGTTTCGGTTTTTCCACAAAACCTTTGACAGCGAAGCAGCGTTCGCTTAATGTTTCTTTCGGATCGATGATACCGTATTTAGAGACTGCGGCAGGCTCTACGCGCTGTACGCCGACTACGCTGCTTTGATTGGTATGGAAGGCGTCGATGAGCTGTTTGGTTGCCGGCTTGCCGTTTGGATTGACCACGATGTCATCGCCGAGCAGAATGGCAAACGGTTCATCACCAACGAATGTTTTGGCGCACAGAACGGCATGACCTAAACCGCGGGGGTTTTTCTGACGAACGGAATAAATGTTAGCCATTTGCGAGATTTCCCGTACCATTTGCAGCTGTTCTTGACTGCCGGACGCCTCTAAGCGCTTCTCCAGTTCAAAGCTTTGGTCAAAATGATTTTCAATGCTGGCCTTATGCGCATTGGTAATGATCAGGATTTCTTCGATTCCGCTGGCTACGGCTTCTTCAATGATATATTGAATGGTCGGTTTATCCACGATCGGCAGCATTTCCTTAGGAATGGCTTTTGTTGCCGGTAAAAAGCGGGTGCCGAAACCGGCCGCGGGGATGATGGCTTTTTTCACTTGTTTCATAAACTTTATCACACTCCATGGCTCCATTCTATCATATTTATGATAAATGACCAGTGGGAAAGTAACAATTTATCGCAAAGTGTGTGATTCGGGAAAAGATGCAAATCAAAGGATAGAAAGCAAAGTGAGGATGATTGAAGTGATCGCTTGGATATTAAATAACAAATTTTACCAGAAGTACCGGGAGTATTTTCTGTTGCTGCTGGATCTGTTTCTGGTATGTGTGTCGTTTCTGATCGCGTTCTGGACCAAAGAGGATTTCCTGTTCCGGTTTGAGAATCATTTGGCACTTAAAAATGTCTTATTGTGGACCGTGCTGGTAATCGGTGTCTACACTGTGAATTTTTTGATTTTTAAGGTACATCGCAGTCTGTGGAAATACATTGGGCCGATGGAAGCGGTCAGACTATGTCTGGCTGATGGCTTTGCGACGTTGATCTTGATGGGGATTGCGACTTTTATTACCAAAGACGGCTATTATACAAGTGTTATTTTTGTAGCCGGTTTATTGAATGTGCTTTTGATGCTGGTGATACGCTTCGGGTATCGTTTGTTAAGACGCTATCAGATCGATGAAAAGAAAAATACGATCAATGCGCTGATCATCGGTGCGGGAGACGGCGGCTATATCCTGTTGAAGGAGCTTACGCAAAATGAAAGCTATCATGCGCATGTAGTCGGCTTTTTAGATGATTTTCGTCATGATAAGATCGTTGCGGGGAAACCGGTGCTGGGTACGACGGAAGATCTGGCAGAGGTTGTGAAAAAGCATCGGATCCAGATCGTTTTTATCGCGATTCCCAGCGCTTCAAAGAAAGATGTGCGCAGGATCTATGAAAAATGTCAGGATCTGAATTTAGAAACGAAGATCATGCGGCGTGGAGAAACGCTGCTTAGCGATACGCCGGGGAAAGAAACCTATCCGGTAAAAGATATTGCGATCGAGGATTTGTTGGGACGTGGTGAGATTCGCTTGAATCAACAGGAGATCCGCTCTTATATTACCGGGAAAGTCGTTGCGGTTACCGGTGCGGGCGGTTCGATCGGTTCTGAATTATGCCGGCAGATCGTGAAGTTTCATCCGAAACGACTGGTTTTGATCGATATCAATGAAAATACACTGTATATGCTGGAACAGGAATTTAATCGGGATCGCATGCATGGCAAACTGGATCCGGAAATCGAGATCGTTTCTTATATTGCTTCCATTCGGGAACGTAAGGCGATCAATGAAGTGTTTGAACAAAATAAACCTGAGGTCGTCTATCATGCGGCAGCGCATAAACATGTTCCGCTGATGGAAACAAGACCGCAGGAAGCGATCAAAAACAATGTGTTCGGAACGAACAATGTCATTTCCCTCTGTATTGCGCACCATGTTTCGCGCTTCATCATGATTTCAACGGACAAAGCGGTCAATCCGACAAATGTAATGGGAGCGACGAAGCGAATGACGGAAATGATCTTGCAGGCAAATGGCAAGAACGGTATTACGAAGATGGCAGCTGTGCGTTTTGGCAATGTGCTGGGCTCAAATGGTTCGGTAATTCCGATCTTTCAGCAGCAGATTGCCGAAGGCGGACCGGTTACGATTACTGATAAAGGGATCATTCGTTATTTTATGACGATACCGGAAGCTGCACAGCTGGTATTGCAGGCAGGCTATTATGCGGATAAGGGAGAGATCTTTGTTCTGGATATGGGAGAACCGGTAAAGATCTTGAATTTGGCAGAGAAAATGATTCGTCTGTCCGGTCTAAAGCCTTATGAGGATATTGATATCGTAGAGATCGGTTTAAGACCGGGTGAAAAGATGTTTGAGGAACTGCGTCTAGATGGCGAAGATACGGTAAAGACAAAGAATGATCTGATCTTTATCAATAAAGTAATGGATATTTCAATGAGTGAGATCAATGCAAAATTGCATACATTAAGTGAAATGCTTGCGTGTGGCGCTACGCGGGAAGCGTATCGGGAAACGATGCTGGAGATGATCAAAGACGTTAGCGCCGGCTGATATAGGAATTGTTATAACCGCTCTAAAGTGGTATAATAATTTAGATTGGTATCTATGATGCCATTTACAGGATTATGCGGATTGAAATCGTCGCCCAGCGCGCGTTTCATGAAGGATATGGTCATTTCGTAACGGTCTATCTGATTTTTTTGGTTGGGTGGATAGGCGCAGCCTACCTGAAAGGAGCTTTTTATGGAAAACTGGTATGTGATACAGGTGAGAAGCGGGCAAGAGGAGCGGATCTTACGCAAGTGCCGTCTTTTGATCGACCATGCGGTTTTACATGATTGTTTTCTGCCGAAATGCGAGCGGATGAAAAAGATGCGCGGACATTGGGAAAAGGTGGAGGAGCTGTTGTTTCGGGGCTATGTTTTTTTGATCAGTGATGATGTGCAGGCGTTGTATCATGAATTGTATAAAATTGATGATCTGACAAAGTTGCTGGGAAAGCATGGGGAGGATATTTATCCGCTGTATGAAAAGGAAGTGGCGTTTTTGAAGTCATTTGGCAGGATGGAGCATTTGGTGGAGATGTCTGTCGGCTATATGGAGGGAGAACGGATCGTTGTTATGGAAGGACCTTTGATGGGGAAAGAGGGGATGATCTGCAAGGTGGATCGCCATAAGCGGATCGCTGTGATTGAAGTAGAAATGTTTGGGAAGACGACGACCGCGAAGGTCGGACTTGAGATAGTGGCGAAACGCACATGATATGGATTTAAGCAAATAACAGTAAAATGATATAAGAAAGTAAAATGATATAAGAAAAGGATAATCGCATATTATCCATAGGTAAGGAAGCAGTTGAGAGATCAGCTGTTTTTATTATGGGTTAGGAGGAAATAGAATGGAAAGTAGAACGATCCCTTTCAGTCCGCCGGATATCAGTGAAGCGGAGATTGCAGAAGTAGCGGAAGCATTACGTTCCGGATGGATTACAACAGGACCGAAAACAAAAGAATTTGAAAGACAGATTTCTGCCTATGTCGGTACAGAAAAAACAGTATGCCTGAACAGCGCAACTGCCGCAATGGAATTAACACTGCGTTTGCTTGGGATCGGACCGGGAGATGAAGTAATCGTACCTGCCTATACTTATACGGCATCTTGCTCTGTCATTTGTCATGTTGGTGCGACACCGGTCATGATAGATTGTGCAAAAGACAGCTTTGAGATGGATTATGAACAAATGGCAAAGCGGATCAATGAAAAGACCAAAATGATCATACCGGTTGATTTGGCGGGTATCGTTTGCGATTATCGAAAGATCTTTCAGATCGTAGAGGATAAACGCGCTTTATTTCATGCGAATCATGCGCTGCAGGCAACATTTAACAGAATTATCGTCATGGCTGATTGTGCACATGGATTTGGGGCAATGCAGAGTGATGTAAAAGCAGGGAATATTGCAGACTTTACGTGTTATTCTTTCCACGCCGTGAAGAATTTAACAACAGCTGAAGGCGGCGCAGTCACATGGAAAACCATACCGACAATCAGCAATGATTTTATTTATCAGCAATTTCAGCTGTTATCTTTGCATGGACAAACAAAAGATGCCTTGCACAAAAATCAGTTAGGCGCATGGGAGTATGATATTGTTGCACCGGCCTATAAATGCAATATGACAGATATTATGGCTGCCATCGGATTAAAGCAGTTAGAGCGATATGAGGATCTGTTGAAGCGTCGTCATAAAATAATCCAAATGTATGATACAGCCTTGAAAGATTTGCCGGTAAAAGTATTGACACACAGCAGCAATCACCACCGTTCCAGCGGTCATCTGTATTTTGTCAGAATCGAGGGGATCGGTGAAGAAACACGAAATAAGATCATTACCTCTATGGCAGAGGCAGGCATCGCATGTAATGTTCATTATAAACCGCTGCCGATGCTTACCGCTTATAAAAACTTGGGATTTTCCATTGCAGATTTTCCAAATGCTTATCATCAGTATGAAAATGAAATCACGTTGCCGTTGTATAGTAAATTAAGTGATGAAGATGTTGCCTATATTCTGCAATGCTTCAAAGAGAGCTTGGAGAAGCATCAATGTTGTTAAAAAAATGGGATGATCTACCGGTCTTCATGAAAAATGATGAAGTAAGAAAATATTATGATGTGCTTTCTAAAAAACGCGTCCACTTATGGCTGAAGCGTTTATTTGATATAGCAGCATCTTTTATTTTACTCATTTTGTTATCGCCGGTTTTTTTGGTACTGGCTATATGGATCAAAATGGACAGTCGGGGATCAGTTTTTTATCGACAGGAACGAGTAACACAGTATGGGAAGACATTTCGGATCTTCAAGTTTCGAACAATGGTAACGAATGCTGATCAGATCGGTGCATTGATTACCGGTCAAAACGATACACGCATTACAAGGGTGGGAGCAAAGATCAGAAAATCCCGTTTGGATGAGATACCACAGTTGTTGAACATTTTACGTGGAGAAATGAGCTTTGTAGGGACGCGACCGGAAGTACAAAAATATGTTGATTGCTATTCTGATGAGATGAAAGCAACACTGCTGATGCCGGCCGGGGTTACGTCTTTAGCAAGTATCAAGTACAAAGATGAGGATACATTGTTGGAAGCGGGAAGCATGAAAGGCAAGACAATCGATGAAATATATACGAAAGAGATATTGCCGCAGAAGATGAAATATAACTTGGAGTATTTGAGGGAGTTTTGTTTTGTAAAGGATTTGAGCTTATGTGTGAAAACGGTGGTGTAATACAATGAAAGTATGGTTAATACAGGCAAATGAACCAATACCGGCGGTAGATAAAAATCAAAGACCTTTTCGTACCGGTATGCTTGCAGAAGCATTACTGAAACAGGGGCATGAAGTGGTGTGGTTTGCCGCAACATTTGATCACTACACAAAAACACAGCGATTTTCTGTTAATCAAATGGTGCAAATTGAGGACAATTTTCAAATTCAATTTTTATATGGTTGCCGTTATCAAAAAAATATTTCTTTACTGCGAATAAAAAATCATATCCAAATTGCTAAACAATTCAAACGTGTATCAAGGAAGCTGCAAGAGCCAGATTTAATTTATTGTTCATTCCCGCCAATCTATCTTGCCAAAAAAGCACTCAGTTACGCAAATCAAAAAAACATAAAATTTGTATTAGATGTTCGAGATTTATGGCCAGAAGTATTTGAACGCGCTGTTCCTAAAAAAATGTATTGGGTTACTAATCCGATTTTTCGCTACTTACATCGTTTAGTAAATCAATTATATCGTAATTCATACGCTGTAAATGCTGTTTCGAATGAATGTGTTAATTATGTAATAGAAAAATCCGGAAGAAAAAAGAAAAAATATGATAGCGGCTATTTTATTGGCTTTCCGAATCGCTATCAATTAAGTGCAGAAGAGAGTTTGATAGCCAGAGCAGAAAAAGTACAAATTATTTTTGTAGGCACATTAAGTAATCAGATCAACTATGATTTGATATGTAAGATAGCAATGAAACTTAAAAACATTGATTTTATTATTGGTGGCGATGGACCGCTTTCAGAAGATTTCCATACGTTGGCAAAAGATCTCCCTAATATCCAATTCAAAGGGTGGTTAGATGCAAATACAATTCAACAATATATGAAACAAGCATCCTTTGCGTTGATCCCATATTATGATACTTTTGATTTTCAATTAGGCGTAGGAAATAAATTTGCAGAAGCACTTTGCTATGCTTTACCACCGATTGTATTGTGCAATGGTGTAATGAAAAATCTTATATTAAATAATCAATGTGGTGTTTTTGGAAAGGATGCCCACGATGTAGCATTTCAAATCACTGAGCTTTTAGATGATGACATAAAATACCAAAATTATGTTAAAAATGCACATCATCTTTATCAGGAACAATTTGATTCTAGCAAGATTTATCCAAATTTAGTAAATGATCTAGTGAAATTACAGGAGGAATAGACAATGAAATATGCACTGATCGGATGTGGGAGAATATCCCCGAATCATATAGCAGCCGCAATAAAAAACAAACTGGAAATCGTCGCGGTATGCGATATCGTAAAAGAGAACATGGAAAACTTATTAAGCAGATTTACATATGATTTCCATCAAACAAACCGATATACAGATTATAAAGAGATGATCCTAAAGGAACAGCCGGACCTAGTCGCAATCGCAACAGAATCCGGCCTTCATGCAGAGATCGCTCTTTTTTGTATCGCTCATAAAGTCAATGTCATCATCGAAAAACCAATCGCTATGAATATGAAAGATGCACGCATGATCTGTAAAGCAGCGGAAAAGCATGATGTCGTTGTATGTGCGAACCATCAGAACCGCTTTAATAAATCCATTCAGAAGATCCATGAAGCAATGGAAGAAAAGCGATTCGGGAAACTGTTTCATGCAGCTGCTCATGTGAGATGGAACCGCAATAAAGGTTATTATGATCAGGCCAAGTGGCGCGGTACTTGGGTAAATGACGGAGGCTGTCTGATGAACCAATGTATTCATAATGCCGATCTATTAAGATGGATGATGGGAGATGAAGTGGAAGAAATCATGGCTTACACCGATAATCTGAATCATGATTATATTCAGGCAGAAGATCTGGGATTGGCAGTGATCAAATTCAAGAACGGCGCTTATGGATTATTTGAAGGAACGGTCAATGTCTATCCGAAGAATTTGGAAGAAACGCTGTATATCTTTGGCAGCAAAGGGACAGTGAAAGCCGGAGGGAAATCAGTGAATATCATTGAAGAATGGGAATTTGCGGATGAAAAAGAAGATGCGGAAGCAGTCAAGCAAGCGCACAGTGAAAATCCGGAGAATGTCTATGGTTTCGGACATGATCCGTTATATGCAGATGTGATCGGTGCGATCAAAGAACACCGTAAACCATTGGTAGATGCAGAAGCAGGGATGCGTGCATTGGAATTGATCTTGGCGATCTATGAATCGGCGGCGACGGGGAAAGCGGTAAAGCTGCCGTTAGGCGATGTTGCTTCTACTGATTATGAAGGAAGATTCGGTGAATAAGATGGAGTTTACTTATGATGCTTACCGTAAACTGCTCTTAACTTTCAAAAACAACGGTTATCAGGATATTTTTTATCAGGAAGCGGATATGACGAAAAAGCAGGTCATTTTAAGACATGATATCGACAATTCGATAGAAGATGCCTTAAAAATAGCGGAGATAGAGAAAGAAGTAGGTATGAAGAGTACCTATTTTGTATTGATCGGTACAGAATTTTATAACCTTTTTACAAAGCGTTCCAAAGAGATGATCGAAAAAATAATCGCCTATGGACATTCTGTGCAGTTACATTTTGATGTTACTAATTATGAAATCGGCTCAAAAGGAGATCTGATCCAAATGATCGAGAAAGAAATGCGAATACTGGAGATGATTACGAAACAGCCGGTCCATGTCGTGTCTTTCCATAGACCTTTGCGAGAATATTTTAATGAAACGATTTCAAATTCTTTCATTTCTGCTTATGACAAACAGTTTTTCAGCGACTTCAAGTATGTCAGCGATTCACGAAGAAACTGGAAAGATGACCCTTATGAAGCAGTGGCGAATGGTTACCGACATATCCAGTGTTTGACACATGCATTTTGGTATGATGAAAGGGAAATGACCGCACATGACAAGATAGTGTTATTTAAGACAAAATGTGCAGATAAAACGAAAGAAGCATTATATCAAAACATAACCGATTTAGATGAATTGATAAAGTGAGAAGGTGATGAATGATGGATGCATATGATGTCCTAAACTATCTTAATGAAAAGAAAGTCCATTATCGGGTAAATGGATTAAAGCAGATTTTGATCACACAGTATTGTCCGTTAAAAGCATTAAAGCCGCATGCGATTACATGGTTGAAGCAATATGATGCGAAAATTACCGAAGAGAATCCGGAAACACTGTTCATATGCAAAATAGAAGATCATACAGAGCATGGCGATAACGTCATCTTTGTAGAATCCTTAAAGAGAACGTTTTTTCGGATCATTCGTGATCTTTTCAACCTTGATGCAATGAAAGAAAGTAAGATCGAACCAAGTGCAGTCGTGCTATCCAAACAAGTGGGGGATGCGGTTTATATCGGACATCATACTTTTATTGATAAGGAAGTAACGATCGGAAACGGTACGATCATCATGCATAATGTTACCATTCAAGGAAAAGTCGTGATCGGTGATGATTGTTTGATCGAATCAGGTGCCGTGATCGGCGGTTGTGGGTTTGGTACTTATCTAGATGAAGAAGGACATCCTGAATTAGTGCCGCATCCGGCAGGTGTAACAATAGGCGATCATGTTAAGATCTTTGCCAATACATGCATCGTGAGAGGCTGTCTCTCTGATACGATCATCGAAGATCATGCAATGGTAGATAATCTGTGTCATATTGCACACAATGTTCATTTACATGAAAACGTACAGGTAGCGGCTTGTTCCGAGATTTCCGGCAGTGCAACGATAGGAAGAGACAGTTGGATTGCACCGGGGGTAACGATCTTAAACGGTATCCATGTTGGAGAAAATGTTTATACGGGAATCGGAAGCAATCTGGTAAAAGATGTGCCGGACCATACTTTGGTATATGGGAATCCGGCAAAGTCGAAAAAATAGGAGGTAGTTATGCAATTCATAGACTTAAAAGCACAATATGAAGTGTTAAAAGATGAGATCGATGCAAATATACAAAGTGTATTGGATTCAGGACAATACATGATGGGAGATCATGTAAAACAATTGGAAAGAGAATTAGCGGAATATGTCGGAACAAAGCATTGTATTACCTGTGCAAATGGGACCGATGCCTTACAGCTTGCTTTGATGGTCTGGAACGTAAAAGCAGGAGATGCGGTATTTGTGCCGAGCTTTACCTTTTATTCTACTGCCGAGGTCGTATCGCTTCTAGGCGCTACACCGATTTTTGTAGATACCAATCCGAGAACCTTTAATATCGATACAGTAAAATTAGATCAGGCGATCCAAAAAGTAAAACAGGAAGGGAAATTAACACCGAAGGTCATCATTCCCGTCGATCTGTTTGGCCAACCGGCTGATTATGAAAGCATCAGACGAATTGCCAATAAACATAAGCTGTATGTATTGGAAGATGGTGCACAGGGATTTGGCGGAACGATCGATGGAAAGAAAGCATGTTCATTCGGCGATATTTCCACTACCTCTTTCTTCCCGGCAAAACCGCTTGGCTGTTATGGAGATGGCGGAGCGCTCTTTACGGATTCAGATGAATACTATGGGTTGCTTACTTCTTTGCGTGTCCATGGGAAAGGGACATTCAAGTATGACAATGTACGAGTGGGAATGAACTCACGTTTAGATACATTACAAGCAGGTATCTTGTTACCGAAGTTAAAGGCATTCAAAGACTATGAGATGGAAAAGCGCAATCTCTTTGCGAAGCAGTACACGATGCTGTTAAAAGAGCATGTCATCACTCCATATGTGCCGGAAGGGATGGAGTCCAGCTGGGCGCAGTACACGATCTTGCTTCGATCAGAAGAGGAGCGCACCTTCATACAAGAGCGATTGAAGAAAAAACAGATTCCGACAATGATCTATTATCCGAAGCCGCTTCATCAGCAGAGCGTCTATCAGGATTACGATTTTAACTTAGATGAGTTGAAAGAATGCGAGCATGTGGCAAAGGTTTGTTTGAGTTTGCCGATGCATCCGTATTTAGATACAGAAACAGTGAATTATATTGCCAATAGTTTGATTGAATGCTTAAAGGAGTATCGCCATGTTTAAGTTATCGGAATTATTTGAAGAAGTCCATCAAGATGGGTGCTTTGAAGTATTAGGAATTCTAGATTCCAAAACATCAAGACCGATGCTGACCTTTATTGAAAGCGAAAAGCATATCGATCAGCTCATGCAGAAAAATAATGTTACCTGCGTCATCACGAATGAGGAAACATACCGCAGTCTTCCAAAAGAACATACTTTCGGTGTTGTTATCAGCAATGATCCCCGTAATACTTTTTTTCGCCTGCATAATTCTTTAAGTATAGATGCGTGCTATAAAAGAGAACAATTCCCAACTAAGATCGGAACAGATTGTCAGATATCGCCGCTTTCCTGTATCGCAGAACATAACGTTGTGATCGGCAATCATGTCAAGATCGAAGAATTTGTTTCCATCAAAGAAAATGTTGTGATCGGGGATAACTGCATGATTCGCAGCGGCACTGTTATCGGCGGATGTGGCTTTGAATTCAAGAAAGATGGCGATGCACAGTATCGGGTCGAACATTTAGGCGGTGTTATCATCGGTCATGACGTCGAGATCCAGCATAACTGTGCGATCGATAGAGCCGTATATCCGTGGGATGATACGAAGATCGGTGATTATTCAAAATTGGATAATCTGATTCATATCGGACATGCAGCTAAAATAGGAAATAATGTCATGATGCCGGCCTTATCAGTGATCGGCGGCAGAACGGAAATAAAAGATCACGCCTGGATCGGAATCGGTAGTGTGATCAGGAATGGATTAGTAATTGGCACGCATGCCAGGACCAATATGGGAGCAGTGGTAACAAAGGATGTTGCAGATCATCAAGCTGTTACAGGCAATTTTGCAATTGAGCATAAGAAGTTTATAGAAAAGCTAAAAAAGGAGAATTGAGGGAAATGAAAGAACTACTATTGAATAAAATCGTAAATAAAGAAATCGTTGTCGGTGTAGTCGGATTAGGATATGTAGGACTGCCTTTGGCAGTGGAAAAAGCAAAAGCAGGATTTCAGACGATCGGCTTTGATGTGCAAAACGAAAAAGTGGACATGGTCAATGCAGGAAAAAACTATATCGGCGATGTTGTGGATGATGATCTTTCAGATTTGGTAAAAAACGGCATGTTAAGTGCAACGACAGATTTCAGTTTCATCAAAGATGTGGACTTTGTGGCTATTTGTGTTCCGACACCGCTTGATACGCATCAGCAGCCGGACATCAGTTATGTAAAAGCAAGCTCGGAAGCAATTTCAAAACATTTGAGAAAAGGAACGATGGTCGTATTGGAGTCCTCTACTTATCCGGGAACGACTGAGGAATTGGTAAGACCGATCTTAGAAGAAGGATCAGGACTGGTATGCGGTACTGATTTTTATTTAGGCTTTTCTCCGGAACGAGTAGACCCGGGGAATGCAGTCTATCACACAAAAAATACACCGAAAGTAGTCGGAGCGATCGGGAAAGATGCGACGGAAGTAATTGCGGCCATGTATCGTGCGGTGCTGGATGGCGATATCCATGAAGTGTCCTCTCCAGCAGTAGCAGAGATGGAGAAGATCTTGGAAAATACATATCGGAATATCAACATCGGATTGGTGAATGAAATCTGTATGTTATGTGAAAAGATGGGGATCTCGGCATGGGAAGTGATCGATGCAGCGAAAACAAAGCCATTTGGTTATCAGGCGTTTTATCCGGGACCCGGATTAGGTGGACATTGTATCCCGCTTGATCCATATTATCTGACATGGAAGGCTAGAGAGTATGGGTTTCATACATCTATGATCGAGAACAGTATGATCATCAATGACAAGATGCCGGAATACTGTGTAGAAAGATGTTACAAGGTGTTAAACAAGCAGAAGAAAGCGATGTCAGAAGCGAAGATATTGGTGCTTGGTGTGGCATATAAGAATGATATAGATGATTATCGGGAAAGTCCGGCATTGAAGGTAATCGAATTATTGAAGGCAGAGGATGCGGATGTGGATTTCTATGATCCGTATATTCCGACCTATCGTTATAAAGGAGAAAACTATACGGGAATTAAGGGAATCGATCCGGAAGTGTTACAGGGATATGATCTGGTAGTGATCACGACTGCACATAAATCATATGATTTGGAAATGATCCAGAAGAACAGCAAGGCCATCTTTGATACGAGAAATGCGATGAAAGATTATTTTGCATATGATAATGTTGAATTGCTTTAGCAGATTAAGGATTTAATGCCATGGAGAAAAACATGACTTCCTTAAAAACAGGTATTGTAATTTTGAATTATAATACAAGTGAAGAAACGAAAAAATGTGTTTACTCAATTCGTAAATTTGAAAAGCAATATACAATATATATCGTAGATAACTGTTCATCAGACCATTCATGGGATGATTTATATCATACTTTTCATAATGATCACGATATAGTGTTACTCCGCGCTTCCCGAAATGGTGGTTATTCATACGGAAATAATATCGGTATTACAAAATGTTTAGAAGACAACTGTGATATTATTTATATAGTTAATAGTGATATAGAGCTATTGAATAGTGCATTTACGATCATGACCAAAACACTGATCAATAATCCGCATTGTATGATAATAGGGCCTTCTGTAGTAGATAACCATGGAAATGAAGTGCAACTGGCAAAAAAGAAGTTAACTCTAAGAAATTTTATTTATGGACGACATCCTTTCTGTAATATTCCCTTTTTTAAGAAGAAAGTTGATCGTTTGTATGACATACCTGTAAACCAACGTTTTTTTTTCTTTCAAGGTATGGTTTCCGGTTGCTGTTTCGGAATACGGGCAACTGACTTTAAGCAAATCCACTATTTTGATGAAAATGTATTTCTTTATTACGAAGAAGATATTTTAATTTGTAAACTTGCTTCTCATGAACGAAAGGCTATTATTGATCATGACGCAAAAGTTTGGCATAAAGAAAGTGTATCGACTAAAAAATCTGGGTTTGCTTTTATCAGATATCATCGCTGGAACAGTGTAACATATTATTTATACGAATATTTACAACTTAATTTTTTTATTAGGACATTGATATTTATTTGGAACACAGTTACATGGCTGCTGCTTTCAATACGATCAAGGACATACCGAGAATTGCTGCATGATTTTATAAAAAAGCAAACAAAACTATTGTTTAAGCGATACGATACATCTATTAAAAAATAACGAAGAAGGCGGTATTAGACATGTATTTATTATTGCATTGCTTGTTTTTACTGGGAATATCTTTATATAGTGGAATTGGTATTAAGTTTTTTCCTAAGCAACACGAGCAGAAAGTAATTATAGGAATATTATTTCTATATTCTTTACTCATTGCATTACGTCCCTTAGATACAAAAGATACTTTGGCATATGTAAACTTATATAACCAAATAGATGGTTTGGTATTGCCTGCTTTTGGTTTGTTCTCGAAAGTTAAAGGTATTGAGTATGGTTTTATCGTTCTAATGAAAATCATGAGTTTTTTCTGTATCCCTTATCAACTATTTTTATTCATCCTTGCATTCTCAACAAATCTTTTGATTTATAGTTTTTTTACTTATTTTATCAAAGTTTATTATCCGTCTTTATTTGAAAAATCAAACATATTGATCATTATCTTACTGTTTTACATTTGCAGTTATGGACTGATGTATAGTGGTGTCGCAATACGAGCAGGATTATCTGTCGGTGTAATGTTGTTGGGCATACGGATTTTAGAACAAAAACATATTAAATCAGCAATTTTACTTATGTTGATTGCTTTTTCCTTTCATAAAATGTGTATTGTAATTGTTATTGCCTATATGATTTGGAAATATATTCCAGTATTAGAGAAACGCATTTATTTTATTATTACTTTGTTATTGGGTCTACTGTTAGTATCTGGAGCTACAGACTTTCTTTTGAGAATATCACTCTCAAGTATAAATGGAATCTTAACCTTTTTAGGAATTCATGGATATAGTGCATACTTTAATAGTATTGACTCTGCCATTGGAATCATTGATTTATACTGGCTTTTTTATACTCTTGTTCTCTGCTGCTTTCTCAGCAATGAAAAAGCAGATAAAAAGGTTTTTCAAATTATATTATCAGGTTTGCTCGTCATTAGCTTTTTCCATGGAATCAGAGCAATCAATCGTATTTATGACTATTTTTATATTTTTTCTATTGTTCCTATATGTAAGATGATTTATGCAGAAAACAGAAACATACGTTTAATCTCCTGTTTTTTAATATTCTGCAATGCAGTTTTAATGATAAGACTTTGCTTTTTCTAGCATGAAATGAGGTGAGTAGTATGAAAGGTATTTTTATTACCTATGTACCAACAGAAAAAGATACTACCGGTGTGGGGAAAAAAATAAGAGGCCAGATTCAAGCTTTTAATAAAAATGATCTTTATTGCAGTGAAATCACGATGTATCATTCTACAAGCAAATTGATGCGTCTTCTTTATAAATTTCCATTTTACAATGGCGCTCCGATTTGGAAGTGGGATACATGTTTTGAGCAGATCGATTATTTATATATGCGGCGTCCATTAGTTGTTTCAGGCTATATGATAAAATTCTTAAAGCGTATAAAAAAGAGAAATCCTTTCGTAAAAATTATTTACGAAATACCTACTTATCCTTATGACAAGGAATTATATTCCTTTAAGTTTCGTCATTTACTGATATGGAAAGATCGGTTTAACCGAAAAAAATTACATGATGTTGTGGATAGAATTGTCACTCTTACAGATGATAAAATTATTTTTCATACGCCGACCTTAAAAATTCTAAATGGGGTGGATCTTAAAGAAAACAGTGTAAAAAAGATAAGCAGAAATAATGATGAGACGATTCAGATCTGTGCAGTTGCAATTTTTAAGGAATGGCATGGTTATGAACGCGTTTTATATGGTTTAGCACAATATTATCATAATGGTGGCACAAGAAATATCGTCTGTCATTTTGTCGGTGATGGAAGTGAATTAGCGTTCTATAAGAAAATAGTCGATGAAAAACAGCTTAATGAACATGTTAAATTTTATGGGATGTTAAAAGATCAGGAATTGATTTCTATTTATAATCAATGTAGGCTATCTTTAGAATCATTTGGTAGTTATAAGAAAAACATCAAGATTTCATGTGGACTAAAATCCAGAGAGATGCTTGCCAGAGGCTTACCTCTAATTGCCGGGAATCATGTAGATTTATTCATGGAGCGAGATTTTCCGTATTTTTTAGAATTTCCTAACAATGATTCTATTATTGATTTTCAAAAGATTATAGATTTTTATGATCGCATTTATACTACTGAAAGTGAAGAAGTTGTCATACAAAAAATCAGAAGTTTTGCTGAAAACCATGTTGATATTGAAGCAGGTATGAAAACAGTGATCGAGTACATCAAGTGCGGCTAGACGGAGGTAATCATGAAAATATGTCATATATGTTCATATTTCGATAATATTCTTTTTTCTGATTTATTTGAAGCACTGCAAAAACAAGAAATAGATGGAAGAGTTTACTATTTTAAGGCTAATGGATATCCACCAACAAATGCTGATCATCCATATGTTGATTTGAGGTACTGCTTTGAGGATCATCAAAAATATTTATTTCATTGGAAACACAGTAAAGTTTGGAATGATTTTAAGCAGTATGGAAGTACGCAAACATTCGATTTATTATTTGCTCATTCCCTTTTTTCAAATGGTTATATTGCGTATAAATGGAAAAAAGAAAAAAATATCCCTTATATTGTATATGTTCAAAATACCGATATCAATGTATTTTTCAAGTATAGACTGTTTTTACGTAAACTCGGATTAACAATACTAGAACATGCTGATCGAGTAGTTTTTGCTTCAGAAAGTTATAGAACCACATTATTTCAACAGTATGTAAAACGTAAAAGGCAACGAGAGCAGCTTATGAAGAAATCGGTAATCATCCCATACGGTATTAACGATTTATTTTTCCATAAATTCTCAAAAAAAACAAAAGAAAAGAGATCGGAAATTAAAATTCTTTGCGTCGGCTTGATTTGCAAAAATAAAAACCAAATTACCCTTCAAAAGGCAATTGAGATTTTAAGAAAAAAAGGTTTTGATGCTTCCCTTACTCTTATCGGGAAGCATCAAAATGATCATATTTATCAATCACTGTGTAATTGTGAGTTTGTCAGAATTGTAGAGTATATGTCAAAAGAAGAATTACTAAAATACTATAGAGAAAGCGATGTTTTTTGCTTACCTTCATTAACAGAAACCTTCGGATTGGTATATGCAGAAGCAATCTCACAGGGACTGCCGATTTTATATACAAAAGGACAAGGGTTTGATTGCCAATTTCCTGAAGGAACAGTCGGTTATCACGTAAACGCAACTGATCCATTTGATATTGCCAATAAGATTATGTTAATTTGTAATGAACCCAATAAATATGATGCTTGTATAAACAATGCCAAAAAATTTTCATGGGAACGCATCGCATATGATTATAAAGTGCTATTCAATTCTGTTATTCAAAATCAATAAGCTGAGCAGCATGAAATAGGGCAACACTAAAATTCGTTTTTTAGGAAAGGAAGGATATTATGGGGAAAATAAAGTCTGTGCAATATAATTTTATTATGAATTTTATATTAACATCTTCTAATTTTTTATTTCCTTTGATTACCTTCCCTTATGTTTCCAGAGTGTTAATGGCTGCCGGTAATGGGAAAGTGTCATTTGCTACTTCTATTGCCAACTATTTTATTATGGTTGCATCTTTGGGCATACCGACTTACGGAATTCGAGTATGTGCAAAGGTCAGAGATGATAAAGATGCACTGTCTAAAACAGTTCATGAATTATTGATCATAAATCTGATAATGACAGGTATAACAACAATATTGTTTTTAATATCAATAGTTACTGTTGATAAACTTTATGCAGAAAAGGAATTGATGTTCATAAATCTTATTGGTATGGTACTTAATACATTTGGAGTAAACTGGCTATATTCGGCGTTGGAACAGTATAGTTACATTACGATTCGATCTATTGCATTCAAAGCTTTATCAGTCATTTTAATGTTTTTATTTGTTTCGCAACCAAGTGATTATATTATTTATGGAGGCATTACTGTTTTTGCTACAGCAGGCTCGAATATCTTGAATTTTGTTAGGATCAAAAAGTATATTTATTTGAAAAAATATGATCATTATGAATTTAGACGTCATATAAAACCAATCTTACTTTTTTTCGCACAAAGCGTTGCTGTTGTGATAAATACAAATCTGGACTTAGCTATGTTAGGTTTCTTAAAAGGTGATGTAGATGTAGGGCTATATACTGTCGCAATAAAAATAAAGTCTATTCTTGTAACACTGGTTACTTCATTGGGAACAGTGTTGCTCCCAAGACTTTCTTATTATGTTGCTCATCATAAAATCGATTTATTTGAATGCTTAATTAAAAAGGCAACAAGCTTTGTTTTAATCATCAGTATTCCATTATCAGTTTTCTTCATCGTTATGGCAAAAGAAAGTATTTTATTTTTAGCTGGCGGTGGATATCTTGAGGCAACTTTTGCCATGCAGTTCATTATGATATGTGTTATTATTATCGGATTAACCAATATAACAGGTATCCAAATCTTAACTCCATTAAATAGAGAAAGAGAAGTTTTACACTCTATTGTAGTAAGTGCGATTATCAATATTGTTACAAATTCAATTTTTATTCCGCTCTATGGCATAAACGGAGCGGCACTTTGTACGGTTGCAGCACAATTATCTGGTTTTATAGTGCAATTATATGTGATCAGGCAAACACCATTCCACAACATTTTTAATTATGTTGAAATATGTAAGATCTTATTTTGCTCGATCTGCCCGATCATTTTACTTTTGATTGTAAAATCATCTATTGATACTCCATTCCTTTCTCTGTTTGTTGGAAGTTGCTTTTATTTTGGTACATTTTTATTACTTTGCGTATTACTTAAAATTGATTTAGTACAAAATACATTACACTCATACTTTAAGAAAATCAGTAATTTCTTTAATCTTAAAAGATGATTACAGAAAACATATATTCACAAAAAGATAGATTATTCATGTTGCTTCACGTATTTTCATGCATGCAACTCAGTCAAGTTATGTGTTAAAGGGCAATTTTAACTCTAAAGCACTCATTTCTACCCCTTTTTCATACATAATTTTTGCAATCAAAACAGCAAACCCCCTAAAAAAACAAAAAAATCAACTTTTTCTTGTAATTCGACAAAATGCGCGTGTAAAAATCTGGAAATGTAGTATAGTAATAGATGTGTTCAACTGCTAAGGGGAGGTTTAGAGAAATGAATATTAGAATAGTACAAATGTTACGCATCTTAGGAATACCAGCACACGTGAAAGGCTATGAATACATTAAGACAGCTATTATGTTGATGTACGACGATGATTCTTATCGCTACAACATAACCAAACGATTGTATCCGAAAATTGCAAAGATATACGGAACTACACCGGCAAGAGTTGAACGCGCAATGCGGCATGCAATCGAAATTGCTTTTACAAGCGGGAATATTGAATTGCTGTATAAGATCTTCGGTTATACGATTGCCTATCACAGATCAAAAGCAACAAATTCACAGTTCATTATTACTATACTAGAAACGCTAACACTATCTGACTTAAGGTTTTCGTAAAAAGTAACAGATACGATACCTATTAAAACTATACATATTCTAAAGAACTAAAAAATTATACACGGAAAGAGAAAGCAGTTTGAATACTAAATTAGGTTGGGCACTACATGAGCAAGTGCATTGAAATAGAGTATGCCCACCAAAAAAAGCGCCTTATATTGTCCACGGAGGACCACAGAGAAAAGGCGCTTTTTTTATTTCTTATTCACTTAAGATAGTTTGATCAATATGATGACTTTTATTTGACTTGGGTAGATGAGAAGTATATCGACTATTTCACACTATTAGTGTATATCGGTGAATGATCGCTTCACACCTTTAATGTATTTTTTGATTCTCTCCTCAGACTTCTTTTGTTTTCGACAAATACATCTAAAATGTGTTTTATTTATTATTTATTGTATTTTGCTCTATTGAAAACTATAAATAAATGGTCTATTGTTTGAAAAGTGTATATTTTAGTGGTATAAAACCTTTGAAAAGTGTAAAAAAGTAATTTTATGCTCAAATAAAACTAAGAAAAATGTTTCCTAATTTTTAAGTATTAACAAAAATAGCAACGACACCTTTCTTTCTGGCACATCAAACGGAAAGTTCCTGCAACTGCTATGCCTGTGCAGCACACATATCGGCACATCTTATTTGATCAATCGCTTCACTTTTCTTAATCCCTTCCATATAAAGTCAACGCATCCATATCTCACCCGGTAGTTAGAATAAACTTCTCTATAAACTCTTACCTTTTTATGTCTTAAGTATTGCTTAAAAGGCAATCGTTTTTTCAGATCACAAGGAATTGCATCATATCTGCATGGCTTCCCATCAATGTAATCATCAAGAATATCCATAATAATTGCAGAAGTCTTTCCAATATTAGAAAAATTATTCTTACTTGCCTCTAGTGTTTTTACTTTATAATAATCATAATTTTCTAGTATTTCCTTTACACATTCAGATAGCTTTTCTTTAGTAGTCATCGTAACAAATTCATAATTACATTCAGGATAACGGCTTGGGATTACATCTGGAATTAACCAGTTGGAAACAGAAATCGCTGGCACTCCCATCATAGTTGCCTCAGCCATCGTAGATGACTCCTCAGATACCAGAATATCCGAAACTGCTATTACATTAAAAATATTTGTCGTTGGAGGCAAAATTGTAACATTGGGAATATCTTTATGCAATAGATACATTTCTTGTATGTTTTTCGCAAATTCAGGAAATTCTTTCGGATTTGCATCATATTGTTTAATGATAATATTAACGTCTAACGGCAGCATTGCTTGTACAAAATCATCCTGTTTATGATCATTTTCCCATGCGGGTGCATATAAAACCGTTTTTTTATGTGGATCAAGCCCGTATTCCTCCATAAAAGCTTCTTTATAAGTTTTATTCTGAATTTCATTGATTGTATCTGCTTTTGGCCATCCTACATGATATACGCCCAAACGGGGACGAGCATAAAACCACTTTGCGCATTGTTTCCAGTTTTCTACCCACTGATTGCTTGGCAGAATCCCAATATCATATTTGTCCCATGGCTCTCGCAGCCAAATATCAGGCCAATTTCCATATTGCTGAATAATGTCATGAAGCATAATGATTGAAAATTTACTAAACTGGGGCAGATTTACGTGTTGACAATAAAAACCGATCTCACACTTTTCAAACATATTAGTCGTTAATTTAACACGATATCCCCTTTTCTTTGCTTCGTTATATATTGGCATATACATTGCTTTTTCTGACGAATCCATATAGATAAAAGTAATGTCTTTTTCTAATTTCATGAAATTTAATCTCCTTTCATTTCTTTAAGTAAGTTTTTGAGATAATTCCTATTAAACACCATAAATATGAAAATAAGAATTAGACACAGGTATCTGATAATATGATTTTGATAAATGAACAAGCATACTACCACGATGACCAACAATAAAAGCGTACTGAAAATAATAAATTTCATATTAAAAGGGATAACATGATCCATCTCTTTTTGGCATATTTTTTTCATGAAATAATAGTGCATGAACATGAAGGCTAAATAACAGATCATCGTCGTATAACCTGCCGCAATGAAACCAATGATTGGAATAAACACTGCATTCAAAATAACATTTAATATAGCGCCTATCGTAGAAGCAACCATCACAAATCTAGTCGCATTATAATAGAACTCGATTACACTGAATAAATTGTAACAAAACGTAAAATAACAGCTTATGGTAACAGATGGAATGATCCAGACGGCATCTCTATAATCTGAGGTGCCCAATATACCAACCACTTCAGGTGCAATTAGCATGATTCCGATCGTACAGAAGAAAAGTACCAGACAAAGCTTATAAGTAATGTTATTGATAGTATCATATTCTTTTTGCTTTAATTTTTCATAGCACCAAGGAACAAGCGCATTATTTATGGCACTTATGATGATGGTAATCGCCATTGATACCTGATAGGCAAGATTATAAATCGCTACCTTATCAGATCCGCATAAATAATCAATCATTACTCGATCCGCCTGTCCTAAAATGATAAGCGAAAGATAATGAGGAATAAGTGGAATATTAAATTTCAAGGAATTCAGCCAGTACTCTTTTATAAAGAATACTTTACCTTTATAAAATTGATAAATGTAAAAAATAAGCCCCGTTACGCACTGAATGATTAAATATCCCAATATAACCGCATATTCCCTCAAATCTGTCATATATAACAAGACAATGCTCAATACAGGGGTTGCAATAGCGGTAAGCAGTGTAACAAATACCATTTTCTGATACTTGTTTTCTACCCTCTGTCGGACTGACCAAAAAGAGAAAGCCGGATAGAAAATGAAATAAACAAATAGCAGCAGCATAACAGGGGAAGAAACATCTAAAAGCGTTTCCCAAAATTGATCTGTAAGCAAATAAATAAAAAAGACGACTATAGTAATGACTGTACTTAATCCTTGCATACAGGAAGTATATCTATCTCTGTCGTTTTTATAATCTACGATCGCCTTTGTAAATACACCACAGTATAAATTTAACGTAGCAAATATGATGACAATATCTTTCCACGATATAAAAACCGAATAATGTCCATATTCCGAAGTCGTCAATAATCGAACATATATTGGGATAACGATAAAAGAAATTCCTTTTTGTAAAATATTACAGATCGCATACCACAAAGATGCCTTCATTTGCACCGGTGAGCTCCGGTACTTATTAAATGCTGATTTTAGATACATAATATCCTCCACTTTCTATAAATAATCGATTTTATTCCATAATGTGAATAGATCATCTAAATCGGGAATTTTGTGATCATATACAATATTGATAATACGCTCTGTTTTTTCTTGGTATCTGCGCAGATAATCATTTTGATTTGCCATCACTGAATCTAATGATTTGCCAAGTTCATTTAGACTTTTGACAATATCACCGGCGCACATTGTCTCATATTCAAATAAAAAGCCTCTATCAGAAGCTTGATAATATTCTAAATCAAAAGCATAATATACAATCGGGCGTTGGAATAGAATATAATCAAATGATATAGAGGAATAATCGGTAATTAAAATATCAACATATTTTAGGTAATCATAGAGATCGCTCATACTGTCAAGATTGATCACGTTCTCGTTTTCTTCAAAAGTTAAGTCCAATCCTGACGCTAAATGCAGTTTGGTAAGGATCACACAGTCATGATCACTTGCAAATTGATTAAGATATTGAATACATTTCACACATTGGAAATTTTGTTTTTGGTTATCTCTAAAAGTCGGGAAGTACGCTATGATCTGCTTATTTGTATTTTTGATATTATGGATCATTTCAAGAATGGGATGATCTACATCTAAAACAAACGGACTCATTTTATCAAGCATATATAAGGTTTTAGGATAAACTCCTTTAATCATCATTTTATCCTCTAATCCAAAAGCATATTGCTGTAATTCCAATTGCTTTTCAGAAAGTACGATATTATAAAACTTATTCCAACCAGACAGTTCTATTTTAGCATTGTTTTTTTCGATTATTTCATTTAATGAAAGATTTGGATATGTTACATGGTAGCCGATTTTCTTTAATGGGAAGCCATGCCATAAATTAACTTTGACTGCTCCCATAGAACAATACTTGTTTAAGTCTACACCGCCGCCTTGATCTACAATATGGTATTTTGCTCTTAATTGTGCCCATATTCCTTTAAGAGAACGATACATTTGGCAGGGATAGCCCTGTTTATTCAAATAGTCATAAATCTTCTTATTTTTTGTTATGTAACAAATATTTTTAATATTTAACATCTTTTTATGCTCATAAAGGAACAGATACATAGCCTTTGAATTATCAGAAAAGCGATTCCCCATCCAGCCCCCTATAACGACATTACTGTCACAGCGAGGCAATACTTTTGTTAAGCATAAAAGTTTATTGATCAGAAATTTAATATACTGTTTCAAAGAAAACAACATAAATAACACATCCTCTCTTACCTTTCCAGCATAATCAAGTAAAGTAGCCATGGAGTATTTAAGCAGAAATAGAAAAGTTTTTATTTCATTCTACTTTTTAGATAACGAACTGTACCTAATAAAATACTTATTGTCAGTAAAGATACTAAGTTCATGATAAAGATGAATTGTGCGGTATGGAGTTATTAACTTGCTTAATAATAATTAAGAATTCTACAGTTTTATTCAATATTTTCGTTTGAATCTATTGCCCATGATATAGGAATTGATAATAAAAAGTAATATAAAATAAAAAATGATTGTAGCATTAGAAAAAAACGAGGTAAAAAAGGAAAATAACAAACTGTAACAAATTATCCCATAATTCATGATTCCCAAATCATTCTCTGAATGAAGAAAACCTATTTTAGAAATAACTCCAATTATAAACATATAAATTATTACTCCTACTATTCTAAAATCTAAATATGGAGTAAAACAAATGGGTGCTGTATTAAATGTAGACAAATAATTATTCACTGTAAAATCAAAGGAGGATGGAGATATGAACTTAATTCCGGATAAAGCAAAAATAGGGAATAAACTTTTTTTACCATAGGTAAAAGTATTAGTTGCTACTGTCAGATAATTAAAATTATCGAAATTGAATGCAATATACATATAAATTTGATAACAGGGCATCGGTAAATTATCCAATTCGATTCGTGAATAATTATTATTTATCCCTTGATATAATTGCTGATAAATTTTTTCTTCATTCAAATTTAATTTATAATCTTTTTCGTGGCGCATTGTATAAATATTTTTTTGATTAAAAACATAGTCTAAATACTCTTCATTTTGATTTCTTCCTAAAGATAATAGTATAAAGGAAATTAAAGCAAGAATCACAACACCTATTAATAATATTTTTTCATATTTTATAAATTTTTTGGTAATGGCCAAAAAAAACAAAATGATTCCCATAAGTAATAATTGCCTGCTTACAATCAGTATAGGAATAGAAAAACATACTGTATCCATTATTACAAATAACAACTGTACTTTTTTAGATGTTTTCTGATTACAAAGGTAAATCACTGTTAAAGGTGGAATCAATATGCAACTAACAACGAAATAATGAATTCCGGTTACCGAAAAAGAAACATATGCATTCGGGTCATTAGAAAACAACGGTATAAATCCTCGGAATAAAATTTCTAAAATAAAACACGATACAGATATAATAAAAAGTGCAATTATTACATAGAAAAGTTTATTTCTATCATAATCTTTGCCATAGCCTTTATTAGATATAGTGCAACTTTCATACCCTACAAAGAAACATAAAAATGTCAAATATAAAATTAGCCAAGTTTCATTTTGAAAAGGAATTTGATTTATGTTCAATCGTAATTGTGAAAGACCGATACTGAAAAACCATATAAAGGAAAATATACCTGCCGGAGAAAAGAAAGTATGGGTTGTTTTTTTGTAGTGAATAAACATGAAAGCACTAGTTACTGTAAATAGAAGGAATGAAATCATAGATAGGTTTTTACTTAACCCTATTTGGCTTAAAAACAATATCGTTATCCATAGTAAAATGAATCTATTTTTTTTATTTAACAAAAAATTAATTGACATATCTTTCTCCCTATTCCTTGTTTGAAGGTTTGAAATCTAATATAGACCCAAATCCTTTGAATTTTATTTAAGTGTACACATTCTGAATAGTTCAAT
>ERZ506950.201-NODE-201-length-53382-cov-5.957507_pt1 | contig 53382 bp, 22 predicted proteins | sample MGYA00512897_ERZ506950 | MGnify/ENA metagenome assembly ERZ506950
GAATTTCGCACCAAAGATTTTGTTGTGCGCTCAGCTCATAGTATTGAGCATTAGAGATGCAAATATTGTATTCGGCAGAACTACTGAAGAGTGCGAAAACATGTTTAACTCCAAGTCCTAATGACCGTGGGTTTATTCTTCCACAATTTGCGTGTATTCCTGTTTACTTTACATGAATTTTCAAGGTTGTTCCTTTCACCTCTACGATGTAGACACCCGATGCGTTCAGATATATCTTGTGTTCTGTGCTGCGATATACAGTAGATCCGGCATAGTCAGAAATCTTGATGATGTCATTATCTGCAAGACCCTCAACTTTCAGACAACGGTTTTCTACTGTCAGTTTTATAGTATATTCTATTTTTGTAGGCTTTGCCAATATTACTGAAACTTCTTTTGGCAGCGAAATTGAGTCTGTCGGATATAGTGGATAGATGCCATTTGCACCATTCCACGCCGCCTTTTGCTCATATTTCTCAATTGACTCTTTTGGAACATAAAGTCTCGTAGTTTTATACCTTGTATCATTGTCCATTCTCAAATTCTACCTGTTTTATTTTATCGTTGATATGATTAGCGTAAGAACCTTTTTCTCGCAAAAATATAAGACAGGTGACATCTGTCAAGGATTGCAGCAATAGCAATACTTCCGATTATGCTAACGGCAATAGTGAAGACCGTATGTACCCCCCCAGAATTATCAAAATTGAATAGTGGCAATGCTAACTTGCCTCCCATTGTGAATATTGGATGAAAAAGGTATATAGGAAGTGTGTTTCTTCCAATATATCCTATAATTCCCAAGACCTTCTTGTTATTGATACTCTGTATAAGTTTCGGAACGAAAGAAAGGAATGACAATGCTAATATTGTAACCGCTAAAAAGTTCCAATTTTTATAGTTTGGGAAACTTGCTATTGCTATGAAAGGCAGAATACTCCACAACGATGGTTTTATAATTTCATCAAGACGTTTTTCAGACAGACGCAAACAGACACCAGTGAAATAAAAAGCTGCATTCGTAGAATTAAGAACTGGAGTGTATTGTGAGACTAACATAAGAAATGTGGCAAATAAGCACAATTTGCCCATTATGCTCCATTTGCCAACCAAATTGAATGTCAAATAATATATTACCCCGCATATAGCCATTGTGTACAAGAACCAATATGGACCAATAGAGGTGACAAATATCGTATTAAGAATTATAGGTATTGTAAATTCGTTTACCCCATCTCTTACTGGTAGTAATGTTGATACAAAAGCATAACCGGTAACCATTATTATATAAGGAATGATAATCTTCATGGTGTAAGACGCAAATTCCTTATACGTTTTTCTGATGTTTACCAAATAGCCTGTAATCAACAAAAACGCTTGCATGAAAAAGAAGTTTATAAAGTTTTTTACGTCAGGGTATAGTGTACTGAAATTCACGATGTGTATCATTACGACCATGCAGATAAGTACACATCTTTGATAATCTATATTGTTGTATTTCATCTTTCTTAGAGGGTATGATGATATATATTTCAGGTTTTATTTATTAATTATCTTACCACAACGCAATCTTGCCTGCAATACCCAAATCAAGAGTGGCTGTTGCGATACCCAAAGCTTGGAATACACGACTCATTGTTGGCAATGTGATAACACTTGTACCTTTCTCCAACTTTGAAATTTGAGCACGCTGCACACCGATACGCTCACCAAGCTGTTCTTGCGTGAGGTTTTGTGCCAATCGAGCCTTGCGTATGGCTTCGCCTACAATATAGGCGTTCACATCTTCTTTGAGTTTAGTTTCCATTGCTTCACGCTCTGGTGTTCCTCTTCTACCCCAAAGTTTATCTTTCATATTGTCTGCTGGTATCAATTTCATCTGTGCCATAATGCTATTTATTTTTATTATTAAAGTACTCTTTTCTTATTTCTTCTGCTTTGGTAATTTCCTTTAGTGGTGTCTTCTGAGTTTTCTTGACTATGCCATGTGTGGCAATTCTGTCAACACCACTTTTAGCTTGTTGATGCCCATTTTGTTTTGAATTATGGTACAAAGATAACGATTTGTTTCCAAACGACGATACAAAACTCGGTTTTTCATCAAATCAGATCTCATTTTTAACACTCTCACGACTTGATAGTATCAAAAATAAAAGGAATTATGGGCAAATATCGCTTTCCATAATTCCTTTCCATAATATTCGCATATAGATGCAAGGCAAGCCACCCCACATTGCATTGAATCTTTTTGCTTTATAAAGGGGAAGCGTTTCATTTTATTTGCTTATCTGTGGTGTATTAAACTTACCTAAACCGGTATTGTCTTTACTTGATTCTATAAGTATCTTGCCATCGTGCCTTCTTGATTTTCCTACGGAGAATGTATATGTGGCAGTCAAGCGTGCCATATGCTGAAGTGGTTTCCAATCCTTGTTCTCATTATACCTAAGAATAGGTAAATTCGAAACAGTATAGTTGTTGTGTCCTGAATAATTGTATTTTGCACCTACTGACCAATTACCTATTTTATATTGTATCGTTCCAGCATATTGAAGGCTGCCACGTGACAAAAGGTCGCCGTCGTATACTTTTGTTGGTGAATTAACACTGAAGATCAAAGACAAGTTTTCAAATGATGCTGTAATATTGCCACCTATACGCCAATAATCAAAGTTGATATTTTGCGATGGAGTTTCAAGTCGTGAGATATAGTATTCAACATAGGGTGATAATTCTAACCATTTAAATGGATACCAACTCCCATAAAGGTCAAATCTCCATTCGAAATCACCTCCTATATTTTGAGGTCTGAAATAAACATTATCGCCTTCTTTTAGTATTGTGGTAGCTATCTTATTGTTAGCATATGATGGCTGTACCATGAAGACTATCTGATTTTTATTATTTGGTGAGAAATATGCAAACGACAGTTTCCCCGATGTAATCCAATAATCTTTCAATTTTGGATTGCCAGCAGATATCAGCCAGGGGTCTAAATAGGTCTCACTCTCAGTGATTTCATTTAACGAAGGAGATATATTACGCATTGTCAACGTCAACTGCACAGTTGTTCCTTTCATTTTACCCTTTCCCCACCAATCTGAATAAAGTCTTATGTAAGGAAGAACAGAGGTTTGCGATATACCCGAGGATGTCTGCTTAAATATATTCAATCCAACAGCCGGAACAAACGATATTGTATTCCATGTCCAGGAACCACCCGTATTAAGGAACTCATAGTGAGAATATGGTTTGTATTTGTTATTGAATGAAGTCTGATTAAGTTGCTTATATTCATATCTTGAACCAACACTCAATGAGCCACCCCAAAGCGGAGAGGCATAGACAGCGTTTGTAATAAATGAATACGAATCATTATCCACTCTTGAGTGTAAATTGTAGTCATAGTCATTGTTTCCTGTATTCTCCGAGAGCATAGATTGCTTCGAATCCGAATAACTATTTCCAAATGTATTGACCACATTTATGGCAAACAGACGGCCTTTCTTTAATAAATAGCGATAGTATAAATCTACAGCCACCGTATTGGAACGACTCTTCAAAAGGCTTGTACCTTCACCATTATATTGGGTGTCATCTGTCGAAATAAGGCCCGCCCTTTTTTCTTCATCTTGTAAGGGTTCAATGATAGTATATACCTTAGCATTAAACAGATGATTACCCTGATATCTTTGGTACGATGCACTGATGTTATGATATTGACCTTTATAGCGACTTGTACCCCTATATTGAGAATGTAGTTGCGGACTATAAGTGTATTCAGCAAGATTATCAATATTGCCTATGTTTCTGTAATCAACTAGATAACCCAGTTTTACTTGGTTCAGAGAATCCGCATATGTCAAGTCAATCTGGTTTGTTCCAAATCCTGTGTTTACAGCATTAGAAGTGTTGAAATAACCGGTATAAGATCTATCGTGCCTCTTCTTCACAACAATGTTGACTACAGGCCCTGCAGTCAGACTCATGTATTGAGGAGGAGCAATAGAATAAAACTCTACGTTCTTTATGTCCTCACCCTTATATCCACGTAAGTCATATGCCGTTGATGGAACGCCATTTATAAGGATAAATACATTTTGTCTGTCCCAAGAAACCAATTTTGTTTCATTTATTGCTGTTTGGAACAATTCTAAGGAAGAAACTGCATCTAAAGCATTTGTACCAAACTTTTTATTGTCGTTTGATAAATATAGTACATCGTGATCACCCTTATGAATAATCCTTTCTGCTTTAACCACAACTTCACTTAGTATAAAAGATTTGATAGTATCTAATGATTCTTGAGCATTACCATTCAAAACAAGAAACAAGAGACTAATTATTGCTAGAACCTTTTTCATATTTCATAAATTTTTTATCCGAGTTGATGTTGCAAGTAGTCTAATAAACTAACCTTAAACAGAGCGTTAGTAAACGCCTTTATATGTATTGGACTATTTTCCCACCCATAGCCCGCTGCATGTTACTTACATTCAGCTCGGCGTAGGCGTTTCTCTTGTGGTCTTAGAAGAGCACGTCTCCTATAACGACAGTCAGAGTGCTTATAATCCGTCCACAAATATGATAAAAAAATCCAAAATAAAGAAAGAATCGGCAAGATAATTGCCATAAGGGACAGATTTTAGTGGATTTCTTGTTTTGTTACAGTTATTTCGTAAGCGTATCCGCGATGCAGCCTTGTCCATATTTTTTTATCTCTTTACCTTTGCTGCGTGAATAAAAAATCTAATATGATAGCAGCAAAACGATATGAAAGCGAATGGAATGCTTTTTGAAAGAGTTGCCACGTAATCCAACTGTCACTTTATCCTCTGTTCAAAATAAATGGCATACTAACCGCAAAGGAATGCGACGCTGGATGAGTAACAACGGACTATCTGTAAAAGAAGCCAAGAAGCGTATACGTGGGTGTAATCAATATGTGACAGAAAACCCAATACCACCTATACCCGAAGTTGCGGATAGTCTGTTCCTACCAATGGAATGAACCTGGGGACAAACGGCCTCTATAAGTTAGTGTCGCATGAGATGGATCTGCCTCTGCTAAGCGGGGCTGTGTTCATCTTCTTCAGCAAGAACCGGCAGCAGGTAAAACTCCTGCGCTGGGATACGGACGGTTTCACATTGTATCACGCTACGAACTCATCCCCATGCGCTTCATCAAGAAGATATACCATGTGGGGACGATTTCGATGCCAAGGTTATCGTACGCCTTATCAACTTCCTTTACCACAAGAACCACAAGCCTCCCGAAAACCGCATAATACACTGTGTATGAGCGTATTGTCTCTAAATGCTCAAAACTCAAGAATTTCGCACCAAAGATTTTGTTGTGCGCTCAGCTCATAGTATTGAGCATTAGAGATGCAAATATTGTATTCGGCAGAACTACTGAAGAGTGCGAAAACATGTTTAACTCCAAGTCCTAATGATTTGGGTTAAATTAATAAAAAAAAGCTTCACCCTCAGTCCCTTGTGTAAAAGAATTTGTAAATAATAGTGGGACTACTGAGGATGAAGCGTCGAAAAGGTTAATATAAAGTAAGGTTAAGAAAGTGCTTTGCTTTCATTTTATTAGTTTGTTACGTTTTTTATATATACCTTTGTCCGCTATATAGAAATTTAATCTGCATTGTTAGTATGAAAAAGATCTTAAGATTATTGTTTTCCTTCACTATATTCTGTTCGTTGTTTCTCTCCGTTACGGATTCTGTGGCACAGTCGGTAGGCCAGTTTGTGGTTAAGGGCGTGGTGGCTGATGAGGCTACGAAGGAGGGTGAGCAGTATGCCACTATGAAGATCACTCCCGTGGCAGACTCTACCGCTACGGCAGCGCTTGCCGTTACAGAGCGCGACGGAGGGTTTTGCATGACGTTGAAGGCGGCTGGCAGATACCGTATTATGGTGAACGCGATGGGCAAGCAGCCCGTTGTGCGTGAGTTTGCAGTCTCTGCCGGTCATCCCCAAGCCTTGCTCGATACCTTATATATAAAGGAGGCTACGAATGTGCTTGGTGGTGTGGAGATAGTGGCGCAGAAACCGCTTGTCAAGGCTGACATAGACAAGATTACGTACGACATCGAGGAAGACCCTGACTCGAAGACCAATAACGTGCTGGAGATGTTGCGCAAGGTGCCGATGGTGACCGTCGACGGTGACGAGAACATAAAGGTGAACGGTAGCGCTGGCTTTAAGGTATACGTAAACGGACGACCTAACAATATGATGTCGAAGAATCCGAAGGATGTGCTGAAGAGCATGCCGGCTTCGTCCATAAAGAAGATAGAGGTGATCACAAATCCCGGACCGAAGTATGATGCGGAGGGTGTGGGTGGCATCCTCAACATCGTAACTGTGGGCAAAGGCATTGAGGGCTATTCTGTTACGATGAATGCGGGCGGCGGCAACACGGCTGCCGATGCAGGCATGTATGCCACGGTGAAGCAGGGCAAGCTGACCGTGAGCGCCAATTATTCATACGACTACTATGACTCGCGTAACCGCAAGAGCAGCAATCTGTATGAGTTTACCGGCGACCCGCATACGCCGTCTGCCTATAACCGTACGCAGACAGGCAAGAGCCGTTCGTACAATCATACGCATTCGGGAGGATTCGAGGCGAGCTACGATATCGACACGCTCCGACTGGTAACGGCTTCGTTGGGAATATGGTCGAATCGTTCGCGTTCGCACAACACGTACACCACCAATGCCACGTCGCCACTGACCGCCGCTCCGCTTTACGCCTACACCAACAGCGGACGTTCGGTCAGCGACTATATGTATATGGACGGAAGCATTGACTATCAGCGACTCTTCAAGCTTCCGGGGCGCATGCTGACATTGTCGTATAAGCTGAATGGTGGAACGGACAAAGGCGACTATAATTCGGCTTACGACGTTATGGAGGTGACCGATGATTGGCGGGCGTTTATGAACCGACTGCGTGATGAGCGCCGCGATGATGACGGACGAAGCATGGAGCATACCTTGCAGGTGGACTATACCACGCCAATAGCCAAGGCACACACGATGGAGATGGGCGTGAAGTATATCTTCCGCGACAACCGATCGAACGACGACCGATATATTCGTCCCAATGGTACGGCTGATGAATACGTGTTTGACGATGAATATTCCACGCACTACCGTCACGAGAACGACATCCTTGCCGCTTATCTTGGCTACGGACTGAAGCTCGGCAAATTGTCCGGCAGACTCGGTGTGCGTTATGAGCATACGTTCCAGAAAATAAAGTATGCGCTTGGAGTGGGGGAGAACTTCTCCACCGACTTCGACGATGTTGTGCCGTCAGTAAGTCTTGGCTATAGGCTTAACGATGCTCAGAGTCTGCGCCTTGGCTATAATATGCGCATCTACAGACCTGGTATTTGGTCGCTCAATCCTTATCTGGACCAGACCAATCCCGAGAGTTTGTCGCAGGGCAACCCTAACCTTGTGAGCGAGAAGAACCATAACGTGCAGTTCACGTATAATCTCTTCGCTTCTCGCTTCTCCACGAGTTGGACGCTGCGTTACAGCCTCACTAACAATAACATAACGAGCGTGACGACGCTTGTGGACGACCGTACGATTGAGAGCGTAAAGAATCCTACGGGCAACCTTGTCAACTACACCACATACCGTAATATCGGACGCACGCAGATGGCGTCATTGTCGGGATATCTGAGTTGGACGGTCTTTCGCAACACATGTCTTAACCTTAACCTTTGGGGCGACTATTCTGACTATGATGACCGCCAGTCGCTGCATAACTATGGTTGGTCGGGATCAATGAACGGTGGCGTGCAGCAGACTCTGCCGAAGAACTGGAAGTTGAGCCTTAATTTCGGTGGCTGGACAAGAAGCACAGGATTGCAGTCGAAGAGCGACGGCAATTACTATTACAGCATGACAGCACAGAAGTCGTTCCTAAATAACCGCCTCAACTTCTACATGTATGCCAACAGTTTCTTCCAAACGGAGAAACACAGCAAGCATACCGTAACGGGCGAGAACTTCCTCAACCGCACCGACTCGTCATACAATCCCTGCCGCTTCGGACTGAGTGTAAGCTGGCGCATAGGCGAATTGTCGTCGGGCGTGAAGAAAGCGGAACGCAGCATCGAGAATGATGACGTAAAGAGTAAGAAATAATGATTCAATTAGTAGTTATTAATTTTTAATTATTATTTGGAGGAAAGTTAATATGATGAGAGGCTGAGTCAAATCTAAGGAATTGAAATATATGTATATTCCTCTCAATTCCTTAGTTTTGACTTTAGCCTCTTTATATATTTGTAAGGGCGCAGCCAAATTAATAATTAAAAAATAATAATTAATAATTAACAAACCCTTCCTTTGTGTCCTTCGATATGTCGCGCTTGGGCCATGGCACTACGAGCATCAGTCCGGCGAGGATGATGCAGGCGTAGATGGTCCATCCTGACATTTCCTTGATGGCGGAGAGAGTGGCCTGTATCTGCACCTTGCCCTTCGTTGACATGGCTGCCATGTTCTGTGCTTCCGTCTCGCTCTTGCCCTGATACTGCATGCCGCGGGCTGTCATGTCGTAGGTCATGGCAGTCTCCGTGTTGGTGCGGTCATAGTCATGGGCGTAGCGGGTGATGTAGTATTGCTGGCGGTGCTGGAACACCACCTGATAGAGAGCCGAGCCGATGCCCGGAGCTATCACCATACGCACGGTGAGCATGATGCACACCCACGTGGAGAGCAACTTGTACGGCATACGCTGGTTGGCGTATACGGCGATGAGCGAATAGAGGAGCATCATTCCCATGGCACGGATTACGACCGGCCATTTCATACGTTCCAGCATACCGTCTGTCTGCACCTCGAAATACATAAACAGCGAGGCGGCTCCGATGAGCAGGAAGCCAAGGGCGAAGAACCACTTGAAGTGTACACCCTTGCTATTGAGAATCAGGATGGTAACCAGTCCGATGAAGTAACCGAGCAACACCCAGTTGCCGAGTACTGCCACCTGCATCTGGTCCGTCTTCATACCCACGCCCACGAAGATGTTTACGAGCATGGAGCTGGAGTTGCATATCATCAGTCCGATGAAGAGCAGGATGCCGCCCTGAATGCTGCGCGACTTGAAAGCCTTGAGCATGAAGTAAGGCGATCGGCGCGTCTTCTCCAGATAGAAGAACAGCAGGGACGACACCACGCATATCACTGTAGCCCAACGGATGTTGGGACTGTCATACCAGTCGTACACCTTGCCGTAAACCGTCACGTAGACAAATGAGCAGCACATCATGCAGAACACCACCACATTGCCGAACTTCGAGAACGACAGCGGGCTATGCTTCGTGGGGTAGGGATTGTAAGGCATGCAAACCAAGGTGATGAGCAGTGCCACGAGGATGGCGCCGAGCATGGCGTAATACACCATCTGCCAATGATAGTTGTAGGCGAACCATGCCGTTATCCACGTACCTATCTGTCCGAGAAGCATAAAGAAGAAATAGATGATGGGCTGGCTCGCCTTCTTCTCAGTGTCAAGGGCGTCCCATCCCTTCTCGTCCATCGGCTCGTTGCCCGGCGTGACGTTTCGCGTTGCCTCGATGCCGAAGCCATACTTGATGAGCGTAAAAAGATTACACATCAGCAACGTCTGCCTCACGAATCCCATCACGAGACTGTTGAGAGCCAGTATGAAGAGGCTGTCCGTGTTGGCGCAGATATAGCTCTGCACAGCCAAGAGGGAGAATCCCACGAGGCTCATCATCTTCTGGCGTCGCACGCTCACCAAGGCATAGAAGAACGGCGAGAACGCCGCCATGCCTATGGACGTTACGAAGCTTATGAAGGCGATGTGTTCCGACTGGATGCCAAGCCCGCCCACCATCTCGCTACTGTTCACGGTGTAGGCACCGCTAACCGTCATGATAGGTATGAAAAGGATGACGAGGAAGGCGATGCCAAGGGGCTTTGGCACCCAGTTATAGAACGGAAAATTCTTAGGCAGGTGTTCGGGCACCGCCGTATATATTTCTGCTTGTGTCATTATTTATTAAGCTGAGCCTTTACAACTACCATCATTCCGGCAGCCAACTTCTCGTTGTCTTCCTTCGAAATTCCCTCAAACTCAATGCGTACCGGCACGCGCTGCTGAATCTTTACGAAGTTGCCGGCTGAGTTGTCTGTAGGCACGAGAGAGTACTTAGAGCCTGTTGCACCAGAGATGGCTGTTATCTTGCCCTCGAACTCCTTGCCCTGGAAGGCGTCTACGGTCATGATGACCTTCTGACCCACGTATAGCTTCTCCACCTGAGTTTCCTTATAGTTGGCAATCACCCACTTCTGTGTATCTGGCATGATGTACGTAATGGTCTGTCCGGCATTTACGAGCTGACCCTCCTCAAGGGCGCGTCTGCCGAGCTTGCCGTCGCACGGAGCCGTAACGACGCAGTAAGAGAGGTTGAGCTTGGCCATCTCAAGGGCAGCCTGAGCGCGTTCGATGGCAGCAGCTGTGTTCTTCTTGCGTGTCTGCACCTCATTCACGCCTGAGTAAGCAGCCTTCTGCTGACGGCGAACGGCGTCGAGCTTCTTCTTCGTTGCGTTATATTCTGTCTCAATCTGCTCCAGCTGTATGGGAGTGGCAGCGTTGCGAGCCACCAGGTTCTTGTAGCGCTGGCGGTCTTTCTCCAGCTTGGCGAGGCGAATCTCAATCTCAGCGATGGATGCCTCATACACTGTGGCAGAGGTCTGTGTGGTCTGTACAGAGGCGTCAATGACGTTGGCACCAGCCATAGCGTCCTTCAGCGCTGCCTCTGCCTCCATAACGCGGATGCGATATTCGCGGTCGTCGAGCACGAGGAGTGTGTCACCCTTCTTGATGTCCTGATGCTCCTTGAAGTATATTTTCTTTATATATCCCGATGCGCGCATATTTACGGGCGAAATGTATTGCTCCACCTGAGCGTCGTCGCTCTTCTCGTTGCTCTTATAGTCCATAAACATACAGCCAATCTTTACGATTCCCCATACGAGGATTGCCACACCGATGAGGCTTACGATTATCTGACGGATGCGCTGGCGCTTGAGCTGCTTGGCGGTTACTTCGTGTGACGACTGGTTGTTGTCGTTTGCGGGGGTTGTATTTGTATTGTTATTTGTTTCCATTGTCTTGTCTGATTATATTGTTTTCGATAAAAACTCAAAACTCCTAATTTGAAAAACTCACTTCATGAGTTTTTCCAGCTGTCCCGTGAGTTTCAGTAGTGTCAGGTTCGACACCTGATAGTTGAAGTGGGCGGTGAGGTAATTGTTCTGTGCGTCGCTCATGCTCATTTCGTCCTGCAGCACCTCCGTCATCGATACTATGCCCTCACGATAACGGTCGCTCGTCACCTTATATATATCCTCCGCGAGCAGGTAGTTGTCGCGCTGCTTGCTGAAGTTGCGCTGGTTGTTGGCGAGGTCGTTCACGGCGTTGGCATATTGTGTCTGCATTCCCTTCAGCGCATTCTCGTAAGAAATCTTGGCGTTGTCGATGTCAATCTGAGCCTTTCTCATCTTCGATCGCTTCTCGAAGCCGTCAAATACGGGGATGCGCAGCGAGATGCCGATGCCGTTTGAGTTATACCAATGATTTGACTCGCCAGACTGAAACCAGTTCTTGAATTTGTCCGTGAAGGCAGAGTAGGTGAAGTTGCCGGTAAGGGCAAGCGTCGGTAGATATCCGTCCTTCACTAATTTTTTCTGCTGTTCAGCCAATGTCTTCTGCGTCTGGAGGAGTTGCAGCTCGTACTGATTAACGTTCAGTCCGGTAAGAGCAGCCAAGTCGATGGTCTCCACGTTAGCCTTCTCCACTACGATGTCTTGGTCAGCGGGATAGTCAATGACGTACTTCAGCATGTTATACTGCTGAGTGAGCATAGCCTTGGCATTGTCGTACTGCACGCTGAGGTTCTCAAGGTTGACGTTCACGCGCTTCACGTCCACGCCCAGCGCCATGTCGTTGTCATGGAAAGCCTGCGTGATGTCGCGTAGTTCCTGCAAGCGCTTGATGTTGTCCTTGATGATGCCAATCTGCTCCTCCGTGTTCTGCGCCAGATAATACATCTTGCTTATCTGCATGATAAGGTCCTCCTTCGCCTTGGCGTAAGAGAGTGTGTTGAGCTGGTCGAGTGTTTTCGAGATGTCGAGAGCCGTCAGCGCAGTCTGACTGTAGAGCGGCATCTGTAGCTGGATGCTCGCCGACGAGTTATACTGCAGCGTCTTCGTCACGTTGTACGGCTTGCCGTAAGCCGATCCGTCCGTTACCGATACGGGAGGCGTGAAGTTGTCGTTCAGCACGGCGCCGATGTTTATCTGCGGCAGCAGTCGTGCGCGGTTCTCGCTGATGTTGTGCTTGCCTTTAAGCACGTTGCCCTCGTAAGTCTTCAAGTTGAGGTTTCGTTCAATGCCCATCTGTAGGCACTGACCCAATGACAATGTTTCCTGCGCCATTGAATAATGGGCAAGAAGTGTCAGGGAAAATGTGAACAATAATCTTTTCATACCTTTATTAATATTTCGACTGCAAAGTTACGGATTAATCGTGGCGTAGGCATATTCATAAAATATCACAAGTTGTTCATATTTTCTCTTTATGGCTTTCCGCTTCTGATAAAAAGTTAGTAACTTCGCCTTGGACAAACTATATAGGTAATGAAAGACAACATTAACGGCATAAATACGCTGGAAGAGCAGATGGCCAATAATGAGGACATCTGCTGTTCGTGCGGCAATATAACTTCTTTTCCGGAAGCCTTCTTCCAAAGCTTCCACGTGGCTGACGTAGGCATCATCGTGTGTACGTCAGGACGCTTCTCGTTCTGTTGTGAGGATGTGGAGTATGAGGTGCGGAAGGGCGAGACGGCGTTTCTCTCGCGCGATGCTTACTTCTCCATCCGCAGTCACAGCGACGACTGTGCGGTGGTGATAATACTGTATCGGGTGGACTCCATTCGCGACATCCTCGGCAGTACGGTGGTGGGTATGAAGTTCGTAGAACTACTCAATCCTTGTGCTTGCCGCGTAATGCACACGGGGCATGAGGACGAGCTGACCAAGTATTCCGAACTCCTGGCTGTCGGCAATAGCGACGACAATGTCTTCGCCGCCAATGAGCGCCGTCTGCTGCTCCTCTCGCTGACATACCGCCTATGCAGCATCTTTCACGAGCTATCGAAGCATGACGACAATGCTCCGACGCGCAAGCTCGAGACCTACATGCAGTTCATGCAACTCGTCGACCGTTATTACGACCGTGAGCGAGGCGTCCGCTTCTATGCCGACCGTCTGTGTCTGTCGCCGAAATACCTCACGACCTTGGTTAAGTCGGTATCGGGCAGCACGGTGCAGCAGCTGGTGTTTAAGGCGATAACGAAGCGAGCCATCTCGCTCATATCCACGACGGACAAGAGCATAAAGGAGATAGCCGACATCCTCCACTTCCCCAATGCCTCTGCTTTCGGCACGTTCTTCAAGAAGCAAGTGGGAGTGTCGCCAGTGGCTTACAGGCACGGGCTGTAGATATTGTCATATACAGCCAATCCCTTCACTGTCAGAATGTATTTCTGTCAATGGTGACGTGGCGAATTGGGATATTTCGTTTTTTATTGCTGACACAGAGCTTTTATCTTGTCTATTGCCATACCGGTCATTGATGCAATAACATCAACGTCTATTCCTTTTGCATACATCATTTTTGCAACCATTGCTATGCCTTCAGCGCGTCCTTCCTCTCTTCCTTCGGCGCGTCCTTCTTCTCTTCCTTCAGCACGTCCTTCCTTTCTTCCTTCCTCTCTTCCTTCGGCGCGTCCTTCCTCTCTTCCTTCAGCACGTCCTTCCTCTTTTGCCGTATCCAAGGAGTTCTTAATGTCCCTATATGCCTTGAGACTGTCCTCGTATTCACGCAACTCATTAGGGGAGAAGCGGGCTATGGCTGCAGCATCAAACAACTTGGTGAATATCTTTTCACGTAAAGACGACGGACGATTGTCGAGGCGTGACAGATTCTTGAGCACATACATCCATTTGTCAGACAATGATGTAAGTTCTTCATCGGTCTTGTCAAATCTACCGACTTCAACATACTTGAACATCAACTTGGCATTAAACACCTTGTTGGTCTTGGTGTCCATCAAAGCTATGGTATGGATAGTGTCAGTACTGTCGAATGCCTCATCGCTCATCTTGTAATTAAGCAATGCGACAACATACACCTTTTTCAGACAGAAATTCCAGTCAGATCCTTTAGGAGCCTGTTCTCTGATGGGGAAGGTTGAGTAGAAGAGCGATCGGTCTTTGAAGTATGTCTGGTAGGCATTCTGCATTTCTACAATAAACTTCTCGCCTTGCTCGTTCTCACAGTAAACGTCGAATATGGCCTTGCGCTCCGTATATACGTCACCCACGTTCTCGCTATTGAGATACTTCACGTCCTTTATCACTTCCTCTCCATCGAAGAGGGAGTTGAGAAAGTTGATAAGCAATTCCTTGTTGGGATCTGTACCGAAAATCCGCTTAAAGCCAAAGTCGGTCAACAAACTGATATATCGTTCTTCTGATTGTCTCATAACTAATTGTATTATAGCTCAAGGCAAAGATACGGCAATAAATTAGAATAATCAAATATTTACAAATAAATAATGTGACATAAAAGCGTATCCCCTGAAATCAGGTCTGTTATGTAGACCCAATTTCAGGGGATATCAGCTGATCCGTCTATCTGTTCATTACCACTTTTCTTTTCCCTATAATATATACTCCTCTTGGCGTGTTTCCATTGACACGCTGTCCTGACAAGTTGTAGACGGTGTTGTCCGGTTTGTCATAGCGGATGGGCGAGATGGCTGTGGCGTTGTCTATCTCGAAGCGGATGGCTCGTGAGCTTGCAGCCAGTCCGCTGTTCACCTGGTCTGTCACTACGCTTTGTGGAAGCCATGCACGATGGGCGGCGAGGTAAGAACCGGTGAACTTATAGAAGCCCAGTCCCCATGTCTTGTTGGAGAGAACGTAGCAGGGGATGTTCAGGGCTGACAGGGGAGAGTCCGTGGCGTTGCCCTCGAGGATGGTCGGCTTGCCGGAAGTCTGCGAGGTGGGGGAGAAGCTGTGATCGCCGGCAGGACCGTACACCATGTAACCCTTCAGACTGTCAGTCACCATGACCTGAGTGAGCGTCATGATGTAGTCGCTAACCTTGTCGTCTGCGCTCTGGCTGTTGTGTGCTGTGGCAGCATAAACCTTCACTTCCTCAGGCACACGGGCATTGAAAGGCAGACAGATGGTGCTCCATCCGTACGGCTTGCCGTCCACTGTCTCGTCGCCGGTCTGATGAATGGTGAGTACGTAGGGTTCGAGTTTCTCATACCATACGCTCTTTGTGGCAGCTCCCAAGCCGCCACGCATATTGGCTGCACGTACACAATAATATCCCGATTCGCACTTAGAAAGGTCGTAAGAGTTGGTTGTGATGTTGTCCACGAAAGTCCACTTGCCCGTTTCCTCGTTCTGTTTAAAGACAAAGTAGCACATTGTCTTTCCTTCATCGTCCCACGTAAGGCGGTCGTCCTCTATGGAGATGTTGTCCGTCCATGTGATGCTGTTGGCGTCCTTGTCCTCGTCGTTAGCCGAAGCCGCGTCTATCTGGCAGCACAGTTCGTCTGGCTTGAAGCCGTCGTCGCCACCGAGGACGTTGCGCACATTGTACGATGCAGCTTCTGCGTCGCTAAGCACACACTCGTCAGATCCGGCGGCAGGTGCGCATACTGCGATGGTGCGGGCACCGAGCGACAGCTTGTTGCCAGCCGCGTTCATGCTGTTGTTTTCATGGAAGCGCACCTTTAGCCCCGTCTTCTTCTTCGTCCATCCGTACGGGCGTGGCTCGATGAGCATCCTTGTATTGAGGAATGTGCAAGCCGGCGAGTTGTTGCCCGGTCGTCCAAGCGTCCAGTTCTCGTCCTTCAGCAGTGACGGCTGGGAGGTCTCAGGCTTGATGGTGCAGTTGTTAAAGACGTAGCCCCATTCCTGAATGGTCTGTGTGGTAGGCGCTGCGATGTTGTTAGCGGCACGGTCGCGCAGAACAAGATTACATCCTTCAAACCATATATTGCCGTCGCCCATGACCATATCCACAGCTCCCGTGATGTCGCAATTCTCGAAGTAGCCACGTGAGCTGGCAGCGGGGTTGTTTGAGTTGTATGTATACTCATAGCTCCTTAGCGCCACGTTCTTGAGCACCGTTCTGTCTCCACGGTCACGGAACGCAATGGCTTGCGTGTTTAGCTTCTCCTCCTTTGCCTTCACATAGTCGAAGCGGTTGTCCAAGGTTAGCTCCTCTGCATAGAAGTCGTTGACATCTACGTTCAAGGCTATGGTGGCAGTACAACCGCTACCGCCGTAATTCGGCTCGTTGTAGAGGATAGTGCCCTCCTTACTCTGACCGATGAGCGACACATTAGACGAGTCTATTCTTGTCACACCGTTATTGATGAAGCCCACGCCGGCTATGTCTGATTCGGCATTGCCCGTAAGATGATGCGTGCCGTCGGGCACGAAGATGTAGAAGCGATGACCGTCAGAATAGTCGTGTTTGTTGGCTGCATTGATGGCTTCATTGATGTCGCCGTCACGTCCCACCACGAAGTTGAAGGGGTGGCGATGATACTTCTCCTTCTCCTCCGTTATATGCAAGGTCAGCGAAAGCTCCTGTTGGTATGCAGCACCATATATGTCCTTGAATGTTCCTCCAGGAAACGCCATGTTAATGACGCCTCCGGCTGCGGAATCCCAATACCTGAACACCAGTTCCTTACCAGATTCAGGCATATACAACGTGCCGTTCACGAACACCAAGGTTTGCTTCATAGTGCGATTGAATCCCACTTTGATGACCCCGCTTCGCGGAACGTCGTATATTTCGTTGGACGTGCCGGTGTATAACTTTCCTCCTACAGTAACTCCTGTAAACACGGGCGGCGTGTCTGGCGTTGTCAACTCGAACTTTACGGGATACGACTCCACTGTTATGCCGTTGCGCGTCGTCACCGTAACGTTACATTCCTTAGTAGTGATGTCAGCCTTTGTGGCAGTCACCACGCCGTCGCCAGTGGCTGTGCCCGTCACTTCAGGCATCTCTTCGTCTGCGTTTTTCCAAGGCGAGACAGTAAAGGAGAGATACCCGTTCTCTGTCATTTGCTTACGGATCTCCTCTGCGCCGAGCGTGGTGCCGTCGCAGGAGATGGTCTTGATGGTGGGCTTCGTTACGTTCTGCTTCTTGTATGTCACGCTGAAACAGCGGAAGTAAGAACCGCTCACAAACTCCACCTTCAGATTAGCGGTGTCGGCTTTGCATTCAGTCTGAGGCTCCATGTTGCCCACAAGCGACAACGACTTACCCTCTATCTTCACCGTCTTGTCGCCCTTCTTGATGTTCTCCGTCAGCGTGAGCTTTGCCAGGCAACCCGCTGTGGCGGGAAATCCGATGACAGCACCGGCAGTAATCTGCATGCGTTCAGGATGTGCCTCATTCATATTTGTGAATTTTCCTTTCGTAGCGTCCAGGTCAATCTTGACGTCTATGGCTTGGTTGTTCCATTTCAGCTGCGTGACAAGGATGCCCTTCGCCTTTTCTATGTCGATGGTAGGCGCTCCGTCGTTGGTGGCAAAGTCCCATGTGACTGTCACATCCTCCGTCACGTCCAGACGGTCAAACTTGTTAGGCATGAATACAGGGAACAGACGCAGGTCGCTCGCTGTGGCAATATACGTGTCGCCGATATTATATACGTTGCCACCTTCGTCCTCCCAATGGTCCAGCGTGTTGCCCTTATAGAAGAGCGAGCGGTTGGTGGGGATTACAAAGGCGTCACCCTCCTCCACAATTTCAGCAGCGGGAGGCGTACCCATCGCCTCCTTTCCGCCGCTGTATGTTACGTAGTAAGTGGATTTCTCCTTAAAGTAAAACATGAAGTAACGATGGTCGGTGATGTTGAATTCCACCTCATAACGAGTGTAAAGGCTGTCTGCCAGTTCCTCATCCGTAGGTGCTGTCTCCTTCAGCGTAAACACCGTCTTGTTGTCGCCGGAGGCGTTGCCCCATAATCCGTCGTCGTTCTTTTCGAAGTTCGTAATCTTGTTGTCATTGAGAGAGGCGAGCAGGTCCACTGTTCCGTCATCTTTCATCTTCAGTACTGTAAGCGGCTTGCCGTTCTTGTCTTTGCTGCCAAGATAGTCAATGCGGTCAAGCTCATAACCGAATCGTCTGTTAAGGGTGAGGCGGACGCGGTCGCCTTTCTTGAAGGCATAGCCTCCATCCTCCAGTTTCTTTATCTCAAACTTGCCTGAAGCTGACTCCGTCTTTGTTATCAATCCGTGCTCCGGGTCATTAACCTCGGCATGCAGCTCCACCATATTGGCAGGCGCTGTTCTCACCTCTATCCAATGATAGTACGAATAGTCGTCCGCACCGATGACGATAGGCACGCGCAGGTCAGGATTGTTGGTGGTGTAGGTGTAGACGTACACCTTGTCATGTCCGGCTTTCTCACGTTCCTTCAGGGTCTGTTCCTCGTCCAGCTTGGGCACGACACCGTCAAACGTGGTGGACGAAATCTTCGAGTAGGTGAGCATTGATATGGTTGTACCCACGCCACCCGGCACCCAGAACGTCGTTCCTGGACCGAACGCGCACCATTCTTCGAGCTTCGTATTGCGTATATATCCCTTTTTGCCCGTGTCGCACCATAACGCCACGTCGCGATAATGCGACTTGTCCTCACCGTTCTCGATGACATTCACATGCACCTTCGTGGTCCAGAAAGGCTTCTCTCCGCTACCAAAGTTAACTGGCGGGGCACATACCTTACGGCGCTGATTGGTGTCAGGGTCGTCATAGTCGTGCAGCTTACGCGTAAAGTCGAAGCGCATCACCGTCACCTTTGTGCGGTTAACCGCCGAAGCAGGATTGACCTTAAATACAGGAACGAGCGTCAGCGTCTGACCTTCGGAAGCGAACGTATAGCTATGTCCCGGCTCGTAATGCACGGTGGTGTCGCCGTTCTCCTCCACCCAGTACTGCAGCGTTGAGGCATAACCGTCCTTATCCTTGTTCCTGAAGAACGTGTAGTTGGTGGGGATGACGAAGGAGCGCACGCCTGTCTGCTTGGAAGGCGTGATGCTGTACGAGCCGTTGGTGTCGTCCGAAGCCCCGTTCACCATGCCCTCCGGTATATGGAAGACTACGTTGCCGACGTGATCATGCGTCTGCTGGTCCTCCGCCCATGCCCCATGAAAGGCACAGACGGAGAGCAGCAGCAGCAGCGTCAAGGCACGCAATGTGTGGCTGGCAGATAAGATGTTCTTTACCATATATACTATATATATAATGTGTGAGATGTTTATTTTACTATAACCTTTGTTTTTCCGAATATGTAGAGTCCTGGCTGGAATCCGCTGTATGTGGCGATGCCCGGCTGTACGTCAAGGATGCGATAGAGCTGGCCTACTGCCGTCACCACGTTCATCCTTGTTCGGACCGTACTCTCCACACGGACACGCTGTCCGCCTATGGGACGTACTATGATGCCGTCGTTCTGAGCGTTGTCTTCGTCGTCCATGGCGTCAGGACTGATGGTTCCTCCCTTCAGTTCCGATATGTTTATCAGACTGCTGTAGGCAGGACTTGCCATTGTGCCAGCCGTCTCTACGGACATATACGTGCGGAACGGCATGACGGTGGACAATGCGGAAGCGTCGTCAAACGCTGTGCCGCCCTTGTTGATGCCATACACCTTGCCCTTGCTTACCTCCACGGCAGCGAAGGTTCCGCTGTGCGCATAGTCGTCCTTGACGGTCTGCATCGTCTTGGTTACCGGAACGGTAATCGTGCCGTACGAGGTGTTGCCGTTCTGCGTCTTGCCGTAAGCGTTGAAGGCAATGGTCTGAGCGTCCTCCATCTTGCCCAACAGCTTGTTGTAGAAGGCGCTTGAGAGGTCGAACTCGTAATAGCGTTCGCCTGGGAAGCGCACGATGTAAGGCTTCTCGGCTGCAAGACGCGGATATTCAGCGTATTCGTGCTTCTCGGCATAGTATGGGTTGGCGTCCTTGTTATAGAGCCAGCCACTGTAGTTGTCGATGAAGAACGTATTGTTGAACGTATAGTTCACGCCGTTCTCAGCATCCTTGTCCGGTCGTTGGAACACAGCCGACGGCTTGCCGTTCTCATTTCCTACAGACGTAAGGCTGCGGAGCCAGTACTCGTGATGCAGAGTATGGATGTTCTGCTTCGGGTCTGCTGTCTCCTCGGCGGACGGCGAACCATAGAAGTGGGTTATCTCGCCGTTCAGCGAAGCCACCGTTTTGTCTGCCGTAAACGGCAGGCAGATGCCTTCCCACGCTCCGTAATAGTCTTCTGCGTACGCCATCGGCTTGCGCACATACCATGCACGGTCCGTGACGTTGAAGGCTATAGGCACGCATAGGTCGTTGTTAAGACATTCTTCGCCCTCACTGTTCACGTTGTCCGAGGTGCGTTCCACGAGGTGAAGGAGCGACGTTGCGTAACTGTCGTCCGCAGTCTTAACCACGTGATGACCCTTTATGAGCGCCTCCCTTGTGGCCTCTTCATAACCGAGCGTGTTCTTCACGACGTCATAAGCCTCATTGCCTGCACCGGTGTTGTCGTCGGCAGTATACACAAGGAGGTTCTGCGTAATGCCGGCACCGTCCTTTATGCGGAAGTCGCTGAAGGCAGTGGCGTTGTCGTTCACTGGCGGATAGAAGATGCCTTGCTCTGTCATGCCCATTGCTGCAGGCAGGTCGTCCTTGCAGGTGAAGTCTATAGCCGTTGTCTTACTGTCATGCACGTACGTATTCATTGAGCTGGAACCTTGGCTGTAGGCGTTATAGTGGAATGCGTCCAGCGCCGTACTGCCATAGTAAGCCGCCGTGCGATACACGCGGTTGCTCATAAACGAGAGCTGGTGAGAGGCTATCTCGTTAGGCAGATTCTCCGGTTCCGACTGCAAGGACTGTCCCCAGAAGAGGTAGTCGTTCATCAGTTCCGTTCCGTTCTTGTTGTCGTTAAACAGCGGCACGTAATGCGAAGCTCCGTCTTCTGTCACCAGACGGGGAGCGTCTGCGGGGTGCGTCTTGTCGTGACGCGTCTCCACCTGCTCATAGTTGGGGATGTCGCTGAGCTTACCGATGCGCAGATAGGTTATGCCGGTATTCTTGCCCGTGATGGCATCCGTACGACAAGCATACTGATAATCGCCGTTGGCATAATAGTCTGCCACGTATTTCAGAACGTCCTTGTTAGCATTGTTGCGTGCAAGCAGATAATACTCGTTGAGGTCGTACGCCACTCTTCCGAGACGGAAGTCGTCACGCATATATCCCTTGTAGGCGCTGCCGTCCCAACGATACACCACCGGTGCGGAGCCGTTGCCGCTTGGAGCATACTCGAAGCAGCAATGATAGTTGGGCTTGACGTTCTCGTCCGTCGTGCCGGACAGTCTTCCCGAGGAAAGACCGAGGTTATAGATGTTGCCCGTTACCTTACCGAAGAGCGCATTGTCCGATCCCACACCGTTGATGATATGGCCGTTGCCATGCAGGATGCCGGCAAACTCGGAGATGTAAGCGCCGTTCTTCGGCGTGGCTGTCAAGTCGAGATTGTCTTGCAGCACAAACTGTGCATTTGCACCATAGCGCGGAGCTGTACTTCCATTGCCTATTGAGTCGACGAAGGCAGCGAACGCCTTAAGGTCACTCTGGTCGGCTATGTAGATGCGAGGCTCAGCGAACGCCTTGCCTTCCTCATTGGCACGCTTTATGGCTTCGGCAAGGTGGAGGTTGATGCCAGCCTTGTGAGGATCCATGCGATGATAGTTGTGCACGGTCAGGCGGTCAGCCTCCTGCATGTCTATCTGCATTATGTCGTTCACGCCCGTAATGGCAACGCCGAGCTGGATGCCGTAACCGTTCATATAGTAATATGCCGGTATGTCCAGATAGTCGTCCGTCTTGTCGTAATGACAACCCGTGAACAGACCGCTGCCTTTCTCGTCGGCCTGGTTGAAGGTGTCGTATCCCTTGGCCACGGCGTCCTTGATGTTCTCCTTTGTCCACGGCGTGGTGTCGGTGAAGCTCCACGTTCCGTCCGCAGCTTTCTCACGCTTGCCGATGCGCCAGTAATAGCCGCTGACAGCGAACGACTGGTCAGCGTTGACCACGAGGTCGTCCTTCGTCACTCTGACCATCTCGCCTGGCAGCACACAGTTGCCCACGTTGATATGTCCGCTTACCGTCGGACCCTGCACATACTCGATGGTGAGATAGATGGTGTAGGTGTATTCGCGCGGTACGTAGTACGCAGTAGGATTGTTCTCGTCTATGGTGATGTCAGAGATGTTGCTAACCTTCTCGTACTTCTTGCCATTCGTGTCGTACTGGAAGAGGCTGTCAATCTTGACAAACTCCTCCGTCTGTGGCTGATAGTAGGTGTTGTTAGCGTCCAGCTTGCCCGATGTCACCTCCACGTAACCGTCCTTCGTCTTCTTATACAGCTTGCCCGTGTTGGCATAGATGGGCTTGTTGTCGGTCTCGCTGACATACTCTTCGTAGGCAGGAGCCTTTATCACGAGCGTAGCCAAGCTCTTCTTTGAGAGGTGCTTGTCGAAGTAGTCAGGCTCCACGTAGTTGGTGTTGTCCACCATATCCACTAATTTGAACGCTATCTTGGCATCCTCCTTCAGACCTGCGGGGAGCGTGTTGTTGAGAAGCGTGGTCTCGTTGTTGCCTTTCTCCCTCATCGAGAGCTGTGCGGCAAAACCTTTCGTCTCCTTGTCCTTGTCATCTTCCGTGCGAGCACCGGTGAATGAGTTGGTGGCAGCTCCACCCACATACAGGCGATAGCCGTCCGTCACTTTGTCTGAGTAATACTTACTGTCAGTCTCGTCAGTCTCCTTGCCCGTAAGGTAGTTACGATATTCGAGGTCGCTCGAGTACTCGTCCTTGTCCGCCGGGTGTCCGCTGCGCATCTTCCATTGCTGGATGCGCACCTTCTGTCCGCTCTTCAGACCAGAGAGCACAGTCAGACCGTCCTTGTTGTCGCTGTCGAACTCGAGCGGATGGTCCTTCGACGACTGGTAAGTGTAGCCCGTGATGTTCACATTATAATAATAGTGATAACCCGTGACATACCAGTAGTGCACCTTCACCGAATCCACATTCTGGGTTGAATAATAGCCCGTCGGGAAACAATCATCCACGATGTAGCGTCCCTCGTGATATGGGAAGACGAAGTTGCCCGTGGTTTCGAGGAAGTCCTCCTTGTGCGAATCGCCCTCATGACGCGAGTGATTGTTGTCAGCATATACGTAGCCGCCACCCTCGTCCTGACGGACATTTATCAGATTCATTTCCACTACGCCATAGATTGGACCGTAATGTTCTTTCTCCACCACCTTCTTATAGTCCTCGTCGTAAGTGTCCTGGCAGAGCTGAATCTTCATGGCGTAGCCCGAGGCTATGCCAATCATGTTCTTCGCCGTACCGTCGTTGCGCTTCTGGAACTCGCCCAACGGGTCGACAGCGTCCTGCTTGTCCTTGTTCTTGTGATAGTCGTCGATGTATTTCTGCTTCACGTCCTGATAAGACATTCCTGCGAACGCCTTGTCCTCCTCGTTGGTGGCAGAGGCAAGCTCTCCCTTGCGGTTGTGCCACTTCTCCTTGTTGAAGCTGACGTTTGACGTTACGGCACCCACATAATGTATGTTGTTGGAGAATCCCATGTAGTTGCGTGCCTTGGGGCTGTACTTGAACGTCTCGTCGTTGTCAGCCTTAGCCTTTGCCTCCAAGTTGCCGTTGCTGTCCATACGGATGTTGTCAGCCACCATCTTTATCTCGCCCACACGAGAGATGGAGTAGGGCGTCTTGTTTATCTCGTTGACGGTATAGTCGCGTGCGCCGGGCAGCGAGAAGCAGTTGTCCTCCAGGCGTATGATGTCCAGACGCTGGAACGTATTCAGAATCTTCGGATTGTCGATGGTGTGTTCGGCAAAGCCATATCCCGTCACGTCAGCGCTGCGGAAGCCCTGCGCATACGAGAGGTGGCCGTCGCCGAAGATGCCTCCCTCGCTGTCATACTCGTAGAAGACGTTCTCACGGATGCCGTTAAGTCCGGCGGGAGGCGTACTGCCACCTTTATAGAAATACTTGTCCTGCAACGATATGTAGCGATACGTATATACGTCGTTAGCCACTGCCTCGTCGTTGTCGTAATGCTTATAGTAATAGCCGTAGAGGTCAGTACCCTCGGGTAGCGTCACCTCCTTCATCTCTTGACGGGAGATGGTGATGTGCTCATGGTCCTTATTGTCGCCGATGACGATGAGTGTGTTGCCGCCGAAGCCAGCCGTTGAACCTCCCGGCAGCCCCTTCAGTTCTTCGAGGTCTTCGTCGGTGGTGTAGGCTTTGTCCGCATTATACTTGTCAGTGAACTTCAGCACCGTGGTGTTGTTGGCAAGGACCGACGATCCCTGGGCGATGGAATATCCACCGCCATACACAGCTTCGTCAATGTTGATATGCACGTTGTCCCATCCCACAGACGGTTCCTCGGGAGTGACTTTCGTGAAGTAGCGGTCCTTGTTGGCTTCGGTTATCGTGTCGCGCTTGCCGTTGTCGATGGCTACAATGTCTTCGTAAGTGCCCTGCGACACCAGTTCGTCCGTAAGCAGCCAGATGTTCTGCTTGATGGTGGGCGATGTCTCCGTGCCGTTGTTGTTCTCCAGATGCAGATTCTTCTGGTCTGTGCGTTTGAGCACGTATTTGCCGCTGACATTGTTGTTTGAGTTGACATGATAGTATGTGGGATAGCCCACCTTCACCTGAGTGGAACCGAACACGTAGCCCGAATACGATCCTCCCGTAACGGCACGGAAGACATGGCCGTTGAGGATGTCCACGTTGGTTACGCCGATGACGTTGCCCTGCTGACCGCCGCCATATACGAAGTTGGCTGAAACGCCGCACGGCAGGAACTTGCCTCCGTCCATCTGCGGGTCAGAGCATTTCACGTCATCGCCGAACACTATTTCCGTGTTGCCATATACGTAGCTCTCCATGCCATAGCCAGCGCCGTACACGTTAAGCGAAGAATATTCCGAATCCTTTATGAGCAGTTCGTTCGACTTCTCCAGCTTCTTCTTCTCCTTGCCAGCCAGCATGTCGCTCTGCATATTGATGGTGACGTCGCCTCTGATGGTGCCGCTCTTGAAGCATCCGCCATACACGTTGCCGCCCACGTACGCTTCGTCTTTCTCCTTAGGCAGGAAGCGGTTGCGGATGGTGAGGTTGATGAAGGGATAGATAGAGTGTGCGATGCCGAGCAGATAACCGCCCTCATGGAACGCCTTGCCCTTATAGTCATAGTTGGCGTTGTTACATCCGCCCACTATCTTCTCCGTGATGGTGAGGCCCTCGGGGAAGACGTAGTCCACCACGTTGCCTATCTTACGGTCGTTGTCAGCCGCTGTCAAAGGCATGACGTTCATGTTGCCACGGTTGCCGCCGCAGCAGAACGTGCCGATGACGCAGTCCTCAAGACCCTTGCCGTCCACGCTTCCGTTCCATGTCAGGCTGCCCTGGATATCTGTCTCTACGGGTTGGAAGTAGAGGTCGATGAGGTGCGGATAGACAAGAGGACGCTTGCTGTTCTCCGTTGGCAGATACACGGTGCTGATGTCCATGTTGGCAGGGTCGTTGGTCCAGTCGATGGAGTCAGCAAGGTTTAGTTCCTTAGAGTGGTCGTCCACGTCGCCGTTGAGCTTCTGGAACATGTTCATGTAGTCGTTGTCCTCCGACGTAACGAACATGGCGTCGCCGTTGCATCCCATAAACACGCCACCGATGCGGACATGACTGCCTATGTTGACGCTCACGTCGCCGACCATCTCGTCCGATTCTTCCATTTGCTCATCGTCTGGAGCCAATACCTTCTGCACGGTGGCAGAATTGCCGCCGCCGTACACGTTGCCGTCAATGCAGATGGTGTCCGTGGCGGATGTGCCGTTGATGTGGATGCTCACCCTGTTGGTAAGCGGACGCCACGAATTGATGTTCACAATCTTAACCGCATCGGTGGCTGCTCCAAGCGAAGGCATTGTGCTTCGCATCGGCACAGTATAGACCAACGGTACGGTTTCTGATTTGGGGTCGTCAGGATTGAGCGGATAATATTCGTTGACGGTCACCTTCTTGTTGCCGTTGCGGTCGTTGGCGTACAGATAATTGCCGTTGCCGGCACCGTAAACGTCGCCATAGATGTGACCGCCGAATATCTGGATGTTAGTGCCCGTGCCACCGTTGTCCTTGAAGTAGCCGTCCTTGTTGAGCACCACGTTCACGTATCCCGACACGTCGTTGCCGCCGTATATGTTGCCGTGGATGTAGATGTCCGAATTGTTTAACGCCGACGTGGCGTCGGGTTTGTTGGTGCCTATGCGCACCGTGGTGCCCTTAAGCACGTCGCCCATAAATCCGCCGCCGAAGACGTCATGGCAGTCCACAGCCTTGATCTCCACGTCCGTGGAGCGCACGGAGCTGTACGAGCCACCGCCGAACATACGACGGCAGAACACGCCGCCGCCACCCATGATGTGGGCGTCACCGCAGACCTTGCCCGAATAGCCGCCACCCATGATGTCCATAACCGAATAGCCGCTAAGGAAGTGCTTATATTCTTCACCCTCTACGAAGCCCATGCCGCTGTGGTTGCTTCCGCGACTCCCCATATCCACGTTCACGTAAGTATCGCCTACGACGATGGCACTGTCGCCATAGCCGCCGCCGAAGACGCAGAAGTGGGGCGATCCCACCTTCTCGTAAATCTCTCTCCACTCGTTGCTCTCAAAGAAGTTTTTGTCGTTTCTTCCCGATAACAGCATGGTGTAGTCGTGGAGCAGACCCTTCGTCATGGTGAGGTGCGTGTTGCCACCAACCTTACATGCCACGTTGCCGCCGGCGTAGATGTTATGATTGATCTTAAACTTCAGCTTCTCGTGGTCGTACTGCGGAGAGTAAGTCACGCCGTCGATGATGCTGGCAGGTTCCCATGAGCGGGTACGTGGTCGCCAGTACGAATGGATAAGGGCTTCGCCGCCGAGGATGAACACGTTGGTGTTGCCCGTTACGTCGGCTGACGTGGTGGTGAGCACGCTCTTGCCCTCCACGTCGGCGGTGCTGGAGCTGCCTAAGCCGCCTCCATAGATGCCATGTCCGATGGAACCGTAGTAGAGCGTCATGAGAGTGTTGCCATAGACGGTGCCGTTCTGACAGCCACCGTAGATGCGCTCCATGAAAAAGGAATAGACATCCCTGTTGTTATCGTCCGCAGGGTGAGCCATGTTGGCGTCGTCCGAGGGCGAGAGATATTGTTTCTTCGTGTCGTCCCAGTAAGGATAGTGTATGACGGGACGGTCAATGATGAGGCAGGTGTTGCCGTAGATGCCGCCCAATGTCTTATAGTCTGCACACTCCGAGGCGATACGTCCCTTGCCTCCTGCGAACACGCCGTCCATGATAGAGCCGCCACGGATGTTGATCAGGGTGGTGCGGTTGGAGGGATTGATGTAGTTGTCACGTGAGAACGTGGCTGAGTCTGCCTTCACGGATCCTACGTTAGCCACGTCGCCACCGCCATACACGCTGCCGAGCACCAACGTACGGTCAATGCGGCTCTTCGTGCCATTGTAAGTGAACATCTTGCCGTAAATATGCACCTCCGTATTCTCCACGCGAGCCATATTTGGGAAGTCGACGTAAGCACCGTTCTTCCATGCCGACTCTACGCCGGCTCCGCCTCCATAGATGTTGCCTTCGATGGTGCCAGCCTTGACGAAAACCGTGGACTTGCCATTCACCTTACCGAAGTCGTAGGCGCTGCCGTCAGCATAGTCGCCGTATGGAAGGGCGCCCAGACCGGCTCCGTAGATGTCATGCGCTGTGAGCTGGCAGTCGGTCTCGACGTAGGTGTCGCCGCTGACATAGCCGGCAAAGCCACCGCCGTTTATCTGAAGCAATGTCAGTCCGCTTGCGCCTGTCATCCATGCCAGACGGCTGGCGTGATAGCGTCGGAACGTGTTAGGGTCGTCGTCGCTGCCGTCATAGCTGCCGTAATAGAGCATCTTTTCTTCCTTCGACACTTTCTTGTAGTCATCAAGCATGGAAAACTCCAGATTCAGATATGTCTGAAAGTCCTTGTTCTGACAGAGATAGCGATACTTGATGCCGTCTATGGTCAGAACGCCTTTGTCGTCAACCTTTGTTCCGGGCTGTGCATAAACCTCCGTCTTGCCTACTTCTGTATTGGCACCATATCCTGCTCCGAACACAGAGAACTGCGGGCGTGAGGCATCCGAACAGCATAAGTACCAGCACATGCCTTGAAGCGAAGTGATGTCGAACATGCTGATGGTCTTTCCCTTCGAGTCCTTAATGTCTTCAAGGGGCGAATGATTGACGATGACCACGGCCTTGCCCGTGTTGTTGTCTCCCGTCGTGCCCACCTTGCAGGCACGGTTGCCGCCGCCGAAGATGTTATGGTTGTTGGCGAACATGCGTCTGTCCAAATCGAAGAAGAGACTTGTGTTCTTGTCGTTCCTGATTCGGTTTATTACCTCTTTGGTTGCAGTATCGGTGATGCTGTCAAGCGATTGGGCAGCAACCATTGTAAGGACGAGACGCATAAACTCTTCTTTGTTGTTGCATACGCGCTTGCTGTCAGCGTCTGCCGAGGTCCACGTGGTGATGTTGCCTTTCTGGTCTGCCTTGCGGTTCCATATCCACGTGCCGCCGTCCATCTGCACCTTCGTGTTGCCGAGGATGTTGGCGTAGGTGCCCTTGTCGTCCGTGTCCTTACGTCCGAGCACCTCGTCTGCAGGATTCTCCTCGTTGTCAATGCGCACGTTGCCATATCCGCCGCCGAAGACGCTGTTGCCGAGCATGCCGCCCTCGACGTGTACGAGCGTATTGCCGTCCACCGTGCCGTAAGCACAGCCGCCGTAGACGTTGCTCCATACGTAGGGCACGATGTTGTCCTTGTCAGTATCGTTGCCGGGCTTGCTGTCGGTGATGTGTACGAGCGTATTGCCGTTGATGCGTCCGACGTTTTCATAATGGTCAGCCTCTGCTTTCGTCAGACCCTTGCCGCCGCCATACACTTCGCCGAAGACGGTGCCGCCGGAGATGTTGACGAACGAACGATAGCCCACAGCCTCGTAGCTTATGAAGGATCCGTCAGCCTGATTGAGCGTTGAGACGCTGAGAAGCGAGTCGGGCGAGTAGTATGTGGATGGCTTGGCAGAGACGTACTCGCCCACGTTGGCATTGTCGCCACCGCCATACACATTGCCGTAAATCATGGCATCGTCAGAGATGTCCACCTTGGTGGTGCCGACGACGCGAGCCACATTGACGAAGTGGTCGGAAGAAGGAGTCGTGGGTTTCAGACCGGCGCCACCTCCGAACACGTCGCCGTGTATGCGTGCGCCGCATACATACACCTCCGTCTTGCCGCCTATCTGTCCCGTGGTGTTGTCCGCGATGGACGCAGGGTCGCCGAAGCCACCGCCGAACACACGATGGACGAAGGTCTTGCCGTCCACCGTCACCTTGGTGCTGTCAGCCACCGTACCAGCATAACCGCCTCCCAAAACGCCCCATACTGTAAAGTTAGGGATGCCCATAGAGTTGTCGAAAACCGGCAATATAGTTGTTGTGCTTCGTTCGGCGTGAGTGGCGAAAGTGCCACTTTCGGAAATCTTAGGTGGCGCCATTTGATAATTATCGTCCACCTCCGTGTCGTATTTTCCGTAGTCACCGTCCACGTTGACGGTAACATCGGTGCTTCCGACCTTCGTCAGCTGACCGTAACCGCCGCCGAATACGCTGAAGTGAGGATTGTCGTTGTCCGTATAAGCCTGCTTCCATTCGTCTGTCGTGAGCAGATCGTAGGGAGTAGTTCCCTTCTGTACGAGAACGGTGGCTTTTCCTGCGACGTTGCAGGCAAGGTTGCCTCCGCCGTAGATGTTATGAGGATTGAGAAACTTGCCATCGGCAAAGAACTCGTCTTTCTTGTACACGGCTCCCTCAATGGAAGGCTCGTCCAGGGAGTCCTTGATGTCAGAGTCCCATACGTAGAAGAGTTTTTTCTTGGCATCCCACTTGCGGTTCCATATCACATTGATTGAGAACTCGTTATTCTCATTGTGTCCGCCCTCGCCGCTCATACTGCCTTCGTCCTGCGCCAGCATCACGTTGGTGTTGCCGAGAACGTCGGCATAGGTGATGGTGTTGCCGTTGATGTAGCCGTTGCCGCCGCCGAAAATCTGACCAGCCATGTTGCCCGCATAGATGCTGACGTAGGTGTCGGCGCTGACCTGAGCCAGATTTCCGCCACCGAAGATGTCGCCATACACGTAAGGTGCCTGTTCGGCTGATCCGATGAGGCTGACGTTGGCATTGCCTATGACCAAGCCCACCGAGTCGGGACGCTGTGTCATATTGTCGTCCGCAGCGAATGTCTGTGTGGCAGGACGAAGACGACGACCGTTGCCTCCTGCGAATACGGAGCCGCGGATGTCAGCATTGTTACCGATAACGACGTTGGTGGCATCGCCGCCGCGGTTCTCCACCACAGCCATGTCGCCGCCACCGTATACATTATTAAAGAAGACGCCGCCCTGGATGTTCACGTCAGACTTGCCATAGATGCGAGCCATGCGTGAGAGGGTCTCAATGCGTGAGAGGGTCTCAATGTTGTCAGGATTGCGTTGCTTGGCGTCTGCCACGCCGTAGCCTCCGCCGAAGACAGGGCAATGGAAGATGCCGCCGTTAATGGTCAGCTTCACGTTGCCGTAGGTCTTGCCCAGTTCCTTATACTTATAGTTGCCGTTGTTGATGTTGCCACCGTACGCGTTAGTGGAGAAGAAATAGGCGGTGCCGCGTCCGCCAGCGAACACACCCTTTTGGCAATAGAACTCGCCGCCATTGATGGTCAGAGATGTCACGACGTCCGTTTCATTGCCGTTGCCATACACGTTGCCGCCGTACTGGCTCGGTGTGGCTGCTTTCTTGGTCCACAGACTCTTGCTCATAAAGCCGCTGCCGCCGCCGTAGATGCCGTCGATGGGAGCGGAAGCGTAACCGAACTCGCCACCATTGATGACAATGACGGAGCGGGTGGCCGTAGGACTTACCTCGGTGAAGTCCTGAGTGTCAGCATTGTAGCAATGATAGCTTACCAGACGGTCTTTGGCTGTGGCGTACGGTCCGTAGAGCATCACGTCGCGGCGGTCGTTCCAGTAAGGAATGCGATCGTCTGGCGTGTCGGTGTCGGCAGCGTCGTCGCCATATCCGATGCCGTTCATACCGCCCGCACCGGCTCCGAAGATGCCGCAGAGAATGTTGTCATTCTTCTTGTTGTCGTCAGGCAGAATCTGGAAGGTGCCGCCGTTGATGGTGACGGTGCTGATGCCGTAGAAGGGATTGTTGACCACCACGTTGCCCGTATGTCCACGACCGGTACTGCCACCGTAAAGCTCGGTTACGATGATACGCTTGTCGGTGTATTCGTCCTTGTTGTTTTCGGATGACGAAGGGTCGAGCGTGATGTTGGCTCTTCCCATAAACGTATTGCAAGGCACGTTGTATGTCTTGTCATTGTAAGGCAGAGTCAGCTCGGTCTGAGCACCTAATGTGCCGTTGACAACACGAGCCACCTTGCCGCTTCTGATGATAATGTCGACGTCGGCATACATGGCGCCCTCGTGGTTGCCGGCAAGGATGACGCCGGCGTCATAGTCGTTGGCGCTCATCCTTTTTGTGCTGTCGTTCATCGTCACCATACGTTGCTCGTTGTGGAGATCGTTCCATGTACGGTCAATGTCGATGTCGATGGTACACTTTATGGGCTGTTGGGGTGTGCCCATGATGCCGTTCTGCTTGGCAGGTGCACCGTCTTCTTCTCTTCTAACCGACTGACGACCTCCGGCACTTATACAGGAATAGAATCCGGACTTGACGCTGATGCTGAATCCCTCCTTGCCATGAGGCATGGAAGCATTATAGGCTGCGATGCTGTCCGGATTGTTGAGCGGATAGAAGCGACCGTCGTTGTTGATGCCGCCGAAGATGTGCAGGGCGTTGGTTACGGCACCGTCGATGGTGCCGTAGTCGGGTGAGTTATGGCTGAATCCCGTCATGCGGATGCCCTCATCCATGAGGATGTTGTTATACTGGCAGTAGATGATTTTATAGTTGTCGCCGCCGTTCATGGCGAAGGTGAGATTCTCGAAGCGGGTGTCTCCCCAGATGGGCAGACCTCTTGACGCTCCCATAATCTCTATCTTGCCTTCGTAGTCCTTGTCCCACTTGCCTGTGATGGTGGTATTGCGGAAGAGCTGGGGATTGTTGCGCTTTGCATTTGCCCAATCGTCGTATGTAAGGAGGCTCTCGCGCTGATAGTTAGACGTGAGGCAGAATCCGGCAAGGGTGGTGTTGGAAGAACTGGTACCCATAAGGACGATGGTGTTCTCGTCCCACGAACCTTTGGCTGACAGCTTGCTGTAGGCTCCCTTCCATGTAAGCATAGGCTTGTCGGGAGTGTAGCCCCAAGAGTCGTCCGCAAGATTGTCTGTTCCTTTGACGTATGTCTTGCCGTCAGATGTGGTTACACCGGCGGGGCAGAGATAAACCACGACCGAAACATTCACGTATTTCTCAAGCAATACCGATGAGCCGCTCTTTACCGTAGCCTTACAGTAATACTTGCGTCCTTTGGAACTGTCCGTAGGGCGTGTTACGATGTTCTGCGAAGTGGGGATGGAGGTCAGGCGTTCCGTACCGTTATACCATTCGTAGGTGATGTCGAGACCAAGCTCGTCGTTAGTGAGATGTTCCTCGGAGTCGTTGGTGACGTTGACGGTGAAGTCACGCTCGCTCGTCGTAAGACTTGCCGAAAGCGTGATGGGGTTTACGATGAGAGTATTGGTGGTGGAGTTGCCGTCGGTGGCATACACAGACTGTGCGTATGTCTGACGGGGAAGGGTGAAGGGATTGAGCTTGTCGGTATTTAACTTCACCGGATCGGCATTGCCGTGCGACACATACCAGTCGTAAACGTCCTTCATAGTTTTGCCTTCTTCGTCAACGACGGTGAGCACGTCCTCCTTGCCACGCTCCATCTTCAGAGCTATGGAGCTGAAAGCGAAGCTGTTGGACGTAGCAGAGTAAGCCCAAGTCTTGCGGTCGAGCTTCTTGTCGTTGATGTAAGCGTTGGCTATTTCGGTAAAGGTCTTGCCGAACGAATAGAGTTCCTTCTCCGTACCATAATTAAAGGTGTTGGTACCCGACACTTTGTTAGTGGGCGTGAAATACCATGTGTTTTTCACCGAATTGGAGAAATTGTCATTACCTATAAACGAGACAACACTACCCCTAATGCATTTGGCACTATTGGCATTTGTGTTTATCTTTGTGCTATGTACGTATATGTTTGTAGGCCAGACGCTTAGCGTTCCTTGTGGCTGCAAGTTACTTGCCGCACCAATACCGCCTGATACCGACGCTTGTTTGTCAACGCCATTGAGCGTTGCGGCAGAAAGCATATCAATCTTGGTATCGGCAGAGATGTTGTATATCCTTAAATACTTGAAGGCATCCAAGTAGCCTACGATACCGCCAATTCTGAGCTTGTTCTTCAATGTGTAAGCCTCTTCATTGTCCGTAATGATGGAGTTGCGGATGATGATGTTGCTTATCTCGGCGTTTTGGGTAAGGTCGGCAGCGAGGACGCCAATCTTTATGGTACCGGTGACTTTGGGTGTGTGTCCTGTCTTCTTCTCAATGCGTGCATTGTTTACAGTAAGGTTGGTGACAGTGGCGAATGCGGTCTCGTTAGCAGCTGTGCCACTTAGTCTTGAGAACAGACCCAGCGATATCTCCGTGCCTGAATCATAGGTCCAGACGATGTGCATGTTGCTGATGGTGTGTCCGTCGCCGTCAAACTTACCGTTGAAAAATCTTTTTGTGCTTGGGTTGGTGACACCGATAGGAGTCCACAACGCCTTGCTAAGGTCGATGTCCTTGGTAAGCTTGAAGTGTTTGCCGGAGAAAGACACGCCGTTGTTGACGTCGTGTGCAAGCTTAGCCAACTGCATGTCGTTGCTGATAAGGTACGGATTGTCCTTCGATCCGTCGCCTGACTCATAGCTGTCGGCATAGTAGGGCGTGCCGTCATAGACGTTGCCATACACTTTAGGTTCGGTGTCGACAGTGGAGTCCTGCTGCGCCAACACCATCTGGGCGCTGACAAGCAGGAAGGTGAGTAAGAAGAGTAGTTTACGATATATGCAATTTGAGAAATGTAAGTTCATTTTCAAGTACTTATATTGAAGTTTTAACTGTTTGCTATGTCCTAAATCAATCTATCAGCAGATGTCCCGTATAGGCATCCTGGTCTGCCAGCACATACAGATAGCGAGGCTGTATGAGGATGCGGATGGGGTTTATCATTGCTGTCTTGCCCGTTGTGAGGTTGCCGAAGTTGTCCTTGTTAAGGGTTATCACTGAGGTGGCGTTCTTTCGTGTCACCATCGTCTTGCCGTCCTCGGCTATCAGCTCCACGTCGTATGTCACTTTTATTTTGGGAGTGAAGGCGTCATCGGGAATGGTGAAGAAGTCAGAGCCCCATTGCGTATAGCCCTCAGAGGTGACGATGGCAGTCTGTGTGGCATCGTCGTATGCCTTGCTGCCGTAGCCCCTGTAGGGGATGGGCGTATCGACGAACGGTGCGCGTTGGACGTCAGACCATCCTATGTCTGAAGCGTTCCAGCTTTTAGAGGCGTTGTTCCACGTGTAAGATCGTGTGATGGTGCACGAGGTGACGAGATTGCCAGAGATCGTTACGCTATGGATGCGGAAATGTCGGATGGCGTTCATCTTGGCATCGAGTCGGAAGGACAGACTGTAGCCGGTAAGGGTCTGGTCGAACTTCAGGTTGATGACGCGGTCTTCATTCTCCGTGGCTACCGCTCCCTTGCTGATGGGGAGAGCGCAGATGATGGGTGCTGCCTTAGTATCGAAGATTACTGGCGATGTGGCGTTCTCCATGGAGAAAGGGAAGGAGAGTGTGTAGATGCCGGAGATGGTGTTGGTCAGCGTAGCCGCTTCAGAATAAGGCATGTATGCGAAGAAGCTGAACGATGAGGCGTTGGGATAATCAGCCCATCGCTTCGGCGTCGTCGTAGACCAACTCTGCGTGGAAGCATTGTACGTGGCAGTCTCGTTGCGGAAGATAGGGTTGGCGGCGTCGTTGTCCTGATAGCCGAAGATGCCCATTGTTGCAGGATGGCGTTGCGGATTGTATGCTTCGTAGGGATTGGTGCGGGTGAGAATCTTCTGCGACTGTGCGGAGAAGGTGATGTAGCCGTAGCTGTCGGCATGCTGAATGGGCATGTCGGAAGAATCGCAAGCACTGAGACTTGCGAGGGAGATAATAGCTGCTATGGAACTTAGATGCTTCATGCTTGTATTATATATATGTTTTTACCATTCCTGCGTGCCGTTGCCGTCGTTCTTGATTTCGGCGCCGGGGAGCCATTGTTCCACTTGCAGGTCGGCGAAGGTTATGTTGTCGCCAACGTCAGACAACTTGAAGATGTAGGTGTATTGGCAGCCAGCCTTCCACTGCATATACTGCGCTGGAACTGTGGCAGACACTTTCTTGCCGCTGATGTTGGCGGTTATGGTGTATGCGCCCTGCTCGTAGGGGATGTTGGCGAGAGGAGGCACGTAATACCATTTCTGGTAGAGGGTGGGGTCTTTGAGGATGTGTACTGTGTCGGAAGGCTCCTCGTAGGGGACGGTGAGGAGAATCTTACCAGTGGCATCGGTTGATGCGGGCGTCATTGTGATGACGGGCTGCTGGCTTGACGGTATGCCGGTGAGTGGATAGGTGGCGTGGATGGTGCCACGGAGAGGGGTGTCAGCCTTGGATGCGTCGTCAAGGAAGCGGCTGTCGCTGAACTGTATGTTCCTCATTGTGACGCTCTTCGTGCCGTTAGGATAAATGAAGCGGAAGCGCACCTTGGCGATAATGGGGGCGAAGGTGAGCGTCACGCACGATCCGTAAGCGGGCGATGAGGCTGATGTGCCGTTGGAGGATGGGGTGGCAAGCCAGAGACGACTTGTGTATGGGGACGATGTGGCTGTGGCAGCATCGGAATATTCAAAGGGAAAGGAGAGGCTGACGTTGGGGTCAGCGGCAGTCGGGGCGGTGACGGTGATGTCGGAACGGAAGGGACTGTAAGCGAAGAAGCGATAGCTTGTGGCAGAATGGTCCCAGTATTTTATGGTTTGCGGTATGGAGAGCATCGGGTTTTCGATGCCCACGTATTCCCAGTCGGCAGTGTTGGAGGCGGTGTTGCCCGCGCTGCCCTGAGTGAAAATAACCTTATAGCCGTCCATCACAATCTGTGACGACGATAAGGCGGAAACGTCTGATGTGGTTTTATATCCCCAGACGCGGAACGAAGTGAAAAGTGTTTCGAGGCCGTTGCCGGCACCTCGTGTTGTCTGCTCATCCTGCCATTTGCTGTTGTTGCTGCTAAAGGCAATGCTCGTTGTTGGCGCGTCAGGATTGGGCACGACGGGGTCGTCCTGCGCCGATGGAGAGCAGGAGAAGCAAAGGCATAATGAAAAGCAAAGCAACAAAGAAAGAATGCGTGATGAGAGCATGACTTCTTGTGGTTATTAAAAATGCAATGTCGAGGGTGCGTCAATATCTCGGATTGATGCACCCTCGGCGATTAAGGGATAATGAAGAGGTGGGGTATAAAGTAAAGAAATTACTTTAAATACACCCTCTAAATATTAGTTTTTACTGAACAGTAACAATCTTATAGATCTTGGTGTAAGCACCAGTCCAAGGTGTAGCTCCTGTGTACTCGATGACGTATTTACCAGCCTCAATGCTTGGAACCTTCAATGCTGTTGCAGGAGAAAGTTTGATTGTCTTTCCATCCTCAGAAGGAACTGTTCCCTCAAATGAGTACTTATCCGTGCCAACTACCGTGTATTTATCTGTCTTGGTGTTAGCAATCCAGTTTGCAACAAGTGCCTCAGAGAGTTGTGTGTCTGCTGCAGCTGCATCTGTCAACTTGTAAACCTTAGTATTGGTAGCGCTAAGTGTCACAGTTGCCTTGTTCTTGTCAACAACAGTAGCATAGAGGGTTGAGCCTTCCTTGTAGTCAGCATTATCGTGCTGGTATAATTTATCCTTAACAGCGAAAGTTGTGAAAGTAGACTCGCCCATTGCAGAGATAAACTCAGCATTGCCATCCTCTGTAACAACTACGCTTGCGTCGAATGTGATAGGATAGAGACCTGCGGGATCTTTCTCATCACCAGTGCTACCATTGGTGTTGTCGCTAATCTTGAAGATGTATGTGTATGCATAGTTAGGTCTCCAGCAGAGATACTTGGCAGGGATAGTGGCTGTGGCACCCTTTACATGAATCTGCTCTCCTGAATTGTCGAGAGAAGTAAGGGTGTAGTCAACCTTAAGGTTCAGAGTCTTGTCATTGTCAGCTTGAGGCATGAACAGTGTGTACTTGCCACCGTTTGTGTCGTATGTAGGAGTGGTAATAACGGTAGAAAGCTTTGTACCAGATTTTGTGTCATCTGCTGATCCAATTAATGTTTCTCCATCACCGATTTTAAAGACTGTCTTTTTTGAACCCGCACCTGTTGCATTAGGCAACATCTTAGGCTGATTCTTCAACTGACCATCTGCTTCTGTGTCGTTATAGTAAACAACCTTGTATTTTACACCCTCTGTTGATGTTTCAAGGGGAGTGTTGTTTGCGTCAGCTGTGAACTTATCCGTAGCCACAGTTTTCTGTGTTGACTCGTTTGCTTCAGTGTAATAGAACTTGTCGATAGAAACACTATAACCAGGAACGATCTCGTACATAGCTACACGTACTTTAGTAAGTGCGTTGCGGAAGGTGAAATTAACCTGACCTCCGTACACATCTTTATTTTTATGGTCAGGTTTCGGATTATTAGTATCGGCCGGCTTAGTGATGACCTTGCGGTCAGCGAAGTAAAGCTGATCCAAGTCTGCCTTATCCTTCAAAGTAACCTCATAGCCCTTTGTGCATACAGTACCATTATCATCAGTATCTTCCAAAATCTTATTAATGATTACCTTGCCTTCTTTTACATCCTCAGGCTTTGCTGTAGCTGCATAGAAGGTGTATGCAACAGCGCTATAGTCCCAATACTTGATGGTCTGAGCTTCATCAACCTTAGGTGTTACATTGGCACGATAATCTTTGTTGTCAACACCTACATACTCCCAACCAGCAGTATTAGTATTAGACAGAGTGTTGTTGGCAGAACCTTCTGTATAGGAAAGACGGTAGTTCGTATAAACTGCCTGATCGTTTTTAGCGGTTTTGACCTCTGCTTCAGTATGCTTTGTACCGTAAACCCAGAAACCATTCTTCTGCAAATTCTCAGTTTTGTAAGTAGAATTTGAAGTTGCACGTGTCGTCTTTGTTGTACCTCCTCCGAAGTTAATCACAGAGTTAGCAGCATTTTGTCCGTTTCCTAAGTTCTCACCCAAGAAGTCGTCGCTTGAGCAGCTGGCGAGCGCCAATGCTGAAGCGGCATAAAGAAAATACTTGTTCATAATCTTTAAATAAATAATAGTTTGTATTGTTTTGTTTATTAAAATCTTGAATACATATATATGTTGTTACATATCAAATTCCCATTGCTTCTCCTCGAAGTCTTCCACTACTGCATCGAAGCCTGAACCACCGGATCGGTTAGGGATGGGTACTTTGTCCATGTCAAGCTCCACGGTTATGACGCCACCACGATAGAGCCGGCGTACTTGGTTGGTGACGTCGAAGACGATGGTTGAGTCCTTGCCGTTATAGAACTGCATCTTCACGTCCACGTAGTGTCGGTTGTTGAGGTCTGCCTCTGCCACCTTCTCCAACGACTCAAGGTAAGAACGTGTGTCGAGCTTGTAGGGATTGAGCTTTGGCATGCCGAAGGTCAGCGCCTTGCCGCCTATCACGTCCACCGTCTCACCCTTCTTGTCCGTCACGTCCTGCTTCATTCGCATATAGAAGTTGACGGTGATGGCGTCCGTTCCGGTCACGCCCGTATTGACATTGACGGAACGAGCCATGCCGCTGAAGTTGGCGTTGCCGTCGATAGAGGTAACCTTCCTGCCGTTGCGGTTGTTATGATGGAGAATCACTTGCACTAAATAAATATAAGTTAGGGGCTGGAGTTGTGTTTCGAGCGTACGTACCCAGCAGTTGCGCTCCTCATCAAATATGAATCCTTCCAGATTCTTGTTGATGTCGATGCCCTTTTCGTAGCTGGAGAAGAGTTCCTCGGGCTGATAGAACGAGTGGGTAAAGTGTGGCGCGTTATACGAAGACGGATTCATGGTCTGTCCTGTGTATGCCGTAACATAGTCGTACGTGGACGTCTCGTCAATGCGCACACTCTGCACGCCGTCGGGAGTGTCGATGTAGTTCCATGCAAGGATGTCCCAAAAGCCGAAGTCGTACTTGGCGTAGATGGAGTTGCCGCTGATGGTGTGCTTGTAAGGAGAGTGGTGGGTGCCGTACTGCGTGCTGCCAGTGAAATAGCGTCGCACCTCAAAGGCATGAGGCTCCGTATAGCCGATTGGACCGAACATCGAAAGGTCGGTGTCGTCCCAACCATACGTCCATTCCGCCTGCCAGTCATATTCGACATCGTACTTGAACAGATAGTTCCATACGACCTTCAGATTGAGGTCGACGGCAGGAATCTGCATATCAATATCTTTTCCGCCTTGATGAAGATGAAGCATCGGTTCGCGCTCGCAACTTGTTGTTGCGAGACACGAAGCGACGAGGCATATAGCCATTATCCTATTAATCATCATTACCTTATTTCTTCTTAATGTTCCGTCTGTAGAGCAAGTCGTAACTGAGCGTTATCTCCAGTCGAGTGGGGCCCAACCATGAATAACGATGCTGTCTCTTGCGGAAGTCCTTGGCATCGCCGTACCATTTATAGTAATACTGTTCCGTGTCCGTGTCGGGGTCGACAGGGCACTTCCATTGATAGGGATCGTAGAGCGTGTGGAGATATCCAGCCTGCAAGCCTAACTCCAGTCGCCAATGTTCAGAACGTCCCAACGGCATCACATATCCTATTCCAGCACCGGCGCCCCAACCTTCGCCTTCCCATCCGCGCTTCTCTCCGAAGCATATATTATATAGGTACGCATGCGCGTAAAGGCTGAAGTAGAGTCCCTTGAAAGCAGCTCCTTGTCCCAACGGACGCTCACGGATGTCGCCGCTTCGCAGATAATAGCGGGTGTGGAGCTGATAATTGCGCAACTGGAAATACTTGTGATCATCGTAGTGCTGCCACCACGGACCATCAAAACTCGCTCCGTACGTGAAGTGACCGTGAAGCGGATAATACTCTATCGCCACATTGGGGATGGGGCAGAAGCGGTCATAACCGGGCATGTAAGCGAAGTCGAGGAGCAGATTGGTCTTAACGCTCAATAGCTCTCGGCGTGGCAGAACCGTATAGTCGCTGTAAGGGAAAACGGGAATGTTAAGTTGCACGTTGTTCGGGACTGTTGACGGCATCACTGCCAAAGGCTGCGAGGTCAGACTGTTGTCGTCCAGACCAAGAAACTGTCGCTTGTCTATCGCCATTATTCGCACGGCACGCAATACGGGAAAATATTCCTTGAGCACATAGCGCCATAGCTTACCGCCGTCATATTGCTTCATCGCCTCTTTAAGGCGAGCGCTGTTGTCGCCATAACGGTTCATGAGCGAGTCTACCTCATGAAATCTCTTATCCTTGCCGATGCGCATCAGTGTATGAAGGAGGGCGTAGTCCTCAGGCACGACATCATAGCGTATGCGGTCCTTGCTGATGCCGTAACTGCCGAGCAGTCGGTCCACAGAGGCACGACGTCCCTTCGCCAGACGACAGTTGTTGTCGTATGGACCTTCAGGTGATGCCGTGGCACGTCCAAGAACAATACCTCTATCGCCCAACGCTTCAAGTTGAGGAATGAGGACTTCTGTTATCCACTTCCTGTCTTGATCGCTGATGTTCATTCTATTTACAATAAATTGGATGGGACGCGAATTTCGGACAAAGGTGCTGTCAGTGGTCTTAACCTGAGCTACCGTGTCCATAGCGAAGCATGAAATCATTGTAATTATCACTATAAGATATTTCACTTACCGTAAAAATGTTTGTAATCCTGACTCAATTTATGTTAATTCGTTGAAGAATAATACATAATCCCAACATATTCTGACTGCAAAATTATAAAAAATGCAATAATTACAATGCTATTGCATGTAGTTTTTTAAAAGTAACGTTGTTATATTATGTTAATGGCTTAAGTGCGATATATCATAAAAAAACTCCTTAAAAGGACAAAAACATTAACAGTTTTAATGCTTTTGCCTTTCAAGGAGTAACTTGTTTGTTTTTTTTTATTATAAGAATAGCGTGTTGTATTCTTATTTAAGGCGGAAGATATTCAGCGAGTTAGCCGGAATCTCCACTACGCCGCCATCAGAAGAAGTGGTGACAAACGTCTCGGTGGGGTGGACGTTTGTGGGGTTGTCGATGGTGTTTTCTTCCTGACCGTTCTTGGCTGTGAGGCGGATTAGCTTGGCGCCCTTGATGGTCTTGCCCTGTAGACAGATTTCGGCTGTGGTGTTCTCGCTGCTGGTGTTGGCAACCTTCAGAATCACCTCGCCGGTATTTTCGTCAAGAGTAGCTGTAGAGAATACGCCGGGCAGCGTGTTGGCGCGGAGCTTTGTGGCGAATATCTGCTTGCCGTCAAGACTTGCGTAAACGCTGTCACCAACCACTTTCAGCTCGATGTCGTACCAGCGACCCGTCTCAATGGTTCCTGAGACAGTGGCTGCCTGACCCTTTGCGCCGCCGACAATCTGCTCGATGCCGTGCTGCGTGTTGTTCCATCCGCCAAGGTTGAGCCAGCAGTAGTTCTTGTCGTCCACATAATTAAAGATAAGCATGAAGCCCTCGTTGCCTGAGTCCTTGCGTGCTCTTACCTTATATATATAGCCGTCAGCAGTAATCTCACCGGGGTTGAGACGTATGCAGCTCTCGCCATTGGACGTCTGCTTGATGATGCCACCGTCAACCTTCCAGTCGCCGTTAACGTCAGTGGGAAGTTCCTGCAGAGTCATAGGCAGAGCCTTGCCCTCAGCATCTGTGTAGCCCTTGTCTTCGAATGAAGCCTGCGTAGCCCATGTGCCCATACCCACGCGGCATACAGCCGGCTTGACCTGCACCTCGCCGTAAGAATAAGGATTGTCCTGCTTTACGTTGAGCACACGAGTGCCCACGTTGTTAGCCATGAGGTTCTGAACGTAGTAAGACGGTGTGCCGAACACACGGTCAGACGTAAACTGAATCATGTCAGGTGCCCACATACGGTCGTTGAGGTTGGCGAAGATAGGAGCGTATGAAGCCATCGTGACGATGTCGCTGTTGTTCTCGATGCCCATCATATAGACAGCCTCGCCGAGAGCGGCATCAAGAGATCCCATATTGCCGAAGCCCTGCGTGACGGCATACTCGCCGACGTAAATCTCCGGACCCTTACGGTCGTAACCGTCGTACTTGCGGAAGTTCTCGGCAAACCAAGCCGGATTGCGGTAGTAATGCTCGTCGAGCAGTTCCACGCTTTCGTTGCTGTCCCATGTGGGATTGTCATCACCCCATGCCACTACGTTGCCGATGAGGTGCATGTTGGGATACTTGGCGAGGACAGCATCCTTAAACTTCTTGAAGCGCTCATAGTAATGGTCGCTCTGAAGGGCAGGGTCGGGCTGGTTGTTCTCGTTGCCAATCTCGAGATACTCGATGTTGTAAGGCTCTGGATGACCGTTCTTAGCACGCAGCGCTCCGTACTTGCTTGTGACAGGACCATTGGCATACTCCAAAGCGTTCATACATTCGTCAATCCAAGGCTGGATGCTGTCCACGGGAGTCATGCCACCGTGCCACAGTCCAACGTTCACCACGTAGAGCGGTTTGGCGTTAAGGTCTTCGGCAAGCTGCAGGTATTCGTCAAATCCCATGCCGTCGCTTGTGCGATAACGCCAGTTGACGTTCTTATGTCCCGGACGTTCTTCGATGGGACCGATGGTCTTCTCCCAATGGAAAGCGTTCTCAGGCGACTCCTGTCCTTCCACGTAGCAACCACCGGGGAAGCGCACGAACTTGGGACGTATGTTATAGAGAAGCTGTGCAAGGTCGGGGCGCAGACCGTTCTCGCGATTCATGAATGTAGGCGGGAAGAGGCTGACAACGTCCAGTGTGATGGTGCCCTTGCCGTCGAAGACCAGCTCGAACTGAGCTTTAGGGTCGTTGGCGTTGGCTGTAAGAGAGGCAGTGAACTTGCTCCACTTCTTTCCCATCTTAGCGTCCACGGCAGTCTCTGCATACACGCTCTTGCCATCGGCGCTGACGAGGCGAGCCTTAACGCCGCCCTTGTAGCTTCCTTTAGCCCAAAGAGACAACTTGTAAGTTCTGCCCTGCACGGCATTGATGCCCCAGAAACCCTCGTTGACGAGAGAGGCAGTGGCGTTCTGACGTGCAGCAACGTTTATCTGAAGAGCCTTTCCCTGAGCGTTGTTGAGCAGAGCCTTGCTGACGAGTTGCGTAGATATGGTTGCTCCGTCTGCAGCCTTTGTGCGCCATGTGGGAGTGGCGTTGTCGCTGTCCTCGAACGAGCGGTTGCTGATAAGCTCGGCGTAGAGACCGCCGTCCGCAGCATGATTGATGTCCTCGAAGAAGATGCCGTAGAGATTAGGCGACACCTTAACGCCGGGATTGGCGACATCAACGTTTATCTTCACTTGGGCGTTTGCTGTCAAAGCGGAGGCAAGCAACGCCGAGAGGAGAATGTTATTTGGTTTCATTTTTTTCTTTTATCTTTTGTTGTTTATGGAATGGTTGAGTGTTAAAGAGTTGGCCAACCGTCGGCAGTCCAACTTATCTTCTTCTGTATGAGCAGCGGGGCACCGTTCTTCTGCATGCTGTAGCCGTGGCAGACAAACCAGTCGCCGTCTGCGAACGAGTAAGCTGCGCAGTGTCCTGCTGCCTCAAACTCACGCTTGTCGCCTTCAAGGAAGATGTTGCCGCCACCCTCACGCATATCCTTGCCGTTACGGTCGAGGTAAGGACCTGCCACTTTCTTGCTTCTTCCCACTGCCACACGGTAGTTGCTCTTTGCGCCGCGGCAGCAGTAGTCCCAGCTTACGAACAGATAATAATATCCGTCGTGCTGCATTATGAAGGGAGCCTCGATGGCATTGGTGCCGGCAAACTCCGATGTAGGGTTAGGTTCGGCAGTGGTGTCGCCCACGGCATGTCGTCTTGCTATGGTAACGGGCTTGGCGCCACGCTTTACGTGTAAGGAGCGGTCGAGCTGTATGAGCTGGATGCCGTCCCAAAACGATCCCCACGTCATCCAAGCCTTCCCCTTCTTGTCAACGATGAAGTTGGGGTCGATGGCGTTCCAGTTGTCGCGGTCTTCCTTTGAAGCCACGATGCAACCCTCGTCCTTCCATCCGTCCGCATTGGCGAGCGACGTATTGCTAAGCAATCCTATAGCCGACGTATTCTTGCCAAATGTGGAGCAAGAGTAAGCCATATACCACTTGCCGCGATACTTGATGACGTCGGGAGCCCAAATGTGAGTCTCAAATCCCGGAACGCTGTCGCGGGTCCACGCCGGTATCTTACCTTTCGTCAGTAAGCCTTCAGGCTTGATGGTCCAGTGGCGGCAGTCCGAGGATGTCATCTGTGTGATGCCGTGTCCGGTGCAGTAGAGATAATACTGACCGTCCTCGAAAGCCATCACGGGGTCGTGCACCATTGGCGTATCGACAGCGAGAGGAACCGTTTGGGCGCTTGCCTGAGCCGTATTAAAGAATGGGGCAGTGGCAAGAACCACTGCTCCATAGATGTATTTCTTGAGATTCATATTTAATAGAGTATCTCTTATGAATGTTTTTACTTATTAACGAACTTGCGTCCGTTCACAATTACGATGCCCTTGTATGAGCTGTCCACCTGCTGACCGTTCAGATTATACCACTTGCCGTTGCCCTCAGCCTTCTTGGTGATGACGTACGGAGAGTTGATGCCAGTGGCTAAGCTTGATCCGTCGATGTACGAACCTTCGTTAACGAAGAACAATACCACCTTGTCCTCAGGCTGTGTAAGCTTCATGCTGAACGAATAGTTGTATACCTTCTTGGTGGTAGTGGTGATGGTGGATGTCATCTTCACCACATTGCCGTTGAACTCTACATTCATATCCACTAACGAACCGTCCATATCTTCAAGGAATGTGTCCCAGTTGTAGTCGCTCTGGAGGGTAAACTCTACGTTGGATGAGTTGTCATTAGTATTGCCACCAGCAACTGTGAACCATCCGTAGTTGTCGTTACGGAGAACGAAATGTTCGCCATATCCCTCAGCACCGCGCTCAGCGTTGGCAGCCACAAGGCACCAGTTGTTCCAGTTTGCCACCTTGTTGCTGTAGTTATAGAATTTCAGTTCAGCCTTGCCGCCCTTCTTGAGAGTGTAATAGTCCTTCGAGAAGTTGATCCACCAGGCTGCTGAGGTGTTCTTCTCCATCGACTCGGGGAAGTAAACGGCAGCGTCCTTCTCTGCTTCTGCCTCTACTACGATGGTGTAGTCCTTTGTGTAGACGTAATCGTCCTTTGAGACTATCATTGTCATCGTCACTTCACCCTGACCCTTTACCTTTCCGTCGCTTGTGAGGATGCTCTCGTCGCTTGACTTCCATGAGATGTTAGTGCCGAGCTTACCCTCTGTGGGCAGAACCGGAGTCTCTTCCAAAACAGTGCCGTCGTCGAACGGAAGGTTAATCTTGTTGGCTGTGTACTTGATGGCAGCCTTAGCGTCAGCCTTCACAGCCCAAACCTCCTGCTGCTTTGTATAGCTCTTCTGACCCAATGTGGTGGAACCGCTTGAAGAAGAGAGAGCAGCGATGGCGATGGCGGGGATATTGGTATAGTCGATGGTCTGGCGAACCAGTACGCCGCGATAAACCACGTCGTCAATGGTAAGAGCGATATAGTCAGTACCTGCTGTGCGCTCCCATGTGCCGTTCTCTGCACCGCTGATGGTGCCGTCGGCATTGAGGCGGATGTTGACGGGAGTCTCGTATGCCTTGGCTTCCGTGTTCTGACCATATTCATGGCGGAGGAACTGATAGTCGCCGGCTATCTCGGTGTCTGCGATGGAAGCCTTTGTGGCGATGTCGTTGTTGGTGATTGTCTCGCCGTCAAACTCGAACGGAGCAGCCATAATCCAACCCTCATCGTTGAGGAAGAGCTGATGAACGCGAACCTCATGACCTTCGCCCTTGTTGGTGAAGCGTGAGTGATAGACCACGAACGAGCGTCCTTCCTTGTCTGTGAAAGCAGAATTGTGACCCTGCGCAATCTCTGCACCCGACATCGGATCCCACTTATAGCCTCCGAAGAGCAGTACGCCGCGGTTGTCGACTGCAGTGGCGCTATAGTTCATAAGGTAACGGTTGAAGACGGCTGATGTGCCGTTGCAGTCAACGTAAGGTCCTTCGGGATTGTCCGAACGGAACACGCGCATCTGATAGCCGCCGGTGCTGACGAGTTCGCCGTAGCTCATGAAGAGGAAATAGTGTGAACCAATCTTCTCTACGTAGCTTGCCTCGCCCGAAACATAATAGCCGCCGGCTATCTTCTTGCCGAAGTAGGGGTCGCTTGTGGTGTTGGCGCTGGCAGCAGCGGATGTAGCTGCTTTGCCGTTAACCTCGTAAGGGAATGTGTAAGTATAGTCGCGCAGACCGTTGTTCTTGTCGAGACGCAGCAGGAAGATGCCGCCTGACCATGATCCGTAGCTCATCCACAGATTGTCCTGATCGTCGTAGAATACGCACGGGTCGATGCAGTTAGGCCAGAACGATCCCCACTTGTCGCCCACATTATATCGCTCGGGTAGGGAGGTTTCGCCTGTGGCAATGGTGAAGTCGGTGTTCTTCCAGTCGTCGGCAGCCGCATATCCATTGTGTGCATACTTACCCAAGAAGCCGGAGAATACCACCGGACCCTGATATTTCCACGGACCTTCTACGTTGTCGCTTGTGAAGCAGACGATGCTCGAAGCCCAGTTGTCACCGTTGAGGCTCATATACATACACCACTTCTTCATCGTCTTGTTGTAGATGACGTCGGGTGCCCACTGCATACCCTTCACGGTGCTGCCTTTCTTCTGCCATCCGTGAGCGTCGAAGTTGCCGAACGTAACGGTCTTGCCCGCATGGTCCTTGACGGATGTCACGGCGTGTGTGGTGTAAGCGTCTGAGTAGTTGACGAGCGTGCCACTCAGATTGCAGAAGAGGCTGTTGGTGGCAGTGGCGTTTTCCTCGCCAGCCTTAAATACTGTCCACTCCTGATAGTTCTCAGCGGCAGTGGTCTTGCCTCTGCCAAGGTGAGATCCATATATATAATATGTAGGGGATGCGGGATTTGTGATGTCGTCAATGACGATGGAAGGATCATGACAAACCACGCGCTTGCCGTACTGACGAGCGCTGTAAGCTCCCTGCAAGTCTGCGTCGGTGACAGTGGCCTGCGCTGCGGAAGAGAGAGCGGAGAATGCGAATATGGGAATTAATAGATTCTTCATAGGAATATTTTTAAATTGAAAATTGAGAGTTGAACCCCAACTCTCAATTCTCAACTGATTTTACTTATGTCTTCTTGCCTTGGCAGCTGAACCGAATACGAGGTGGCTGCCGTCCACTGTGAACGAAACGTAGAGGTCGCTCGGGTCGATGGTGTTGATGCCGAGGTAAGACTGGTAGGTCTCTGTGCCGTCATTGCCGGTAACAATGGCCTGGATGTCAGCGGTGCCGTTGTTGCAGTTTGTGACGTAGAGCTTCACCTTGGCGCCGTTCATTGTGGCGAGCCAGCCAGCCCAGTCGGCATAAGCCTCAAGCTGTGTGCCAATAGCCTTGCAAGCTGCGTAGCCATTGCCCCAGCCGTAGTTGTCGGCACGTACAACTCCATATTCGGGAGCTGTCTTGGCTGCATCGCGGAGAATAACCACGTAGTTGTTCCAGTTGCCTGCACCAGATGTGTAGTTGGTGAAGTTGAACTCGCGTGTTGCACCAGCCGGAACCTTGATGTCGTCTGTGAATACTGACCAGAATGCGTCAGAGCAGTTGGCTGCACCGAGAGAGGTTGGCTCCGGAGTGGCAGCAGTAACCTTCGACTCGTTCACCTTGACTGTCACCTCAGCAGTCTTGCCGCCGTTGGCAGTGATTACCACCTTGTGCTCGCCAGCCTTTGCAGGAACAGTGGAGAAGGTGAGCTTCGAGTTGTCGAGCACCTCTGTGCGTCCGTCCTGATAAGTTCCCTTCACCTCCAAGCCAGTGGCATCGAATGCCAATGTGCGCTCCACGCCAAGGATAGCGCTTGAGTTATAGAAGTAGTAGTTGGTGTGCTTCGGCTTGCTTGTCACCTCTATCTTCACAGGAGTGTCAACCACCTTGAAGGCTGCGCTTGCGTTGATGGTCTTGTCTGCCTGCTTGTTGAGGAGAGTCTTGTTGAGCGTAGCAACGATATACTTGTCGCCGAGAGTATTGAAGTCGGGCACTACCATGAACGTAAGGTCGCTTGCCGAAATCTCCTTGACAGTTCCGCCGTCGTATGTAACCTTAGCCTTGATCTGTGATGTGAAATCAGAAAGCTCAGTGCCGAGGTTTACCTCTGCCGGAACATCGGTAAGTTCCATAGAGACAGGCTGCTGGTCAACAGCGTCAGTCACGTCCATCTCATCCTTATCGAAGACGTAGTAGCATCCGTCAACGGTGAAGTCGAGATAAAGGTCAGCCGATTCAACGGGGATGCCTGTATACTTCTGCTGCGAAACCATACCTCCTGTTCCTACTACGTCAGCCACAACGTCGCAGGTGTTGTCGCCATAGTTGGTTACTGTGACCGTAACCTTTGCGCCGTTCATCTGAGCGAGCCAGCTTGCCAAGTCGCCTGACGCAGTGTTGCTGTGAGTGCAGGATGCGTAGCTGTCGCCCCATCCATAGTCGTCCGAGCGGAGGCAGCAATACTCTGTCTTGTCAGCCTTGCGGAGCACCACTACGTAGTTGTTCCAGTTGCTTGCAAGTGAAGAGTAGTTGGTGAAGGTGGTGGAGTAGACCTTGTTGCTCTCAATCTTGATGTCCTGATCGAGGTGAGCCTCCCACCATGCTGATGAGCAGTCGGTATTTCCGAGTGTGGTCGGCGAAATCTTTGCAGCCTGGCCCTTGTTTGCGTTAGCGATGGAGTCAGCACGTTCTGTAAGCCAGTCAGGACCGTTAACGTTGAATATGTCGCTGCCCTCGCATCCGGTCAGTGCTGTCATCGCCAAAGCGGCGGCGCAGAATACGGATGCCAATTTGCTTATATGTTTCATAATAGTATTTGCTAATATTTAATAATGTTGTTTTTACTTGCTGAGTCTTGTAACCGGGTGAACCGTCCAACCCTTCTCCTTGAAGTAGGTGGTGTTGTCTGACGAGTTGTTGGCTGAGTTGCCGACGAGGTTCGGGTTATTGTTCATAAGGTTCTGCGAGATGGGCAGGAACTCATGTCCGGGAACGAAGTAGTCAACCGGGCTGATTACCTTGTCATCGCTACCATACTCAGAGTATGAAACCGGATCAGTGGGCAGGAAGTTGATGCCGAGACGCACTACGCTGTGCTCCTTCAACTGCTGCAGACGGTCAGCGTCATAGAAGAATCCCCAACGGATAAGGTCGAAACCGCGACCGAACTCGCAACCGAATTCCTTCGGACGCTCCACGTTGGCAATCTGCTCGAAGAGCTTGTCCTTTGTGTCGAAGTCGGCAAGCTTGAGCTTGGCGAGGTTAGCACGCAGGCGCACCTCGTTAATCCAGTCGATGGCCTGCTGTGTAGGTCCGTTCACCTCGTTCTCGCACTCGGCAGCGCGGAGCAGAACGTCAGAATAACGCATCATGCGGAGGTTGATGCCGCAGTGCAGACCGGTGGTAACAGTGCTATACAAGTTGGTGCGGATGTTGGTCCACTTTGCGATAGGAATACCACCGTTGAGGTTGTTGGTAACGAGAGTGTCTTGCGGAGTAAGCTTCTGTGTGTAAGCCACGTTGCCGTTCTCGAAGCCTTCCCAGTCCTTCTCGTATGTGCAGAGAGTCCAGTAAAGACGCGGATCGAGCTTGCCGGCTGTTGTGCGCTCGCTCTTGAAGAGCTGATAGAGCCAAGGCGAAGCTGAGAGGTCAGCCCAACCGCCGAAGCGTCCCGGGCAGAGGTTAGATTCGATGGCGTGACCCTGTGTGGCGTTCGGAGAAGTGTTCACCGGTGTCCACTCGTCGTCGGTGCCCTGTGTGCCGTAGTCGAGATACTGCACCTCGAAGAGGCTCTCGGCATTGTTCTCGTATGCAGCACCCTCGCGGAAGTTGTCGCCGTAGTTGGCCATGAGCGAGTACTTGCCATACTTCTTGTTGATGATGTCCTTCAGCACAGCGAGAGCGTCGCTATACTTGTGGCGCTGCATAAGAGCACGGGCGTAATAGCCGGCAGCGGCACCGCTTGTGGCGCGGCCCTTTGCCCACTCGCCGCCCTCTTCGCGTGAGGGGAGCAGCGTGATGGCTTCCTTCAGGTCTGCCTCTACCTGGTCGAGCACCTCATCGTATGAGTTGTTCTTGCCGTACAGACCGTCCAGTGTTGAGTATGTGTCGTAGTCGGTGATGAGCGGCACGTTCTGGTAATAGCCGGCGAGGTTATAGTAAGAGAAGGCGCGGAGGAACAGAGCCTGACCCTTGATGCGCTTCATGCTCTCTGAGAGGGCAGCGTCGTCGTTGCCGGTGCGTGAGAGGATGAAGTTGCAGACATTGATGGTGTAGTAAGCCTCACGCCAGGGCCACTCTGTTATCTCGTTGGTGATAGGAGCGTTGAAGTTGTCGAACTCGAGGTACCATACCTGAGAAGCGTTCCATACCTCGTCGCCGCGAGTCATGTCGATGGTGTATCCCACACGACCCGTAGAGCCTTCAATGCGTATGTGGTTGTAAGCAGCGATGACACACTCCTCGAGGTCGTCGGAGGTGAACTTGTCCGTGGTCTGCTGGTTGGGGTTGGTAAGCTCCAACTTGTCCTCACAAGATGTCAGCGACATGGCGCTCAGACCGAGGAATGCTGCAAGTGCATAATTATATAGTTTCATAATTGGATTTACGTTTAATCGGTTATTGGTTTTTTATTAGAATGTGAAGTGCAGACCTGCCATGAAGCTGCGTGCGCTTGGGAACGAGCAGAAGTTGTAGCCCGGTGTGAATGTGCCGCCAGCGTAGTCGACGTTATATCCCTTATAGCCTGTGAAGGTGTAGAGATTCTGAGCCGAAACATATACGCGTACGCCGCTTACCAAGCCTCTGAACCACTGGTCAGGGAAGTTGTATCCCAGTTCCACGTTGGCAATCTTCCAGTATGCTGCGTTCTGAATCTTGCGTGAGCTGAAGAGGTCGTTCCATGCGAGAGTGGCCTTGTTGGCTGCGTATGTGCGTGGTACGCTTGAGAGGTAGGTTGATCCGTCCTCAGAGAAGCGGTTGGCGTCAGCCATAGCCACGTCCTTGTTGCCCCAGCCATAGCAAGAGTTGAGGCTGTTATAGATGTCGTCGCTTACATGATAGTTGAGCACGCCGTATGTAGAGATGCTCAGGTCGAAGTTCTTATACTCCATGTGAGCGCTAAGTCCGAAGTTCACCTTTGGCAGACCGCTGCCGAGAACTGTCTGGTCATAAGCGTCGATAACGCCGTCAGGCTCGCCGTTAGGACCAGAGATGTCCTTGTAGAGGCAGTCGCCGATGTTGGCACCCTGCTGTGTGGCGTGATTGTCAAGGTCGCTCTGTGTGCGTGCGATTCCCTCGTAAACCCAACCGTAGAACTGACCGATCTCCTGACCTACGTATGTGGCATAAGCTCCAGTGATGTACGACTTGGTGCCGAAGCCGAGTGACGTAACCTTGTTCTTCAGTGTGCTGAGGTTGGCAGAAACGTCATACTTGAACGGATGGTCGTGGTTGCGGTATGTGGCAGAGAACTCGAAACCGCTGTTGTCCATAGAGGCAGCGTTCATCGTAACGGTAGCGTTTGCCACACCGGTCTGTGTAGGAACCGGAACTCCGTAGAGAAGGTCCTCAGAACGGTTCTTATACCACTCTGCTGTAAACTCGAAGCGGTTGTTGAACATGGCGAGGTCGATACCGATGTTGGTTGACTTCTTCTTCTCCCAAGCGATGTTCTTGTTTACGAACTCAGAAACGGCAGAACCCGTAACGACGTTGTTGCCGAAGCTGTAGGTCATGTTGTTACGCTTCATTGTCGCCATGTACATATACTCGCCGATGTTCTCATTACCGAGCACACCATAGCTGGCGCGGATCTTAGCCATGTTGACAATCTTCTTGCTGATGGGGAAGAACTTCTCCTTGTCCAAACGCCAACCTACTGACACTGATGGGAATGTGCCCCAACGGATATCCTTGGTAAGACGTGAGCTACCATCGCGACGGATAACTGCTGAGAGCAAGTACTTCTCGTCATAGTTGTATGTCAAGCGGCCGATGTAAGAGGCGAGCGCGTGGCGATATTCGTAAGACTCTGAGTAAGTGTTGGCTGCGTTCTGGAGCTGGAGGTAGTAAGGCTCAGTGAACTTGATGCCCCAGCCGGTGAGCAGGTTGGTGTTCTCTTCCTCGTATGTCAGACCGCCGAGAAGGTTGATGTTGTGCTTGCCGAAGTGACCGTCATACACGAGAGTGTTCTCGATGAGGGCGTCAGAATAGTTGCGTGAGCCCTTTGTAAGGCGTTCGTTGGCCTTGTCAAGGTAAACACGGTTAGACTGAATCCATGCCGGAATCCATGTCTTATCCTTAGCCTCTGTCTTGCTGTAAGAGAGGTTGATGTTGTAGTGAAGGCCGTGGTTCTTGAGCTTCAGACCCACCATCTTGAACAGATCGACGTCAGCAGATGCTGTGCCTACGAAGCGGTCAACGATGGTGTTGCGCTGCAGCATGTTGTTGACGAGCAACGGGTTGGAAGCCGAGATGTCGCCGTGTACGTTATC
>ERZ506950.227-NODE-227-length-48870-cov-6.130595_pt1 | contig 48870 bp, 49 predicted proteins | sample MGYA00512897_ERZ506950 | MGnify/ENA metagenome assembly ERZ506950
GTGCCGAAGATACTTGGTTGGAGACGACCTGGGAAAATAGGTAGGTGCCGGCTTTCTCTTTGCCCATTTTTAAGGGCCCCTGCCATCTGGCAAGGGCCCTTTTTCTTTGCGTCCGGGGCGACGCCCCGGTAAAGCCCGTGACGAGGGAACAGCCGTGATGGTGCGTCTATGAGGTAGCGCGACGGCGATGGACGGCTTTTGCGCCGCAGAGGCAAAGGTCAGGACCAAGCGGCGCTTTTGGCCGAAAAACGCAAAGACCGGCTGCTGCAGGTCTTTGCAAAGAAAAAAGAGCGTTCCCCAGGCCGGCGCGGCGCTTCGGCCATGATGCTCCAATGACAGCGTCGACTGCCTGGAGTGCAGTGACCACGGTGGCCGGATCTTTGAGGCCAAAGGGAAAGGAGAAAAGGCAAGGAAGGGGCGTGTCGGCGCGTCTTTTCCTTGCATTGTTTCACATGCCCGAAAAGCAGAATATGAAAAAACCTTTCCTTTTTCTTTGTTTTATGCGATGATAAGAGGAAGAAGGAGGCGCGGCTATGCTGAAATACCCTTGCCTTGTGCTGGACCACGATGATACAGTGGTGCGCAGCACTCCCACCATCCATTATCCGGCTTTTGTCGAGACCCTGAAGGTGCTGCGCCCCGACGTTCACTGGACGCTGGAACAGTTCGTTGCCTACAACTTTGATCCCGGTTTTGAGGCCATGTGCCGTGACATCCTCCGCTTCACGCCGGAGGAGATGGCCCTCCAGGAGGCAGGCTGGCGCGCCTGGTCCGCAGCGCACATCCCGCCCGCTTTTGAGGGTATGGACGAGCTGCTGCGCCGTTACCGCGAACGAGACGGCGCAGTGTGCGTGGTGAGCCATTCCAGCGAGGAAACCATCCGAAGGGATTACCGCCAGCACTTTGGATTCGAGCCCGATCTGGTCTTTGGCTGGGAGCTGGGAGCGGACAAACGCAAGCCTGCCCCCTGGCCTTTGGAGCAGATCATGAAGCACTTTTCCCTTGAGCCGCGTCAGCTTTTAATGGTGGACGACCTCAAGCCCGGCTGGCAGATGGCTCAAAGCTGCGGCGTGCCCTTCGCCTTTGCGGGCTGGGGCTGCAGTGTGGAGAGCATCCGTGACTTTATGCGCCAAAACGCCGACTATTATTTGCAGCAGGTGAGTGAGCTGCAGGAGCTGGTGCGGGATGAGTGAATCCCAGAGCGGGTCCCTCTCCGCCCGCAATGCCCGAAAATGGCGTTATACAGGCAAAAAATGCCCGTATAACCTCAAAAAACTCTTGCAATCAGCCTGGGTTTGTGGTATAGTATTAAAGCCGCATGGTTTGGGCATCCAAGAGGTGTGCAACATTCACCCGCCTTATCGTCCAGCGAGACTTATATAAGAGAGGCAAAAACTATGTACGCGATCATCGTTACCGGTGGCAAGCAGTACCGCGTCCAGAAGGGCGACGTGGTCTTCGTTGAGAAGCTGAACGCCGAGGAAGGTTCCACCGTCAAGTTCGAGAACGTCCTGGCTGTGGGCGGCGAAGGCGACACCAAGGTGGGCACCCCCAATGTGGAGGGCGCCAGCGTGGAAGCCAAGGTCGTCAAGAACGGCAAGGGCAAGAAGCTGAACATCATCACCTATCGTCCCAAGAAGGGCAGCGCCCGCCGTATGGGCCATCGTCAGCCCTACACCAAGGTCGAGATCACCGCTATCAACGGTTAAGTAATGGAGGTGTAACACAATGGCACATAAAAAAGGCGTAGGTTCTACTAAGAACGGCCGCGATTCCGAGTCCAAGCGTCTGGGCGTCAAGCGCGCCGACGGTCAGTTCGTGCTGGCCGGCAACATTCTGGTTCGTCAGCGTGGCACCCACATTCACCCCGGTGAGAACGTGGGCAAGGGCAGCGACGACACCCTGTTCGCCCTGGTTGACGGCAAGGTCAGCTTCGAGCGTATGGGCCGCGACCGCAAGAAGGTCAGCGTCCGCCAGTAATGGTTTGCAAAGCCGCAGGGGCCAGCCCCCTGCGGCTTTTCTGGTTGTTAAGCGCCCCGCGTGCAGGGCATACTGTGAGCAGAACAGCCCGCCTGCGGCGGCGCGGAGAATAAGGAGAACAACATGTCCATGTTTGTAGATGTGGCCAAGATCGCCATCAAGGCCGGCAAAGGCGGCGACGGCGCGGTGAGCTTCCACCGCGAAAAGTTCGTGGCGGCCGGCGGCCCCGACGGCGGCGACGGCGGCCGGGGCGGCAATGTGGTCTTTGTGGCCGATGATAACCTGTCCACCCTGATGGATTTCCGCTACAAGCGCAAATACGTGGCCGAAGCCGGCCAGAACGGCGGCGCCGCCCGCTGCACCGGTAAAAACGCACCGGACCTCATCATCCGTGTGCCCCGCGGCACTCTGGTGAAGGAGGCCAACACCGGCCTTGTGATGGCGGACATCTCCGGCTCGGAGCCGGTGGTGGTGGCCAAGGGCGGCCGCGGCGGATGGGGCAACACCCACTTCGCCACCCCCACCCGCCAGATCCCCAAGTTCGCCAAGCCCGGCCTTCCCGGCCAGGAGTTCGAGGTGCGCCTGGAGCTGAAGCTTATCGCCGATGTGGGCCTGATCGGCTTCCCCAATGTGGGCAAATCCACCCTCATCAGCGTCATCAGCGCGGCCAAGCCCAAGATCGCCAACTATCATTTTACCACCCTGTCCCCGGTGCTGGGCGTGGTGCGGGTGGGCCCGGAGCAGAGCTTTGTGGCCGCCGACATCCCCGGCCTCATCGAGGGCGCCAGCGAGGGCGTGGGTCTGGGCCATGATTTCCTGCGCCACGTGGAGCGCTGCCGCCTGCTGCTGCATGTGGTGGACGTCTCCGGCTGCGAGGGCCGCGACCCGGTGGAGGACTTTGAGAAGATCAACGCCGAGCTCGAGAACTTCAGCCCCGAGTTGGCGGCCCGGCCCCAGATCGTGCTGGGCAACAAGTGCGACATCGCCACCGAGGAGCAGATCGAGGCCTTCCGCGCCTACATCGAGGGCAAGGGCCTGACCTTCCTGCCCATCTCCGCTGCGGCGAACCAGGGCCTCAAGACCCTGCCCGGCCTTGTGTGGGAGAAGCTGCAGACCCTGCCCCCGGTGCAGACCTTCGAGGCGGAGTATGTGCCCCAGGCGGTGCCTGTGGGCGAGCGCACCTACACCATCGAAAAGACCGGCGAGCACGAGTTTTGCATCGACGCGCCCTGGCTGGAGCGCATCCTGGCGGGCAGCGACGTGGACGACTACGAGAGCCTGCAGTACTTCCAGCGCCAGCTGGGCGACAGCGGCATCCTGAACGACCTGGTGGCCCAGGGCGTACAGGAGGACGACACCATCAAGATCGGCGAATACGAGTTCGACTATATCTTCTAAAGAGGGCGGGCGCGGCCCGCGAAAAGGAGCTGGAACGTTTGTATCTGGAGAGCGAAACGCCGGTGGACATCCACGAGCAGTCGCCGCTGAACCTGGCCTTTGTGGGGGACGGCGTGCTGGAGCTTCTGGTGCGCCGCCGGCTGGTGGAGCGCACCCGCCTCACCCCCGGCAAACTGCACGCCGTGTGCGTGAAGTATGTATCCGCCAAGGGCCAGAGCAAGGCGCTGGAGGTCATCGAGCCGCTGCTCACCGAAGCGGAGCAGGCGGTGCTGCGCCGCGGGCGCAACGCCAGCAAGGCCACGGTGGCAAAACACGCCACGCCCCAGGAATACCGCGCCTCCACCGGCTTTGAGGCGCTGCTGGGCTGGCTTTACCTCACCGGGCAGACCGGGCGCATCGAAGAATTGTTCGAGGCGCTTTGGGCGGGCTTTGACCCGCTGGAAAAACCCGAGGAATAAGCCCGGGCACCGCTTGCTTGCGGCCCTGCGGCGGAGCACGGAGAACGCAGAAAGCGGGGGCCGGGCGGTTCATCCCGTCCGGCCCCCGTGTGCGTACAGAGCGCTGGTTATTTGGTGCCTTTGCCGCCCATGCAGTTCTTGGAGCTGTTCTTCGCGGCGTTGGTGGTCTTGGTGTTCACAGGGTTCGGGACCATGTTCTTGGCGCCGGTCTTGTCGTTCTGAGAGGTGGTCTTGGCGTTCTGACTGCTGGTCTTGGTGTTGCGGTTGTCCATGATGATTGTCTCCTTTCCATAACGGGGGCGGCTGTTTGTCGGCCCCTTCGTTCCTATTCTGCCCCGGTTTGGGGCGGTTATGCAAAGGCGGTGGAGTATGTACCCGGAATATTTTGAAGCGAGGGAGCGTGCGCTGCTGGGCGAGCGGTTCGACGCGCTGTTTAGCGCATCCGAAGCCCCGGCCCGGGGCCTGACGGTGAACGGCCTGCGCTGTACGCCCGAATGGCTGGCGCAGCGGCTGGACGCGCCGCTGACGCCCTCGCCCTTCTGCGCGGAGGGCTTTGTGCTGGGCGACAGCGAGCTGCGCCTGGGCAAACACCCCTATCACCACGCGGGCGCCTTCTACCTGCAGGAGCCCTCGGCCAGCGCCCCGGCGGCGCTGCTGGAGGTGCGGCCCGGCCAGCGGGTGCTGGACATGTGCGCCGCGCCCGGCGGCAAGAGCAGCCAGCTGGCGGCGGCGCTGGAAGGGCAGGGGGTACTGGTGAGCAACGAGTACGAGCCTGCCCGCGCCCAGGCACTGATGAGCAATCTGGAACGGATGGGCCCGGTGAACTCGGTCATCACCACCGGCGACACCGCCCGCCTTGCGGCGGCCCTGCCCGGCTGGTTTGACCGTGTGCTGGTGGACGCGCCCTGCTCCGGCGAGGGGATGTTCCGCAAAGAACCCCAGGCCGTTGCCCAGCACAGCCCCGCCCTTGTGGCCCGGTGCGCGGCTCTGGGCGCGGAGATATTGGAGAATGCCGCCACGGTGCTGGCCCCCGGCGGGCTGCTGGTCTATTCCACCTGCACCTTCGCCCCCGAGGAGGACGAGGGACAGATCGGACATTTCCTGGCCCTCCACCCGGAGTTCGAACTGCTGGACTGCGGCGTTTCCTTTGGCGCGCCCGGTGAAGAAAACCGCTGCGGCGAACACCCCTTCCCGGCGGGCTTGACCCGCCGTATCTGGCCTGCCCAGGGGGGCGAGGGCCACTTCATGGCCAAACTGCGAAAAAGCCCGGACGCCCCGGCGGCTGTTTTCAAGCGGACAAAGCCTGCCCGCCCGCCCAAGCCCTGCGCCGAGTGGCTGGCCTTTGCGGCGGAGTATTTCCCGGCGCTCAAAGGGCAAAGCGCCCAGGCGGCGGGGGAGAGGCTGTTTCTGCCGCCCCAGGGCTGGCAGGGAGAAGGGCTCAAACTGAGCATCGCCCGCTGCGGCGTGACGCTGGGCCGGGCGCAGAAGGGCCGCTTTGAGCCGGACCACCACCTGTTCATGGCCTTTGGCCCGGAGTGCGAGAATCGGGAGGAACTGACCCTTGGCGACCCGCGCACCGAGGCGTGGCTGCGGGGCGAAGAGATCGAGGCGGTCACCGTGAAGAACGGCTGGTGCGCCGTTCTGGTGGACGGCCTGCCCCTGGGTGGCGGCAAGGTGAGCGGAGGCCGGGTGAAGAACCACTACCCCAAAGCCCTGCGAAATCTCAAATGAGGGGGAAGGCGGAACAGATGATACGAAGCGCGACCCAAAACGATTACGCGCCGGCAGAGGCCATTATGGAGCAGGTGCAAAACCTGCATGCCGGCTGGAGACCGGACGTTTACCGCGCCGGAGCCACGGTGCTGACGCCGGACTATTTCGATGAACTGGTGCGCGCCGGGCAGGTGTTGGTATACGAAGAAAAAAGCTGTGTTGCCGGCGTTGTCATCTTCCGGGAGCGGCAGGCGGGCGGCCCTGTAAAGATGGAGCGCAAGACCCTTTACATCGACTCCATCGCGGTGGACGAGGCGCACCGGGGCAGGGGCATCGGCCACCGGCTGCTGGATGAGTGCAGGGCCATTGCGCGCAAGCGGGGGTGATGCGGCCTGGAACTGCAGGTGAACGCGGCGAACGCGCGGGCGATGAAACTCTACCGGGAGTACGGCTTTGGCGAAAAGTCGGTGAACATGGAGCTGAACTTCTGAAAGGAGCCCCCAAAAACCGCGCAAACAGGCGGCAAAAGGGCCCCTGCGGCCCGCCGCCCCTCTTGTCATCCCCGGCGGGATATGATAAAATTATTTAGTTACTGGCAATTGTTTGGGCAAAAAATGGCCCAAGATGTAATAGGAGGAATCCGAATATGTCCGGACACAGCAAATGGAACAACATCAAGCGCAAGAAGGAGAAGACCGACGGCCAGAAGGCCAAGATCTTCACCAAGGTCGGCCGTGAGATCGCAGTGGCGGTGCGTGCCGGCGGCGCCGACCCCAACTCCAACAGCAAGCTGCGCGACCTGATCGCCAAGGCCAAGAGCCTGAACGTGCCCAACGACAACATCCAGCGCATCATCAAGCGCGCCGAGGGCGGCGAGAAGGACAACTACGAGGCCATCACCTACGAAGGCTACGGCCCCTGCGGCGTGGCCATGATGGTGGAGACCCTCACCGACAACCGCAACCGCACCGCGGCCAACCTGCGCCACTACTTCGATAAGTTCGGCGGCAACCTGGGCAACATGGGCTGCGTCAGCTTCATGTTCACCCAGAAGGGCGTCATCGTGCTGGACGGCGAGGGCCTGGACGAGGAGAAGGTCATGGAGGACTGCTTCGACGCCGGCGCCGAGGACTTCGACATGGGCGACGATGTGGTGGAGGTCACCTGCGACCCCGACAGCTTCTCTGACGTGCGTCAGGCTCTGGAGGACAAGGGCTACAACTTCATCTCCGCCGAGGTGGAGATGGTGCCCGCCACCACCACCGCCATCACCGACGAGGACAACCAGAAGCTGATGGCCAAACTGCTGGACGCGCTGGACGACGACGACGACGTGCAGAACACCTGGCACAATCTGGAGAACGAAGAGGACCTGGATCGCTGATCCGGCCCCCTTTGCGCCCGGCATCGGGCGAGTTTAGGCGCCTGTCCGTCCGACCCGTTTCGGGGGGCGGCGGGCGCTTTTCACTGTGAAAGGAGGCGATGGCCATGGCCGACGTCATTCTCTGTCCCCACTGCCTTTCCCGGGTGGAAGCGGGCAAGGAGCAGTGCCCTTTCTGCGACAAGAGCCTGCGGAACACCAATCCCCCGGGCACTCTGCCCTACGCCAGCCTGCTGGCAGGACGCTACACCGTGGGGCGCCACATCTCCACCGACGGCGAAGGCGTGACCTATGCCGCGCTGGAAAACAGCGGCGGCGTGCGGGTGATCTTGAAAGAGTATTTCCCGGTGACCCTCAGCGAAGGGCGGGACACTGCCGGCGCCATCCTGCCCAAAGAGGGCAAGGAGGTGCTGTTCAAGACCACGCGGATGGACTTTGCCGACCTGCACCGCAGCATCATGCGCATCACCCCCAGCACCGGCCTGGCCGCCGTGCTGGACGTGGTGGAGACGAACAACACGGCCTACGCCGTGCTGGAGCAGGTGGGCGGTGAGAGCCTGAGCCATTACCTCAGCGAGCACCCGGGCTGCATCCCCGTCGCCCAGGCCCGCAGCATGATGCAGGCCGTGATGGAAGGCGTGGCCGCCCTGCACAAGGCGGGGCTGGTGCACCGGGGCATTTCCCCGGAAAACATCCTGCTCACCGGCAGCGGCACCGCCCGCCTGTGCGGCTACGGCACGCTGGGCCTGCGCACCGAGGGCAGCGAGCTGAAAAGCCGCCTGTACGAGGGCTATTCCGCCCCCGAGCAGTATTCCGCCGCCGAGTTCGAAGGCCGCTACACCGACGTGTACGGCCTTGCGGCGGTGTTCTACCGGCTGGTCACCGGTCAGACGCCGGTGAGTGCCCGGCAGCGGCTGGTGAGCGACAGCCTGCCCGCCGCCCGGCAGCTGGAGCCGTCGGTGCCGGGGCATGTGTCCGCCGTGCTGGAGCACGCCCTTGAGATGGAGCCCGCCCGGCGCATCCAGAACGTGCCCGAGCTGATGGGCTCGCTGATGAGCGAGCGTGCGGCGGAGAGCCTCAGCCAGCCCCGGCGGGAGTGGGCGGTCAGCGGCAAAAGCCTGCTGGCGGGCAGTCTGGTGGTCATTGCGGTGCTGTTCGCGCTGCTGCTCTGGAGCATCCTGGGCCGTGAAAGCGGCCAGCAGGTCACCAGCACCAGCCAGCCGTCCAGCAGCGAAGTCGCCGAGACGGTGATGGTGCCGGACTTCACCGGCTACACCTACAGCCAGCTGCAGAGCGACCCCCAGTTCAGCGCCAACTACCGCTTTGCCATCGTCGCCCAGGAGTACAGTTCCGACCATGCCCAGGGCGTGGTCATCGACCAGAGCCCCGAGGCGGGCACCACCACCACCGATGAGCAGCCACTGATCGAGCTGGTCATCAGCAAGGGCCCGGAGAAGGTGGAGATGCCCAACATCATCGGCTTCACCCGGGAGAGCGCCGAGAAGGAGCTGGCGGCCAACAACATCAAGGCCAGCTTCTTCATGATCGAGAACAACGGCGATTATGCCAGCGACTGCGTGGTGAGCACCGACGTGGAGGCGGGCACTTTCATCGACGTGAACAAGGTGACGGTGAACGTCTATATCGCAAAGGAGCGGGTGGTCATCAATCCGCCCGAGCCCACACCGGAACCCACGCCCACGCCGGAGCCATCGCCTTCGCCCAGCGCGCAGCCCGATGCCTGAAAGCAAACAAAAACACGGCCCTGCGAAAGTTTTCCGCGGGGCCGTGTTTTTGTTTGCAGGGCGGGGGAGAAAAGCACAAAGAAAACCGCCCCGGCCTTGCGGCCGGGGCGGTTTGGTGAACATTAGTCGCTCACGTAGGGCATCAGGGCAACGTGACGGGCGCGCTTGATGGCGACGGTCAGCTCCCGCTGATGGAAGGCGCAGGTGCCGGTCACGCGGCGGGGAATGATCTTCGCACGCTCGCTGACATACTTGCGCAGGCGGGCAACATCCTTGTAGTCGATGTGCTCCACGCGGTCTACACAAAAGCTGCAGACCTTCTTGCGGCCGCGGCGCACGGGGCGCTGGGGCCGGCCTTCGGTCTTCTCAAAAGCCATGGCTGGTTACCTCCTGTTAGAATTCGATTCGTTAGAACGGAAGATCCTCGCCGTCGTCGATCACAGCAAAATCCTCATTGCTGCCGGCGGAATAGCTGGGGGCCTCCTGGGCCGCCTCACGGGGAACTTCCTGCCGGGGCGCGTAGCTGCCGGTGCCGGTGCTGCCGCCAGACTTGCTGCTGGCGAAGTGAACGTTGTCGGCCACGATCTCAAACGCCTTGCGGTTGTTGCCGTTCTTGTCCTGATAGGTCCGGGTCTGGATGCTGCCGTTCACGGCGATCAGAGAACCTTTCTGGAAATACTTGCAAACGAACTCGGCGCTGGAACGCCAGCAGACGATGTCGATGAAATCGGCCTGCCGCTGTTCACCCTGGCGCACAAAGCTGCGATCCACCGCGATGGTGAAGGTGGTCACGCTCACGCCCTGGGGGGTGTGGCGCAGTTCCGGGTCGGCCACCAGCCGGCCCATCAAAGCTACAACATTCAGCATTGGTTGGCCTCCTTACTCGGCTTCGGCCACGATCATCGTGCGGAGAACGCCGTCGGTGATCTTGTAAACGCGGTCCAGCTCGGCGGGGAACGCGGGCTCACTGGTGAACTTGATCACAGTGTACACGCCCTCTTCCTCGTCGTTGATGGGGTAAGCCAGGCGGCGTTTGCCCCAATCGTCAACAGAATCGATGGTACCATTCGCCTCGATCAGGCTCTTGAACTTGCCGATCAGAGCGGCGGAAGCCTCCTCATCGAGAGCGGCGCTGGTAACCAGCATGGTCTCGTACTTTGCCATTTCTGTGCACCTCCTTTTGGACATATGGCCCCTTGCGGGGCAAGGATAGCCACCCTTTTTAAGGGCAGCAATTTATTATACCAATCAAACAGGCGGCTGTCAACCGCTGTTTGACGGTTTTTGAGGGGATTTTTTGCCTCAAACGGCAAGGCCCGCCATCGGCGCGGCCATCAGGGGGGCAAGCGCCATGAAGGAGAGCAGGAGATAGATGCCCAGCACCACCGAAAGGCTCACCACCAGGGCGGTCACGCTCACGCCGCCGGCCTTGGCCAGCGCCGCGGGGGCGTCGGCCGCGGTGCAGCTTTGCAGCGTGCGGGCGATGCGCTTTTCACCGATGCGCCGGTACCAGTACACGGCGAACAGGCCTTCGGTGAACTGGATGGCCAGATTCACCACCCGCAGCGCATTCAGCACGGTGGAGAAAACCTCCAGGTTCAGCCCGGCCACCAGGGGGCTTTCGGCCAGGACAAGGAACTGCAGCAGCTGGGGAATGTAGGCGCCGAACACGTCCAGCGTCAGGAAAATGGCGGCGGGCACCCACATCTTGCGGTAGAAGAAATAGAACGGCCCGAAGAAGAAGGCGGAGAAGGAGACCGCCAGCTTCTGGCCGGTCACGGCCATCCGCTTGAAGTTCATCAGGTAGTAGCCCGCGTTGGGGCCCAGAAAAGCCGCCCAGTCCCGCGCCTTCACGCCGCCCAGGTCGTCCTCCGGGTGCAGCTGGCCTGGAGCGGCCTGCCGTGCCCCGGCATAGGGGTCATACTGGGGGCCGGTGGCGGGCCCGTAGCTGGCAGGCCCGTAACCGGAAGGGCCGGAGGCAGCCGGGCCGCTGCCGGGGGCGTAGCGGGGGCCGCCGGAGCGCAGGGGCGCGCCGCAGCTCTCGCAGAACAGGCCGCCCGCCGGGTTCATCGCGCCGCAGGCGGCGCAGCGGATCTCCTGACCGGAGGCGGAAGAAGCGTCCCGGTTCGGCATTTCGCCGGGAGCGGGCTTCCACTCAAACCCGGCGCCGTGCCGGTCGGCAAACAGGCACCCGGCGTTTTTCTGGTAGCAGGCGCGGTGGTAGGGCGCGCCGCATTCGGGGCAGACCACCAGGTCGTCCCCGTCGGTGAAAGGCTGCTGGCACACAGGGCACTTGCAGCCGGTGAAATCAGCCATAAAAACTCCTTTTCGCCGGCCCTGGGGCCGGCAGACGGTATTTGATGCTATTGTAGCGCAAACGGGGGCAAAATGCAAATGGAGCGCAGCGCAAAACCCTTTACTTTGCGCCGGGTTTCGGCTATACTACTATGGGATATGTTTAGAGCACACAGAAGGGAATTGCGATATGATCACCATTGACGAACTGAAAATGCAGATGGGCGACCACCGGCAGGCCACCGCGGAGCTGGGCGACGCGCTGGCCATCACCGCCAGCGAGAAGCGGGTGGCCGAGCTGGAGCACAAGATGACCATGCCCGGCTTCTACGACGACACCGAGGCCAGCGGCAAGGTGTTCAGCGAGATGAGCGCGCTCAAGGGCAAGCTGGAGCGCTATTCCAAACTCAAGACCCTGTGCGACGACGCGGACACCATGCTCCTGCTCTGCGAGGAGGAGAACGACCCCACCCTCATCCCCGAGGCGGAGGCCGCGGTGAACGAGGTGGCCAAGGCCGTGGAGGAACTGCAGCTCATCACCCTGCTCAGCGGCCAGTATGACAAGAACAACGCCATCCTCACCTTCCATGCGGGCACCGGCGGCACCGAGGCCCAGGACTGGGCGGACATGCTCTTCCGCATGTACAACCGCTGGGGCGCGGCCCACGGCTTCAAGGTGAGCACCCTGGACTATCAGGACGGCGACGAGGCCGGCCTCAAGAGCGCCTCCATCATGGTGGAGGGCCCCAACGCCTACGGCCTGCTGAAAGGCGAGAACGGCGTGCACCGCCTGGTGCGCGTCTCCCCCTTCGACAGCCAGAGCCGCCGCCAGACCAGCTTTGCCAGCCTGGAGGTCATGCCCGAGCTGGACGACAGCATCCAGGTGGAGATCCGCCCCGAGGACATTGAGATGCAGGTCTACCGCTCCTCCGGCGCGGGCGGCCAGCACATCAACAAGACCTCCAGCGCGGTGCGCCTGATCCACAAGCCCACCGGCATCGTGGTCAGCTGCCAGACCGAGCGCAGCCAGTTCCAGAACCGCGACACCGCCATGAAGATGCTGGCTTCCAAGCTGTATCAGATCAAGGAGCAGGAGCACCTGGACAAGATCAGCGACATCAAGGGCGTCCAGAAGGAGATCGCCTGGGGCCACCAGATCCGCAGCTATGTGTTCATGCCCTACACCCTGGTGAAGGACCACCGCACCGGCTACGAAAACGGCAACGTGCAGGCCGTGATGGACGGCGATTTGGACGGCTTCATCAACGCCTATCTGAAAGCCGCCAGCCGCGGCGAGCTGCAGGACACCTGATAAAACCGCAACGCAAAAGGGCGGCGCGGGCTGAAGTTCAGCCCGCGCCGTTTTTTGCTGCATAATTCAAACAACAGTTGAAAAAATTACTTGATGGTTTGAAAAAGGCTCCATTGTGCCCGCGGGAACACCGTGGTAAGATGGAAAAAGAGAAAGGGGCGTGGCAAAGATGAACGCCATCGGCGAAACGGTGCAGCGGCTGCGGCGGGCGAAGGGCCTGACCCAGGGCCAGCTGGCGAATCAGCTGGGGGTCAGCAGCGCGGCGGTGAGCAAGTGGGAGACCGGCGGCGCGCTGCCGGACGTGGCCCTGCTCTGCCCGCTGGCCCGGGCGCTGGGCTGCAGCGCCGACGAACTGCTGGGTTTTCGGCCGGAACTTTCCCCGGAAGAGATAGACGCGGTGTGCAAAACGCCCCGGGCGCTGTTCGACGGAGGCGACTGGCGCGGCGCGCTGGAGTTCTGCCGCCAGCGCCTGCGGGAGTACCCCGGCGATCTGAACCTGCGGTTCCGGCTGGGCTTCCTGTTGGCGGGCTTCGCAGATAAAACCCGGGACGAAGCCGCCCGGGAAGAACTGCGCACAGCCGCCGCCGGGCTCTTTGAGCAGGCGGTGGAGCTGCCCGATGAGGAGCAGCGCCGTGCCGCCTGGCGGATGCTGGCCCGCCTTTATGCCGACAAGGGCCAGTTCGACCGGGCGCTGGAGGCTCTGGGCAACCTGCCCAGCTGCAACCAGGAGGGCTTGGGCCTGCGGGCGGACATCCTGCGGCGGATGGGGGACCTGAACGGGGCCGCCCGGCTGGAGGAGACCACCCTTTCCGCCCAGCTGGCCGCGCTGGACCACACCCTCACCAGCTTTGCCGCCACCCGGCGGGCCCAGGGCCTGAACGCAGAGGCGGAACGACTGGAACAGCAGGCCCGGCGGCTGAAGGAACTGTTCGGCGCGCCCGCCGCCCCGGCGGGCTGCTGCTGCGAATGTGAAGGAGAAGCGAGCGAATGAAACAGAAGTTTGACGTCACCGGCATGAGCTGCGCCGCCTGCTCGGCGGCGGTGGAGCGTGCGGTGAACAAGCTGGAGGGCGTGGACGCCGCCCAGGTGAACCTGCTGGCCAATTCCATGCAGGTGGAATACGACGCGGCCGCCGTCACCGAGGCGGACATCTGCGCCGCGGTGGAAAAGGCGGGCTATGGCGCCAGCCCGGTTGCCCCTGCGGGCAAAACGGCCCCCGCTAAGGCCGCCCCTGCCGGCGAGGACCCCGCCGAGGCGGAACTGCGCGGCATGAAAAAGCGGCTGGTGGTGTCGCTGGCCTTTCTTATCCCGCTGATGTACGTCTCCATGGGCCACATGATGGGCCTGCCGCTGCCCGCCTTTTTCCACGGGCGGGAGGGCGCGGTGGCCTTTGCCCTCACCCAGTTTCTGCTGGTGCTGCCCATCATGTATGTGAACCGCAAGTTCTACATCGTGGGTTTCAAGAGCCTGTGGCGCCGCAGCCCCAACATGGACAGCCTCATCGCCCTGGGCAGCGCCGCCGCCGTGGTCTACGGCCTGTTCGCTCTCTACCGCATCGGCTGGGGCCTGGGCACGGGGAACTTGGAGTTGGTGGACCGCTACCGCATGGACCTCTATTTTGAGTCGGCAGGCACCATCCTCACCCTCATCACCCTGGGCAAGTTCCTGGAGGCCCGGGCCAAGGGCCGCACCGGGGCTGCCATCCGGGCGCTGATGGACCTTGCCCCCGACACCGCCCTGGTGCTGCGGGACGGCACGGAGGTGGAGATACCCGCCGATGAAGTGGCCGTGGGGGACACGGTGGTCATCAAGCCGGGCATGCGCATCCCGGTGGACGGCACGGTGCTCACCGGCCTGTCCAGCGTGGACGAGTCCGCCGTCACCGGCGAGAGCATCCCGGCGGAAAAAGCCCCCGGCGCGCGGGTCATCGCCGCCTCCATCAACCGCTCCGGCAGCTTCACCTTCCGGGCGGAAAAGGTGGGGCAGGACACCACCCTCGCCCAGATCATCGCCCTGGTGCAGGACGCGGGAGCCACCAAGGCTCCCATCGCCAAGCTGGCGGATAAAGTGAGCGGCGTGTTCGTGCCGGTGGTCATTGCCATCGCGCTGGTGTCCTTCGGCGTCTGGCTGGCGCTGGGCCAGACCATGGAGTTCGCCCTGGCCCGGGCCATCTCGGTGCTGGTCATCAGCTGCCCCTGCGCCCTGGGCCTCGCCACCCCGGTAGCCATCATGGTGGGCACGGGCAAAGGCGCGCGGCTGGGCATCCTTTATAAAAACGCCGAAGCGCTGGAAAACGCCCACAAGGTGGACACTGTGGTGCTGGACAAGACCGGCACCATCACCGAGGGCAAGCCCGCCGTCACCGACCTGCTGCCCGCCCCCGGCGTGGACAAAACCGAACTGCTGCGGGTGGCCGCCGCGCTGGAAAAGCCCAGCGAGCACCCGCTGGCGGAGGCCATCCTTGCCGCCGCGGGGGACATGCCCCTGCCCGAAGCCGAACGGTTCGAAGCCCTGCCCGGCCGGGGCGTGCATGCCTTCGTGAACGGCCGGGAGCACTTGGCGGGCAACCTGCGCCTGATGGAGGAGCAGAGAGTGGACGCCGCCTGGGCCGCATCGGAGGCCGAGCGGCTGGCGAAGGAGGGCAAAACGCCCCTGTACTTCGCCGCCGAAGGCAGACTGCTGGGCCTTGTGGCCGCCGCTGACCCGGTGAAGCCCACCAGCGCCGCCGCCATCGGTGAATTGCAGGCCATGGGTCTCAAAGTCATCATGCTCACCGGCGACAACGCCCGCACCGCCGAAGCCATCCGAGCGAAACTGGGCATCGAGCAGGTGGTGGCCGAGGTGCTGCCCCAGGACAAGGAGGCCCAGGTGCGCGCGTTGCAGCAGCAGGGCCGCCGGGTGGCCGTGGTGGGAGACGGCATCAACGACGCCCCCGCCCTCACCCGGGCGGACGTGGGCGTGGCCATCGGCGCGGGCACGGACGTGGCCATCGACAGCGCCGACGTGGTGCTGATGAAGAGCGACCTGTGGGACCTGGTGAACGCCCTGCGCCTCTCCCGCGCCACCATCCGCAACATCCGGGAGAACCTGTTCTGGGCCTTCTTCTACAACAGCATCGGCATCCCGGTGGCGGCGGGCGCGCTCTACGGCTTCGGGCTGGTGCTGAACCCCATGCTGGGGGCCGCCGCCATGAGCCTTTCCAGCGTGTGCGTCGTCTCCAACGCCCTGCGCCTCAACTTCTTCAAGCCGAAACAGGCCGCCGCGCCCCAGCGCCCGGTGGACCTGCCTCAGAATAACGAACCCTGCGCCCAAGAGGCGCAGCCGAAAGGAGAAACTGTCATGACCGAGAAAACCATTCACATCGAAGGCATGGCCTGCGGCCACTGCACCGCCCGGGTGGAGAAGGCGCTGGCCGGGGTGGCCGGCGTGGCTTCCGCCAAGGCCGACCTGGAGGGCAAGTGCGCCAGGGTCACCCTGAACGCCCCGGTGGAGGACGCGACCCTCACCGCCGCCGTCACCGACGCGGGCTACGAAGTCACCGGCATCGAATGAACCGAGACAAAAAAAGAGCCGCCCGGCGGGGCGGCTCTTTTTTGTTTGGTTCACAGGAAGGTCTGCCAGCTGAAGAAGGCGAGGCCGAACACCACGGCCAGCACCACCAGCCAGGTCAACACCAGCAAGGGGCTGAGCCCCTGGCGCAGCTGACGCCACAGGCCGGGCCGCTTTTTCATTTCGCGTCACCCAGCAGGGCCGCCACCGCGTCGGCGGCGGGGGCCAGGGCGTCGCCCGCGTAGGCCTCGATGGCGCCGCCGTCGGCGCAGGCGGTGAGCTGGGGGTCCAGCGGCATCTTGGCCAGCACCTTCACGCCGTACTTGGCGGCGGTCTCTTCCAGATGGCTGTCGCCGAAGACGGGGATCTTCTTGCCGCAGTCGGGGCAGACGAGGTAGCTCATGTTCTCCACCACGCCCAGGATGGGGATGTTCATCATCTGGGCCATCTTCACGGCCTTGCCCACGATCATGCTCACCAGCTCCTGGGGGCTGGTCACCACCACGATGCCGTCCACCGGCAGGGTCTGGAACACGGTCAGGGGCACGTCGCCGGTTCCCGGAGGCATGTCCACGAACAGGAAGTCAACGTCCTTCCAGATGACTTCCTGCCAGAACTGCTTCACAGCGCCGGCGATGACCGGGCCGCGCCACACCACGGGGTCCTCTTCGTTTTCCAGCAGAAGGTTCACGCTCATCACGTCGATGCCGGTGCGGCTCTGGATGGGCCAGATGCCGTTCTCATCGCCCAGCGCCCGGCCGTGGATGCCGAACAGCTTCGGGATGGAGGGGCCGGTGATGTCGGCGTCCAGCACGCCCACACGGTAGCCCCGGCGGCGCATCTCCACCGCCAGCAGGGCGCTGGTCATGCTCTTGCCAACGCCGCCCTTGCCGCTCACCACGCCGATGACCTTTTTGATGCTGCTCAGCTGGTGCGGGGGCTCGTGGAAGTCCTGGGGATTCTGGCGGCTGGCGCAGTTGGCGGAACAGCTGCTGCAATCATGGGTGCATTCGCTCATTGGTTTTTCTCTCCTTTATCTCACGGGGCGGGTCACAGCTTCGCCACGACGCCCTGCACCAGGTCCTGCAGGACCTGGGCGCGCCGGTCGGCGATGGCGATGACCTCGTCGCCCGAAAGCTTTTTCTTTTCAATGCCTGCGGCCATGTTGGTGATGAGGCTGATGGCCAGCACCGGCAGGCCGCAGTGGCTGGCGGCGATGACCTCGGGCACGGTGCTCATGCCCACAGCGTCCGCGCCCAGGGTGCGGAAAGCACGAATTTCCGCCGGGGTCTCGTAGCTGGGGCCCATGTAGCCCAGATACACGCCGGCGCGCACGGCAACGCCCTGCTCGGCGGCCACTTTGAGCGCCAGCTCCCGCAGAGCGGGGGTGTAGGCGAAGGTCATGTCGCAGAAGCGGGGCCCCACTTCCTCGTCGTTGGGGCCGGTGAGGGGATTGCGGCCCATGAAGTTGATGTGGTCCTCGATGATCATCAGGTCGCCCACCGAGAACTCCAGGTTCACGCCGCCGGCGGCGTTGGTGAGGATGAGGGCCTCGATGCCCAGCTCCTTCATCACCCGCACGGGGAAGACGATGTCCTCCATGGAGTGGCCCTCGTAAAAGTGCAGCCGGCCCTGCATGCACAGCACCTGCTTGCCCGCCAGCTGCCCGGCCACGAAGCGCCCGGCGTGGCCCGGCGCGGTGGACACCACAAAACCGGGGATTTCGGAATAGGGGATATAAACCGGGTTTTCCAGCCGGTCGGCAAGGCCGCCCAGGCCGCTGCCCAGCACCAGCCCCACCTGAGGCGCGGCGGGCAGCCGGTCCCGCAGAAAGCCGGCAGCCAGTCGAATCTTTTCGATCATACAAAAACCTCCTGTCGTAGTCCTTTTTATAGTAGCACAAACCCGCCGGAATGAAAAGGTGGCGGGGCATACTTTTTGCCGCCGCGCGCATAAGAATGGAGGGAGAAAACAGCGGGGGAGGCGCATCCATTGGCCGGAGTGCGGGTCTATCTGAAAAATGCGGCCATCCTCACGGTCACCGGCCTTGGCCTGCGGGCGGCAGGCATGGTGCTGCGGATCTACATGGCGGCGCTGCTGGGGGCCGAGGGCATGGGCCTCTATCAGCTCATCTTCACCGTCTACGGCCTGACCACCACTGTGGCCACCGCCGGCATGTCGGTGGCGGCCACCCGGCTGGCCACCGAGGAACTGGCCCGTCTGGAGGCTCCCCACGCCGCCGGCATGATGGCAAAGCTGACACGGCTCTCGCTGGCGCTGGGCTTTGCCGCCTGCGCCGCCCAGCTGCTGCTGGCCCGGCCGGTGGCCCGCTTCGCCCTGGGAGACACGCGGGCGGAACTGGGCCTTCTGGTGCTGGCCCCCAGCCTGCCCTTCATGGCACTGGCGGCGGTGTTCAAGGGCTACTTTTTTGCCCGCCAGCGGGTGGGCCCGGGGGTGAAGAGCCAGGTCTTTGAGCAGGCGGTGCGCATCGCCCTTGCGGCGGCGGTGCTGCCCGCGGCGGGGGACTGGGGCGCACAGTACGCCTGCGCGGCGCTGGTGGCGGGCAACACCGTCAGCGAGGCGCTGGCCAGCCTGCTGCTTTTGCACGATTACAGAAAGGACGCCCGGCGGCTGTTCGGCGGGGCGCGCCCGGCCCCGCCCGCCGACGCGGGCAGGCGCATCTGGCACATCCTGGCCCCGGTGGAGGGAGGCCGCTGCCTGGACAGCGCCCTCCACACGGCGGAGAACATGCTGGTGCCCGCCTGCCTTCTGGCCTTTCTGGGCAGCCGGGCTGAGAGCCTTGCCCAGTTCGGGGCCCTCAAGGGCATGGCCATGCCGGTGCTGCTCTTTCCCTTTTCCTTTCTCACGCCGCTGGCCACCCTGCTGCTGCCGGAGGTCACCCGCGCCCACATTCTGGGCCGCCGACGCACGCTGGAAACGCTGGTGGGCCGCATCATGCTGTTCACCAACCTCTTTTCGGTGCTGGCGGGCGGGCTCATCGCCCTGAACGCCGCGCCCCTGGCCCGCCTGCTCTACCGGGACGAGAGCGTGGGCCTCTATCTTCTGGTGCTGGCCCCGGTGCTGCCCGGCATGTACCTGGACGCCATGGGCGACTCCATCCTCAAGGGCCTGGGGGAGGAGGTGGCCACCTTCCGATACAGTATCTGGGACTCGATGCTGCGCATCGCGCTGGTGCTGCTGCTCATGCCCCATTTCGGCATGACGGGTTTCCTTGTGGTGATGTGGTGCTCCAACGTGACCTCGGCGCTGCTGAACATCTTCCGCATCCACAAGGTCACCGGCATCCGCACCCGGTGGTTCGAGTGGTTCATCCAGCCGGCCCTGCTCTTCGCCGCCGCCGCGGCCCTGGGCCAGACCTTCGTGCGCCTCGCCGCCCCGGCGGGGGACGTGTGGCAGGTGGCGTGCAGCGTTGCGGCCACCGGCGGGCTGTTCTGTGCCTTCTTGCTGCCCCTGGGGGCGGGCCGCCAGCTCAAGGCGGTGCTGGATGCCCGCCGCGCCCCGGCCAAAGAGAACTGAAAAAGCGGCGCTTCCGCCCCAGAGGGGAGGAAACGCCGCTCTTCTTTTGTTTAAAGGGCCTCGGCCCGCGCCCGCTCGCCGTCCCATTCGGTGAGCCGGGCGGTCACGATCTGGCCCGCCGCCGCGCCGGGGGCCTTCACCGCCACCGGCAGATACAGCCGGGTGTAGCCGGTGAAGAGGCTGCCGCTCACCGCCTTTTCCAGCAGCACCGTGTCCTCGGTGCCCAGCATCTCCCGGGCAAGCGCGCCGCGCACCTCGTCCGCCGCTGTTTGCAGCCGGTGCACCCGGTCCGCCTTCTGGGCTTCGGTGAGCTGGCCGGGGAAATCCGCCGCGGGAGTGCCCGCCCGGCGGGAGTAGGGGAACACATGCACCTTCAAAAACTTTTGCCGGCACACAAAGTCCAGACTCTCGGCAAACTCGTCCTCGGTCTCGCCGGGAAATCCCACGATCACGTCGGTGGTGAAGCTGGCGAAGCCCCCAAAGGCCGCCCGCAGCTTTTCCACCACCCGGGCGTACTCCTCGGCGGTGTACACCCGGCGCATCCGCCGCAGGGTGGCGGTGCAGCCGCTCTGCAGCGACAGGTGGAACTGGGGGCACAGCTCCTTCACCGCCGCCATCCGGGCGATGGCCTCATCGCTCAGAAGGTCCGGCTCCAGGCTCCCCAGCCGGATGCGCTCGATGCCCTCCACCCTGGCCGCGGCCTCGATGAGGCTCACCAGGTCGGTGCCGGTGTCCTTGCCGTAGCTGGGCAGGTTGATGCCGCTGAGCACCACCTCTTTGTAACCGGCGGCGGCCAGCGCGGTCAGCTCCTGCACCACGCTCTCCTCGCTGCGGCTGCGGCTCGCGCCCCGGGCCCGGGGGATGACGCAGTAGGCACAGCGGCGGTCGCAGCCGTCCTGCACCTTGATGAAGGCCCGGGTGTGGCCCTCGAAGTTCTCCATGGGCAGTTCCTCGAACCGCTCGCCCTTTTCGTGGGCGCGGATGTCCACCACCCGCTCGCCGCTGTCCAGCGCCTTCTGAATGTCCTCCAGCATGGCGGCGCGGCCCACGTTGCCCACCACCACGTCCGCTTCTTCCAGCCCGGCGGCCTCCTCGGGGAACGCCTGGGGGTAGCACCCGGCCATCACCGTCACCGCGCCGGGGTTCTGGCGCTTGGCCCGCCGCAGCCACTGGCGGCTCTTCTTGTCGCCCCCGGCGGTCACGGTGCAGCTGTTCACCACGTAAACATCCGCCGCTTCGCCGTCCGCCGCGAGGGTATAGCCCCGGCGCAGGAACAGCTGTTCCAACGCCCCGGTCTCGTTTTGATTCACCTTGCAGCCAAGGGTGTAAAAGCTCACGCGCATAGGGTATCTCCTTCGTAAATACGGGGTGTTCTCCGCCTTATTATACGGCCCGGCGGGCAAAATCGCAAGGGCGGCGGCATATACATTCCATAGACAAAACCGGCCCCCGGGCCTGTGAAAAGAGAGGAAGGAACTCTTATGCTGAAAAAAAGACTGCTGGCCCTGGCGCTGTGCTGTGTGCTGGCGGCGGCGCTGTGCATGCCCGCCTTTGCCGAGCCGCTGGCCGCCGGGCGCTTCGCCCTGCCGGATTTTGACGTGCCCTGCCGGGCGGCGGTGCTCATCGACCTTTCCAGCGGCACAGTGCTCTACGAAAAGGAGCCGGACACCCCCATGCCCATCGCCTCCATCACCAAGGTGATGACCCTGCTGCTCACCTTTGAGGCCATCGACGCGGGCAAGGTGAGCTTGCAGGACACGGTGCCCGTCTCCGACCACGCCTATAATATGGGCGGCAGTCAGATCTGGCTGGAGCCGGGGGAGACCTTCACCCTGGACGAGATGATAAAGGCCATCTGCGTGTCCAGCGCCAACGACGCGGCGGTGGCGGTGGCGGAATTCATCGGCGGGTCGGAGCCGGCCTTTGCCGAACTGATGAACCAGAAGGCCGCGGAGCTGGGCATGGTGAACACCACCTTCAAAAACGCCTGCGGGCTGGACGAGGCGGGCCACCTCTCCACTGCCCGGGACGTGGCCATCATGAGCCGGGAAATGCTTTTGAAGCACCCCCAGATCACCGACTACACCACCATCTGGATGGACACGCTGCGGGACGGCCAGACCCAGCTGCTCAACACCAACAAACTGCTCAAGCGGTATCAGGGCGTCACCGGCCTCAAGACCGGCACCACCAGCGGCGCGGGGGTGTGCATCTCCGCCAGCGCCAGCCGGGATGGCCTGGACCTGCTGGCGGTGGTGCTGGGCGCGGCCTCCAGCGCCGAGCGGTTCGACGCCGCCACCGCCCTGTTGGATTACGGCTTTGCCAACTTTGAAAACGTGACGGCTCCCGCGCCGGAAAACGCCCCCACCAGCCTGCCGGTGACCGGCGGCGCCGAGGAGACGGTGGGGCTGGAATACGCCGCGCCCCAAAAGCTGCTGGTGCAGAAAGGGGAGGGCGGCGCCCTCACCGCCGAGCTGGAGCTGCCCCAGACCCTTGCGGCCCCGCTGGCGGCGGGCCAGCAGGTGGGCACGGTGACGGTGCGCAGCGGCGAGACGGTGCTGGGTTCCTGGCCGGTGACGGCGGCCGGGGAGGTGCAGCCCATGACGGTGCGGCTGGGATTTGAGCGCCTGCTGGCCGCCCTCACCGCCCACTGATTTTTTGCCAAATCCCGGCGGGCCACCTTGACTTTGTACGGTCAAAACGGTATAGTTATAACAAACAAACACCCAGCTTTCACCGCCCGGCGGCACCCTGCCGGCAGCGGGCCGGGGCAGAGGACGGGAGAACGGAATATGAGCGTAAAATTCAACGGAAAACACCTGAACGGTTTTGTGAACGAGGCCGAGTGGGGCGCCATCTGGCCCCAGGTGGAAACGGCCCACAAACTGCTGGAAGAACGCACCGGCCCCGGCAACGATTTCCTGGGCTGGGTGGACCTCCCCGTCAACTATGACAAAGAGGAATTCGCCCGCATCAAGGCTGCCGCCGAGAAGATCCGTTCGGATTCCGACGTGCTGGTGGTCATCGGCATCGGCGGCTCCTATCTGGGCGCCCGTGCCGCCATCGAGGCCATCAAGGGCCAGATGTACAACTGCACCTGCAAAGACACCCCGCAGATCTTCTTCGCCGGCAACTCCATCTCGCCGGCCTACCTGAACGACATCCTGGCCTGCTGCGAAGGCAAGCGGGTGAGCGTGAACGTCATCTCCAAATCCGGCACCACCACCGAGCCCGCGCTGGCCTTCCGGGTGTTCAAGAAGTATCTGGAAGACCGCTTCGGCAAGGAAGAGGCCAAAAACCGCATCTACGCCACCACCGACAAGGCCCGCGGCACCCTGAAAAAGCAGGCCGACGACGAGGGCTGGCCCACCTTTGTGGTGCCCGACGACGTGGGCGGCCGCTACTCGGTGCTCACCGCCGTGGGCCTGCTGCCCATCGCCTGCGCCGGCTGTGACATCGACAAGCTGATGCAGGGCGCTGCGGACGCCCGCGCCGCCTATTCCGTCTGCACGCCGGACAACGACTGCTACAAATACGCCGCCGCCCGCAACATCCTGTACCGCAAGGGCAAGAGCGTTGAGCTGATGGCCGCCTACGAGCCCAACTTCACCATGATGAACGAGTGGTACAAGCAGCTCTACGGCGAGAGCGAAGGCAAGGACAACAAGGGCCTGATGCCCACCAGCGTCATCTTCTCCACCGACCTGCACAGCATGGGCCAGTTCGTCCAGGAGGGCGCGCGCATCATGTTCGAGACGGTGGTGAACATCGCCGCTCCCACAAAGGACCTGTTCATCGAGGCCGACGCCGAGAACCTGGACGGCCTGAACTTCCTGGCGGGCCAGAACATGAGCGTGGTCAACCAGAAGGCGATGCAGGGCACCGTGCTGGCCCACACCGACGGCAATGTGCCCAACATCCTGCTGGAGGTGCCCAGCCTCAGCGAATACGACCTGGGCTGGCTGATCTACTTCTTCGAGCGTGCCTGCGCCATCAGCGGCTACATGCTGGGCGTCAACCCCTTCGACCAGCCCGGCGTGGAAAGCTACAAGAAGAACATGTTCGCGCTGCTGGGCAAGCCCGGCTACGAGGACCGCAAGGCTGAGCTGGAAGCAAAGCTGCAATAATAAACATGAGTCGTATGGGCGCGGGCCCCACCGCTTGCGCCCTCGAAAATAAAGGAGGTACCCTCTCTATGATTAAACTGATCGTTGGCACCAAAGGCACCGGCAAGACCAAAACGATGATCGATCACATCAACACTGTGACCAAGAGCACCACCGGCAACGTGGTGGTCCTGGAGAAGTCCATGCAGCTGACCTTCGACATCGACCATGCCGCCCGCCTGGTGGACCTTGACGGATATGGCATCAGCGGCTATGAAATGCTCTACGGCTTCGTGGCGGGCGTTCTGGCCGGCAACTACGACATCACCGAGCTGTTCATCGACGGCATCCTGAAGACCTGCAACCACGACCTGGCCGGTCTGGGCGCGTTCCTGACCAAGGTGGAGGGCCTGGCCGCCACCGCCGGCACCAACGTGACCATCACCATCTCCGCGGCGGCCGAAGACCTGCCCGAAGACGTGAAGAAGTACCTGTAAGACCTGCAAAAAAAGGCTTCGGGGGCGGGGGTCAAAAAAATGACCCCCGCTTTCAAATTATCTATTGACAAAGCAGGGCGCATTGGATATAATAATCAGGCGGCCTTTTTTGAGGTGAAGTATGCAATTTGACCTGAAACAGTTCCTGCGCACCGGGCGCGTGCCTTATACGGCGGCGCTGGAATGCGACCTTTCCGGGTGGGATTGGCCGGGCTACGAACCGGTCGGACCGATCACCGGCGAGTTTTCCGCCGCGCTGGACGAAAACGGCAAAGCGCAGATCCATCTCAGCCTCAATGCAGAGGTGACCGCACCCTGTGCGCGGTGCCTCGAACCCGCGTCCTGCTCACAAAGCATCGAGCGAGACTGGTCCGTCGGGCCGGGCGACCTCGAAAGCGACGAGCTGGAGCTTCCCGTCAGCGAAAAAGGCGTGCTCGACATCGACGAGCTCATCTTTGAGGAACTGGTGCTGGAGCTCCCCACCGTGCTGCTGTGCAGTGCGGATTGTCAAGGGCTTTGCCCCGTTTGCGGACAACCCAAAGCGGCAGGCTGTTCCTGCTGTCCGGCAGGGCCTCAAGAGCCTGCCGCAAACCAAGGGCTTGCTATATTAAAAGAACTGCTAAGCGAAGATTCACATTAGAGGAGGTGCTTAAAATGGCAGTACCCAAGAGAAAGGTTTCCAAGGCACGGCGCGACAAGCGTCGCTCCTCTGTGTGGAAGCTGGAGGCCCCCGCTCTGGTCAAATGCAGCCAGTGCGGCGAGTACAAGCTCCCCCATCAGGTATGCGGCAACTGCGGCTACTACAAGGGCAAGGAAATCGTCAAGAAGGAAGCGTGATCCGCTTCCCGCAGAAGTAAGGGGAGGGCAGCGCCTTCCCCTTTTTCTTTTGACAACCGGCAGAAAGGCGGCAAGAACGAAATGGCGGTTCGCATCAAAAGCGTGAACAAGGGCTCGGCAGCCGAAAAGCTGGGCCTGCGTGCGGGCGACACCCTGCTCAGCGCCGACGGCAACGAGATCAACGACATGCTGGACTACCAGTTCTATACCTCCGGCCCTTCGCTCCACCTTGCGGTGCAGCGGGGCGGGAAGCTGGAGTACCTGCAGGCGGAAAAGGGCGATTACGAGCCCTTCGGCTGCGAATTTGAGACCTATCTGATCGACAAAAAGCACTCCTGCGCCAACCACTGCATGTTCTGCTTCATCGACCAGATGCCCAAGGGCCTGCGGGAAACGCTCTACTTCAAGGACGACGACGAGCGCTTGTCCTTTCTGTTCGGCAACTACATCACCCTGACGAACCTCTCCGAGCGGGAGGCCGAGCGCATCATCAAGATGCACATCTCGCCCATCAACATCTCGGTGCACACCACCGACCCGGACCTGCGGGTGCGGATGATGGCCAACAAGAACGCGGGCAAGGTGCTGGCGTACCTCGACCGCTTTGCCGAGGCGGGCATCCAGATGAACTTTCAGCTGGTGCTCTGCCGGGGCGTGAACGACGGTGCGGCGCTGGAAAAAACGCTGGAGGACCTGTGTGCCCTGTACCCGGCGGCGGCCAGCATCGCGGCGGTGCCCAGCGGCCTGACCCGCTACCGCAAGGGCCTCTATCCGCTGACCGCTTATGACGCCCAGTCCAGCCGGGAAGTGCTGGACATCCTGGAGCGCTGGGGCAACCACTGCAAGGAGCAGTACGGCTGCCGGCTGGTGTATCCCGGCGACGAGTGGTATCTCTGCGCCGGGCGGCCCATCCCGCCCCACGCTTTTTACGAGGACTATCCCCAGCTGGAAAACGGCGTGGGCATGTGGCGGCTGTTCCAGGAGGAATTCTTTGAGGAACTGCACGCCCACCGGCCCCGCTGGCCGGTGCTGCCCCGCAAAATGGACTTGGTCACCGGCACGCTGGCGGCGCCCCTCATCAGCCAGTCGGTCGAGGCGCTGAGCCGCCGCTACCCCCAGGTGCGGCTGGCGGTACACCCGGTGCGCAACGATTTCTTCGGCGGCAACGTGAGCGTCACGGGCCTTGTCACAGCCACCGACATCGTGGCCCAGTGCAAGGGCAAACTGAAAAGCCGCCATCTGGGCATCCCCGAAGTGATGCTGCGGGACGAAAAGGACCGCTTTCTGGACGACTGGACCATCCCCCGGCTGGAAAAAGCCCTGGGAGTCAAAGTGCACCTGCTGCCCTGCGGCGGCGGAGCGCTGGTCCGCGCGCTGCTGGGCTTCCGTCTGCCCTGACGCGCCCCATCCCCAACCGACGAACGGAGGCGAACAAACATGGGAAAACCCATCGTGGCAGTGGTCGGCCGCCCCAATGTGGGCAAATCGACCCTGTTCAATAAACTGATCGGCCAGCGTCTGGCCATCGTGGAGGACACCCCCGGCGTCACCCGGGACCGCATCTTCGGCGAGTGCGAGTGGCAGAACCACGAGTTCCTTCTGGTAGACACCGGCGGCATCGACCCCAACGAGGCCGACGGCATCCTGGCCCACATCCGCCAGCAGGCCCAGGTGGCCATCGACGCGGCGGACTGCATCGTCATGGTCACCGACATCAACGCCGGCGTCACCGCCCAGGACCGGGACGTGGCCGCCCTGCTCATGCGCAGCGGCAAGCCGGTGGTGCTTGCGGTGAACAAGTGCGACAAGGTGGGCGAGCCGCCCATGGAGCTCTATGACTTTTACAGTCTGGGGCTGGGCGAGGTGTTCCCGGTGTCCAGCGTGCACGGCCACGGCACCGGCGACCTGCTGGACGCGGTGTGCGCCCACCTGCCCGACGCTGACGAGAGCGCCGAAGAGGACGAGCGCATCACCGTGGCGGTGATCGGCCGGCCCAACGTGGGCAAGTCCAGCCTTGTGAACTTCATCCTGGGCGAAGAGCGGATGATCGTGGCCAATGAGGCCGGCACCACCCGCGACGCCATCGACAGCCATGTGGACAACCAGTACGGCAGCTTCGTCTTCACCGACACCGCCGGCCTGCGCAAGCGGGGCAAGGTGGAAGAGGGCGTGGAGCGCTACAGCGTGCTCCGCAGCCTGGCGGCGGTGGAGCGCAGCCGGGTGTGCGTCATCATGATCGACGCCACCGAGGGCTTCACCGAGCAGGACAGCAAGGTGGCCGGCTACGCCCACGAGCAGGGCAAGGCCTGCATCATCGCGGTGAACAAGTGGGACGCCATCGAAAAGGACGACAAGACCATGGACGCCATGCGCAAAAAGCTGATGAACGACTTCAGCTTCATGAGCTACGCGCCCATCATCTTCATCAGCGCCAAGACCGGCCAGCGGGTGGACCGGCTGTTCCAGCTCATCAAGTATGTGGACGAGCAGAACGCCCTGCGGGTGACCACCGGCATGCTGAACGAGCTGCTGGCCCGGGCCACCGCCCGCGTGCAGCCCCCCAGCGACAAGGGCCGCCGGCTGAAGATCTACTACATGACCCAGATCTCCACCCGCCCGCCCACGTTCGTCTGCTTTGTGAACCGCAAGGACCTGTTCCACTTCTCCTACCAGCGCTACATCGAGAACCAGATCCGGGAGACCTTCGGCCTGGAAGGCACCCCCGTGCGCCTGATCGTCCGCGAGCGGGGCGACGGCAGCACCAAGTGATCACCGGCCATCGACGCAAAGGAGGCTAAACGCCATGACCTGGACTCAAATCATCCTCATCCTCGGCGCCATCCCGCTGCTGGTGGGCTATCTCTTCGGCAGCGTCAACTTCGGCGTGGTGGTCAGCCGCCTGCTCTATCACGAGGACATCCGCACCAAGGGCAGCGGCAACGCCGGCACCACCAACATCCTGCGCACCTACGGCAAAAAGGCCGCGGCCCTCACCCTGGCGGGCGATATGCTGAAAGGGGTGGCGGCGGTGGTGCTCTGCCGCTGGGCGGGCATGCTGCTCACCGGCGGCGTGGAGGTCAACGGCATCTACGCCGGGTATCTGGCGGCCATCGGCGCGGTGTGCGGCCATCTGTGGCCGGTGTGGTTCGGCTTCAAGGGCGGCAAGGGCGTGGCCGTGGCCGCCGGAGCCATCCTGGCCAGCGAGCCGGTGGTGCTTCTGGCCCTGGCCGTGGTGTTCTTCTCCATCGCCTTTGCCAGCCGCATCGTCAGCCTTGCCTCGGTCACGGTGGCGGTGCTCTATCCCATCTTCACCGGGCTTTACAGCTGGTACACCGGGCGCAACATCCTGTTCACCACCCTCTGCGCCCTGGTCATGGGCGTGCTGGTGATCTGGATGCACCGGGCCAACATTCAGCGCCTTCTGAACGGCACCGAATACCGCTTCGGCGAGAAAAAGAAATGAGAAAAGCCCGGCATGTGCCGGGCTTTTTTGCAAAGGGGGAGAAAACCATGGAGATACTGGTCACCCTGCCGCTGGACGAGGCGGGCAAAGCGCGCTTTGCCGCCGCCGCGCCGGGGCATCAGCTGCACTTTGTTGAAAAGGATGCCGTAACGCCCGGCCTGCTGGAGAGCGCGCAGGCCATTCTGGGCAATCTGGCCGACCCCGCCCAGCTGCGCCAGTGCAAAGAACTGCGCTGGCTCCAGCTGGACAGCGCCGGCACCGACGGCTACTGCGCGCCGGGCCTTCTGCCCGAGGGGGCGGTGCTCACCAACGCCACCGGGGCCTTCGGAGCCTGCATCGCCGAGTGGCTTCTGGCCGCTCTGCTGGCGTTGTGGCGGCGGCTGCCGGAATACGCCGAGAACCAGAAAAACTGCCGCTGGCAGCGGCTGGGCCCGGTGCGCACCCTGGCGGGCAGCACCGTTCTGGTGCTGGGCTTTGGTGACCTGGGCCGCAATTTTGCACGGCGCGCCCACCTGCTGGGGGCCCGGGTGCTGGCGGTGCGCCGCCGCCCCGGCGAAAAGCCCGATTGGCTGGAGGCCCTGGGCGGGCCGGATATGCTGGACGAATGGCTGCCCCTGGCGGACGCGGTGGTCCTGTGCCTGCCCGCAAATGCCTCCACCCGGCACATGCTGTACGAAGGGCGCATCGCCCTTCTCAAAAAGGATGCGGTGGTGCTGAACGCCGGCCGGGGCAGCGCGGTGGACACCGAAGCCCTTTGCCGCGCTTTGTACGACGGGCGCATCGGCGGTGCCGCGCTGGACGTCACCGACCCGGAGCCCCTGCCGCCGGAGCACTCCCTCTGGCACGCGCCGAACACCATCCTCACGCCTCACGTTTCCGGCCTGCTGAGCCAGCCGGAAAACTTTGAAAAGGCGGCGGACATCTGCGAGGAAAACCTGCGCCGTTTCCTCGCGGGGCAGCCGCTGATGAATCAGGTGGACAGGTCCACCGGCTATGTTGACTGAAAAGAAAACGCCGGGGCTGCTTCCCAAAAAGGGAAACAGCCCCGGCGGCTTTTTGTTTTTCAGGCGGTCTGCTGCTGGCACAGCATCCGCCGCCAGTTGCGGAACCCGTAAAGATCGTTGGCGAAAAAGGCGACAAAACACATCAGCACCGAGACCGCGCCGGGGTCCTGAACGGCGGCCAGCGACCACAGCACGATGAGCACCAGATCGTTGAGGGCGTAGCCCACGGCGAACCAGGGGCTGCGCCGCCAGGAAAGGTAAACGGCGATGGTGCTGGTGGAAATGGAGAGGATGCTGGGCGCCAGATTGGCGGTGTGCAGCACCGCAAGCACATAGCCGAACACCGCGGTGATGACGATGGTCAAAAACACCAGCCAGAACAGGTCGCTCCGCCGCAGGCGGCCCACCTGCACGCACATCCGGTTTCCTTTGAATGGATTGCGCAGCCAGATGACCAGCGTCACCACCGACATGGGCAGCGTCATGCCCAGATAGGTGATCATCTCGCCGTAATAGGCGTACTGCCAGGAAATGAAGCCGTAGATGAGGCAGAAAACGATGCCGATGACCTGCCCCACGGGGTTTCCCTTGGCGTTGAACAAAAGGGAAGTCACGCCGATGAGCGAGGCGGTCAGCGCCAGAAAGTTCTCGCCGTCAAAGGCGAGGAAGGAACTGACGATGAGCGCCACCGAGGCCGTCCACAGCATCTTTTCCGCCCGTGAGAAATATCTGTTCAAAGCCGCGAGCATCCGCAAAACCCCTTAAAACAGCACTTTGGCCCGGCGCGCAGCCGCGCAGGACCTGAACATCAGGGATGATACCACACTCCACCGCAAAAAGCAAGGGCGGCGGGCCCGGTCGAAGAGCGTCGGGTCTTTTCACCCAAGCGTCAAAGACTTTTTGCAAAGATTTCACAGCCCGCATCTATGATTTCTCTTGGTAAAGCGGCGGTCCGCCGCACCAGAAAAAGGAGCGTGGCATACTTGATCGAAGTGCACCATCTCACAAAGCGATACGGGGCCCATCTGGCGGTGGAGGACCTTTCCTTCACCGTGGAGCAGGGCACCGTTTACGGCCTGCTGGGGCCTAACGGCGCGGGAAAATCCACCACCATGAACATCCTCACCGGCTACATCTCCGCCAGCGAGGGCGCCGTGTCCATCGACGGGCACGGCATCCTGGAAGAAGCCGAGGCGGCAAAGGCCTGCGTGGGCTATCTTCCGGAGCAGCCGCCGCTGTATCTGGACATGACGGCCAAAGAATATCTGGAGTTTGCCGCGCGGCTCAAAAAGGTGCCCCGCGACCAGCGTGCCGCCCAGGTGGAAAGCGCCATGGAGCGCACCGGCGTGAGCCCGGTGAGCGGGCGGCTCATCCGCAATCTCTCCAAGGGCTACCGCCAGCGGGTGGGCCTTGCGGCGGCGCTGCTGGGCGACCCCAAGGCGGTCATTCTGGACGAACCCACCGTGGGCCTGGACCCCGCCCAGGTCATCGAGATACGCGCCCTCATCACCGAGCTGGGAAAAGACCACACGGTCATCCTTTCCAGCCACATCCTCAGCGAGGTGAGCGCCCTGTGCGACCAGGTGCTCATCATCGACAAGGGCCATCTGGTGGCCCAGGGCACCCCGGAAGAGCTGGCCCGCCGGCTGGAAGGCGGCAGGCTGGTGCACCTCACCGCCCTGGGCGAAGAGAACACCGTGGCCGCCATCCTGCGCAGTGTGCCCGGCGTGGACGAGGTGCGCACCCGGGCGGAAAACGGCCGGGTGGACGCCGAGGTGACCAGCGGCGGCGACCGGGACGTGCGCGCCGATGTGAGCGTGGCGCTGGTGCAGGGCGGCTGCCCGCTGCTGGCGCTCGGCGCCGAGACCCTCAGCCTGGAGGACGTGTTCCTGCAGCTCACCGGCGCGGGCGAGTCGGCGGCTGTGCCCGGCGGCGCGCCGGAAGCGGGACCGGAAGACGCAGCAGGGGAGGAGGAATAAAACCATGACAGCCATTTTTCTTCGGGAATTCAAGGGCTATTTCAACAGCATGCTGGGCTGGGTGCTCACCGGCGTGATGTTGCTGTTCGGCGGGCTCTATTTCACTGCCGTCAATCTGCAGGGCGGCTACACCGATTTGAGCTATACCCTGTACAGCTTCATCATCGTGCTGCTGATCTTCGTGCCCCTTTTGTGCATGCGCAGCTTCGCGGAGGAAAAGCGCAGCCGCACCGACCAGCTGCTGCTCACCAGCCCCGTGAGCATCCCCGGCATCGTGATGGGCAAGTGCCTTTCGCTGCTGGCCATGTTCGCGGTGCCGCTGGGGGTGTATGCCCTTTATCCGCTGCTGATGAAGGCGCTGGGCGCGGCAAACTTCGCCGCCAGTTACAGCGGCCTGCTGGCCTACTTCTTTTTGGGCGCGGCGCTCATCGCCGTGTGCATGTATCTGTCCACCCTTACTGAGAACCAGATCGTGGCGGCGCTGTCCGGCTTTGGGGTACTGTTGGTGTGCTATCTGATGCCCGCCATCCAGACCCTCTTCACCGCCGGCAGCAGCCTTGCGCTGGTGGTGTTCGCCATCATCCTGGGCGCGGCGAGCCTGATCATCGGCCTGCGCAGCCGCAGTCTGGTGCTGGGCGGCGGCGTGTTCGCCGTGGGCTGCATCGCGCTGGCGGTGCTGTTCAGCGTGCGCAGCGCCGCGCTCACCACCGCCTTCAGCGCGGTGCTGGGTGCGCTGGCCCTCTTCGAGCCCTTTTTGAATTTCGTCAACGGCCTGTTCGACGTCACCGCCCTGGTCTACTACGCCGGGGTGGCCGGGCTGTTTTTGTTCCTTACCAGCCAGGCGCTGGAAAAGCGCCGCTGGAACTGAGAAAGGGGGATGTGCGTGATGAAAAAATTCTCCCTTCCCAAAGCGCCCCGCCGCCCCACCGGCACGGTGTTCCGCAACGGGGCCATGGCCAGTGTGCTCACCGCGGCGGTGCTGGCGGTGGTGATCCTGCTGAATCTGCTGGTGAACAGCCTGCCCACCCGTTACACCAAGCTGGACCTGAGCCAGACCGGCATCTACACCATCGGCGAGACCACCGAGCAGGTGTTGGCCGGTGTGGACGAAACGGTCAACCTCTATTATCTGGCCCAGACCGGGTCGGAAAACACCAACATCACCGTCCTGCTGGACCGCTACGCCGACGCCAGCTCCTATGTGCACTGGCAGCAGATCGACCCGGCGCTCCAGCCCACCTTTGCCTCCCAGCACGGGGCGGACGGCGCCACCGAGGGCAGCATCCTGGTGGAGTGCGGCGGGCGCACCAAACTGGTGAACGCCGCCGACATGTATGAGTACGATTATTCCGACTACTACACCACCGGCGCGGTCAACACCCTGTTCGACGGCGAGCAGCAGATCACCAGCGCCATCTACGCGGTCACCCGGGAAGAGGTGCCGGTGGTCTACCAGCTCACCGGCCACGGCGAGCAGAGCCTGCCCGCCACCCTGCAAAACGCCATCGCCGAGCAGAACCTGCAGCTGGAGGAGCTGTCGCTGGCCAGCACTGAGACCATCCCGGAGGACGCGGCGGTGCTCATCATCGCCGGGCCCACCACCGACTACACCGAGGCCGACGTGACGCTGCTTCGTGACTGGCTGGACCAGGGCGGCAGCCTGCTGCTTCTCACCGACTGCGACTACGACACCCCCAACCTGAACGGTCTCATGGCCGACTACGGCCTGAGCCGGCTGCCGGGCATGGTGGTGGAAGGAGACTCCAACTACCATTACCGGGGCTACAACTACTATCTGCTGCCGGAGGTGAACTCCCACGAGGCCACCGTCGCGGTGCGGAACCTCTATGTGATGCTGCCCATGGCCGAGGCGCTCAAGACAGAGGTGGTGGAGGGCGTGACCACCCAGGCGCTGCTCACCACGTCCGCCTCCGCCTACAACAAGGCCGCGGGTTATGACATGGAGACCACCGAGCAGGAGGAGGGCGACGAGACCGGCCCCTTCGACCTGGCGGTGGTCGCCACCCGCACGCTGGAAGACGATGCCGAGAGCCGGGTCATCTGGGCGGGCAGCACCTACCTGCTGGACGAAAACGCCGACACCATGGTGGGCGGCGGCAACAGCCAGTTCCTGCTGGGCTGCACCACATGGCTTGCCGGGGAGGACAGCACCATCCTCATCGCCGCCAAGAGCTTTGAGAGCGACATGTTGGTGACCACCGCCTTCCAGGCCGATCTGTGGGGCGGCGTGGCCACCGTGGGCCTGCCGGTGTTCTGCCTTGTGATGGGCGCTGCCATCACCATCAAACGGAGGCGTCAGTGATGAAAACGAAACAACTGCTTCTGATCGCGCTGCTGGCCGTTGTGGCCCTGCTGGCGGCGGGCCTTGTGGCGGTGCGCAGCCTTGACACGGAGGAGGCGGACTCTGCCTCCGACGAGATAGACCTTGCGCCCTTCGCCCCGGCGGACATTGAGGCCTTTGGCTACACCTTCGGCGGCGAGACGCTGGAATTCGCCTCCAAAGAGACCCCGGCGGAGGATGAAAGTTCCAGTGAGACCGAGACCACCTGGTATCTCACCGATGACCCGGACTATGAACTGGACCAGTCTGCCATATCCACCATGCTGGTGGCGCTGGGTAACCTGACCGCCCAGCGGCAGTTTGAGAACACCGGCGAGGACTACGGCTTCGACGAGCCCGTCCTCACCGCCTGGGTCACCGCCGGCGGCGAGACCTATGCCTGGACCCTCGGCGCGGAGAACTCCGTCACCGGCAGCATGTACCTGCAGGTGCAGGGCCAGGAGGACACGGTGTATCTGGTGTCGGTGTCGGCCCTCAGCTCCCTTGAAAGCACAAAAATCGAACTGGCGGCTCCCGCGCCCACGCCTGAACCCACCGAGGAGCCCGCCTCCGAGCCGGAGGCCGCCGCCCCGGAGGAGGACGCGGAGACGACCTCCTCGCCGGCCTCCGACGCCGCGCCGGAAGCCGATACGTCCTCTTCTGCATCGGAGAGCGCTGCCTCGGAAACGGCAGGGGAGGAGAGCGGTTCCTCCGCCGCGTAATAAAACGCAAAAAAGGGCCGGTGCGCTTTGCACCGGCCCTTTGGTCTGTTCACTTGTCGTACCAGTATTTGCGGTCCAGGCTGCGGTATTGCAGCGCCTCGGCCAGATGGGCCGCGCCGATCTGCTCACAGCCTGCCAGGTCCGCAATGGTGCGGCTCACTTTCAGGATGCGGTCATAGGCCCGGGCGGAGAGCCCCAGCTTGTCGAAGGCTGCTTGCAGCAGCGCCGCCGCCGCGGTGTCCGGCTGGCAGTATTTTCGCAGCAGCTGCCCCGAGAGTTCGCCGTTGCAGCGGATGCCGTCGCGGGCATAGCGGGCGGTCTGCACGGCACGGGCGGCGATGACCCGCTTGCGGATGTCGGCGCTGCACTCGCCCTTTTCGCTGCCCGCCAGCTCGCTGTACTGCACCGGCCCCACCTCCACGTGCAGGTCGATGCGGTCCAAAAGCGGCCCGCTCACCCGGCGGCGGTAGGTCTCGATGGCGCTGGGGGTGCAGGTGCAGGCCCGGGTGGGATGCCCGAAATAGCCGCACCGGCAGGGGTTCATGGCCGCCAGCAGGATGAATCGGCTGGGGTAGGTCACGGTGGCCGCGGCGCGGCTCACCGTCACCTTGCCGTCCTCCACCGGCTGGCGCAGCACTTCCAGTGCGTCCCGGTGAAATTCCGGCAGCTCGTCCAGAAACAGAACGCCGTTGTGAGCAAGGCTCACCTCGCCCGGGCGGGCGCTCGCTCCGCCGCCCGCCAGCGCCGCGGCGCTGACGCTGTGGTGGGGGCTGCGGAAGGGCCGCTGGCCCACAAGGCCGCTGCCCGAGGGCAGAAGGCCCGCCACCGAGCAGATGGTGGTGCACTCCACCGCCTCCTCCTGGGTCAGCGGCGGCAGGATGCCGGGCATGCGCTTTGCCAGCATGCTCTTGCCGGTGCCCGGCGGGCCGATCATCAGAAGGTTGTGGCCGCCCGCGGCGGCAATTTCCAGCCCCCGGCGGGCCGCAAGCTGGCCCCGCACGTCCGCGAAGTCGGGTACATCGGGCCCATCCGCGGGGACAAAGGGCTGCCGGGGCGCGGGGGTAAGCTGCGCTTCGCCCCGCAGATGCGCCACCACCTGGGCGGCGTCCGCCGCGCCCAGCACGGTGAGGCCTTCCACCGCCGCCGCTTCGGCGGCGTTCTCGGCAGGCACGAACAGGTGGGTCACGCCGGTCTCGGCGGCGGCCAGCGCCATGGGCAGCATGCCGGTCACCGGGCGCAGCGCGCCGTTCAGCGAGAGCTCGCCCACAAAGGCGAACCGCTCGTTCAGGCTGGGCAGCTGGCCGCTGGCGCACAAAAGAGCCAGCAGCACCGGCAGGTCATACACCGGCCCTGTCTTGCGCAGCCGCGCCGGGGCCAGGTTCACGGTGATGCGGCTGGCGGGCCATGCAAAGCCCAGATTCTTCGCCGCGCTGCGCACCCGGTCGGCGGCTTCCTTCACCGCGCTGTCCGGCAGGCCCACGATGCTGAACTGGGGCAGCCCGCCGCTGATGTCCGCTTCGGCGGTCACCGCAAAGCCCGAAAGGCCCTGCACCCCGAAGCTGTTCACCCGTGCAAACATCCTGCCGCCTCCTTAAAAGTTTTTGAAACGCTCAGGCGGGGAAGCGGAACACGGCTCCCACCACGCCTGCGAACACGATAAACGCCACCGGATGGATTTTGGGGAATTTGCGCTGGGCGGCGAAGATGACCACGCCCAGGGCCACCGCCGGCCAGATGACGGCGCTGCTCCATGCGCCCGCCTCGATGGAGGGCAGGCTCACCAGCGTCACCTCGGCCACGCTCACGCCTGCGGCGGCCACCAGCGCAACCGAAGCGGGGCGCAGGCCGTAAAGCCCCTTCTGCACCAGGGGGCTGTCCTTGAACTTGCCCAGCATGCGGGCGATGATGAGGATGACGAGGATGGAGGGGCTGATGAGGCCAAGCGTGGCCACGATGCCGCCGGGCACCCCGGCGGTGATGTAGCCGGCGTAGGTGGCCATGTTGATGCCCAGCGCGCCGGGGGTGCTCTCGCTCACGGCGATCATGTTGGCCACGTCGGAAGCGGTGAACCAGCCGATGGTGTCGGCCATGTCATAAAGGAAGGGCAGGGTGGCGAGGCCGCCGCCGATGGCGAACAGACCCACCTTGGCGAATTCATAAAAAAGACGCAGCAGCGTCAGCACATAGGCAGTCATCATTCATCCTCCTTTTTCGCGCCCGGGGCCAGCACCAGACCGGCCAGCGCCGCCGCCACAACGTAAACGGCGGGGGAGATGCTCACCGGCAAAAGGCCGCCGAACACCGAGAGCAGGAAGATGGCCAGGAAAATGGCCAGGGTGCGCTTATCCAGCACCGACTTTTTCCAAAGCCGCAGCACCGCGTTCAAGATCAGCACGCACACGCACACCCGCACGCCGCCGAAGGCGCTCTGCACGATGGGGTAGGTGAGCAGATAGCCCAGGCCCGCCGCCACCAGCGAAAGCAGGATGATGGGGAAGAAGGTGAAGCCCACGGTGGCGATGATGCCGCCCAGGATGCCCTTGCGCTTGTTGCCGATGAAGGTGGAGACGTTCACCGCGATGATGCCGGGGGTGCACTGGCCGATGGCAAAATAGTCGGCCAGTTCTTCCTCCGTGGCCCAGTCGCGCTTGTCCACACATTCCCTTTGCAGGATGGGCAGCATCGCATAGCCGCCCCCAAAGGTGACCCCGCCGATCTTGGCGAAGGTCCAGAACAATTCAAAATACTCTTTCAAAAGAAAAGCGCCTCCTATGCACTGAAAAATTCCTGTATAAGTATAGCACACTGCCCTGAGAAATGCCAACGCGCCCGCCCGGCGGGATACGCCTGTTTTTTGTTGACAATCCCCGCCGCCACCGCTACAATAAATACAACTGGATACTTTCCACAAAAAGTGTCGATACCATGAAAAAGCAGGTGGAAATTATGTATAAAGATGAATTTGAGCGCTGGCTCGCCTACCCGCTGGACGACCCCGACCTCAAGCCGGAGCTGGAAAGCGTCGCCGGCGACGACGAGGCCGTCAAGGACCGGTTCGCCGTGACCCTGAAGTTCGGCACCGCCGGCCTGCGGGGCGTCATCGGCGCGGGCACCAACCGCATGAACGTGTATGTGGTGCGGCAGGCCACCCAGGGCCTGGCCAACTGGGTCAAGACCCAGGGCGGCACCCAGACCGTGGCCATCAGCTACGACAGCCGCATCAAGAGCGACGTGTTCGCCAAAGCCGCCGCCGAGGTGCTGGCGGCCAACGGCGTGAAGGTGCGCATCTACAAGGCGCTGATGCCCGTGCCCGCGCTCAGCTTTGCCACCCGCTATTATAACTGCAACGCCGGCATCATGGTCACCGCCAGCCACAACCCCGCCAAGTACAACGGCTACAAGGCGTACGGGCCGGACGGCTGCCAGATGACCGACGAGGCCGCCGACGTCGTCTACGCCGAAATTCAGAAGACCGACGTGCTCAGCGGCGCCAGGACCATGCCCTTTGAGGAGGCGATGGCCGCCGGGCTCATCGAGTATGTGGGCGAGGATTGCTACGAAGCCCTCTATGCCGCCATCGAGAGCCGTCAGGTGCGGCCCGGCCTGTGCGCCGAAGCGGGCCTCAAGCTGGTCTACAGCCCGCTGAACGGCAGCGGCCTTGTGCCGGTCACCCGCGTGCTGGCCGACATCGGCATCACCGACATCACCATCGTGCCCGAGCAGAAGGACCCGGACGGCAACTTCCCCACCTGCCCCTATCCCAACCCCGAGATCTTCGAGGCGCTGCGCCTGGGCCTGGAGCTGGCGGAAAGGTCCGGCGCGGATCTGATGCTGGCCACCGACCCTGACGCAGACCGCGTGGGCATCGCCGTGCGCTGCAAGGACGGCAGCTACCAGCTGCTCACCGGCAACGAGGTGGGCGTGCTGCTGCTGGATTACATCTGCGCCGGTCGCATCGAGAAGGGCACCATGCCCGAAAAGCCCGTCATGGTCAAGAGCATCGTGTCCACCCCGCTGGCGGACGTGGTGGCCGCCCACTACGGCGTGGAGTGCCGCAACGTGCTCACCGGCTTCAAGTGGATCGGCGACCAGATCGCCCAGCTGGAGGCCGCGGGCGAAGTGGAGCGGTTCATCTTCGGCTTTGAGGAGAGCTACGGCTATCTCGCCGGCAGCTATGTGCGGGACAAGGACGCCGTCATCGGCAGCATGCTCATCTGCGAGATGGCCGCCTACTACCGCAGCATCGGCTCCTCCATCAAAGAGGAACTGGAGCGCATCTATGCCCAGTACGGCCGCTACCTGAACAAGGTGGACTCCTTCGAGTTCCCCGGCCTGTCCGGCATGGACAAGATGGCCGGCATCATGCAGAAGCTGCGGGATGAGCCCCCGGCGGAGTTTGCCGGCCACAAGGTGGTCACCGTGGCGGACTACAAGGCCCGCACCATGACCGAGCTGGCCACCGGCAAGGTCACGTCCATCGACCTGCCCGCCGCCAACGTGCTGATCTACGCCCTGGAAGGCGGCGCCACCGTGGTGGTGCGTCCCAGCGGCACCGAGCCCAAGATCAAGACCTACTTCACCACCCTGGGCAAAGACCTGGCCGAGGCCGAGGCCCAGAAGGAGGCCCTGGCCGCCGCCCTCAAGCCCCTGCTGGCCTGAGCGGGCAAAGCAAAAACGAACCGCCCCGGCATGAGCCGGGGCGGTTTTTCTGTCCGGTGCAATAACCTGCGGTGCCGAAGCGTTTTCCTTATAGAAATAGGGAAAAGGAGGCTTTGACCATGAAACGCTTTTTTGCTGTTCTGCTTGCTTTGTGTCTGGCGGGCTGTTCCGCCCCGGCGTCCGTCTCCGGCCCGGCGGCATCGGCTACCGTACCGGTGGAAGAGGCAAGGACCTGCCGCATCGCCGACGGGGCGGAAAGCGGCAGCCTGCTGCTGGCCGAACAGCGGGAAAATGGGAGCCTTTACCGCGTGAACGCCGCGGATGTGCCCGTCACGCTGGACGGGAAAGAGGCGCGCGCCGCCGACCTTCGGGACGGCATGCTGGTCACCGTGTATTATACCGGCGGCGTGCTGGAGACCTACCCGGCTGGCTTTTCTCAGCCCACCCTTCTGGCGGCGGTGAGCGAGGGGGCCGACGACCGGGCGGGCCTTGCCCTCCAGGCGCTGGAAGACCTGTGGAGCGAGGATACGGCCCTCAACGAGAACGTCGAGCAGCTGTCGGTCTATATCGACGAGGCGCTGGTGCCGAACGCCGCCGAGCGGGCCGCGGCGGCCTGGAGCTTTGCCGAACAGCACCAGCTGCCCGCGCCCTTGACCTATGATTGGAAAGAACTGTGCGACGAGGGCTATGTGAACGAGGAAGAGCTTTCCTGGGAAAAGGGCTGCTACCTGGAACTGAAGGCGGAAAAAGACAGCGGGCAGGGCAAGACCCTCCGCTTCGACGCGCAGAAATGGCGGGGCGGCCTTGCGGCTGTTTTTTACGAAGGCTGCACCGCAAAACAGGATAAAAGCGGCGGCTGGACCTATGAGCGGGGCACCTTCGCCATCGCCTGACATGCGGACAGAACCGCTTGACACGCCCGCCGCCGTGTGATATAATTCTCTGGCAATCGTTCCGATGGCTGCTCCATACGCACAGGATGGCGTATGCTGGTGGCCTCCCATTGAAGGTTGTGATGGGCGCATGTAAAGAGCATGGCCCCTTGAGTCATGAACCAGAAAGAGGTGAACCGTAATGAAACAGGGCATCCATCCCAAGTACATGGATTGCACCATCACCTGCGCCTGCGGTGAGGTCATCCATACCCGCTCCACCAAGCCGGAGATCCACGTGGAAGTCTGCTCCAAGTGCCATCCCTTCTACACCGGCAAGCAGAAGCTGGTCGACACCGGCGGACGTGTGGACCGCTTCAACAAGCGTTTCGGCCTGAAGAAGTAATCGATCCATCGAAAAGGCGGTTTGGTCACAAACCGCCTTTTTTGTCGTATTCTCACGGAGGAACAAGGCCTATGGAGGACTACCGCACCATCGCCGGGCGCTCCACCGCCGAGGTGGAGGAAAAGCACAGCCGCTTCATTGCCCTGGCCGCCTTTGCCGACAGCGAGGAAAAGGCGCTGGCCGTGCTGGAAGAAGTGCGCGCCGCCCACCGCACCGCCCGCCACAACGTCTATGCCTACGTGCTGCGCCAGGGCTCCCGCACCCGCTATTCCGACGACGGCGAGCCCGCCAAGACCGCCGGCCTGCCGGTGCTGGACGCCATCCGCCACGCGGGCCTCACCGACTGCATCGTGGTGGTCACCCGCTACTTCGGCGGCATCCTGCTGGGCACCGGCGGGCTGGTGCGCGCCTACACCGAGAGCGCCTCGGCCGCCCTGGCCGCCGCCCAGGTGGTCACCGTGCGGGCCTGCGTGCGCCTTTCGGTCGAGGTGGACTATGCCCTCTATGAACGGGCGGTGCAGCTTTTGCAGGGCGCGGGCGCCAGGCTGGATGAACCCGTGTTCACCGACCGGGTGGCCCTCTCGGCGCTGCTGCCCGCGGGGGCGGAGCTGCCACTGCTGCCCGCCTTTGCCGAGCTCAGCCGGGGCGCGGCGGTCCCGCAGGTCTCGGACCCTTTTTACGCCCCGCTGTGACACAAAGCGCCCGCTCTTAAAAAATTTTTTGATTTTTTTAAAGGGTTTTGCCCCATTCCATCGTATATTAAATATACCACGAGTTTTGCCGCCGGAAGAAAGGAGGGCTCACCCATGCCCAGCACTGCCCGGGAATACACCGAACAGGTGGAAGACCAGATCCTTGCGCCCTGGGCGGCCAAAAGCCGCCAAAGCCGCGGCCGCCTTGTGCCGGAAGAGAAATGCCCCCTGCGCACCTGCTATCAGCGGGACCGGGACCGCATCATCCACTGCAAATCCTTCCGGCGCCTCAAACAAAAGACCCAGGTGTTCCTGTCGCCCGAAGGCGACCACTACCGCACCCGCCTGACCCACACGCTGGAGGTCAACCAAATCGCCCGCACCATCGCCCGGGCCCTGCGCCTCAACGAGGACCTCACCGAGGCCATCGCCCTGGGCCACGACCTGGGGCACACCCCCTTCGGCCACGCGGGCGAGCGGGCGCTGAACAAGCTGTGCCCCGGGGGCTTCAAGCACTACCAGCAGAGCGTGCGTGTGGTGGACAAGCTGGAAAAGAACTTCCAGGGCCTCAACCTCACCTGGGAGGTGCGCAACGGCATCATCTGCCACACCAAGGGCAAGTGGGCCGCCACGCTGGAAGGCCAGGCGGTGCGCTATGCCGACCGCATCGCTTATATGAACCACGACATCGAGGACGCCATCACCGCCGGGGTGCTCTCGCCCCAGGCGCTGCCCACCGAGATCGTGCAGGTGCTGGGTGACACCAAGAGCCGCCGCATCTCCACTCTCATCCAGGACTTGGTGGCCAACAGCGGGGCCAAGAACCTCTCCTTCAGCCCGCTGGTGGGGGAGGCCTATGAGGCGCTCCACGATTTCATGTACTCCACCGTCTATGTGGACAAGGACGCCAAGCGGGAAGAGCAGAAGGTGGAAAAGGTCATCGCCGAGCTCTACGAGCGCATGCTGGAGGACCCGGGCCTTCTGCCCGACGGCTTTTTGCAGATCGCCTATCAGGAAGGGGCGGACCGGGCGGTCACCGATTATATCAGCGGTATGAGCGACGAGTTTGCCATTCATATGTTCGAAGACCTGTTCGTGCCCAAAAAGTGGCACGTTCTTTGACCAAAGCACCGCGCAAAAGGGGGTGAGGGGACATGATCCCGCGGGAATACATCGACGAGGTGGTGCGCCGCAGCGACATCACCGAGGTGGTGAGCAGCTATGTGCAGCTGCGCCACCGGGGCCGCACCCACACCGGGCTGTGCCCCTTCCACAGCGAAAAGACCCCCTCCTTCGTGGTCTATCCCGAGACCCAGAGCTTCTACTGCTTCGGCTGCGGGGCCGGAGGCGACGTGATCACCTTCGTGCGCAAGATCAACAATCTTGATTATGTGGAAGCGGTCAAGATGCTGGCGGGCCGGGCGGGCATGCCCATGCCCGAAGAGGACGACAAGGCGGGCCGGCTGCGCAGCCGGGTGCTGGCCATCAACAAGGAGGCCGCCCGCTTCTTCTATGAGCAGCTGAACGCCGAAAACGACGACGCGCGCGCCGCCCGGGCCTATTGGCGGGGACGGGGTCTGTCCGATTCCACCATCCGCCGCTTCGGCCTTGGCTTTTCCCCCAACGACTTCGGCGCGCTGCGCCGCCACCTGCGCACCCGGGGCTACACCGAGGAAGAGATGCTGGCCTCCGGCCTTCAAAAGCGCAGCGAGAAGGGCAACGTCTACGATGTGTTCCGGGGCCGGGTGATGACCCCCATCTTCGATTTGCGGGGCAACGTCATCGCCTTCGGCGGGCGTGTGCTGGGAGACGAAAAGCCCAAGTACATCAACAGCCCCGAAACGCTGGTCTATAAAAAGAGCAAGGCGATGTTCGCTTTGAACATCGCAAAGAAGAGCGCCTCCCGGCGCTACATCCTCTGCGAGGGCTACATGGACGTCATCAGCCTGCACCAAGCGGGCTTCGACACCGCCGTGGCCGCCTGCGGCACCGCCCTCACCCAGGACCAGGTGCGGCTGCTGGGAGAATACGCCGACGAGGTGGTGCTCTGCTACGACTCCGACGAGGCGGGCCAGAAGGCCACCGCCCGCAGCCTGGGCCTCTTTGCCGAGAGCCCGGTGAAGGTGTCGGTGCTGAACATCCCCGGCGCGAAGGACCCGGACGAGTTCATCAAAAAGTACGGCCGTGAGCGGTTTGAAGCGCTGCTCAACGGCACCTCCAACGCCATCGAGTACCGCCTTGCCAAGGTGCGGGAAAAGTACGACCTGGCCCGCCCGGCGGACCGGGTGGAGTACATCAAGGACGCCATCCGCCTGCTGGCCGGGCGGCTGACCCCCACCGAGCGGGAGGTCTATGCCGGGCGGCTGGCGGAGGAGACCGACGTGGCCAAAGCCAATGTGATGGCCCAGCTGGAGGCGGCGGTGCGGGCGAACCAGCGCCGCGCCCAGCGCCAGCGGGAGAAGGAGCTTTTGAACACCGGCGCCGGGGCGGACATCAAGCTGCCCTACAATGTGCCGGGGGGCGAAAAAGCCCTGGGCGTGGCCAGCGCCGAGCAGCAGCTGGTGGCCGCCCTCATCCGCGATCCCTCCCTCATCCCCATGGCTGAGAGCCGGGTGAAGCCGGAGCAGTTCCTGATGGAGGACATGGCCGCCGCCTATGCCGCCGTGCTGGAGGCAAAGCGCCAGGGCCACCTGCCCGACCTTGCCACCCTTGCCTCCGCGCTGCCCGAAGAGACGGTGAGCCGCCTGTCGCTGCTGCTGGCCCGAAACTACGACGTGGGCCTGGGCAGGAGAGACGTGGAGATGTATCTGGACCGGCTGGAACAAAGCGTGCCGCAGAGTTCCAAGGCGGGCGGAATGACCGGCGAGGAGCTGGAAGAATATATGGAGCGGCTGCGCCGGAAAAAGAGCTGAGCCGCAAAAAATGATCCCACGGGCCGCCGCGGCCCTTGCGATACCACTTGAAAAAGGACCCAAAAACCAGGAGGACGTTCCATTATGGCAGAAAAGAAAAACCTGATCCGCGAGCTGATCGAGACCGGCAAGCGCAACGGAAAGCTGACCACTAAGGAGATCAACGACGCCATCGAGGAAAGCGGCTTCGACATGGAGCAGATCGACAAGCTCTATGAGACCATGGAGAGCCACGGCGTTGAGATCGTGGACGAGCCGGACAACGAGGCCTTTACCCTCACCGAGGACAGCGTGGACGAGTTCGAGAGCTCTCTCTCCGCCGAGGGCGTCGCCATCGACGACCCTGTGAAGGTGTACTTAAAGGAGATCGGCCGTGTGCCCCTGCTCAGCAGCGACGAGGAGATCCAGCTGGCGCTGGACATCCTGGCCGGTTCCCAGGCGGAGGAGCGGAAAAAAGAGGCCTTCCCCGCCATTTGGAAAATTGAGAAGAACATCAAGCTCACCGAGTCTCAGCGCCGCACCCAGGTGACCGTGGAAAAGCTGAACCTCAACGAGGAGCAGCTGGCGGAGCTGTCCGAGCTGGACGCCGTGCTGCGCAAGGGCGAAAAGGCCAAGCAGCGCCTGTCCGAGGCGAACCTGCGTCTGGTGGTGTCCATCGCCAAGCGGTATGTGGGCCGCGGCATGCAGTTCCTGGACCTCATCCAGGAGGGCAACCTGGGCCTCATCAAGGCCGTTGAGAAGTTCGACCACACCAAGGGCTTCAAGTTCTCCACCTACGCCACCTGGTGGATCCGGCAGGCCATCACCCGCGCCATTGCCGATCAGGCCCGCACCATCCGCATCCCGGTGCACATGGTGGAGACCATCAACAAGGTCAAGAAGGTGTCCAGCCAGCTGCTGCACCAGAACGGCCACGACCCCACGGCCGACGAGATCAGCCAGGCCCTGGACATGCCGGTGGAGAAGGTGCGCGAGATCATGCGCGTCGCTCAGGAGCCGGTGAGCCTGGAGACCCCCATCGGTGAGGAGGAGGACAGCCACCTCGGCGACTTCATCCCCGACGAGGACGCCCCCGTCCCCGCCGAGGCCGCCAGCCACACCCTGCTGAAGGAGCAGCTGTCCAGCGTGCTCTCCACCCTGACCCCCCGTGAGGAGAAGGTGCTGCGCCTGCGCTTCGGCCTGGAGGACGGCCGTCCCCGCACTCTGGAAGAGGTGGGCCACGAGTTCGAGGTCACCCGTGAGCGCATCCGCCAGATCGAGGCCAAGGCCCTGCGCAAGCTGCGCCACCCCAGCCGCTCCAAGAAACTGAAGGACTTCCTCGATTGAGAACATATCAGGCCGCGGGCAGAAAACTGCCCGCGGTTTTTTTCTGCTCGCTTGTAAGAAACAGCCTCTCTCATCCGTAGTAAGGGGCGAAAGCGCTTTCGAAAACAGAGAGGAGGCGGCCGAAACGGACTGCATGAATGAACGGGAGCTGGTGGAGGGCATCGCCCGCAAAGACGAGGAGGCGGCCCGCGCGCTGGTGGAACAGTACGGCGGGCTGCTGCGGGCGGTCATCCGCCGCCACGCTCCCGGCCTGGACGAAGAGGATCTGCTGGCGGACGCGCTGCTGGCCATTTGGCAGAACATCCAAAGCTTTGACCGGCGGGGCAGCTTCAAGAACTGGGCCGCTGCGGTGGCCCGCTACCGTGCCATCGACGCGGTGCGCAAAGCGGCCCGCAGCATGCCCGCCGGCGACGGAGCCCAGCTGGAAGCGCTGGGCGGCGCCACCCTGGACGAATACCTCACGCTGGAACTGGAGGACCTGTTCCGGGGCCTGAGCCCCGCCGACCGGGACCTGCTTCTGGCCCGCTACTACTACGGAGAGACCGCCGAAGGCCTTGCCGCCCGGCACAGCATCACGGTGGGTGCGCTGAACACCCGCCTCACCCGGGCCCGCCAGCGTCTGGCGCGGCAGCTGCAAGAGAGGAGAGAAACGCCATGAAGGATATTTACGACGCGCTGAACCACGTTTCCATGGACCTGAACGAATACGCCCCCGTGCCGCTGGAAGCGGGGGAGAGCGAACGGCAGGTGAGCCGCCTGCTGGCCGCCGAAAAGAAGGAGCGCCCCGCCCTGCGCGTCCACCGCCGGCGCTGGACCGTGCTGGCCGCGGCGGCAGCCCTGACCGCCTGCCTCGCGGTGGGCGCGGGCGCGGCCCATGCCTGGAGCGCCGACTTTGCCGCGTTCCTGGGGCTGGGAGAAGAGGACAGCCTGGGCGACATGAGCCTGGGCCTGGGCCTCAGCCAGACCCTGCCGGGAGGCACCGTCACCCTGGAGGGCGTTCTGGGCGACGACTACTGCATCTATGTGCCCTTCACCGTGGAAGCCCCCGAGGGCCAGGTGCTGGATGGCACGCTGGACTACGGCTTCGACAACTGCACCCTGTATTCTGATGCCTCCGACGGCATGGTCCAGCACATGGAGATGCTGCCGGACGACGACCCCACCGACAACAAGCTCCGCTTTGTGATGATGGCGTCCAGCTCCAAGCCTTTGCGGGGCAAAATGGCGGAGGCCACCGTGTGGAACCTGTTCAGCTACCCCACCGACACCAGCCGCCTCCACGACGAGGACGCGGTGGTGCCCGGCCGGTTCGAGTTCTCCTTCCGCCTCGACTACGAGGACCGCTCCGTCGTCGTCTGCGACCAGAACACCGATGTGGGCCTGGGCTGGCCCCTGGCCCGTCTGGAACTCTCGCCGGTGTCGGTCTATCTGGAACTGGACGGCCTGCCGGAGAACGAGATGAACCCCGCCTTTGACACATCCATCGTCCTCATCGGCGCCGACGGCAGCCGCCAGGAAATCGTGAGCGACTGGGACCATGAGCAGACGGGAGAAGGCATCCCCAGCCTGAGTTTTTCCCAGGATGAAAAGGCTGTGCGCATGCTCCTCCAGGCCATCGACCCGGCGCAGTACACCGCGGTGGAGGTAAACGGTGTCTCGTTCCCGCTGGAAAATGCCGCCGGCTGACCCCATGTGTGCCCCTGTGGGCCAAAACGACCAAATAAATGCACACGTTCCCGGGCGTTCAATGCCCGGGAAATTTTTTTGAGAAATTGGCAAAAATGGCTTGACAGCGCGGTTTGCGGCGGATATACTGTTGTAGTATAGCATAATGGATTAGAACGCCCTTAAACTGCTTTTCCTCACAAAATATTTTTGAAAGTTTGTGAAAACTGCACAAAATACTTTGCCTCGAAAAGCGGGGCGGGGGCGTCATCGGTCCATAAGTATAAGATACAGGATAGGAGTGGACGCTTTTTATGATGAAGGTCAAGCCCGTAACCCTCGGCAAGACCCAGCGTATGAGCTTTTCCCGCATCGATGAGGTCATCGACATGCCCAACCTCATCGAGGTGCAGAAGAACTCGTACAAATGGTTCCTGGACCAGGGCCTGAAAGAGGTCTTTCACGACGTGGCCACCATCGAGGACTTCACCGGCAATCTGGCGCTGGAGTTCATCGACTACCGCCTGGGCGAGCCCAAATACACCATCAAGGAGTGCAAGGAGCGCGACGCCACCTATGCCGCGCCCCTGCGTGTCACCGCGCGTCTGCTGAACAAGGAGACCGGCGAGGTCAAGGAGCAGGAGATCTTCATGGGCGATTTCCCGCTGATGACCGACGCGGGCACCTTCGTCAACAACGGCGCCGAGCGTGTCATCGTCAGCCAGCTGGTCCGCAGCCCCGGCGTCTACTTCGGCGCCAGCTACGACAAGACCGGCAAGCACCTCTACACCGCCACCATGAACCCCAACCGGGGCGCCTGGCTGGAGTATGAGACCGACTCCAACGACGTGTTCTACGTCCGCATCGACAAGAACCGCAAGCTGCCTGTCACCGTGCTGATCCGCGCCCTGGGCCTGTCTTCCGACGCCCAGATCCGCGAGTACTTCGGCGAGGACGAGCGCATCCTGGCCACCCTGGAGAAGGACACCACCACCAACACTGAGGAAGGCCTGCTGGAGACCTACCGCAAGCTGCGTCCCGGCGAGCCCCCCACGGTGGACAGCGCCCAGACCCATCTGAACAACCTGTTTTTCGACCCCCGCCGCTACGACCTGTCCCGTTTCGGCCGGTACAAGATGAACAAGAAGCTGGCTCTGGCCCGCCGCATCGCCGGCTTCACCGCCGCCCGCGACGTGGTGGCTCCCCTCACCGGCGAGCTGCTCATCTCCGCCGGCGAGAAGATCACCCGCGAGATGGCCGAGGCCGCCGAGGCCGCCGGCGTGAGCGTCGCTTACCTGACCATCGACGAGAAGGAAGTCAAGGTCATCACCAACGGCACCGTGGACGCTCAGGGCTTCTTCAGCTTTGACGTTTCCGAGTGCGGCATCAACGAGAAGGTCAGCTTTGCCGAGCTGCGCGCCATTCTGGACGAGGGCCTGGACGAGGCCGGCCAGAAGGAGGCTCTGGAGAAGAACCACGACCGCCTCATCAGCCGCACCGTCACCGTGGACGACATCTTCTCCTCCATCAACTACCTGGGCGGCCTGGACCATGGCGTGGGCGTCACCGACGACATCGACCATCTGGGCAACCGCCGCATCCGCAGCGTGGGCGAACTGCTGCAGAACCAGTTCCGCATCGGTTTCTCCCGCATGGAGCGCGTCATCCGCGAGCGCATGACCCTCCAGGCCCAGGACGCCGGCGAAGCCACCCCCCAGAGCCTCATCAACATCCGCCCTGTGGTGGCCGCCATCAAGGAGTTCTTCGGTTCCAGCCCCCTGAGCCAGTTCATGGACCAGAACAACCCCCTGGCCGAGCTCACTCACAAGCGCCGTCTGTCCGCCCTGGGCCCCGGCGGTCTGTCCCGTGACCGCGCCGGTTTCGAGGTCCGCGACGTGCACTACAGCCACTACGGCCGCATGTGCCCCATCGAGACCCCCGAAGGTCCCAACATCGGTCTGATCAGCTATCTGGACACCTTCGCCAAGATCAAAGAGTAAGGCTTCGTGGAGGCCCCCTAC